>Ga0316604_10001423_pt1 | contig 21302 bp, 26 predicted proteins | sample OWC_soil_day20_C_FD_207650 | JGI IMG/M metagenome (GOLD analysis project Ga0316604, IMG submission 207650) | Wetland soil microbial communities from Old Woman Creek delta, Ohio, United States - OWC_soil_day20_CT | ecosystem: Environmental > Terrestrial > Soil > Wetlands | place: USA: Ohio...
TGCCGCTGGCGCCAGCGACTCCTCATACACTGCTTCGACATATTCAATTCCAGATAGCGTGGCCCGCTTATCGTCGTCCCTGTCCACGTCAAGGATGATAAAAGGCTTTGCAACCCGGCCTACCAGCCCGAAAGAGTATACATCCTGCGCCTGCGGAGCGGCAGTAAATGCGCTTGACACTGTAATAATATTGGACGTACCCGCCACGGTTACCACTGATTTTGTTACCAACGTGTCATCATTTAGCCGAACGAGGATACTGTAGGACTTGCCTGCCTCCATCGTCACTTCTCGGTCTAGCGTTAGCGTCGTGCCGAGTACGTCCTGTAGTCTACCGCCCTCGCCCCATTGCGGAACATCGTGCTGGAGAAGCACCTGATCTCCGTACTGACAGGCTATTGCATCAATGTCAGCTTTCCAATTCGTGATGCGCAATTCCAGCTTATTAACCCGGAGCAGGTACTTGCCGTGCTGGTATCCCAGCGCGTAATCCGAGCACCCGGCAAGAGTTATTTGCGTTGGTGTTTTTATTGTTCCGTCGGTGTCGTAATCATCCGCGTACACAACAAAAGCATCTTTGGTGTAATTCTTCGCCTTGTTGACAAAGGACACTTCAACCGCATTCGCCCGATCAGTGATTGGCAGGATCTCTTTGCTGTAAGAATCGTTTGCGACGTTTCCTACTGTAAACATCTGCACTGGTATTCCGGGCTTGTCGCATGTTGCGCCGAATTGCGTTCCCCTCTGAATCACTTTTCCCCTGCCAAAAACCTCTGGAACTTTTAGCGCATCCCAAAGATCCGTTGCATCGGATACGATATTGTTGTAGGACAACCTCAATACGTCGCAATGCGCAGCCCATGCCGCGAAATCGTTGTAAATAATCCGCGCCGCAGGAACGTTGTCAACAACAAACTCATCAAGTCCGGTATTAATGTTTCTGAGCAGCCTACACCCATGAACGTAATCGTAAGCAGCCCACGCCGGATTCGTTGCCGGTTTCTGTACGTAAGCCGATCCAGTCCATACCCAAACATTTGAGCGCGTCTGTATCCACGTAACATTAATCGCGCTGCCGCTCAGTTGACTGGTTGCCAGCGCTCTAATTCCGACGAGTGTTTTACCTGGCCTCACAAAATCGTCGTAAATGATCGTGGTTATCTGTGTCCAGAATAGTCGCGTCACGTCTCGCTTGGTTGTCCCGCTTTTCCCTACGCATTGGCATCGAACCTCGTACTGTCCCTGCGGCAATCCGTCAATGCGGCGGGTGCTCCGAATAGCAGCCGAATCAGCGCCAAAAATAGACATTGCGCCTAAATCAACCCATTCGCCCCCAACTATTCTGTATTGCAGTTGATAGGTGACGGATGACAAGACCATACTTGAGTCATCGTTGACGTGGTATAGCCCATTTGGGCATTCAAACGTTACCTCAAGCCCTTGCGTAGCAGTCCCTTCGGTGAGTTGCGTCGACCAGCCACCGCCCCATTCAAGTTCGTAAGAAAGACCCTGATCCGAAAATGAATCAATGAAATTCGACATTGCAGATTGATCGTTTGTACCAAGTCTTGTTTCAATAACAATTCCGTCATAGTTACCGATCGGATTATCATTGATCCGGATGTCCGAGATGGAGTCGATCGGCCCTTCTCCGCCGGTTAGCAGCACGTTTAAATATTGGTTTGTTCCATCCGTCGTTACGTGCCTAGACAAGATCGTGCCTGCGGTTTTCATCTCGCCGTATGTCTTGGCTAGCGCCCCGCCCTGCTGGGTTCTTGATTCAAGGTTCCCCCATGTGTAGAGAGGATCTGTCGCAGTTGTGTCGGCAGATATTGTTGTGTCTGCCGCCTGCGACGGGCAGAGCATATTGATGAGAGCGCCGCCGATGAGCATAACCGATGCGGAGATAAGCCCTGCCATGAAGCTTCCCGCCGTGGCCCCTAAAAATCCTATGGTTCCCGCTGCCCCATAAAGCCCTCCGGTAACGATTGTCAGCGCAAGGGTCAGGATAGTTCGAAAAATATCTTTCCCAACGACCGGGCAAATTGCGATAAAATCGCCGTCAGACGGCACAAAAGAGCCGTCAACGATTTCTCCATTGACGGCGTACACAAACTCTATTTCTTCTTCCGAGTACCTATCGCAGTATTCCGCGACGGTTCTGCCCGCCGCATAATCGGTCTGGACGACTTCCCGCCCCTGACAGTTAAAAGGGTTCTTTTTAATTGTCAGCGTTATGCCATGGCGCTTGTTGTCTGTCTCTTTAATGACGGATTTTTCTTGGGTACGTTGCTTGGGTTCGCGCCGCTTGGCTTTTCTATTTTTATAATGTCCGTCGTGTCTTGCCATGTTTCACCACCTCGGCACATAATAGCCCTCAATTCTCTTGCGCCAATTCGGGTCGTCTACTCGAATAATACTTGCTGAGATCCCGGATAATGTGTGTATTATTTTCCCTTCGCCTATGTAAACACCAACATGATTAGCAAAATTACTCCCTGCTCGCATTACCACAAGACAAGGGATAATTGGATCGTCGATCTGCTTCCATCGTGGGCGCTGCGTTTCCATCTCCGCATTGATCCGGCTAGCGTCTTCGCAGCAGATTTTATAATCAGGAAGATCTTTACCGAACCGTTTGTATACTTCCGCGGCCAGCCCCCAGCAGTCGAAGTTATCCGGCCCCCTTCCGCCGTCAACAAAAGGTTTGCCGATTAGATCAACTATTTGCATAAATTCCACCATATCCTATCCCCGGCTCGCCGCCGAATCGAACCGAATTTGCTCGTTCGCGGCAACCGACTAAAGTTTTCGGGCACGTAGAGTGCGGAACTACAGCCCCGCACTCAATTCCCTTGTAAACAAACGGGCAAAAGTCTTTCAAGATTCTCCTTGCGGGGAATCTCTGCATAATCGGCAGGCTGCCACCCAGGTTAAACGTTGCCCATGTCGCGTCAGACGACACTGACTGCACCGTGAAGGTTTCCTCCACCACGGCATCAGTCGTTACCACAAAGGCCCCTGCTTCGTTCTGCGTCGATCCCGCTGTGTTGATCACTTTCAGGATGACTGTCTTGCCGATAAATCCGTCGTAGGTTTCGATGTACTGTTCCATCACGCGGGTGATATTGCTGATTTTTACCGGTACTTTCGGGACTTCTGACTTGTTCTGCTTAACTGATGAAATCTCAAAAGGAAAGGCGACCCATTCAAAGCCGCCCCAGATCACGTTTCTATTACTACAAACTATTCTGATGTTTTCTGGCAACCTTGCGTCCTGGATCTCCAGCATCGTCAGCCACGCGCTCTGCTGCCATACTTTGTTCTTCTCAATGATCGCCGCATTCGCTAATGTCAGCATGCTTACACCTCTTCAAAAGTACACTGGACTTGCCATCCAAATTCAGTGTATGTCTCTTTTGGTGGTTCAGAAAAGCAGACCGTCTTTGAAACCGTTCCACCGCTGGCGATATAAGAAAATACAAACGGCAGCGCGGAGTTTGCATCGTAGAAGTTCATCAACAATGCGTAATCGGCAGCGCTCAGATATTGCCACGTTGCCGGGCCGATTTTATGCCGCGCAACTGGGTACCGCAGCCTTCGAATTACTACGCCGTTGGTCTGAGCGCTACTTAAGACATTATTCTCCCTGCCGTTTTCCAACGGGAAAACCGGTTGCTTTGATATAGGCCAAGTGTTCATCGCGCCAGTCCTTTCAGCACGTCTCTGGTTCCCATTACATTGCGTGTTGCCGCATCCAGGACAATGCTAATGACTTGTTTTCCAAAATCGAAAGACTGCGTTACCGTTGGGGTTGCCTCTGTCCCGGTGTTATTAATAACAGTCACCGAGATTGGCGACGCGCTTCCGCTAAGCATCGCACTGGTATCAGCTGCAGTATAAATACGCGCGGGGTTTGCAAAGTTTGCAAGTTCCGGGCCGTCTTCTCCGACAACCGACCATCCGGAAGCAATACCGCCGTTTTTGTGGGCTTCCCATACACTCCCTGAAGCAGTGGTGTCAGGGAAGTAGCTACCCGAGGTAGCGCTGACCGAACTGCCGCCAATACTATTCAACATTCCGCTAAATGCGTTTTTTAGCGGTGTCATGATGTACATTTGCACGATCATGTCTGACCACATCTTTAGGATCGACTTGCACAAATCTTCAATGAGATTCTTGGCGCCATCGCCAGTTCCCGAGATAGTCTCGTAGAGCGCTGTGCTGATGTCAGATCCCATCTCGTCGAACATAGACGTAATGCGTCCTGCATAGTCGTAGGAGTTCCGGTCCATTCGATACATGGCTTCTTCCCATGCAGTCGATACGTTTTGCCCTGCCAGTCGATGCATCTGAACGACAGCTGCCGTAACTTTTTGCTCGATCCGCTCGCGTTCATCAGCGGTAAGGGATGAGTCCTTTAATTTTTCGTTATTGGAATCGATGAACGAACGCAACTCTTGCTGATAGGCCTCTGTGAAGGACGCGCTGCTCATCCCTAGCACATCGCGCTGATACTGCAGGGTGTTGAGCCGCTGCTCGTGTTCTTGCGCAGCGCCGTCCGTAATAGCCTGTGTTTTTTCATGTTCGGCCTTCTTTGTTGCCTCAACCTCCCACTTAAGAACTCCGGCAGTATCGTTGGTTGAAGATAGAAGTTCCCGTTTTTTATCAGCGATGCTCTTCAATTCGATTTGATATTTCGCCTCAGCGGCAGCCTTATAATTATCAGTAATATCGGCGTTCATCAGCGCGGTTTCGTTTGTCATTGAAATCCTAGAATCATCTTGTTTTCTTTGGAACACTGACCGTTCTGCCGCTTCATATTCTTTCATTTTCGCCTGGACATCGCTAATCATGTTCCCCGGATCCATGCCGAGTTGCTCAAACTTGTGCTGCGCTTCCTCCAGCTGGTTGTTCATTTTCTTCAGTTCTTCGCCCAGTTTTACATTGGCCACTTCGAAAGCAGGATACATCAAATCCGATGCGATCTTGTCATTCATCGGCCCCATCATGTTTTCGAGCTGGTTCTGAAGTTTCAGGAGTTCGCCGGCGGTGTCTTTACCACTACCGGCAGTGGAGACGGGACGCAAGCCGGGTCCAGGTTTCTTTCCGCCCATCATTGCCAGCTTGGCCGCGAGAAGCTCTTCGTTGGTTGCCCTATCCTTGGTTCCGCCCATGCCAATTTGTGCATAGCCGATCATGGCAGTAGTGGTCGGAACCGCCAAGCCAGTAAAGGGGTCGAATTGAGGTGTCTCCCCTTTTTTAACGGCCATTTTTGCTTGTTCAGTATTGTAATCATAAAGGGCGTAATATGCACCACCAATTGCCGTGGCCAATGCTAGCCAAGGATTGATTACGCCTACGCCGAAAGTAGTCATGACAGCCTGAAGAGCTTTGAGCGCGATTGTTACCCCGCCGATTTCAGCAGCTACTAAAACCATCGTTGCCATGGCGCTACGCTGACTAGAATCATAAACAGTCATTTTGTCAGCCAGCGACTGCAACACGCCCAGCTTTTCTTCCAGTACCGGCAGCAGTTCGTTCCCGATCCCGATCGCCAGCTTGTTTACGCTGCCCGTAACCGAACTGAGATTCCGGTCAAATTGCTCCCATGCTGCGGCAGTATCGGACGATATAATTAGCCCCATCTTTTCAGCCTTGCCGATGACTTTTGACATTTCCGCGTCGGTCATCGTCAGCATGTCGTGCATCTGACGACCAGACTTTCCGAACAGGTCCATCGCTGCGCGGTCAAAGTCTGCGCCTTCGCCCATCTCTCGCATTCGCTTGGCTACCTTGCCGTACATCTCGTAGATGCTGCCATTTTTTATATCTTCAGGTGCAAGCTGGAGCCGCGAGAAGATGTCGTTGCTCTCTTCTCCTTTGGCGCTCGCTTTGTCCAGTTCATCCCGAGCCATGGAAATGTTTTTCCCAAATTTGGAGAACATCGCGGATGATTCATCCAGGCCGATGCCGGTTCGCTTGGCAAGGACGAGAAGCTTGCTGGCTTCTTCGCCCATGGCGCCGGTCTGATCAACCATCTCATCAACAGCCAGTCCCCAGTCTTTCGCAGCTTTCACCGCATACCCGGCCATCCCAGCCATGCCGGCTCCAGCTGCCATCCCTGCAAGTTCTCCTTTCAAAGAACCCATCCGCGAAGTTAGAGATGCCGCCGAAGCCTCAATCTTTTTGAAGTTTCCTGAGGCCAAGTCCTGCAGTGCTACTATGAGAGTTGTTTTCTTTTCAGACATTTGGCCTCAGTCCTCCCGTTTGTTTAATCGCTTTAGTTCGAGCGCTTCAAGAAACTTTATTCGCGATACCATGCGAGGTGATAAGTTAACGTCAAGGCATTCAGCAACGGCTTTCACTGCCGAGAAATCTAGCCCGGTGAATATTGTCCTGATCATTACGCCGCCCATACTTGCCGCTCCGCTGATAGTCGTACGCCACTGAGTACTGATCTGCTGCCAGAACCCCCATACTTCAAATAGTTCCGGCAGCAGTTTCGGTGGCTTCCATTCACATTTGCTGCATTTTGGCCGTTTTTCGGTACCACAAACCTCATGACAAATAGCCGCCCTCTCAGTGACCCACTGATGGACGGCTACGAGTTTTTTTCTTCTTTTACCTGGCGCTTCTTGATGTTATAGGTCAGCGCATAGGTTTCTTCGGCCAGTTCAAGCATGTCTCCGCAAGACACATCTTCGGGGATCTGCCCCTTATAGATATTATCCGCGATCCAGTCAGCACCGTCGCTGTTCAACCGCAGGAAGTTCGGTCCATCTTTGGGGTTTACATACGCGGGATCAAGCCTCTCGTCACGAAATGATTGCCGCTCCGGGCGGGTCATGGATCTCGCTTTGGGCAAACCCAATTTGGATACACTCATAATTCATTCTCCTTCTGCGTCTTATGCGTAAGACGCGGTTTGATTTTTCAGTGTCGCCATAATGCTGGTTGCATTGGCGTTGTCCTGGTAGTACCCGCGGAAAGGCAACGAAATTAGAATCCCTTTCGGAGTTTCGATCCCCGGAGAGTTTCGTTCGTATATGATTTCCGGGATGAGAATTTCCATGGCCTTAGTTGCCGCTATGGTGCAGACTATCTTCAGGCTGGACTCGGTTCCGTTGACAGCCTTGTTGAGCAGTACGTTGTCCGTAAACAGCGCGGTCAGTGTTCCTGTTATAGCGATAATTCCCTCGTTCAACGCCCCTCTGAATCCGCCTCCGCCGATTACGTAGGTGTCGCCGTCCAGTCCCATGTCAATGCTAAGATCAAGGCTCTTGCCCAATGCGAACGCGCTGCCACCCTCTTCCAATGTAATTTGAGGATTGGAAAACGGAGTTAGGACTAGCGCCGTGGTTGCTGTCGCATCATAGACCGCTGCGCCGACTGTTTCTTTTGCGCCCATGAAACTCAAGGAGTGCGTAAACTCTCCATCGCCGCCGACAGACATGGAATATTTGCTGGCTTTGCAACCGTTATACTTGTTGTAAACCGAGATGTCGGGAAACTGCTGTTCAATTACCATGCTCGGCTGTGTAAGCCCCGGTTTAAAAACATGGGTATAATCGGTGGTTCCCGTTGTCGTCGGCGCTCCGAATAAAGCCTTTAAGACATATCCGGACCCGATAAGATCGACAGCGGATACGATATCTCCGCCCACATCGACAAATCCTCTCTGCGGCGCCACTGGGTTTCTAGTGCCGGTATTGCTTCCAGGGGTGGTCAGGTTTTGCTTCGCGCTCATGCTAGCCTTGATAAAGTTTAAGACCTTTCCCGCTTTTGAAACCGGGTCTGTGTTGTATGTAGTTTCGAAGTCGATTACTACCTTCGACCGCATGCCCTGTGCTTGTCCCAATCTAATCCCTCCTTAAAAATTGATCTCGTCTGATCCCCCGAGTGTTTGCACAATCTCGATGGTGATATCCGCTCTGCCGGGAAACTGCGGAATATGGTTGCACTCATCGATGGAGTAACCCACCTCTGTGATGAACGCGATCTCGCTCGCCCCAGCTAGCTCCGACAGAATTAAATGTCCGAAGTCGTCGGACTCATAAAGTCCCGGATATTCCTTCACGTTGTCAATTTGGGTCACCGCCTCATTTACGACAGACCATGCGACGGATGGATGATAGGCGAACGACTCCGCCCCGTCTCCCTCCATCTTCTCTCCTGGGAATATTACAATGCTTGGGCACTCTGACTGCGGCGGGGGCGTGCGCTTATCAAACCCGACATAGATTGTTGGAAGTTTTCCGTAAGTTTCTAGGCACCACGCCTCAATCGCCGCAGAGTTTTTGATCACGTCCCGATATCGCTGTATGATGGTTTTTAAACGCAATGTTTTCATTTTTCACACTCACCTTGCCGAAAGTGCTGAGAATATTGGGAAACTCGGGGTGTTTCGGTCTGCCGGAGCACCTTTATCCATGTACTCAAAGATCTTCTTCTCCATGTAGGGAGCAATCTTCGGATCCAGATACCTGTGCATTGGATCGAACGTAGGTCGGGCAGGTATGACGATCTTAGTTTTGCTCGGATTAATATATAGGCCGGACTTCAGAAAAAAGTTTCTTGTCCGCTCCGTAACCGATTTTTCAAATCCCTGTTCCTGTTTGATGCCGATTTCCACTAACTTTGGCGAGGTATCGAGCCATCCTGTTTCAACCATTTCTTGTCCGTCATCGTAGGCGTATCGGATAACCTGCGATAGCTTTCCTAAAGGGCCTGCCCTGCCCGCACCCGCTACCCTGGCACGACGACGCAGGCTTCGACGTTGCCCTTTAGATAGATGGCCACCTTCAGGACCGTACTTTAGCCGATCGCGCATGTAGTCAGTCGTCGCGAACCTCACATATTGCTGTCCACCAGGAGCTCCCGACTTAATACCCCGCTTGATCTGCTGTTGCATAAACCATCCGACAGACTTCAGCGCCTTGCGCTTCCACGCCGATGCATTATCGGCTACCGACCGCAGCCATGGAGAGATGTTGTCGATGACGATTACGTTATTTTCCATAGACGCTTTCGTTTCCGACGCAGGCCAACCTGATCAGTACGCCGTCGGTCGATACCATATTGCTGACGTACCAAGTCTTTGCGTCGTGCACGATCTTGTCGCCCGGCTTGGGGTTATTGATATCGCTAACCTTGATTCCAAATACGGCCCGATCAGCTGTTCCTTCCATCGTTATCACATTCCCCTTGACTCCGGTTGAACCGATCTCGGGCAATACATCAACGGAAGTGCCGTTATATGTTGCCGGCTCTGCGATACCATTGTCTGGATCAAAAAACACTGCGTCTAAATCCTCTTTCTGGAGGTCTTTAAGCTTCACGTTTCATCACTCTCCCAAAAAACGGGAGACCCCGAAAGGCCTCCCGTTACATCGAACTCCACTATTTGCTATTTACGGTTTTTCCGGGGTCAACGCCTGGAAGAGCAGGTACTTCGTCGGATTCTGCGGGAGCGTCCTTCTTCTTCTTGCCTTTGGGTACCGGCGCTTCGTGCCGGGTGATGTCAATAATTCTGCCCATGCTCCCGGCGATGAGAGGATCAGCAATTTCATCCGGAAGGTCCACGATGACGCTTCCGGCTTCCTGCCCGGGTCCGTAAGCTACCCCCTCGTAGATGACTCTGAATTTATTAATTTGGACATCCTTCATCGTTATTTCACCTTCATGGTGTACCAGTCGTCGATGAATTCCGGAACCGGAATCCCCTTGCTGGCAACCCTGATTTGTTCGACGTCCTGTCCGACATCTCCCCATACTTTGGGCACATACGCGCCCTGGTAGGACTTCCATCCACCGGCTTCAAGCTGGGTAACGGATCCGAACATCTGACGGCCACGGCCAGGAACTCCGATAATGAAATAGTCGTCAGGGATATACTGCTTTGTCGCGCCAGCGTCATCGACATAAATTCCGTCATAGGCGTACACTTCGAGGTTCAGGCTCTCGATGATGCCGATGCGGAGAACGCCGGGGCTGACGATACGAGGCGCAATGCTCATCAGGGAAAGGTTCTCTTTAGGCCGGAGCAGCCAATCCTTGACGGCGGTGTTCTGCATGATGTAGTTGGCAGTCGCGTAGCTGCACAAGCCTACCGTCGGAGTCTGCCCGGACGCACGGGATACGGCTTGTGACATGTCCTGCATGTTGCCGTATATGTCGGCCGCCACATGCTCCCAGGTGTCGGTACCGGTCAGCGTATCGTGCTGGGTCCAGTCCAAGGTTACGGTATCCACGAGGTAGGTCTTGCCGTCATCGGAGTAACCGTTGACATCGAACGTCCCGCTGATCAGGAGCTGGGCGCACATCCATTCCATGCGGCGGACGCTCATGTCGACCAGTTCCTTCATGTCGGCCGCGCGGAGCTGCAATGCCCGCTGTTCAGGGGTAACGGTACTAAACATCGGCTCACCAAAGGCACGCTGGTCGATGTTATCAACCGTAATCGGGCGTTTCGGGGCCATCATCGGGGGCTCGTACGACTTGATGGTGCTGCCGGTTCTGGCAACGTTCACGCCTCCATTTCCCTTGGCGACAAACGGTGCGAGTTTCCGTCCACCCTTTTTGTATTCGATGTCGATCACGCGGCTCGGGCTGGTTACTACGTTCGGGAAAAACACATCCCTCAGAAGCGTCTGCGGAGCGAAGCTCTGTTCGAGTGCGGCAAGCAGCAGTCTGGTATCGTTATAATTAATAGCCATCTTTCAAATCCTCCTTATTGTTCCAGAGTCAGGATCATGCCCGCTTTCTGCATGGCGGCGCGGTGAGTGTCGGCAGTATCGCTTCCGCCGAATACCAGATGGTTTTCATTGAACATGCCGCGCACATACAGCAGGGACGGAAGCGCGGTAGTCACGGTCACAGCCTGCGCCAGCACAGCTACAGGGACCGCGCTGCCATCGACGTTGGCGCTGTTGACGATCTTGTACTGACCGGATCCTGCAGCGATGGTAATGTCGAAACCCTCACCGACGATGAAATCCTGTGTGCCGTCAGCGATGGCGAATTTCACATCATTGGCGAATGTCGCGCCGACCGCATAATCGCCCAGGCTGAATCCATCCGGGTCCATGACGCGGAAAGTTCCGCCGTTAGATGCGGCGGCGATGCAGCGGACAGTGTAAACGCCGACCTTTGCGCCAGCCAGTATCGGTGCCGTTGCATCCAGTGTCAGCGCGCCGGTGTTTGCGGCGTTGCCGCCAGCCTTTGCAGCTGCGGTTATTGCGCCGATGGTGATCTTCCCGAGCACGGTCCCCCTTGCGAGTGCTCCAGCCGATGCAACGATGGTGCCGACGGTGGTCAGCGGGGCAACTTTATCCCCTGCAATCAGTGCGTCGGGAGTGTAGGTATTGACGACGTTGATTCGTTCCATTATTTCTTACCTCCGTTCTGAGTTTTTCCGTTGAGAACGCTAACCATCACATTAATGGCGGCAAGGGCTTCCTGTTGCTCGCCGCCAGGGACTTCGGCACCAACACTGTTTACGCCGGAAGCAGCGGAATCCTTGATGGCGTTCACGATGGCTTCGTTTCCCTTGTTTTTCGGATCCGGGGCCGGGGCATGCTTCTTCGCGATATCCACTACAGCTTTGATGTCGTTGGCTGTCTTGCCGGTGTTTTTTGCATCGGCAATCAGTTCCTGAACCATTGGATTCTTTTCGTCAGCCAATGCGTCCAGCGCCGTAATCCGTCCTTTCTCGTTCGCAACTGCGTTGGCGACCGCTTCCGCGCTGATTTGGTTTACCATATCGGGATATGCTTTTTTGAGGTCTTCGATGTTTTTGATTTCCATACTTTCCTCCTCATTCTCTGTGTTTTTGGGGGCCAACATATTGACGACGGTGGATAGGAGTTTCTTGGCTTCATCCATGATGGATTCTTTGGTCCGTTGGGGCGGAGGCGAAGCCTGCATGTCGTTAAACTTTTTCACAACAGCAGCAAAATTCTTCATTGAATCGTCGGCCGCATTTTGGATCGCCATCCGGCTGAACGAGAAGTTCATTGGCTCGTCCTTGCCCTTTTCGCTTTGGTCAGCTTGCTCAACGCAAAGCATCGCCGTGGCAAATCCGTTCTTTATGGCCGTTTTGGCGCTCATATAGGTTTCATCATCCATTAGCGCCGAAATCTTGTCGCTGGCTAGACCTGTGGCTATTTGGTATGCATTTACAATGCACTCTTTAACCACGTCCAGTACGCTTGCCGCCTTTCGAAGGTCAGCAGCATAACCGCTGGCATATGTTAACGGGTTATGCATCATGAAAACTCCACCAGGAGAAATCTTTCTCTCATCGCCAGCCATCCAAATAGTACCTGCCGCGCTCATCGCCTTGCCGTCGATGATTGTCGTGACTTTTGCGCCTGTTTTCTTGTGCTCCATCAGCGCATTATAGATACCGGCTGCGGCGAATACGCTGCCGCCATAACTATCAATCCAGACGGAAAGATTCTTGCCGCTGTGCTGCGCCAGCTCGTCGCGGAAAGAATTTGGCGACGCGCATTTCATGCCCAACCATTCATACAGCCATGCATCATCGCCGTCTACGATGTCGCCATCAATTCGCAGCTCGACGTCTTGTCCTTCGATAGCGTTTTTAAAGTTCCAGAACTTACTCATTATTGGCATCCCCTCCTTTCTCATTGATTTGGATGGTCGTTATCGGCTGGAATGCATAGCCTGTTTTTCCCATGGCTCCCAGTTCCAGCGCCCTCTGTTGGATGTTGGCGTCGAAGTCGGTACCGGTCATCTCCGCAGCTTCTTTTTCTCCGGTGGATAGGCCATGTTGTATTCGAAGCGCCGCGCCGGTGGCTTCTTTCACAGGGTCTATCACTCCCATTACGGGGCCATACCAGTCAGCCCCGCACCAGGCGGCTTTTATCAGAGGGTCGTCGAAGTATCCCGGAGCCTGCACCCTCCCGATAGCAATCGCCTCTGTCAGCCACGTTTCATACACCGGCTGGCAGAAGTCGCGGACAAACCATACCCGGCGCATCTTGTATGCGGCCCATGCTTGCACCATCGCCGCCCTGCTCGCCGAATAGCTGGACTGGAAGGACTTCATCAGCACTTCATAGGGTTGTTCCAGCGCAGCCGCAATTTGTTTGATCAACGATCCCGTGAAAGCCTCGAATGTCGAAAGGGTTCTGGACGCATCGATCGATGTCACGTCGTACCCTGGCGGTAGGACATTCATAGATCCGGCGCCAAGCTCAAGATCGTTCGCATCTAGTGACACCTTCTCTTCTTCGCCCACCGCCTCCCCAACAGGGAACATGCCCTGATTGTTCGGCGCGATAGTGGACTGCTTGAAAAACAGAGTGAAGAATGCCTTAACGATGGCGGCTGTAAGCTCGGCCTCGGTGTAGCGTGTAACTTGTTTAAACGCCTCGATCACCGGGGCCAAATAAGGAACGCCCCGATATTCTTCAGGGCGCTCGTCGTGGCATATTTGCAGGATATTGGGGTTCCCCGTTTTCTGTCCGAAGGCCTCCACTCTCGCCCACTTAGGTGCACCGTTCATATTTGTCGGATCATATGGGTGTTTGTTGCTGATCCAGTACGCGACTACCGCGCCATCAGAATCAATTTCTACACCGTTGACGATCCGGTTCAGGTTTTCCGGGTTTGTTGCCCACACCGACAAAGGCGACATGCCCGCAATTCCAATCGCATTAGGGTTGCTTACCCTGTCTGCCTCGAACAGCTGGATTCGAAGCATGTACGGCATCCCCGGCAGGGCCTTGCGGTATTTTATCGCCGCCCAGCTGTCTCCGTTCATTAGGTACCCAATATAGGCGATATCCTGCTGGTCGTAAAAGTTGTTTTTCTTCATCAGGTCACAGAACTTACTTCCGGCCCAAACATCGAACTCTCTTTCTGTGCGCTTCTGCCACTCTTTGGCTTCGTCCGGGGTGAGCCCGAGCATGGTAGCGTCAATTCTCGGCTTGAGCCGAAGCCCCGCCCCGATAACGTGAGTCCTGCTCGTGACAATTCCTGATGTCGCCAGCGGGGAGTTCATGAAAAGGCTGCGTGACCTTGCGCGAAGCGTTGCCAGATTAGTATCGATATCCGACTGCGGACTGCTTCCGAGGGGTTGCCAGCCGCGCATCGATCCCTTGGATGTATTGGCGCCGCTTTCGTCGTACCCGGTATTGAGCGCCTTCATGATCTGACGGGACGTTACCATCAACCCCGGCAGGGAAGCGCCTATGTTGGCCTGCGTGGGCTGTCTCGCTTTTTGGCGGTTTCTGCTATTCATTTACACACCTCACAAATCCCTTAATATTACGCGCCTAGCCCGGCTCCCAGGAATAGGAGCTGCGCCGTCAGCGCCTGATGCCAATAGCGAGTCCACGCCTTGGCTGATCTGGTCAAGGTTGGCCCTGCGGTTCACCCTGCCGTCAGCCGTCCGCCATTCTTGGCTTATCAGGGCTTTCTTCTCAGCGTCTAGGAAGGCTTGAAGCCTTTCCGCCTGCGTATCCGCCATAATCCATCTCCTTTACACACTGATTTGTGCCTTTTTTACGCATCCGTACTGTTTTTTTGCCTGTTTGGGTGGCGGTTTTTCTTCTGCCGCAATGCTTTTTTCGCCCCAAACAGCAAGTTTATAGGCTTTCCAATTGGGGTTGATGGAGTAAAGACAGGCCAGATTATACACGCGAAGGTCAAGCGGCTCGTTTCTGCCATCCACGGAAACGTTTTTCCACACATGGACGATCTTCCCGTTGACGGTTTTGGGCTCCAATTTCTCCGCAATCAAGCCCCTGAAGTAGATTTGATCGTATCCGCGAAGCTCATTATTGGGGAAATGGAAGTATTGAGGGCCTGGATCCTTTACTTTTATCAATCTTTGCATCACATACTGCTTGCCCTCGCTGACCCCCAGCATCATCAGCGGTATCGCATACCCTTTCGCTTTGCCGAGTTGATGCAAAATAGGGACGCCGGCAAGCCGATGTCCCTTGATGGCGATTCGTTGTTTAATTCCGTTAGCCTGGCAGTATTGATAGACGTTTTTCGTGTAGTGACCGCCAGAGTCAATGAAGGTCCGTGCGACTTTCAACCCTATGCCGTTGCTGAAATAATAAAGCCGGTCCAGTTGCTGATCCAGTTCATCCCATGTAGATTTTTTGTCCGGTATTCCGAGCACAACGCCTTTTTTAATACCCCAGCACTCTTCCCCTTCGCCCCAGCCGCAGACTTCATACTCAAGCCGGTTGTCTTGCGTATCGACGGCCGCCGTGAGAAGCAGAACGCCTTCGGGAAGGTCCGCATCGTAGTGTTCCCTGCGCTGCATCAGAACCCGTTCGTCTTTGATCTCGCCGGTCTGCTTGAAGATTTCAGCCAACCGGGTATTTACAAACGACTTTAGCTTCTCGGCTTCTTCGTTGCAGTCAAGATATTCGCCCACTATCTTAGTCCAGCTGAGCCATGGGCTTGCAAACGAGTTGACATGAAACGATCGAACGGCAGTAATATCTGGATTAAGTACAATATATTTCTGATCCGCGTTCTTCATCTGCTGCTCGGTGTATTCTTTGCCGCAGTCAGGGCAGCGCCAGTAAACAGCGTCCACCCTGTAGGACTTGCGCTCGTCCACCTCAAATGTTTCGTATTCATATCGCATATCCCAGAGCGTTACCCATTGATATTCACTACAACCGGGGCAACGATGTCGCCATTCTTCCTGGCTTCCCAGGGAATATTCAGCGAAAATACGCGAAAATGCGTCCGTAGGCGTTGAAAATATACCGATAATGTAGTCCCAAAAGTTTGATGTACGCTTTGCCGCAAGCTCTATAGGGTCGCCTTCCGCGCCGGCTGACTTCTCAAACCGGTCCACCTCATCGAACAGCAGCACACGAATTGATCTTTTAGCCAGACCAGATGGAGCGTTTGATCCAACAAAGGCAAGATATCCACCTGGGAAGTTCTTCTTCCGGATGGTATTGTTGCTGTCGCGGGACTTCGAGTCTGATATCAACTTCTTCAGCACAGGGGTTTCGTTAATCGTCGGCGTGAAACGCTCTTTTGAGAAGTCCTCACTGTCCTCGATCGACGGCTGCACCAAAAGAATTGGACACGGATCCTGGTGCATGAATCTTCCCATGACGTTAAATAGGATTTCCGACTTTCCTAACTGAGACGCAAGCATTGCAATAACTTTATGGACGCCCTTTGCTGTAAATGCATCCATAATTTCGCGCTGATATTTTGCCCGATCGCTGTACCATTTTCCGGGCTCGGCTCCATAATCGGCGGGAATATATCTATGCTCGTCCGCCCACTCCGAAACCGTTGTCTGTGGCGGCGGGGCAGCCATGCCAAGTATTTTTCGAAATAGGTCAACTGTCTTCTGGATCATCGCCATTGTATTCCGCCAATCTCGACGCATCGAACTGAGATAGTTCGGTCAATGCCGCCGTGATTTCGCACGACAAGAGCTCGTTGATGTCGTCTGCCGTCTTTTCTGCGAGTGTCACGGCCATCTTGTGAGGGATACTCAGCATCCGGCGCTTGAACACCGTGACCATGCCGCCGACCATCATCATAATGTCTTTTGAAGCGTGAACCTCGCCACGTATCTTGGCTAGGGCTATTTCCGAAGTTTCACGCTTCACTTTTTCGTGTAGGGTTCGCTCGTCGTCATAATCGGGCCCGGTTTTTTCGGTCGAATTATAGGCCATCCAGCGGCGGACGTTATCCACGAGCAAATATTTCCCGGCATCGTCTTTGGAAAACACACCTTCCTGAGTCAGTTGAACCACCCGCTGCCGCGACTTGCCAATGATTGCCGCGATAGAGTCGGCGCCAACGCGGGTGTTCGATGCAATTTTTATTGTTTTATCTATCAAAAAAGCTCACGCCCTTGCTGATATTTATGAAATAATTTGTGATTTTGCACATTCTTAATGGTTTTGGAGATTATATGCAAGCAAATGAGTTTTTTGGCCCGTGTCTAGAAAAATGTTTGGGTGTGGGCTACCCATGTCCGCCCATAATTCCCTGGAAGTACCTTGAGAGGGTGGGGCGTCCTCCCTACCAGCGTCTTCCTCATCTCAACACCCACCATCACACCCGCCATCACACAGCAGATGCATCGGCGCAGACGCAACATCCATCATCCTCTGCCCGATCCACGAGCCGAACCATCCACGACGATACAGCCACGCACCAAGCCACTGATATACCCTGTCGCTCGCTCTGACAACCACGCATTGCATCCTCACTTAATCACCCTCCCTGTAGGCTTGCTCCGGTATCCTCTGACAGTCGGCTGGCAGTTGCATGCAGGCTGCCGCATCAACTCTGTTACAGCCGGGTCCGTCTCCTTACGCCGCAGATATGCACTACAGTATCCATCAATCATGTTTGTCACCTTGGCAAGGCAGCGATCCTCAGGCGTATGGTGTTCGCACTTTGCTCTGTCGCATCTCCCCACAATACAGATGACGATCGCCTCCCTTGGTTTGGGTAACACAAAAGCCGCAGGCATTGCCTACGGCTAGGGTTTGGCTCTATGTTGGGTGGCATCCGGCTATCTGGGTATCAGAGTGTTCCGTCCCAGCTCCCCGCCCGCCTCCACAGTTTACATAATAACATAGATTTATTTGAATATCGGGGCCCCCCTAAAATCAAATTTGTTTATCCTCGATCAATAACCCACGCTTTCCAGCCAATCTTGCAGTGATGTTTATTATATCTGGCCACCAATCTTTCAGCGTGTCATCCGTTACCCAACAGCAATCAATCGGGAGGCCTGAGCTCTTCGAGTATTCTTCTGCCCAGTGCATCTGCACCCAGATAACCCACCCAGGTCGGCCTCGCTTTTTCTTTGTTATCGGCTTTTCGGATTCATCCTGTCGGAGTTTCAACAGCAGTCTTTTCTTGGCTCCAAGTATTGAGTAAACATCTTCAACCGTCTTTAGCCACTTCATGTCCTGCTCTGTCTTGCGTTGCAGTTCTTCGGCTCGTTGGTATGCAGGATCTGAGATTGTGGAGGACGATACTCTGTCCGCTCCCGGCTGCTGTGTGCGATAGAGAATTTCTTCCCTGATGTCCTCGACGTTGCGCTTTCGCTCCCTGTAATAGATCAGCCAGCTTGATATGAGTTGATTGTCCTCTTTTAGTTCGGCTGCAATATCGTCAGGTTCCATTTGATTCATCCCAATTCCACAACCCCTGCATTCCCTTGGCTGGTACCGGATTTATCTGATGGACGGGCCCTCCGAGTATCCATGCGTAGCGGCCAATGTCAAACCACCCAAAGGCCAGTTCGTCTTGAGAAAGATTGCCGATCCATTCATCAGTCATCTCAAAGCAGTCAATTAGGTTTGTGGTAGCAATTACGCATCCGTGCGGCAGATAAAGGCTATTGGTCCGGTAAAACAATGCAGACTCGATGGCGGCTTCAATCTCTTTATTTTTTACCTTGGCTTCAATCTTCCCCGCGTGGATCGCAATCGGCCCCCTGTATTTCGTCGCCCACGACCGGGTTTCTATTTTCTTTGCTCCGCAGGCTATCAAGCTGGCCCACGGCTGCAAAATTGTTAGCGCCTTCATTTCTCTACTTCCCCTCCATCCTTACCGGAATATCCTGTTGCCGGTGTCGTCGATTATTGGCTCTGCGGTGTTTTGTTTGGGTACCCACCCTGCATATTGAGGACAATGCCAGTTGCCTGCTTTCCACCCACACCCGATCTCGTTGCCGCATGTTTTACATCGATTTGTATTCATAGACAAATCCTTATGTAGCCGCTGGCTTTCGTTTTGCAAGTGGCTGGAATCCTAGAGATCAAATCTCTCAGTTGTGTAAGCGATATTTCTTGGCAATCAATATTTACCGAAACAAATGGTTCGACCGGCTTCAACGTCTCGGCGATTGACTCCAGATAGGATGGATCTGGCTTCAGCTCAACAACCGGCGGCCCTGCGAAAAACTCTTCTGTTTCTGTTGGCGTCGGCTGGTGTATTGCATCAGTTGCGTCCACCCCCAGGAAGTGGCGGTCCTGATAATTTAATCCGTTTTCATCCTCAGTACCAATGACAACATCACCACAACCGCTCACGGTTGACCATCCACTACTGTTTTCCTTTGCTTTTGTTACCTCATCCTTTGCTTCTAGCCAGCACACCCGCGCATCCTCGATCATCGCCAAAACTTCGTGCATCGTTTCCCCTTGAGATATGCAGCCGGGAAGTTCAGGGATAGAAGCGGCGAACCCGCCTTCTGACGACGGAATGATTTTGATGCTGTAGCCAGCCCGCTGAATAATGGTTTCTGTGGGGGTGTCGACAGAATCCGGTTTTGTCGATACAGCTTTTGGCTTTGCCGATTTGGTCGATATATCCTCATTATCCTTGCTGACAGCATGCGCCCGAAATACCGGTGCGACATCAACCTTTTTCATGTCGATCGGCGCCGTATCCACAAGGCGACTATGCCGCTCTGTCTTGCCGCTCTTGGTTGCTGGAAAGAAAACAACCTCATGCTTGTTCTCCCCTGGGATAGGCGGATTAACCGGCGTTGAAAGAGTGATCATCTTCTTCGGCGTGTATTTGTTGGCAGGGATGTCTAGCTTGCTCATGATAATCCCCCATTCCTTCGGCGCAACGTAGAACATTTCTCTGATTTGAGTTCTGTTGAGTCCGTACGCCTCCAGCTGCTCAAACAGTTCTTTGGTCAAATCCTCTGGCCGGCGTCGTTTGATCAGGAAGTTGGTTCCGGTAGAATCGTTCACTTTCCACGGTAGCGGCAGTTTATTTTTCAAAGCCTCTTCGATGCTTATTTTTGCCATTATATTTTCACGTCCTTTCTTTTTTCTTCGGTGTAGGTATCCAGGGCGGCGACAGCCTTGCATAGATTACTGAACGCTCTGACTCCATTTGGGTTCTTCATGACTCCCCGAGCAGCATCTACAACATCCAGCAGCTTCACGATCTCCTTGCAGTCATAGAACGCGCCGCCGTCTTGGGCGTAATCACGCAGGGTTCTCATTGGCAGGCTCCTTTAGTGCGGCGCGGGCTAATTTCTGCAAGCAAGTATCGCAAGAGTCTCTCGTGCAAATTTTGTTGTCGCACGAGTCCGACGCAATCTCCTCCAGCGCCTCCCTTATCTTGGCGTTCTGCGCTTCGGACTGCTTCAGCTTCATGTCTGATACTCCGCGCTCAAACTGTTCGTGTTGGTATTTTTCAAACCATTCTTTGCAATCAGCTTCGGCCTGATTCTTTTCCTTGGCAATTCGGCAGATTGAATCAGACTGCACGTTCATGGCGTCTTTGATTCTAAAGATTTCGGCTTCGGCCTGCTCTGCGCGTTTCTTTTGGGTTTGAAAGGCGCAATATAACTGTGCTTGTTCTGTTATCGTCAATGATTCGGCATGCTCCCGCTTCTCCCTCTCTGCCGCAAGCGCCTGCTCGGAGGCGGCGAGTTTGGATTCGAGAATAATTTCATCTCTTGTTTTAACGCAATACCGGCAGATATGCTTTACGTTTTTTGAATTCCCAATGTTTGATCCTAAAGGAACAGGAATACAGTCATGTTCGTTTTTGCACTCACTCACCCTGATCGACCTCCTTTGCCTCTTTTTTCGCCTTACCAAAAAGATCGGCAATCATTTCTCCTATAATGGTCCCTTCCATATTCTTAAGATGCTGGTCAACCTGTTTCTTAAACTCGTCTGATCCATTTTCGTACCCTTCAGTCATCCTTGCTTTTGTGTTATCAAATCTTGTTCTGTCGCTCATCAGTTCTCCCTCCTAGTTTGATGGTTTAAAATTCCCTTAATGTTCTTCCGCGCTTATTCTCTTTCGACTTCAGTTCATTCAGTTCTGTATGTAAAACGTCATTTATTTTTTGCGCATGTTGCCGCATAAGCGTTGTGAGCAGCGATAATGCGCCGTGATAGTATTTTTCGGTAAAAGGTCCGTATGCGATGGCGTCCTCAACTGTCTGCGCCATCGTGGCGAGCTGATCTGCTTCCGTGCCCAGTTCCTCAATTTCCTGCCAGTCGATCATAAAATACACCTCCCAAATTCAAACACGTGCTAACACGGTGATAACACTGTGTTTCTATGTATAGCATCGGTATTTTGTTAGCATAGTGTTAGCACTATGTTGGTAGAGGTGGATTAATTTGGCAACAGACAAAATTCAGACAGGACTACGGCTTGAAGGGGATATGCTGGGGAAAATAACTTACATCGCTGATCGAAACATTCGGTCCTTTAACAATCAGATTGAGTTTCTTATTCAAAAATGCATCGACGAATACGAAAAAGAAAATGGC
>Ga0316604_10001424_pt1 | contig 21301 bp, 17 predicted proteins | sample OWC_soil_day20_C_FD_207650 | JGI IMG/M metagenome (GOLD analysis project Ga0316604, IMG submission 207650) | Wetland soil microbial communities from Old Woman Creek delta, Ohio, United States - OWC_soil_day20_CT | ecosystem: Environmental > Terrestrial > Soil > Wetlands | place: USA: Ohio...
AATGCGCAAACAGGTCTTCACCACCTTGATCGGGCGTGATGAAACCAAATCCCTTGGCATCATTGAACCACTTCACAATTCCAGTAGCCATACAGCATTCCTTGCAAACAGAGGTACAGGGCACAGCGTTTCAGGTGAAACGTGCAATTTCAGCACGGGGAACGAACAACGAACCGACCACGGCTGGCAATACGGTACGCGACAAACTGCATAGCAGCAAGAAAACCCCTACAGCCAATCGGGCATGTCAACCCAGTTGATCGAAAACTTCACGCATTGCCTCTTCGCATTGGTCAAGCACCCGGTCAAAACCTGCTGGGCCACCATAGTATGGGTCCTCGATTTCTCCATTGGCATGCATTTTGGAATATTTCAGGAACAGGGCAAGCTTGTGCCTCAAGTGTTCAGGGCAGATTTGCTGTAGCCATGCAAGATGCCCCCGGTCCATTGCCAGGATCAGATCAAAACTTTCGAAATCCTCCTGCATGACAGTGCGAGCCCGCAATCCGGACAAATCGTAGCCCCGTCTCCGCGCGGCTTTCTGCGCTCGCATATCTGGAGCTTCACCTGTGTGATAAGCATGCGTACCAGCCGAGTCAAACTCAAAGCCTGTGAGCCCCATCTCGCGTGCCAGATGCCGTGCGACACCTTCGGCCGTAGGAGATCGACATATATTGCCGGTGCAAACGAACAAAATACGTTTCATGGCGCAACCCTCACTCACGCATCAATGATGATCCGCGCCAAAAGCCCGCTGGCGTAGCTTGAACAGCTCGTCGCGTGCCGCCGCTGCTTTCTCGAACTCAAGGTTACGGGCATGCTCCTGCATCTCTTTTTCAAGCTGCTTGATGGCGCGCGCCAACCCTTTCTCGTCCATCAATGCATAGTCAGCCTTCGGCTCAGCGGCGAGCCGTCCTGTACGCGGATTCGCCTGATCATCCTGATACACGCCATCAATGATGTCCTTGATGCGCTTGTTAACCGATTTTGGCGTAATCCCGTTTGCTTCGTTGAAGGCAATCTGCTTGTTGCGACGTCGTTCGGTCTCGCCAATCGCTGCACGCATTGAGTCCGTCATCCTGTCAGCATACAGAATGGCGGTACCATGCAAATGTCGCGCAGCCCGACCAATGGTCTGGATCAGTGACCGCACCGACCGCAGAAAGCCTTCTTTATCCGCATCGAGGATAGCCACCAGAGATACCTCTGGAATATCCAGGCCTTCACGCAGCAGGTTGATACCGATGAGTACATCGAATTCACCCAAGCGCAAATCCCTGATGATCTCGACGCGTTCCACCGTATCGATATCGCTATGCAGATAGCGTACCCGGATACCGTTTTCGGCCAGATAATCGGTCAGATCCTCCGCCATGCGCTTGGTCAGGACAGTAACGAGCACACGTTCCTCTACCACGACACGCTTGCGGATTTCGGTCAGCAAATCATCGACCTGGGTAATTGCCGGACGCACCTCGATAAGCGGATCAACCAGCCCTGTCGGACGTACCAGTTGCTCGACAACCTGCCCTTGATTGGCCTCTTCATATGCCGCAGGCGTAGCCGAAACAAACACGGTTTGCGGCAACAGGCGCTCAAACTCGTCAAATTTCAGTGGCCGGTTATCCGCAGCAGAGGGCAGGCGAAAACCATACTCGACAAGGTTCATCTTGCGCGCCTGGTCACCTTTGAACATGCCGCCTACCTGCGGGATCGCAACGTGGGACTCATCCACGAACATCAGAGAATCGGGTGGCAGATAGTCGATCAAGGTTGGCGGAGGATCGCCGGGCAAGCGCCCGGAAAGATGCCGCGAATAATTTTCGATCCCTTTGCAAAAGCCCAATTCCGACAGCATTTCGAGATCGAACCGCGTACGCTGCTCGATCCGCTGAGCCTCGACGAGCTTGCCTCCGCGCTGATAGAACTCAACGCGCTCGCGCAGTTCTTCCTTGATCTTCTCGATAGCCTTCATCACGGTAGCGCGCGGCGTCACATAGTGACTGGAAGGGAACACCGTAAACCGCCCCAATTTCTGTTTGAGGTGGCCTGTGAGCGGATCAAAGAGCGTGAGATGTTCAATCTCATCGTCGAATAACTCGATCCGCAATGCCAACTCTGCACTTTCTGCCGGGAACACATCGATCACGTCACCGCGCACGCGAAAACAACCACGCTGGAAATCCACATCATTGCGGTCGTACTGCATGGCCACCAGCCGTTTCACGACATCGCGCTGGGGCATTTTTTCGCCCTCGCGCAGATGCAGGATCATGCTGTGGTAATCCACCGGATCACCGATACCATAGATGCATGAAACGGTCGCCACGATCACCACATCACGCCGCTCCAGCAGACTCTTGGTCGCAGAAAGACGCATCTGCTCGATGTGCTCATTGATCGCCGAGTCTTTCTCGATGAACAAATCCCGCGAGGGCACGTAGGCCTCAGGCTGGTAGTAGTCGTAATAGGAAACGAAATACTCGACCGCGTTTTCGGGAAAAAACTCGCGAAACTCTGCGTAAAGCTGTGCCGCCAGCGTCTTGTTTGGCGCCAGCACCAGCGCTGGACGCCCGCAACGCGCAATCACATTGGCCATGGTGTAGGTCTTGCCGGACCCTGTTACGCCCAGCAAGGTCTGAAACATAAGGCCATCTTCAATACCTTCGGTCAGCAGCTTGATGGCCGCAGGCTGGTCTCCTGCCGGTTCAAACGGCTGGTGAAGACGGAACGGACTGCCCGGAAAGGACACAATTGCGGGAGAGGCGGGGGTATCGGCCATGGTAAAATTTGCTTCTTTCAGGGACTGGACGGTCAACCTGCGGGTGCGGCCAGCCGTTGATTATTACGGATTTCCCGCCCCGATGCGATCTTATTGCGGGGCTTATCACTGATCACTGGAGTATTCATGAGCTCGTCGATTTTTGCTGCCGTCGAAATGGCCCCGCGTGACCCGATTCTGGGTCTGAATGAAGCATTCAACGCAGATTCCCGTAGCACCAAGGTCAACCTCGGCGTCGGGGTTTACTTCACCGACGAAGGCAAGATCCCTCTGCTCGCAGCAGTAAAAACGGCGGAGAAGGTCCGTCTGGAAGCCGCGCCGGCCCGCGGTTACCAACCCATCGATGGCTTGCCCGCCTACAACAAGGCGGTTGCGGCATTGCTCTTTGGCGCGGATTCTGCACTGATCTCCGAAGGCAAGACGATTACCATCGAAGCGCTTGGCGGCACGGGTGCTTTGAAAGTCGGCGCAGACTATCTGAAACGTCTGCTGCCACAGGCCAAGGTCTACATTTCCGACCCCAGTTGGGAAAACCATCGTGCCCTGTTTGAGTCGGCCGGTTTCACCGTAGAAAGCTATCCTTACTACGACGCAGCCACGCGTGGAGTGAACTTCGCAGGCATGAAAGCCTGCCTTGCTGGCCTGCCGGCAGGCTCCATCGTTGTTCTGCACGCCTGTTGCCACAACCCGACCGGTGCAGATCTGAGCGATGCACAGTGGGCGGAGGTCGTCGCCGTATGCCAGGAACGCGGTCTTGTACCTTTCCTCGACATGGCCTATCAGGGCTTTGCCGAGGGCATTGATGCCGATGCGGTAGCTGTTCGTGCTTTCGCCGCATCCGGTCTGCAATTCTTCATCTCCAGCTCTTTCTCGAAGTCCTTTTCGCTTTATGGCGAACGGGTTGGCGCACTAACCGTCGTCTGTGCCAGCAAAGAAGAAGCGGGCCGGGTAATGTCGCAGATCAAGCGTGTGGTACGCACCAACTATTCCAACCCGCCCACCCACGGCGGCGCCATTGTTGCCGCAGTTCTGGCTTCCCCCGAGCTGCGCCAGCAATGGGAAACCGAACTGGCAGGCATGCGCCTGCGCATTCGTGAAATGCGCACCAGTCTGGTCGAGAAATTGGCTGCCCGTGGCGTGGCGCAGGACTTCAGCTTCGTGATCCAGCAACGCGGCATGTTCAGCTACACCGGCTTGAGCGTTGCGCAGGTCGAACGCCTGAAAACCGAGTTCGGCATCTATGCCGTTTCCACGGGTCGCATCTGCCTGGCGGCACTGAACACCAAGAACATCGATTACGTTGCCGACGCAATCGCAGCTGTACTCAAGTAATCTCGCGCCTGATACATGACAAATGGGCCTTCTCAGGCCCATTTTCTTTTACATCACCTCACGGGTAAGCGCGAGCGGATGTCCGCAACGCCCTGCCAGGCCCGCCTCTCCGGATTACCCAAGGCATACGCTACCGATTCTTCTTCGCTTTGCGCCAGATACGTTTCAAGCAGACGTTCCAACAAATGATGCTGCGGAAGCATCGGGCCACAAAACAATACCCGTACGCCCCGCTGAATAACCAAAGTCGGAAAGTTCTCGACATCAAGCTCGTCTACGATATCCGATTGATCCTCGACATCAACCCAGATAAAACCAACCTCTGGAAAACGCGACTGCAACGCATCGAACCCTGTACGGTATTCACGACAAGTCCCGCACCAGGCAGCGCACAAGCAGGACACAAGAAATTCTGTTTCGCGAAGATGCGACGGCACGGCAAAAATCCTCAACCTTGATCCGGGCAGCGCCCGGATCAGGCCTGCTGACAAGGCAGATACTACCGCACCGTCAAAGTAGGAGCATCAACCTTGCCGGACAATTCAAAATTGCGCGACACGTTTTCGCCTCCTGGCAAGGTCAGGGATCCGCTCACAGAGCCTTTCAAGCGACCGTCCTGCAGAACCGTAAAGCTGCTGGAGCCGCGTAAGGCCCCGGATGCCAGTCCCTGATAGTCAACCTGCGCAGGTTCGCCAGCACGGCCGCTGAACCGGCCATTCAAGCTATCAAACCGCATCAGCCCGCCGCCAACCACCCCTGTGCCACTTCGCCGCATTCCCTCCAGCAAACCGAAGCGATCAATCGCACCATTCTTCAGCACATAGGTTCCGCTCACAGCCACGGTAGAGGCCAGCTGTTCGAAAGATTCGGCAGAAGCACTCAGCTTGAAGCTCCCGCTCAGAACGCCATCAACCGTGGGGCGCGGGTACAAGCGGCCGAGAACATCCCGAGCGCGCAAGCTCTCCATTTTCAGATCGCCATCAAGCAGAAACTTGCCTGCAGAAATCAAGCGCAAGCTGCCACGAATTGAGCCCCCATCACCATTCGTACCGATCTTGTCGAGAACTACCGCATCATCCGACATCGCCCCTTGCGCTACCACGCTATCAAAACTGAAGGCTGACAGAACAGCCCATCTCATCGCGTCCGACTGCAGCAACACACCTAACCTGCCACCTTCCTGCGGAGAAAGATCCAGACTGAAACCACTCTCGAATTTGATCCGTATCGCACTCAATGCGCCATCCGGACCAAACCGCATTTCGCCCGCAGGCAACACCAGGGGTGTAGTCCCGAGCAGCAGTTTGAGGCTCGAAAACTCGAGTTTGCTGACCTTGTGCGTCGACGGTCCATCCACAAACCCGAGACGTGCCAGCGAACTGGGACGAGCCACGATCTCCCCTGTACTCACCCTAACTCTGGAAGTGCGGAATTGCGTAATCCAATCCGCCCAATCCGGTGTGACCCAGGCTCTTTCGATTTCGATGGGTGCCGTGGTCTGCACCTTCACTTTGTTCAATTCAAGGGCGGGCCCCTGCTTGAAGGCATACTGCTGATTCGCAAACTCGACAGGCAACCCCAGCCAGGTTTCCTTTTCAGTCGCAGCCAGGCCTGTCTGGGGCAACAAAACCAGCACACACAGCGCCGGCGCTAAGAGCAAGGACTGCAACTTACGAAGCTTCACGATGTTTCTCCTGAAACATTTACTCTTGATGAACACAATACGAACCCACAAGCTCACAACAAGACAGCAAAATTAGCGCAAAAACCTTGACACGGCGAGCTGCCGTATCTATTATTCGGCCTCTCAATTCCTCGATAGCTCAGTCGGTAGAGCGCCGGACTGTTAATCCGTAGGTCCCTGGTTCGAGCCCAGGTCGAGGAGCCAGATTAGAAAGCCAGCACTCCGGTGCTGGCTTTCTTCGTTTCAGCGACCGAAAACCAGATTATCCCTTACAGCCAGGCGTCTGCCCTGCCCGCCCGACTAACCACTCTCCCCGCCTATCGCCCCCAGACTAGCATAGGGCTTGCACGGAGTCAGTTGCTCATGTTGAGTCCTGCCTAAGACCTGCGCTAACTTGACCGCCATTCGCGCACAACATGAAATCATTTGCCTGTTCTTCATCCGGGATGATGCGCGTAAAAATGACAAAGGCATTCAGAAAATCCAGTACGGTTCCGGAAGACTTCGCCAATTTCGGCAGGCCAGCAGATAGATCTGCTGTCACGCCATTTTGTCCACAGAGCCTTTTTGGTTTAAACCGCCATGAATCGCCTTTCATTCCCGACACCGGCGATGCGCAAGGGCACCATAAAGAAAGCACAAAAATTTTTAGGGGTCTGAAATGCAAAAAGCCAACCACCGTTAAGTGATTGGCTTAATTACATAAATATGGTTGCGGGGACAGGATTTGAACCTGTGACCTTCGGGTTATGAGCCCGACGAGCTGCCAGACTGCTCCACCCCGCGTCAGAGAAACAAGATTATGGTACAGAACACCCTCGCTGTCAAGGCTCTCATCACAATCTCATTGAGATTCCACCTGCAGGATGGATGGTATGTAACCAACATACCGTCCACAAAATAATGCTTTCGGCATTCACATTCTTTGTATTGGAGACAAAACGGAACGGCGCGTGGCGTTTCAAGACCTTGCTCTGATGAAATGCTCACGCAGGTCCAAACGAATAGCACGATGTGCCGGAGACGTTTGGCTCACCCTCCCGAGATATATGGCTTACCCAAGGATGCAGGCAGGTTCAGGCGTAATACCTTGCGGTCCCGCGAGATCAACACCAGGACCAGGATTGTGGCTACGTAGGGCACGGCGGCCAGCAACTGGGAGGGAAGTTCCACGCCGAGTCCTTGCGCATGCAGTTGCAGGATTGTCATGCCACCAAACAGATAGGCTCCCAGCATCAGGCGAGAAGGTTTCCAGGTCGCAAACACCACCAAGGCCACCGCAATCCAGCCTCGCCCGGCAGTCATGTTCTGTACCCACAGCGGGGTATAAACGGTCGACAGATATGCTCCGGCAATTCCCGCCATGGCCCCACCGAAACACGTTGCGGCATAACGGATGCCGATGACGGAGTAGCCAATTGCGTGAGCAGCTTCGGGGCTTTCGCCTACAGCACGCAGGATCAGCCCCCAGCGCGTGCGCGCCAGCATCCACGCAACCAGAACAAAAGCCACGTACGAGAGATAAACCACCGCACTCTGCGCAAAGAACACCGGCCCGATCAGCGGAATCGACGCCAGCAGTGGAATGGCATAGGGCTGAAGTCCCGGCAGACTCTGGCTGACATAGAACTGCCCGATGAACGCCGACAATCCAATCCCGGAAATGGTCAACGCCAATCCGGTGGCGGGCTGATTGGCGCCCAGTGAAAGAGTGAGAAAGCAAAACGGCAAAGCCACCAAAGCCCCGGCCAGGGCCCCCGCCAGAATCCCGCCTGCTACGCCCCACTGCAAGGCGGCAGCGAAACCGGCGATGGCGCCGACCAGCATCATGCCTTCCACCCCCAGATTGATCACGCCGCTTTTCTCGGTCACGAGTTCGCCCAGCCCGGCAAATATCAGCGGAGTCGCTGCGGCAAGGGTGGTCGCCAGAATCGGAATCAGATCCTCGATCATGCGCGGCCCTCCTCGTCATTCACATGATCCTTGAGCCGGGGTTTGGCGCGTCGCCGCTTCAGCCTGAAATCAACAAATGCATCCGCTCCGAGCAGGAAGAACAGCAACATGCCCTGGAACAACCAGGAGATGGCCGATGGCAGCTGCATCGAGACCTGCGCTGCATCGCCACCGATATAGATCAACGCAAGCAGCAGGCCAGACAGCACAATCCCGATCGGATGCAGACGCCCGACCCATGCAACGATGATCGCCGCAAAGCCATATCCCGGCGACAATGACAAAGTCAGCTGCCCTACTGGCCCGGCGGCCTCTGAAGCGCCCGCAATCCCTGCGGTCACACCCGAGACGATCAGGCTCACCCAGACGGTCCGCCGCGCAGAGAAGCCGGCATAGCGTGCAGCGGCAGGCGCTTCGCCACCTACGGCCAGCTGATATGCCATGAAGCTTTTTGATACGAATAGCCAGAACAATGGCACGGCGATCACGGTGATGAAAACCGAGCTATTCACACGCAAGCCTTCGAAGAGCGGCGCGAACATGGCTGGTTCGGAAAACAGGATGGATTGCGGAAAATTGGTGCCGCCCGGGTCACGCCACGGCCCGCCCACCAGCCACGACAAAAGATAACTCGCCACGTAGGTCAGCATCAGCGTGGTCAGCGTTTCCTCGGCGTTGTAATGGGTTTTCAGCCAGGCAGGTAGCGCGCCCCACAAGCCTCCTCCGATGGCTCCGGCCACGACCATCGCCGGCAGGATCCAGGCGCTCGTCATCCCGTCGGTATAAATCGCAACGCCGCTGGCACAGATCGCACCCATCAGGAATTGCCCTTCGGCACCGATGTTGTAGATCCGTGCCCGGAAACCCAAAGCCAGCCCTTGCGCAATCAGGATCAAGGGGGACGCCTTGAGCAGCAATTCGCTCCAGCCATTGGCGTCCTGCAAGGGTTCGATGAAAAAGACGTGGAACGCCTGCAGCGGCGGTTTGCCAAGCAGCACGAAGATTGCGGCAGCCGCCAGCAGGGTCAGCATGATTGCCAGAGGCGGCGCAGCCCAGCGCATCAGCTTTGAAGGATTGGCACGAGGTTCGAGAAGTTGCATGGGATTACGCCGCTTGTTGTTGTGGACCGGCCATCAACAAGCCGATCTGCTCTGCATCCGTCAGCGCTCTGGCGACAGGCATCGACAGATGCCCACCCGCCAGGACGGCGATACGATCACAGATTTCAAACAGTTCTTCGAGTTCTTCAGAGATCACCAGCACCCCTACCCCGCTCCGGGCGATATCCAGCAGGGTCTGGCGCAAAAAGGCCGAGGCCCCGACATCCACGCCCCAGGTTGGCTGCGCCACGATCATCACCTTGGGCTCTTGCAGGACTTCGCGCCCGACGATGAACTTCTGCAGGTTCCCGCCAGAAAGGCTGCGTGCAGCCGACAGCACACCGTTGCAGCGCACATCGAAACGCTCGATGCAATGCGCGGCGAACTCCCGCGCACGGGTACGACTGATCAGGCCATGGCGGCGCAAAGCGGGCTTGCGATGCGATGTCAGCAGGAAATTTTGGGCCAGGGTCATGGCCGGCACGGCACCACGTCCGAGGCGCTCTTCGGGCACGAAAGCCAGGCCTTTATCGCGCCGCTTGCCGGCATGCAGATGCCCGACCGGCTCACCACCAATCAGCACACAGCCGGGAGCGGACAGCTGCTCGCCCGACAAGGCGGCCAGCAACTCGGCCTGACCATTTCCGGAAATCCCGGCGATCCCGACCACCTCGCCCCGATTGACGACCAGATCTACACCGTGCAGCGAAGCGCCAAACGGATCTTCGTTGTGATAATCGAGTCCGCGCACCTCCAGCACCGCCGAGCTTTCACCGTGATACGGCGGGGCCGAACACACGGGCAGTTCCCGTCCGATCATCATGCTGGCGAGGCTGGCCGCGGTTTCCTGGCGCGGATCGGCCTCGCCCGTCACGCGGCCGTCGCGCATCACGGTGGCACGGTCGCACAAGGCCTGGATTTCATGCAGCTTGTGACTGATATAGAGAATGCTGACCCCCTCGCTGGCCAGCTGCCGCAAGGTACCGAACAAGGCTCGCACAGCCTGCGGCGTCAGCACCGATGTCGGCTCGTCAAGAATCAGCAATTGCGGGTTCTGCAGCAGGCAGCGCACGATTTCGACCCGCTGGCGTTCGCCCACCGACAGACTGTGCACCAGGCGCTGGGGATCCAGCGGCAGGCCGTATCTGGCCGAGACTTCACTGACTCGCTCGGCCAGATGCTTGAGATCGAAAGCGCCTTCCAGCGCCAGTGCGATGTTCTCGACCACGGACAGGGTTTCAAACAGCTGGAAATGCTGGAACACCATGCCGATCCCGAGTTGGCGCGCAGCCGACGGATTGGCGATATGAACCGTTTGTCCGTTCCAGACCAGATGCCCCTCGTCCGCATGCACAGCGCCGTAGATGATCTTCATCAGGGTGCTCTTGCCGGCGCCGTTCTCGCCAAGCACAGCATGAATCTCGCCGGGTTTCACGGTCAGGCTGACATCGTTGTTAGCCACGACGCCGGGGTAGCGCTTGGTCACGTGCCAGAGCGCCAGGCGCGGTGGCAAATCAGAAGAATGGGCAGGAACACTCATGTAACAAAGAAAACACGATTCTTCGAAAGGACGGAAGTCTAGCAGCCTGCGCCACCGCAAATAATCCTTTCTTTTCATCTGCGGAGGCATTCTCCACAAGGCCTGACAGGGGTCATAATCTGGCCCACTCTGCAGAAGTGGTTCCCCCGCCTGCAGCCTTTTTCATGCGAACCCGATCAGGAGATCCCTCGATGACTTTTTTCAGGAGTTTCGTGCGTCTGGCCACCCTGGCCGCCACGACCGCAGCACTTTCCACTGGCGCAATGGCTGCCGAGCCGCTCAAGGCGGGCTTCCTCTACATCGGCCCGACCGGTGATCATGGCTGGACCTACTCCCACGACGTGGGGCGCAAGGCCGTCGAAGCCAAGTTTGGCGATCAGGTCAAAACTACTTTCGTCGAGAACGTGCCGGAAACGGCAGACGCTGAACGTGTGATCCGCGACCTCGCCAGCAAAGGCAACAAGGTGATTTTCGCGACATCCTTCGGCTACATGAACGCGATGGCGAAGGTCTCCAAGCAATTCCCGAAAACGGTGTTCATGCACGCCACCGGTTACAAGACCGACAAGAATCTGGGCATCTACGACGTACGCACCTATGAAGGCGCCTACATGCTCGGCGTGGTGGCCGGCAAGATAAGCAAGAACGGCAAGCTCGGCGTGGTCGGCTCGATCGCCATTCCGGAAGTGATCCGCAACATCAACGCCTTCACCATCGGCGCCCGCAGCGTGAACCCGAAAGCCACCACCCGCGTAATCTGGGTGAACAATTGGTTCGATCCGGGCAAGGAACGTGAAGCCGCCCTGACCCTCATCTCGCAAGGCGCTGATGTGCTGATGCAGAACACCGATTCGCCAGCCGTGGTGCAGACCGCACAGGAAAAAGGCGTGTACGCCTTCGGCTGGGATTCGGACATGAGCAAGTTCGGTGGCAAGGCCCAGCTCGCAGCTTCGGTGCTGAACTGGGGCGTGATCTACAACGAGCAGATCGAAAAAGTTCAGAGGGGTGAATGGAAGACCACCGACCTCTGGTATGGCGTGAAGGAAGGCGCCGTGAATATCGACAATTTCGGCCCGGCCACCCCGGCGGACGTAAAGAAGCTCGCCGAAGAACGCCGCGATGCCCTCAAGGCCGGCAAGCTGCATCCCTTCTCGGGCCCGCTCAAGGACAACACCGGCAAGGAATTCGTCGCCGCCGGCAAGACCCTGGCGGATGTTGATCTGCGCAAGATGAGCGTGTACGTCGAAGGCGTGGAAGGCTCGATTCCGAAGTAAGCAAGGCCGGACGCCCACAGCCCCATCAACGCCCGGCTTGTCCGGGCGTTTTCACGTCCGCCCGGCACGCCGGCACCGCATAATGAAAAGCGCCCCTACGCCCCGCGGGCAACCGGACTGATCGTGCGCAACAGGCGCAACCACATGCCATCGCGATTATCGGTCGCGTCCTGGATGACTTCCGTCATCACCTCGATGAACTGCCCAAGCGCACCATTGCAAGCCGTATTGCGGCGGGTCACCACGCTGGTCTGACGCTCGGCAATCGAATCCCGCAACGGAATCGCCGTGATGCGGTAGTGATCCCGCATCGTCTCCACCAGCGGCCAGGGCAGGATGGTCAGCAGATCACTGTGCTCGATGAGATGCACCGCCGCCATCGCCGAACGCGCGAAGTGCAAAGTCGCCGGCCAGCTGCCGTCGCTGCGTTCGGCAAAATTGGCGAGGAAGAAATCGCGGAACGGCGGGCCATACTGCTTGATGCCGTGCGCCAGGATCCACCCTTGCCCGGCAAGGCTCTGCAATGCACGCGCCTTGGCACACGGATGATCAACGCGACAGGCTACGGCTTGCGCATACGAAAACAAGGGGCGCACAACAAACTCGGCCGAGCTCTCTGGCGGAGGAGACAGGCCGATGGCCAGATCCACCTCCCCATCGCGCAGCTCCGCATAATCGGTTCCCAGCGCCTCCTGGATGCGCAGCCGGACATCCGGCCGTACCGTGGAAAACCGCTGCAACACCGCCGGCAGGATGCTGTGGATAATCCACGGCGTGACCCCAATGGAAAGCAGGCTGATCGCACCTTGCTGCATGTCCTTGAGTTCGCGCATCGCCGCGTGCATCTCGGCCGTGATGGTGCGCGCCCGCGCCAGCAACAAACGCCCGGCCGCCGACAGCACATGTCCGCGTGCGTGACGCTCGAAGAGCGGCGTCTGCGCAACATCTTCCAGCTCCTTGAGCCCCTTGCTCACCGCCGAGGCCGACACGCCCAGCCCTTGCGCCGCCTGACGCAGGCTGCCTTGCTCGGCCACAGCAATCAGGTATTGCAACTGATACGGTTTGAAATCCATCGACTCATCCAGAAAAGGCTACCCGGAACAATGCCCGCCAGTTACAGCGAAAACATCCAGGCAAGCCACCGCGGCACCGCCGGATTCGAGGATTCACTTTAGCATGGGCCACCCGGGAAACAGGGGATGCTCACCGTAGAAACGCCAGAAGCGGATCAATGCAAATCGCATCCCCCGAATGTGGCTGGGCGTGTCCAGTACCCGGGGCTATCTGCGCATCAGTGCCCACACTTCCGTTTGTCATTTAACCCTGCCCGACCTCCCCTTGGCTGGAGAGGAGGTCTGCACATTTGGCGCCCCATCAAGAGTGCCACTTGAAGCATTTATTCCGGCAGATTACCCGTGCCACGCCCCAGCCATTTGCGGGCATAGGCTTCCAGGGTGCCGTCGGCCTTGGCTTGACGGATGATGGCGTTGACCTTCTCCAGCAGCGCCTTGTCGCCCTTGCGCACGCCCATGAAGTTCGGCGAATCCTTGAGCAGCAGCTTGTATTCGGCTTGCAGGTTGGGGTTCTTCTGAACCGCGGCGGCGGCCACGGCGGCGCCCGTACAAAGCATTTGTGCCTGCCCGCTGACAAATGCAGCAACGGTGGCGGCGTCATCATCGAAACGCATGATCTTGGTTGACGGCGGTGCCATCTGCGTCAAGGTGTTGTCCTGGATGGTGCTGCGCGTGACGGAAACGCTCTTGCCGGCCAGATCGTCGAAGCTCTTGATGGACAATGCCTTGGGTCCGTAGATGGCCTGGAAGAATGGAGCATAGGCGATGGTGAAATCGATCACTTGCTCGCGCTCGGGCGTCTTGCCGAGGGCAGAAACGATCAGGTCGATCTTTTTCACCTGCAGATAGGGAATCCGGTTGGGCGTGCTCACCGGCATCAGCTCCGCCTTCACGCCGAGTTTGTCAGCCACCAGCTGGGCCACCGCCACGTCCAGCCCCTGGGGTTTGAAATCCGGGCCGATGAAGCCATACGGCGGGAAATCGGCGGGAATGCCGATGGCAATCGACTTGCGGGCCATGATGGTTTCCAGCGTGTCTTCGGCGCTGGCGGAAGCGGAGGCAAACAAGGTCATGCCGACCAGCAGACTGGAGACCAGGGACATCAGCGAACGAGGTTTCATGAGGCAATTCTCCGTGCAAAAGGTTAAGAGGCAGTTCAAGACCAACACGCCTCTTGCGTTGCAAATGGCGTGCCACGCAACCGGAACACATGCCCGAAACATCCGTTCCAATGTGCCAAAACGTTCGACAACCCCTTTTATTTCAATGCATTGAAATATCTCCATGGATTTTTGAACGGCCCTTTCCCTCAAAAAAATTACATTTTCCAGGCTTGCAACCTTTGTTTCACAATACGACAATTAAGAAACTTCTGTTTCTTTTTGGTGCATCGCACGCCCCAGCTCGGGGCGCACACCGGAGCCTTCATGATGACGACCGCCGATCCTGCCCCTGATACCCTGAACGCTTCGCTCGATGCGCGGATCCGTGCGCAGTACGCCTCGCTTTCAGCCGCAGATCGCAAACTGGCCGATGCGCTGGTGGCACACCAGCACGAACTGCTGAGCTACTCGGCCACCGAGCTGGCGCAACTGGCCGGTGTCTCCAAGGCCAGTGCAGCGCGCTTCTTCCGGCGCCTGGGCTTCGATGATTTTTCGGCCTTCAGGGATTTCCTGCGCCAGCAAAAGGCACCATCGCCCTCGCCGCTTTCGCATTTCGATAGTGCGGATGCCGCGTTGGCGCCCCATCTGCTGCGGGATGCGCAACGCCTGACCACGCTGGCCACACAACTATCCGAAGCGACCGCCCAAGCAGCCAGCCAGCATCTGGCACGCGCCCGACACGTGTGGGTCGTGGGCTATCGCAACAGTTTCCTCGCGGCCTTCTATGCACATGCCTTGCTCTCCCAGTTACGCGGCGGCGTGCAGTTGCTCAACGACGCCACCGGGCAGGAGGCTGAGCGTCTCGCCGAGATCGGTGCCCAGGACGTACTGCTGGTGATGGATTTCCGCCGGCGCACCCGGCGCCTGCAAAGCATGGTGCGTGCAGCTTCGCAGGCCGGCGCCAAAGTGCTGTTGCTGACCGACAGTGCCGTCAGCAGCCTGGCCGCCCAGGCCAGCACCGTCCTGGCCTGCCCGCGCCAGGACGAGCAGGTGTTCGACTCCTACGTTGCCGCCGTGAGCGTGGTGAATCACCTCGCCACCTGCGTGACCAGCTTGCTGCGTGGCAAGGCCCGCGCTCGACTGGCTGCCATCGAACAACTACATGCTGCACTGGATGACATTGATGATGCTTAGACGTGATCGTCCCCCTCTTACCTGACCGAATGACTCCACGACCATGACATATTCTTCCCTCCCCTCGCTGCAGGCAGATCTGTTCATCAACCCCGCGTTTGCTCCCACCGAAGCTTACGGAGCAGAACGCGCCCGCATCCTCAACCGCACCGCACTCGATACAGCCAGCCAGGCGATCAGCCGCTGGCCCGGCCATGCGCAAACACCCTTGCGTGGCCTGCCGGCCCTCGCCCACGCACTGGGCGTGGCAAGCCTGGACTACAAAGATGAAGGCGGGCGTTTCGGCCTCGGCAGTTTCAAGGCGCTGGGCGGCGCATATGCAGTGGGCCGGCAACTGTGCCGCGAGCTGGAACGCCAGCTCGGACGCGCGGTCAGTCTCGACGAACTGCCTGCCTTGCGCGAACACTGCGCCGGCATCACCGTAACCTGCGCCACCGATGGCAACCACGGCCGCTCGGTAGCCTGGGGCGCACGCATGTTCGGCTGCCGTTGCGTGATCTACATCCATGCCACCGTGAGCGATGGGCGCCGCGCCGCCATTGCTGCCTACGGTGCCGAGGTAGTACGTACCCGCGGAAATTATGACGAAGCCGTACAGCAGGCCGACCGTGATGCGCGTGCGCAAGGCTGGTTCGTGATTTCCGACACCTCCTACCCCGGTTACATGGATGTACCGCGTGACGTGATGCAGGGCTATCAGGTGATGGTGGACGAAGCCATCGGCCAACTCGCCCAGCACGCCCGCCCATGGCCCACCCACATCTTCGTACAGGCCGGGGTGGGCGGCTTCGCGGCAGCGGTGTGTGCCTATTTCTGGGAGCGAACCCGTCCCGGCGAAACACCGCCAACCTTCGTGGTAGTCGAGCCCGAGCGTGCCGATTGCCTGATGCAGAGTGCCCGCGCGGGCCGCGTCACGGCAGTGACCGGCGATCTGGATACGCTGATGGCGGGGCTGGCCTGCGGCGAAGTGTCCTTGCTGGCCTGGGATATTCTGGAACGCGGCACGGCCGCCTTCTGCGACATCAGCGATGCCGCGGCCGTCGCCGTGATGCGCCTGCTCGCCCATCCCTTGCCCGGCGACCCGGTGATCGTCGCCGGTGAATCCGCCGTGGCCGGATTGGCTGCTGCCATCGCCATTGCCCAGAACCCGGCACAGCGTGCCGCGCTGGAGATCGATCATGACAGTCGCCTGCTGTTCTTCGGCAGCGAGGCCGATACCGACCCGGCGCTCTACGAAAAACTGGTGGGCGCCAGCGCGGCACAGATCCGCGAGGAGGCCGCTTGTGACTGAAACCACGTTTCCGCGCATCCATGCCGAACGCTTGCTCGCCAGCCTGCAAGCACTGGGGCAACTCGGCGCCCTGCCCGGCGGCGGCGTGAATCGACTCGCCCTGACCGATGCCGACCGCATGAGTCGCGACTGGACCGTGCAGCGCATGCGTGCGCTGGGCATGGACGTGCACATCGATGCCATCGGCAATGGCATCGCGATTTATCCGGGGCAGGAAGAGCGGCCGCCGGTGATGATGGGCTCACACATCGACACCGTACGCACCGGCGGACTGTACGACGGCAATTACGGCGTGCTGGCCGGTCTGGAGGTGATCGCCACCTTGCACGATGCCGGTCTGCGTACGCGCCGGCCACTGGCTGTAGCGTTCTTCACCAACGAGGAAGGCGCGCGTTTCCAGCCGGACATGCTGGGCAGTCTGGTCTACGTCGGCGGACTGCCGCTGGCGGAAGCACTCGCCACGCAAGGCATCGACGGCCCAACGGTGGGTGAAGAACTCAGCCGCATCGGCTATGCCGGACCGGCGCCGGTCGGCATGCCGCAGGTCGACAGCTACGTGGAACTGCACATCGAGCAAGGCCCGGTGCTGGAGCAACAAGGCAAGCAGATCGGTATCGTCGAAGGGGTGCAAGGCATCGCCTGGACCGAGTTCACCCTCGAAGGCGTCTCCAACCATGCCGGCACCACGCCGATGGCCATGCGTCATGACGCTGGTCTGGTCGCCAGCCGCATCGCCGTGTTTGCCCGCGAGCTGGCCTTGCGCCTGGGTGGCCGCCAGCTGGCCACCGTGGGGCGGATGGAATTCCGGCCGGATCTGGTCAACGTGGTGCCAAACCAGGTGGTGTTCACGGTGGATCTGCGCAATACCGATGACATGCTCTTGCAGCAGGCCGAGACCGAATTGCGGGCGTTTGCCGCGCAAGCCGCCAAGGCCGAAGGCGTGCAGTGCCGCGCCCGGCAACTGGCCCGTTTTGCCCCGGTGGCCTTCGACCCGCTGGTGGTCGAACAGGTGGCGCTGCAGGCGGCAGCATTGGGCCTCTCCACGCTACGGCTGCCCAGCGGCGCAGGCCATGACGCGCAGATTCTCGCCCGCGTCTGCCCGGCCGGCATGATCTTCGTTCCCAGCGCAGGTGGCCTGAGCCACAACGTGCGCGAATACACCGCCCCGCAGGATCTGGCTCAAGGCGCCCAGGTGCTGTTGCAGGTGGTGTGGCAACTGGCCAACCGGCCTTGATTTCATCAGAGAGAACATTCGCATGACCCGATATCTGAACGTCGCCATGGGCCAGCTAGGCCCGATCCAGCGCAGTGACAGCCGCCATCAGGTGGTGGCACGCTTGTGCGAAATGATGCGTGAAGCCCGTTCGCTAGGCGCACAGCTCATCGTCTTCCCCGAGCTGGCCCTCACGACTTTCTTCCCGCGCTGGTACATCGAAGACGAAGCCGAGCTCAACAGTTTCTTCGAGCGCGAAATGCCCGGCCCCGAAACCCGCGCGCTGTTCGATCTGGCCCGCGAACTGGGCATCGGGTTCTATCTGGGCTACGCCGAGCTGACCCAGGAGCAGGGCCAGTGGATGCGCTACAACACCGCGATCCTGGTCGATCAGGGCGGGCGCATCGTCGGCAAATACCGCAAGGTGCATCTACCGGGACATGCCGAGCACGAACCCTGGCGGCGCTTTCAGCATCTGGAAAAACGCTACTTCACCCCCGGCAAACGTTTCGACGTGCATCAGGCGTTTGGCGGCATCGTCGGCATGGCCTTGTGCAATGACCGCCGCTGGGCCGAGACCTATCGCGTGATGGGGCTGCAGGGCGTGGAGCTGGTGATGATCGGCTACAACACGCCGGTGCATAACGCCCCGGCGCCACAGCACGATGATCTCTCGCTGTTCCACAACCAGCTCTCGATGCAGGCTGGCGCCTACCAGAACGGCACCTGGGTGGTCGGCGTGGCCAAGGCCGGCATGGAAGAAGGCGTGGACAGCATCGGCGGCAGTTGCATCATCGCACCCTCGGGTGAAGTGCGCGCCTGCTGCATCACCAAGGAAGACGAAGTCGTGGTGGCACGCTGCGATCTGGATTTCTGCGCCCTCTACAAACAGACCACGTTCAACTTCGATCTGCACCGCCACCCCGAAACCTACGGCCTGATCGTGGCACGCAAGGGCGTGACGCTGGCGGCAGACGGATCACCATGGCGTGATTGAGCAGCAGCCCGCTGTTCATAAGCGGGCAAATGCCCCCGGATACGTATCCAGAACCGTGCATGAGCGACCCGCCGCATGCCTCTTCTGCTGCGTCATGACGAAAACTCATCATGTCAACCAATGGTCACGCAACGGGCTCCCGGATTTTTTTCATCTCCATCAAAAACTTAGCTGCCTCACTCATACCCCATTGGAATGATTTGCGCCGCACTCGTGCGAAATCACCAGAACGGAACGCAATCTGCTGAGGAAGGAGCAAACGCTTCAACAAGAAGCAAACCAACAGGAGTTGTATTCATATGCCTACGCAGTTGCCCCTCATACCTGGCATCCTCGAAAAAAATGACGAAAACATTGCGATGCGCCACCACCTTCATGCGCATCCGGAACTGGCTTTCCAGGAGCACGACACCAGCGTTTGGGTCGCGGAAAAATTGCGCAGTTACGGTTATGACGTGCATTGCGGACTGGGTGGAACCGGCGTGGTGGCCCAGCTCAAGCGGGGCGACAGCCCCCGTCGCCTCGGCTTGCGTGCCGACATGGATGCCCTGCCCATCCTTGAAGAAACCGGCCTGCCCTACGCCAGCACCCACACCGGCAAGATGCACGCCTGCGGGCATGACGGGCATACCGCCAGCCTGCTCAGTGCCGCACGCTACCTGGCCGACCAGGGGCGTTTCGATGGCACGCTGAATCTCATCTTCCAGCCCGCCGAGGAAGGTCTGGGTGGCGCACGCAAGATGATCGAGGACGGCCTGTTCGAGCGCTTCCCCTGCGATGGCGTATTTGCTTTCCACAACTGGCCCGGTCTGCCGGTCGGAAAATTCGGCGTGCTGCCGGGCATCTTCATGTCTTCATCGGACACCGTGTTCATCACCGTCAATGGCCGCGGTGGCCACGGAGCCATGCCACATGATTGCGTGGACGCGGCGGTGGTTGCCGCGCACATCGTGGTCGCACTGCAAACCATCGTGGCGCGCAACATCGATCCTCGCGAGATGGCGGTGATCACCGTCGGCAATCTCAAGGCCGGCAGCATCTCCAATGTCATCGCCGAGACCGCTCAGCTCGATCTCTCGGTTCGCGCCTACGCCCCGGAAGTCCGCGCCCTGCTGCGGGACCGCATCATCACGCTGGCCGAACAACAGGCCGGTGCCCTCGGCGCAACGGTGGATATCGATTACCGCTGGCGTTACCCGGCACTGAAAAACGATCCGGGCATGACGCAGTTCGCGGTCGATACCATCCGCGAAGCATTCGGAGAAGAGGCACTGAACCCCGAGCAGCGAACGCTGACCGGCAGCGAGGATTTCTCCTTCATGCTCGAAGCCTGCCCCGGTTGCTACGTGATCATCGGCAATGGTGAAACCACGGACCACGGCGGATCCTGTCTGCATAACTCGCGCTATGACTTCAATGACCAGCTGCTGCCGGTCGCCGCGAGTTACTGGGTGTATCTCACCGAAAAGTTTCTGAATCCGGCAGTCTCCCAGTGCTGATCACAGCACGATTTTGATCTCATAAGGAATGTTAGCCATGACAAACTCAAAACGTCACTTGCTCCTCGTCCTCGGTATCATCACCTGTCTCGCGAATCCGCTCGCCGCATTCGCCCAGACCGCCCTCGACACAATCATCAAGGCCAAACTCATCCGCATCGGCGTCCCGGTCGATGTGCCACCTTTTGGTTTTGTCGGCGCCGACATGCAGCCACAAGGCCTGGACATCGATGTCGCCAAACTGGTGGCACAGAAGCTGGGCGTGAAAGCCGAGCTGATGCCGGTGGTCAGCGCCAACCGCATTCCAGCGCTGCAGACCAAGAAGATCGATCTGATCGTCTCCACCCTGGGGAAAAATGAAGAACGCATGAAGATCATCAACTTCACCCACGCCTATGCGCCAGGTGGTCTCGGACTCTTTGCCAACAAGGATGTGGTGATCAAGAGCTTTGCCGATCTCGCGGGAAAATCCGTGGCCGTGGCACGCGGCGCGATGGAAGACGAATTGGTGACCCAGGCCGCCCCGCCCAGCACGATCATCAAGCGTTTCGAGGACCAGGCCGCGACCAAGGCAGCGTTTACCTCCGGACAAACGCAGGCGATTGGCACCACCTTGCCGGGCGGCGCAGTCATCGCCCAGCGCCAGTCCAGTGTCGAACTCAAGCTGCCTTTGCGTGAAAGCCCGGCTTTCATGGGTGTCGCCAAAGGCGAGGATGCACTGCTCGCGAAAATCAACGAGATCGTTCTGGCGGCCAAAGCTGACGGTACGCTCAACAGGTTGTCGCAGAAATGGCTCAAGCGTGATGCTGGCGAGCTGCCGCTCTGATCTGCCCCGTGCAACCCGGACGCCTGCCCTCGCGCAGCGTCCGGCCTGACCTGCTCCGCGCCGAGGTGCGTCCCCCATGTCCATCGAACTGCAATTCCAGCCCATTCTCGAGCAATGGCCCATGCTCCTTGCCGGGGCCGGCCTGACCATCGTCCTGACCGTGGTCGCCACCCTCATCGGCATGATCGTGGCCATCGGCTGCGCCTGGATCCGTGGCCACGGCCCCCTCGCCCTGCGCGGGCTCGTCGGCCTCTACGTCGAGCTCATCCGCAACACGCCTTTCATCGTCCAGCTCTTCTTCATCTTTTTCGGTTTGCCCGCCGCCGGCATCAAGCTCAGCCCGCTGACCGCCTCCATCCTCACCCTGGTGATCAATCTGGGCGCCTACGCCACCGAGATCGTCCGGGCTGGCATCGAAGCGACGCCGCGCGGACAGATCG
>Ga0316604_10001425_pt1 | contig 21297 bp, 16 predicted proteins | sample OWC_soil_day20_C_FD_207650 | JGI IMG/M metagenome (GOLD analysis project Ga0316604, IMG submission 207650) | Wetland soil microbial communities from Old Woman Creek delta, Ohio, United States - OWC_soil_day20_CT | ecosystem: Environmental > Terrestrial > Soil > Wetlands | place: USA: Ohio...
AGTGATGTTTTCTGTAATGATTGCCCTCGCCTTCCAGTAGTTAAGCCCTCCCAATGTGCTGAGCGCCACCAAAAAGATAGCAAGAATTGCAATCGTCAGTTTTGTTTGAATACTTTTCATAATGTTTTCTCCTACTACTTTGTTCACGTGAAAATAAAAGCCCCGCAATTCAACACTGGAGCTTCATAAGGCTTATGCCAATCCACAACTCTATTCGACCAGGTGTATGGTAAGGCTTGACTCCACCACGGTTTAACCAAACCCCATTGCAGGCAAACCAGCATGCTTTGCCTGCAATGCAACGCGGGTCTTTTCTTAGATTTGATTTTCCCCTTGATATAGTTTTTGCATTAAATTTGTGCTATTACTTTCCAGTTCGCGAACAGTCTCAAAAATTTCTCGATAAGCTTTGCAAATTTGTGTTGCCATATGTTCATCGTTTTGTAACAAGTTAGTTTCACTGGAAGTTGCAGGTCTGTTGTCAAAGCTTCCATGTTCAATCATCTTTACTACAATGTCACGAGTAACTTGCATCCAAATGTCCATTTTATTGCCTCCCATTTAGTCCTATAGTCTGTTGTTTCCCTGCCCTAGAAGATTACCTCTACCATGTCATCATTTTCAACCATACATGCATTTCCTTCATCTGTATCAATATGCATTTCAGGCATAAAATCATCACGAACCCGGATCAAAACATCTTCGAGCACTACGCAGCGTTTGCCCTTAATGCGAACTTTTACAAGCGCTTTGTCTTGCAACTGCAACTTAGCAGCAGTCGCGGTGTCAAGATGAATGTGGCGCGATGCAATAATAACTCCTTCGGAAATTGCCACCTGTCCGTTGGGGCCTACAATGTCGATCCCTGGAGTTCCTGCCAGATCCCCCGAGTCGCGCAACGGTGGGTTCAGGCCGATTTTACGGGCATCAGCTGGCGCCAGTTCTATCTGGGTCTGCTTGCGTACTGGTCCTAGTATACGAAGTCCTTGGAGTGAGCCTTTGGGGCCGACAATATCGATCCGTTCTTCACAGGCATATTGACCCGGTTGCCCCAGGTCTTTGAATGGGTGAAGAACTACACCTACCCCAAAAAGTTTTTCCAAATCACCTTGACTCACGTGGATGTGCCGGGCCGAAATCCCCAGTTTTACTTCACACGACATGTCGTTCATCCCTCCTTCTTTACTTTTGTGTGGACAAAGGCAAACTACAGCATCCTGATAAACTTTAGTTGGAAATAACCGCCAGGATCTGCCCAGGTTTGGCGCCATCACCCTTGGAAACATGAATGGATTTGATGGTCCCGCCGACCGGGGCGCCGATTTCGTTCTGCATTTTCATCGCTTCGAGAGTCATGATGCAGTCACCTTTGACAATCTTGTCGCCGACCTTCTTCATGATTTTGCTGACTTTACCAGGCATGGGAGCGGTAATCTGGGTATCACCGACGGCTACTTGCACGGCCGGAGCAGCAACGGAAATCGGAGCTGCAGGCATAACAGCGGCACGGGCCGGAACTGGAGCCGCAACTGCAACGGGCGCAACTGCGACTCTCCCTTCTTCGGCAACTTCCACTGTGTAACTGGTACCATTAACATTGACTTTAAATTTTTTCATTTTAAACCAACCTCCATTTTTTCTTCGAATATTAGCTATAAAGAACCCCTTGTGACCCTTACGCTACCCGTCTGGATGCCATCAGCCGTTGAATGCCCGCGAGCGCCCACGCACTGCGGGTACAAATGCTCTTGCTCGAAGCCGCTCTACCACTATGGTAAACTACCGCCACGGTAATAGCTGCCAAAAGATCGGCGGTGATGCTCGTATCCATTACGCAATTGATACTGACCGCAATGACTGCCACAATCTCAGGATCGATGTCAGTACTAACGGTCGCTTCAGTTTGTGCATTTTCTACCGTTGCCTTGGCAACAGTAGGTTCGGGCTGTTTGTTCGGCATAAATTCCGGCTTGGAACCGCCACCGAACAACCAATTGAACAAGCCCATGAGTTCAGCTCCTTTCTCATAGAGGTTTGCAGCAAAAGTTTAGTGCTGTCACAAATTACTCACATGCAAAAAATGCATTTGTTTTAGCTTCGTCCCAGTCAAGAATTTCTTTGAGCAATTCGGCCGTATGCTGACCCAACAAAGGTGCTGGTCGTTCGACAACCCCAGGAGTCGCCGACATTTTAATGGGAACTCCGGCCATTTTTAGATGCCCAGCCACCGGATGTTCGACTTCGACAATCATGTTGCGCGCTTTTATTTGCGGGTCGTTGACAATAGTTTCTACTGTATTGATGGGTGCGCAAGGCAATTCGGCTTTTTCCAAGACTTCCAGCCATTCAGTGATAGTTTTGTGTTTAAAGACTTCGTTCAAAAGCACCGACAATTCTTTGACATGAGCCGTGCGGTTGCCATTGGTATCAAATCGCGGATCTTGCAGTAGTTCTGATTTACCAAGAATGTTGCAAAGTTTGATCCAAAGACGTTCATTGCCTGCTCCGACGATAATATGTCCGTCTTTAGCAGTAAATGCGGAAAACGGCGTGATGGAAGGATGTCGATTTCCCATTGGAACCGGTACATTGCCGGAAGTAACATAACGCGCAATGGCATTTTCCAAAACCGCAACCTGACAGTCTAACATTCCTACATCGACCGACTGCCCTTCGCCGGTTTTTTCCCGATGATACAACGCCATCATAACCCCGTAGGCAGTAAACATGCCGGCAATGATATCGCCGACAGAAGCGCCGACGCGGGTCGGCTCGCCGCCTTCCGAACCGGTAATGCTCATGATTCCGCCCATCGCCTGAACGATGATATCATAAGCCGGTTTGAACTGATAAGGGCCAGTATGGCCGAAACCCGAGCACGAAGCGTATATAATTTTGGGATTAATGGTTTTTAACACATCGTAACCCAAACCAAACTTTTCCATCGTGCCCGGGCGATAGTTCTCCACTACGACGTCCGCATATTTGACCATTTCTTTGAACAGATCACATTCCGCCTGCTTTTTGAAATTAAGTGTCATGGAGCGTTTATTGCGGTTGAGACTCATGAAATATGCGCTTTCTTTGCCGATAAAGGGTCCGTAGGCGCGCGAATCATCTCCTACTTTGGGTGGTTCGATCTTTACAATATCGGCGCCGTAATCAGCCAGCATCATCGTGCAATAAGGCCCGGCCAACACCCGGCTTAAGTCCAAAACTCTCAGTCCTTCTAGTGGTTTCATTACAATCTCTCCTTTTTTTCAAAAGCACGCTGCTTCTATCAAAACTATTTTTATTGAAAATCGCTTGATATTTTCCGCTATTTTTTTGCTACGGCAACATCCACTTAAGCCAATACGCCTGCAGAAAAGTAATCATCGACATCACTAATACCATCACGATACTGTGCCAAATGGTAAAACGGAAAAGATCACTTTCCTTCCCGACCAGCCCCGAAGCCGCAGTGGCGACGGAGATGCTTTGCGGTGAAACCATCTTGCCACACACGCCGCCGGAACTATTAGCAGCCACGGTGAGATAGGGATCAACGCCGATCTGCTCCGCCGCTGTCTTCTGCATCGAGCCGAACAGAGCATTAGCCGAGGTATCCGAGCCAGTCAGAAAAACTCCCAGCCACCCAAGAATCGGCGCAAAGAACGGAAACAGTCCGCCGGTAGCTGTGAAAGCGATTCCGAGCGTCGAACTCATCCCTGAATAATTCATGATGTAGGCAAGCCCCAAAATCACAGAGATGGTGAGAATGGGAAACTTCAGCTGTGCCACGGTTTTTCCAAAGCAGGTTACCGCTCTCCCCGGACCATAGTTGGGAATGACGAAGAGGGATAAAATGCCGGAAAGCAGTAACGCCGTACCGGAGGCGGAAAGAAGGTTCAACATGAACGTCGCGGCAAAGGGGGTGTTTACGGCTACCACCGGCGCCGTCTTGATGACTAGGCCGTCTAGTCCTGGCCAACCTACAATAAAGAAGGGCAACATTTTGTCAATGCCAACAACGACTTGCTTGAACTGGATGTATTTATCATCCGCCCACAGGAACACCATTGTCGCAAGGATGAGATACGGCGCCCAGGCCCGTAAGACTTCCATATGTGTATACAGCAGCGTAGCCTTGCCGCTAGCTGATACTTTTTCATCTGGGAAATGCCAGACATTTTTTGGTTTCCATACCTTCAGAAAAAGCAAGAATCCGACGATGGTCACAACTGCCGCAGTAATATCCGGCAAATATGGGTTCACATAGTTTGCAGTGATAAACTGGGTGCCTGCAAAAAGTCCGCCCGCGACCAGTGCGGCCGGCAGCACTTCCATGCTACTTTTCCATCCGGTCATGGTCACCACCAACCAGAGCGGAACAAAGAAGGATAAAAAAGGCAACTGTCGGCCAATCACCTGGCTGATGTGCATCATATCCAAACCGGTAACCTGCGCCGACACCACGATGGGAATGCCGATGGCTCCAAAAGCAACCGGCGCGGTATTTGCAATCATGCATATCCCTGCCGCATAGATGGGATTGAACCCCAGCCCGACCAGCATGGCCGCGGTAATGGCTACCGGCGTACCAAAACCTGCGGTACCCTCGAGGAACGCTCCGAAAGCAAATGCGATCAAAATGGCTTGCAAGCGACGGTCATCCGTCACTGATGCCAAAGAATTTTTGATAATCTCGAATTCTCCGGACTCAACTGTCATGTTGTAAACCCAGATGGCAGTGATAACAATCCAGACAATCGGAAAAATTCCGTAAAACATCCCATTCAGCGTTGCGCTGACAGCGATAGAAACGGGCATCTGCCAGACCGCAATGGCCAAAAGAAATGCGGATCCCGTGCCCAACAATGCCGCATAATGTCCTTTAGTACGCTTAATCCCAAGCAAATAAAGCAGGAGCAACAGTGGAATAGCTGCAACCAATGCTGATAAAAATATGTTTCCTAACGGATCATATACTTGAACGAATTTCATCGATAAACCCCCTATTCTTTTTCGAGCCATTCACGCTAGCTCAGTTCACGAACAGCAAAACTCTCAATATTCGTGGTTTTTCATCATGGCAGATGTGAATGGCAGCGACAATTTATGGTATAGCAAAGCTATCTACCATGCCGCTTTCTATGTTTGAAAGCATGGCGGACTGGATTTGAAACTATTCTGGCAACTATTTCGCGAAGTTATCGAATATATCTTGTGCAATCCCAACTTCTTCATTGGTTGGAATGATATTGACCGTCACCCGTGAATTGCTGGAAGAAATAATCCTATCCTTTTCCCCTGCAGCATTACTGATTTCATCTAATTCAACCCCAAAAGGAACAAGCCGGGAGCAAACCTTTTGTCTCACAACGGAAGAGTTTTCTCCAATGCCGCCAGTAAAAGTCAGATAGTCCAAACCACCCAATACTGCGTAAAAGGACCCAATATATTTGACAATACTTTCGCAGAATACATCGATTGCCAATTGCGCTCTTTTGTTGCCAGCTTCCGCCGCTTCTTCGATGTCGCGCAGGTCGTTACTTACGCCGGAAATGCCCAACATCCCACCGTTCTTGTCAATTCCCTTGAGAATTTCATCCATGGATAACCCCTGATCCAACAGATAGGGGATTATATAGGCATCCATGTCACCGGCGCGGTTGGCGTGCGGAATCCCTGTCTGGAGGGAAAATCCGAAGCTAGTGTCCATCGACTTGCCATCCTCAATGGCGCACAACGAGCCGCTGCCGCCCAGATGGCAGGAAATCAGTTTAAACTTTTCACCGGCGCGGGCTTTCACTTGGCGGGAAATAAATCCATGGGAAGCTCCATGGAAACCCAGCCGTTGAATCCCATATTTTTCATACCATTCGTAAGGAATTGCGTACATTTTTCTTTCCAAGGGAATTGTCGTGTGAAATGCGGTTTCAAAGACTCCTACCAACAACCGACCGGGAAGAATTTCTTTGAATTTCTTAATGGCTTCAATGTAGGGAGGATTATGGGCCGGTGCGACGCTGATGTAAGCCTCCATCGCCGCAATCACGTCGTCAGTGAGTTCATGCACCCCGTAATAGCCCTTAGCGATGACGGTTTTAAACCCGATCGCCTGAACTTCGTTGATGCTTTTTATAGCACCCGTTTGTATATCTGTAAGGTATTCCAAAAAAAGATTGATGCCTTCGGTGTAGCTGGGCACGCTAAGTTCGGACATGTTTTCACAGGCCTCGTTCATATGATTATGATATGAAAATATAGCGTTATTAAGGCTCCCCACTCGCTCAATCTTAGCTTCGACCATAATACTGGTATCCGGCATGTTAAAAAGTTTATATTTTAAAGAAGTGCTGCCAACATTGCACACAAGAATTAGCATTAATATCACGCTCCGTATTGTATTTTTTGTTCAGATAGCGCAAAAATGTTTTTACCATAGGGCAAAGAAATGTCGAAGTTCACTTTTTATGGAATAAGTACATCACTCCTTCAGATAACTTTTGTCCCATGATGAAACAACATTTGTAAATTACGTTTAAGCTAGTCATTGAACAACTGTTTTACAGATCGTCGCTGAAACAACTGTTTGTTCCCTCTAAAATTCACTGATATCTGCGACCTATCCAGTAAACATCCCAAATATGCCAGAATACTAAGATGTATAACATAATACTGCGCTAAAGATTTTATTGTCACGAATTTGTCTGTGCAGATCCGTGCAATTAAATCTTCTACTCCAATTGGATCATTAGTTAGTCTTAACACAACGGACAACGTAGCGTTGATCAACTCTTGATTCTCAGCAACCAAAGGCCTGATGTTACTATAGATTTCTCCATGCGAGGGTACAAAAACAAGATCGTTGCGAGATTTTAATCTCTCCAGCGTTTGTAAGGACTGCTCAATACTGGAATTTTTAAGAATGCCTTGCTTTTTTATTTGACCAGGAGTTGCTATTGAGTCGGCACAAAATAATACTGTCTCAATAGCAATCCCGATTTGCCCGATAGTATGACCACTTAAATCAACAATTTCTACTGGGAAACCCTCGATCTCTGTTTTTCCAGGGGAAACCGTTCCATGCACCGCAACCTCGGGCGCATGGAAAAACTTGCGTCTCAACTCCGTCGGCGGGTAAGCCCCCCCAAATAAGCATAAAGCCTCCAGAATAGGGTTGTCGACAACGCCTCTTTCTACTTTGCTCGAATATATTCGAGCGCCCAAGGTTTCTGAAAGATAGCAAGCTCCGCCATAATGATCGGCATGAGCATGAGTGATGACGATCCCTTTGAGCTTAAAGTGGTTTTCGTCCAGTACGCTTTTTACCCGTCGTGCAACTCGCTCGTCAAGCCCCGCATCAACTAGGATAGCTTCCCCTTGATCATTTGCAATAACACCGATATTAACGAAACTTCTGATACAGAAAACGTTTCGCCGTAATGCAACCAGCCTCATAAAAACCGTTAAAGAGGTATATTGCCGTGCTTTTTGCTTGGTGACGTTTCCTGCTTGTTGGCCAAAAACGCGAGCGAGCTGATAATGGCCGGCCGAGTTTCACTCGGTTCAATAATCCTGTCAACATATCCCCGCTCCGCCGCAATGTACGGAGTAGCAAATTCTGTTGCATATTCATCAATTTTGGCTTGGAGGTCTTTCGCACCGCGGAATATAATACCGGCAGCCCCGGCAGCCCCCATAACGGCTATTTCAGCCGAAGGCCATGCGATCACTATGTCTGCGCCCATTTCTTTGTTACACATTGCCTTATACGCTCCACCATAAGCCTTACGAGTAATCAGCGTAATTTTGGGCACTGTAGCTTCAGCATATGCATAAAGCATCTTGGCGCCATGTCGAATAATTCCGCCATGTTCTTGGTCCGACCCGGGCATAAACCCCGGCACATCCTCCATATTAAGCAGAGGAATGTTAAACGCATCACAGAATCGGATAAATCGTGCACCCTTATCCGATGCGTTTATGTCGAGACAACCAGCCATGAACGCAGGCTGGTTGGCAATAATACCAACACTTTGACCATTGAACCTCGCAAAACCGGTTATGATGTTCTTCGCATAATGCTCCCGTACTTCGTAGAATTCTCCGTCATCAGCGATGGAACTGATTACCTGCTTCATCTCATAGGGGTGGTCTGAATCATCCGGCACTATCTGATTAAGTTCCATATCTGTCCGGTTTGGATCGTCAGCTGTTGGCTTTAACGGGGCCGGGTCAAGATTATTACTCGGTAAAAAGCTTAGCAAATATCGAACCTGTCGCAGACACTCCGCATCGCTTTCAGCTGCAAATGATGCCACTCCCGAAACTGCATTATGCGCCATTGCGCCGCCCAGTGCCTCATGGGTAATATCTTCGTTGGTTACCGCTTTTATCACTTGTGGCCCAGTTATCATCATTTGTCCGGTGCCTTTCACCATATAAATAAAATCTGTCAGAGCAGGTGAATATACGGCTCCGCCTGCGCAGGGCCCCATGATCACCGATATCTGTGGAATAACTCCAGAGGCTTTGGTATTGAGGTAGAATATTTTTCCATACCCGGATAGTGAATCGACGCCCTCCTGGATTCGCGCACCCCCAGAATCATTGAGCCCGATTAAAGGGATTCCGCCTTTCATCGCATACTCTTGTACCTTCACGATTTTTGCCGCATGCATCTCGCCCAGAGAGCCGCCGAGAACTGTGAAGTCCTGTGCAAACACAGCAACCATTCGACCATCGACAGTGCCATATCCGGTGACCACGCCTTCACCCGGAGCCTCTTCCTGTGGCATGGTAAAATTCGTGCATCGATGATGTACAAATTGACCAATTTCAACAAAAGAGCCTGGGTCAAGCAGTAGGTCAAGACGCTCACGAGCGGTTAATTTACCGCTTGCATGTTGTTTTTCTATTTTTTTTGCGCCACCGCCTAGTTTAATTTTCGCTTGCCTATTTTTAAAATCTTGGATTTTTTCAAGACATGTAGCCATAATATACCTCCATAAAAATATTATCCCTGATCATCCAACTACGTTAACCGCCCTCTACACCCTAACGTATTTAAATGGCGCCAGCTTCTTTCATATCGGCAATCTCTTTCTGGTTAAATCCTAGCCCTGTCAAAATTTCTTGAGTGTTGGCGCCAAGCTCTGGTGATGGTCGATATTCAACAGCAGTCTCAGACATCTTAACTGGATTGGCCGGTATTTTAAGCGTTCCTGCCTTTGTATGCTCCACTTCAAGGATAACTTTGCTTTCTAACAGGATTGGGTCTGTAAAAACATCACATATTGTACGTATCCGACCATTGGGAACATTGGCTTTCGTAAGAATCGAGCACCATTCTACTGTGGTTTTCTGCATCAGAACAGGTTTAAGGATCTCGTTAAGCTGGTCTCTGTTTTCTACCCGATCCTTATTTTTTTGAAAACGGGGATCGCTCTGTAAATAGCTTAGTTCAAGCGCATCGCAAAATTTACCCCATAAAGAGTCGTTTCCGCAAGCTACATTGATAAATCCGTCTGAAGAACGAAACAGCTTATAGGGTGAAAAACTCGGGTGAGCATTCCCCAACCGTTTAGGGTTTTGGCCGGTACCCAAATATTTACTGCCAGGTAAATGAAGTAACGATACCATGGATCCCAACATGCTAATATCTACATATTGTCCCCGGCCGGTCTTTTCTCTTTGGATAATGGAATACAATATCCCCTGCACTGCATACAGCGCACTTACCAAGTCACATATGGGAACCGCAACCTTCATAGGCAATCCTTGTGGTTCTCCGGTAACTGACATAAAGCCTGATTCTCCCTGGATAATCGGATCATATGCTCCAGTCTTGTCCTCACTGCCATATCCGGAAACAGAACAATAAATCATGCGAGGATTTCTAGCTGAAACTTCTTTGTAACTAAATCCCAACTTATCGGCCACACCCGGTCTGAAGTTTTCAACAAATACGTCCGCTTGATCAATGAGACGCCAAACTACTTCTTTGCCTTCCGGACTTTTAAGGTTTACGGTAATGCTTTTTTTATTGCAATTCATCTCCATGAACCAAGCGCTTTCTCCGTTAATAAAAGGTGGTGTTGCACGCGTGTCATCTCCCTTGCCAGGAGCCTCGATCTTGATTACTTCAGCGCCCATCTCCGCCAGATTAAGTGTACAAACCGGTCCGGCCACTACTCGGGTGAGATCAACCACTTTAATTCCAGTTAATGGTAACATAAGTTGTTTCAATCCTTTCGTTCTTTAATTTTTAGCTTTTGTGTTGTGCTGTATCTTGAGGCCAGACGATTCAATTTTCCGCCTTCGATTTTCACTTGTTCTCATGAACACACTTTGTCTGCGCATAACAAATTGGTTGAAAACAGTAATCTACGTCACAACCTGTGCCATCTTTAGGGGGGAAATTATCAAAAAATAGTATCGCACCGTCTTAAATGCCTCTGATATATCTTGATTTCCGGAAAATCAAGCGTACATTATTTTGTTTAGTGCAAGAAGCATGCCAACAAAAACAAAAGCCGTCAATACTTAGTATTGACGGCTTTTCTGAAAATAATTTATTTTTGCGACTTCTAGAAATCACCCCGTTGTTTCTAGAAACCTATAATTTATAACGTCCAATTTTATTATATAAAGTCGCCAACGAAATCCCCAATGATTTTGCGGCAGCTTTTTTCCCGGCAACTGTTCGTCCGTAGCAATCCATCGCTCTTATAAGCATCTGTTCTTCACTGTCAGCAACCACTTTAGCGAGTGGCCCTTCCTGATCTGTTGTAGCATCCATATGCCGTTGCCGCTCGATGCGTCGCAAAAAACTTTCTGGCAAACTATTAGCTGCAATCACTGGGGAATCGGTAATGCTAGCCATAAATTTCAGAGTGTTTTCAACTTCCCGCACATTTCCTGGCCAAGAATAGCTGCGTAATATTTCCATAGTATCATCAGATAATGAAATCGCCTCAAGACCATGCTGGTTAATGTGTTTTAAAAAATGTTTGGCCAGAACGCCTAGATCATCCATTCTGTCTTTTAGTGCTGGAACTCTTATTTGTGCAACATTTAGCCGGTAGTACAAGTCACCGCGAAAAGCTCCCAACTCTACCATTTTTTCCAGATCACGATGGGTAGCTGCAACGATCCGGACATCGACGGTGCAAGTCTCCGTACTGCCGACTCTCGTATACTCTCCGAGCTGAAGGACACGCAGCAGCTTTGCCTGCAATTCGAGGTCCATGTCGCCAATTTCATCCAAAAACAGTGTTCCGCGGTCCGCGATTTCAAGGAGCCCCGCCTTACCGGATTTACTGGCCCCTGTGAAAGCACCCGACTCATAACCAAACAGTTCACTTTCCAACAAAGTTTTGGGAATGGACGCACAATTAACCACTACAAACGCCTCATGCTTACGTGGGCTTTCATTATGAATCGCATGAGCAAACAGCTCTTTACCTGTTCCACTTGGACCAATAATCAAGACGCTTATATCCGAACCAGCAATTTTACTGGCCAGTTTTTTTGCGTGCACCAACAGCGGGCTTCCTCCTATAATATCCGAAAATTCGTATTTCGCCCGGTGCCCTTCCTTTACGCGTCCAGTTAAAGTATTAACTCGCGTTCGGTATTTCTTGAGGCGCTCCATCAGATTTTGAATTTCTGTGATGTCCCTTAAAATAGAAACCCCTCCCAGAATTTCCCCTTTCACAATAACCGGGTGACAATCAACAATATATTCCACATCACCGATTTTGCGATGGATCCCACATAATGGTTTCCCGGAAAAAACGGCATCCGGCAATTTAGCGCTCGGACGCGCATCACACAGTTTTCGGCCAATCAAGTTTTCCGGTTTAACGCCGGTCATTCGAGTATAAGCAGGGTTAATAAAAGTAACTATATTATCTTTATCCGCAACCATAATCCCGTTATGAATCGCATTGAGAATGTCGATAAACCGTTCCGATAGTGAAAATTCCTTAAAAAACCATTCTACGATCAGCCCGACTGTCAGTGTCTTGTTTTTCCCTTCTAAATCCAACAAATAACTATCCACCAGATTTTCCAGCGTAGATTTTCCCGGTACTCCCCCGGCAAAAGCTGCCAGCACTTCGTTCTTATCCAGAACCCCTTCACCTTCCGCGCTGCCAGGAAAGTCAAAATAGAACTTCTCGCTTCCGCTCTGCAACAGCATCAGTACGATTTCCTGCAAAGTAGCATTCATGTCATGGCGGCCGCGATCGCATGTATTAATTGTGGGATTGATCACATATTCTACCCCCTATAATAAATTCGAGTAAACGGAAAGTTTCTTGGGCATGCTACATCATCTCCGCTACGAGCGCCAGATACTGCGACATAGCTTCCTTATCTTTCTGGTTCTCGGGGCTATAAGTTATGCCGGATTCGGACCACTCTTTTATTCGAGGATACCAATAAATTACGGTATTGAACAGCAGGTCACCGTATTCCCGTTTTGCAGTTTCAAGCATGGCTTCGTCAGCACTAGTACTTTTGAAACTATCGACAGAAGGAACAATTCCAATCAGCTGAAGCTCCGGGTTGAGTGTGTCCTGGATGTCCATAATGGATTCTATAAACGGTCTTATAGCTAGGTAACTGAACTGCTCTGTCCGGAACATAGCCAAGCTGTAATCAGACGCCACCAATCCGTTCGTCACAAGATCACCCGGATTGGGCGGCAGATCTATAATAATCCAGTCATAGTCATTTTTCACCTTGTCTAAGGTCTTCGAAAGCAACATAGCGGGATTGATGTTAAGACTTGATGTGTATAGATAGTGTGGTAGTGTTGCAAGATGGTCTTCAGCCGGCAATAAATCAAGATACTCATTTGTTTTTGTGATGAATGACCGTGGATCCATTGCTTTTACTGCTTCAAATGAAGTTTTCCCGGAAAAACTATAGATATCCCGTTGAGTCAACATATGGGTTAACTTCCCGGTGGAGTCGAAGTCGACCGCCAATACTTTCTGATTTTTGATTTGGGTTAGAATATAACACAGGACCGCAGTCGCAGTAGTTCTACCAACGCCGCCCATTTGCACTCCTATTGACAAAGTTTTAGCTCTCATATTTTCTCTCCCATTCGTAGATTTCTACTGGCAAAAGGTTGCGTTTTTTAATGCTTCATTCCCGTCATACTTATTCTCGTTATCGTCGTTGCCTCGCAACAGTCTCCAAAGCTTTTTCCTACAAGAATGCCAGCTCCTCCACCGTAACTGTTCGAGCCGGTCTGTCTAATCCCAATCAATATAATGTGCCTTGTTTGTTACCCCCCTGACAGAATTATCTAACTTAATTCAATATATTTTTCGCTGTTGGCTGCCTGATTCCTGCCCCTCAAAAAATCTGATGAACGATGCGGTCATCAGATTTCGATTGCAATCAAAAAAACAACTATATGCCAAATAAAAGACAGTTTCCCTTTTTGCCGATTCCTCAAATTGATAAACTGCACTCATCGCATGAAAAAATCGCCACCGGTTGGTGACGCAAGTGCAACTGCTTCTCTATATTGTAAACGTTAAAGCTGCAAAACAGTTATAACTATGGCAATTTCAGCAATATGACTACTGAATGACTATCAACCCGGATGGTTAACAAACCTGCTTCGGGCAGCCTCTTTTGCATTAAGATCAATCAGACTTACCTTGGCTTAATTCTTCCAGTGCCATTACCTGCTCCAGTTTGACCGTTCGGATCGGAAAGGGAATTATTATTCCTTCTTGTCGGTAACGAGCATGAAGTCTCATGATAAATTCGTGCCGGATTAGGTGCTGGTCCGACACGGTCTTTACTCGCAGGATCGCATTGAAGTTAATACTGGACTCGGCGAAACTTACGTACCGAATGAATGGCTCAAAACTGCTGACCCCGCCGTCGATTTCTCGGAGAACTTCTTTTGCAACTGCGGCAGTAACCTGTGCTACATAAGCCAAATCGCTGTCATAGCTGACACCTACGGGAACGACGATGGAACATTCGGCATGCGGCTGAGCATAATTGGTGAGTATGGACGAGGCAATTTTTTGATTGGGTACGACCACCATGCTATCATGGAGATCTTTTATTGTGGTATTGCGCCAGTTCATGTCTACAATCTGTCCATTTTCGCCGGTCGATAATTTAACGAAGTCACCCATCTTGATTTGTTTGGACACCAGGATGTTGATACCGGAAAATAAATTTGACAAAGTGTCCTGTAGCGCCAAAGCGACAGCCAAGCCGCCAACTCCCAACGCTGTAAGCAAGGGAGTAATCGAGATGCCGAAAGATTGAAGCAAAAACAAAAAGCCGATGCTGTAAATGAGCAGGTCGATTATGGTGGCTAAGATCGAAGTGGAAGCAAAGGTTCCGTTTGCTTTTTGAAACTTTTGTTTAAGATAGCCGGAGCCCAGGCGCGCGCCCACGAGGGCCAGGGAAAGAATCCCCATGGCGTTGGACAGCCTTTTGAGGAACAGCAACGGCCGCGGCGGAATTGTCAGTATTTCAATAGCCACGTAGAGGCCAATGAGAACGCCTAAAAGCGCGGGAATTCCCCTAAACGTTTGCTGCAGTAGGGGATAAGAAATGTTGGTTTTTTTTGCGACTATTTTGAGCAGTTTGGAAAACACCAGTTGGAGTATGAGGATGCCTATCACTGAACAAAGGATGTAAACCACCAAATGCGTCTTAAATCCGCCAGTTACGATTCTGTTTCCAATTTCCGTAAACAATTCAAGCATTGAGTCCTCCTTAAATTTAGCAAAAACTTGGTCGATTATTGTCCATTGTTTTAGTATAATCTTTTACTATGGTATTTGTCTGTTCAACGCAAAGTCGACTTTATGAAGCCAAGATCAGCTGGAAACAATATTCAAAATAATTTTGCAGGGAGTATGCACGTGTACACCGAATAAAATATTAATTGGTTGATTAAACATCGAGTCCTCTGTGCAAAATTGAGGTGAATGCTGATGGCTAAAGACCCACTGGCGGCAAAAAAAGAAGCCCTTTTACATACAGTCATCAAAACGATCCCCGATATGCTCTGGCTGAAGAACGCAGAGGGCGTTTATCTGGCTTGCAATGAGATGTTTGAAAGGCTCTACGGTGCTAAAGAGGAAGACATTATTGGTAAAACCGACTATGATTTTGTCGACAAAGCTTTGGCCGATTTCTTTCGGGAGCATGATCACAAGGCTATCGTGTCAGCCAAGTCCTGCATAAATGAAGAAGAAGTTGTGTTCGCCGACGATGGCCATCGCGCCAAACTGGAGACAATCAAAACTCCCATGTATGATGCTGACGGCAACCTCATCGGCGTGTTGGGCATTGCCCATGATATTACAAAGCAAAAACAGCTGGAAGATGAACTGCGAGAAAGCGAGATGCGTTTCTCCAATTCATTCCACTACGCGCCTATTGGCATGGCCGTAGTTTCCCTTGATGGTCGCTGGATCAAAGTCAACCAGTCTTTATGCGATTATGTCGGTTATACCCCGGAAGAAATGATGACCAAAACATTACGGGACATCACTTATCCCGCTGATGTAAACGCCACTGCAGATTTTCGTCGGAAAATACTGGCAGGAGAACTTAATTCCTGTCGGTTGGAGAAACGGTACTGTCATAAAACCGGACGCATTGTTTGGATAACGTTGAGTACGTCACTGGTTCGCAACAAAGCTGGAGAACCGCTCTATTTTATTTCTCAAATGGAAGATATTACTGAACGCAAGCGTATTGAGCAAGAACTACAACTGCACGCAAGCAAGCTGGAGCAAACGGTAGAACTACGCACGCAGGAAATATTTGCCGCCAACCAGGAACTGACAGCGATGAACGAAGAAATAAGCGCCATGAATGAAGCACTCCAGGGTACGAACCAACAACTGGGAATAGAAATCGAGTTCAGAAGGCAAAAAGAACAGGAATTGCTATTGCGCGAAGAACAGTATCGGGCTACGGCTGACCTGCTCACCCATCCTGGCGAAGATCTTGACGAGTTAATAAAAATCATTTTACAAGATGCCATTCAATTGATTGGCGCTCCTGGCGGCTCTATCGGCCTGCAAGAGGAGAGCAGCAAAAACTATACCGTCCGTCATACAGTCGGTTATGCCCCAGAGAAGCAGATGCAACGTCGTTCGATAGATCTGGGGATGTTGGGGGAAGTCTTTAGAAGTGGTGAACTTCTGCTGGTAGAAGACTATCGGCAGTATTCTAATCGCTTAAATAATGCAAGTCTTGCTCGTTCGACAACCGTCATTATGGTGCCATTAAAGCTTGACGGCAAAGTTAAGGGCACACTTACGGTGAACTGGATCGATGAAGTCCACCGGATTACTGAGGCTGACCTGGAGATTTTACGCCAATTTGGCGTTCTAGCCTCCATTGCTTTGGATAAGGCCCATGCCAAACAGCAAATCACCTATCAGAAAGAACTCCTGCAGAGATTGGCTGAAACGACCGCCACCCTGGTGAATGAACTTGATCTTGACAAGGCGCTGCAGAATATTTTGGAGCAGGCAACTTCCTTTATGGATATCCCCAATGGATTTGTTTCATTTTTTGAACCGGACGGACGCGCAGCTATCGTAAAATGCGGATTGGGACGATATGAGAAACGGATCGGGAATTGTACTCGCTTTGATGGGAAGGGAATCTATTCGGAAATCCTGCGAACCGGCAAAATGGTGGTTGTCGACGATTACGCCAACTGGCCTAAGCGGTGGGAGGGAGCATTTACCGAGGCGATGACCGCTGGAATGCAAGCTCCGCTAACCGTTAACGGCAAGACGGTTGGCAGCATCGGGTTGAGTGTTTTTGGCGAACCATTCAGAGTTGATCAGGCAAAGCTTGCAGTATTTGAGCAATTGGCAACAGTAGCGGCGATCGCAGTCAAGAATGCTATGGCCCATCAGAAGATAAATCATCAAGCTCTTCACGACACATTGACCGGCCTGCCCAATAGAGCCTTCCTTAATATTCGCCTTGACGAAGAGATGCAAAAGGCCCGATGCGACAAGTCCAACGGCGCCGTGTTTTTCATCGACCTGGATGATCTGAAAACGGTAAACGACAGTTTTGGCCATTCCTGCGGCGACGGGGTCATAAAGGCTTCCGCAAGCCAAATTTCAGACATAGTTGGTCCGGAAGCATTTGTCGCTCGGGTTGGCGGCGATGAGTTTATCGTCATCCTGTCAGGAGAAGATAATTTAAAAAATATTGCTCAAATAGCCAACCGGCTGGTGAGCGCTTCTCACCGCGAGTATGAAGTGGGAGGCCGGAATATCCACATGTCGGCTAGCGTCGGAGTCACACTTTATCCCGGCGATGGAAATGTCGCCGAGGAGATTCTGAAAAATGCAGACAGTGCCATGTATGCGGCTAAAGCATCCGGCAGAAACTGTTGGCGCTTCTTCGAACCCGAAATGCTGAAGGAAGCATACGGCAAATGGTCTTTGACCCAAAGCCTGAGACACGCCTTGGAGCGCGGAGAACTTTATCTGAACTATCAGCCGTTGATTGCGCTCGATGGCTACAAAATTATCGGGTTTGAGGCGCTACTGCGCTGGAACAGTCCTGAACACGGAATGGTCTCGCCAGCACGCTTCATTCCTCTCGCTGAAAGCAGCGGTCTTATTTTACCCATTGGTGAATGGGTGCTCGCGGAAGCCTGCCGATTTGCGCACAAACTGGCGGATATGGGACGAGAAAAGGTTCATGTCGCAGTGAACATTTCACCGCGTCAGCTGGCATCTGAAGATTTTGTCGAGATGGTGAAACGCACGCTGGATGAAACAGGCATACAGCCAAAACAACTGGAAGTGGAAGTCACAGAGAATGTTCTGATCGATTCGTTGGAGGACAGCATTCGAAAGCTGGGCGAACTGAACACATTGGGGGTCGGGCTTTCACTCGACGATTTTGGCACTGGATTTTCTTCCTTGACCTATCTGCGAAGCTTGCCGGTGGAAACTCTGAAAATCGACAAATCATTTATCGACAAAATATTGGAAGATAATGTGCAGAAGGATTTTGTCAGATCTATCATCGATATGGCCCATGCAATTGGATTGAATGTAATTGCCGAGGGTGTGGAGTCAGCGGTTCAACTGGAAAAGCTAGCGCTATACGGTTGCGACTGCGTGCAGGGTTATATTTTTAGCAAACCGGTTTCCCAAGAAGAAGCTCTGCGATTTTCGATTCACAAATAGGAAATGTCGAATCGTCTCTCGGCTACTTTTGGTAAGTAACGGGAACCATTTGCCCATTCATCCGGATCGTGGTTTCGCTCGGCTTGGTTTCGGCGATTATCTTCCCGTGGCGAATCGAGAATCTCACGGGCGTCTGCCGCCGCAGGGCATCATAACCGTCAACCGCCGCCAATACGATAAGATTGGCGTCTTTTCCTATGCTCAGACCGTAGGCTGGCCCCAGATGGAGTGTCTTAGCACTATTGATCGTGATCAAATCGAGTGAATTGCGGATCTGCTCATATCCCATGATCTGGCAGACATGCAAGCCCATATGGAGCACTTGCAGCATATTCCCCGTTCCCAGAGGATACCACGGATCAAAAATATCATCGTGTCCGAAACAAACATTGATGCCATTCTCCAGCATTTCCTTGACGCGCGTGACGCCGCGCCGCTTAGGATAGGTATCATAACGTCCCTGCAAATGAATGTTGACCAGCGGATTGGCGACAAAGTTGATGCCCGACAGTTTCAGCAAACGAAACAGCTTGGATGCATAAGCATTATTGTACGAATGCATCGCCGTCGTATGGCTGGCAGTCACTTTCGCCCCCATATTTCGCCGCCACGCCTCGGCCGCCACTACTTCGACAAAACGGGATTGTTCATCGTCGATTTCATCGCAGTGGATGTCGATCAACTTATCGTACTTTTCCGCTAGATCGAATGTGGCCTTCACGGAATCTACGCCATATTCCCGGGTAAATTCAAAATGGGGAATTCCTCCCACCACATCGGCGCCCAGCTTCACTGCTTCTTCCAACAGTTCCAGCCCGCCGGCATAGGAGAAAATTCCTTCCTGTGGAAAAGCGACAATTTGCACCTCGACTAGCGGCGCCATGTTTTGCTTGACTTGCAGCAAGGCCCGCAGCGCGGTCAACTGAGGGTCGGTCACATCCACATGAGTCCTGACATGCTGGATACCCTGAGCAATCTGCCATTGAAGCGCCACCATCGCCCGTTGCTGAACGTCTTCGATGGACAGCAACTTTTTGCGCTCCGCCCAGCGCTCGATTCCTTCAAACAGCGTCCCGCTGATATTCCATGCAGGTTCACCCGCCGTGAGCGCCGTGTCCAGATGCACGTGCGGCTCGACAAACGGCGGCAACGCCAGTCCGCCTTCCCCGTCCACGACCGCGCCATATTCCGCGCTTTCCTGTTGGTCGTTGGCAGCAATGCAAGTGATGCAACCATCGCGCATGGCAATCTGCCAGAAACCTTCCTGATTCGGAAGGCGCACATTTTTTAGCAGCATACAATCCACTCCTTCAACATCATTTTAAAGCAATGTCCCCGCGCTTCGTCCGTCTGGTCCGTGAGACCCTATAGTATACAAGGGCCGTAAGCAACATCACCGGATACGTTGCGCCTATTGAATTAGTAAATAGAGGCATTTCGCGAAAAGCCAGAAACGCCACTACTCCCAGCGCCCAGGTAATCAAGGCCGCCCAATTGAAGCCGCCACGAAACCAGTATTTTCCGCCCACGGCATTCATCTCTGCAGGATCATACTGCTGATCTGCAATCAAATAATAATCAACAATAATAATGCCAAAAACCGGTCCGAACACCATCCCAATATAGTCCAGGAACAGTATGAATGAATGGAGAAAACTGCCAAAATACAGCGGTACGGTTGTGATGACCGCCGCTGCTGCGGTTACGCCCCATAACGCCGGTATCGCTTTGATTCTGGGAGTGATATTGGTGAGGGAAATTCCGGCGGCCATCAGGTTAATCGCGTTCGCCGTTGTGCTGGTGATGATGATGACCAAAAATGCGATGATTCCTAACCCCAGTTTGCTGACTATGGTACTTGGATCAGAATTATTGGGGTCATAGCTTCCGGTAGTTATGGCCGCACCAATCGTGACTACAATCCCCACAATGGCAAACCAGAATAATCCGATGTTAGCGCCAATCATCGGAACCCAAGTGGCCGCAGTCTTGGTTTTGCAATAACGGGTAAATTCGGCAATGGCTGGCACCCACCCCAGGCTGAAAGCTGCCATGATATCCATTGCCGCGCCAAAAGGCATTGCCTTCTCCGCCGGAGGACGCCAGGCCATAATCTGGCTCAGGGACACCTGTTGAAAAATAACGATAGTCTCCCAGATTGCCAGCAGAATGACCAGCCCCACGCCGATTCGCTCCACGATCTTCACCGAATGGTGGCCCGCAGCGATCGAAATCAAATGCAGCAGGCTCATCATGACGATGCCAAGCAACATCGTCGTGTCACCACCTGGCTCGCCCAACGCAGGCCAGCCTAGCCACGCCTTGCAGATGAAACTGATAGAAATAGCGGCGATGAAAGTATTGACGGCTGTCCAGCCGATAAATTGCGTCGTATTCAAAAGCGACGGCAAAAAACTGCCCTTTACCCCAAAAGCCGGGCGCGTAATGGCCATGGTAGAGACTCCAACTCTAAAACCGATGAAGCCGATCAGGGCCAGCACCACGTACGCCACCGGATTCGCCAGCGCGGTAACCCAGATTGACGGCAAAAACGACGTGGCCGCCACTACCCCGCCCACAAACCAGGTTCCATTGTTGGCATTGGCGCCGATCCATGTAGCAAACATATCCCCGGAAGTCAGATTTCTTGCCTGCTCCGGCACTGGTTCAATGGCTGCATACTCGTGCGTACTCGCGTGGCTGTTCAATTCATTGGACATATAAATTACCCCTTACCCTTCCAATCTTGTTGCACAGATATATAAAAAGCTCTTAGGAAAAGCGCCTAAGAGCCACTTGTACTATTTCCATTAATGATATTCTGCGAAAAAAATGCAAATCCTGCCCTCTAGCCACATCGAACCATGCACCGCATTCGCAAATTTTACCGAGCCGAATTTGAACAGCCGTCAATTTTTCTGAATTATTTATCACATTATTCATTTTGCAGCAGGAAATAGAATTCCCTTGGCGAAAGTGAAACTTATCACATAAAAGATTAGAGGCGTAGAGGAAAATGAACCAACCCATCCTTCATGGTATGGAACACTGTTCCCCTACAATATGTCTGGAA
>Ga0316604_10001426_pt1 | contig 21291 bp, 19 predicted proteins | sample OWC_soil_day20_C_FD_207650 | JGI IMG/M metagenome (GOLD analysis project Ga0316604, IMG submission 207650) | Wetland soil microbial communities from Old Woman Creek delta, Ohio, United States - OWC_soil_day20_CT | ecosystem: Environmental > Terrestrial > Soil > Wetlands | place: USA: Ohio...
CCATAATGTAATTATTTTGAGTGAATACTTAATCGTATCATTTCTCCTTCCATATCATTGTTATCTGCTGTATGTCCATAATTGGGCAGCAGCTTTCTGCCTACTATCATCTCTTCGCCGGTAATCATGCCATTGATGCCGATGGGTGAAGGCTCCCTGTATATTGATTCGCTGATAACATTGATAAGGTGGTGATTGGCGGGGATTAATACAGCTCCGGGTGTGGAAGGCATGATAAATTCAACATCTTCCAAAGCAGTATCCAGTGCACAATATGTTTTTTCCCCCGTCTTTGGATCCGTTTCTGTAAAAAAGTGTACTAATGAAAATGCTGTCATATACGTTACATATGGCAGTTTCCTGATAAAGCTGATCAGGTCTGTCAGGTAAATCCTGCTACCGATGCTCAGGTCCGCATCTTTATCGTAAAGCCATGGGGTAAGGAAGTGATGGATGTCATCCTGCATTCTGTTCAGGTAATAGTTGCTATCATTGTCATAAAAGCGCACATCGCAGATCACCTTTACTCTCTCGTATACCGGATTGTGTACGGCTACTTCCATATAAGGCGGCATCAGACTTTTTACATAATCACGGATGCTGTAGAGTGTGGCCAGGTCAGTTCTGGGCTCAGGCATTTCCATTCCTTTCTGTAGTCGGGGTACCACGATCAGTTGCAGGTCTGGCCCTGTATCTTCATGATTCGAGATATACTTGGCAATGAGAATATCCGGGAAGGCTTCCAGTACCATTTGAATAATGTCTACGCCTAATACTGGTCTGTTCTTATGCCGGAGCCTTTCGCTCACACGTACATAATACTCTTCCTTTGTTTCAGCTGGTCTGCCACCAAACGAAGGAAAGAGCTGGTAGACCTGCTGTATACCTCTCACTTCTTTCTGCAGGCTTTTGATAGATAAGGGGGGAAGACTAGTGCTTATCGCAGTGTCTGCCTGTTCCCTTCTCACAATACCTGCATTGAGAAAGATGCCTTTCACCATTGGTCGTGTGGCAGGAGCTTCGGCACAGGACAACCGCAGCCATTGAATACCGGGTTCCAGACGGGTATGGCCGCCGGCATCCAGCATCGGCATTTTTAATACAATGATGCCACTCCGGATAAAGCTTTGTGTACTATCCGCCAGTATATGCTGTTGCTCCAGTGGCAACCACTTGTCATTATGCAGATAGCTCCATTGATAGCTTTGCAGTGTGCCGGTGGTGTCGGAATAATATTTTTCTTCCAGCTGAAATAAGAACGAAAGGATTTCCTGTTGTTTTACCTTTTCCAGCCCGATATATAAATTCGCTGCATGTTCAACTTCAGGCAGCAAAGTAAATTCTGATTCATTTGCCTGCGGATAGGCCAGCCTGTACCCAAAAGGATAGATATGTAACAATGCCGCATGCCGATTCACATCTTCCACCAGTTCTGGTTTGAACACTTCTGTATGTTCCAGGTCATACTCCACTGTGATAGATTTCACAATGGGAATATATGGTGGATTTGGGATCCGGCGCTTTTTGGCCCATTTATTCGCATTGTGGGTTACAACTTCCGGGAATAGCTGCGTATACAGGCGATGCCCGAAAGCATCTGGTGGTCCTGTGAGTTCCAGTCTCACCACGCCATCTTCGTAGTAACTACTTTTCCGGGGACTGTTATTGAAATTTATTCTGAGAAAATCGATATGCCGGATGTCTGTTTTTTCTGACAATTTCTTATCCTGTCCTAATTTGAACAGGTGAAATTGTTGCCGCTTTTCTTTTGCAGGCAGAAAGACGCCATCCCGCATATTGCTTAGGCTTACCTGGAAAGCATCGTTCGTTATGCCTGCATTATAATCTGCATACCAGTTATCAAAGCCGCCTTCTACAGCAGGCAGGTCCAGCCATTCCAGCTGCAGGGTAAACTGTTTCGTATAACGGTTAAAGATATTCGCATTTGTGATCTGCAGGTAGCTGCCGACAGTAGGGGCTGGTCCAAATAACTGAAATGGATTCGCCGCACTCAACGGGCCTACATTATTCTGCAACTGCACCGACCTGAATCCTTTTACTTTTGCATGGATAGTGACCCTGTCCAGTTTCATGTATTGCAGGTAAGAATAGGGATGATGGAAGCTGCTGTTATTGAGCTCGATCTTTACCATCGGGTGTACGATCTGGTACTTTTCGCCATGCAGTTTTGGATTGTATGCAACAGCGGGAGGAGCCGTCATACCTATTGTATAAGAAATCTGTATACTATCTGTTGTAAACCTTGCTGTATATTCCTTTATCAAAAGCCATCCTTCCGGCCCGGTATAATAGATCTGGAATGCGGAGGAGAGCAGTTCCCATTTTAACACATCTTCCTTTCTGTTCATCAAAACAGAGAGATTGGAAATATAGCTATTGAGCTTTTCAAAACTTGCTGGTGTACCATATAAATGAATCGTCACTGTTCTGGCACCTTCTTCGAGGCATAATACCGGTGATGCCAGTATGAAACCCATAGACATGATATCCATGGTCCGGTTATTGTCACCCAGTTCTGCCTGTTCTTCACCCAGCATAGGCCATGACTGTACAGGAGGTGCATCTGGCAAATATGCGGCCGCAGTTGGAATGGTCTGCTTCTTCATATATAACTGTGTTTCTACCATATCCTGTTGCGCATCGTCACGAGCCCTTATCTGTTTGTGATGACCAACAAACACGGTTCGCAGGGCGACCAGCCTGGTCTGCGATACGGGTATTTTGAACAACAGGCGGAATAGCACAGGGGGCTTCCCCTTCACGAGTTCCGCAGGGAACAAGGTATTTTCCGGCAATACCTGATTAGGGGCATTGGGCATGGGCACTATCAGCACATGTACAACATCCGGTTCTGCGTTTTTAAAAGGAATGCCGAGTACCGTCGTATAGTAATATTCAAGATGCCGAGCTGTGAGTCCGTTGATCTGTTGCTGCAGTTGTTTGTATAATTCAAGAAATGCGAGCAACAGCCCGATATGCGGATGGTGCTGATGTTCTGGTTCCAGCAATTTCAATTGCCGGTTGGCGGCGCTGGTCACCTGATAGAACGTGGCACGAAGGCGGTTGTAGATTTCATTCAGGGATTCATAACCCAGAAAGGTACCGGGATGTGGATACTGTGCAGCCCGTTGTGCACTTCTGGCGAATTGTCCTGACGGATCGACGGTATGTAAGGTCGTCCCTGGCTGAAAGAGCGCCAGTGCCTGGGTTTCGTAACTCAACAGATGGTACACATCGAGTTCCACACTGTCCATCACCTGATCAATGTAATTCCAGAAGGCCGCCGCTGTATCTGCTGTTCTGGCCAGTTGCAGCTGATGGCCCAGTAAGATGGCGATGGTATATAACAGATCAAACAGGGCTGTCAATCCTTCCCTTAGTTGTTCTTCATCGCCTGCTTTTTCAAGTCCCTGCCGAATGTCCTGTTGTACGGTCTGATAAGCGCCAAAATCTAATCGTGCGATATATTGTAAAACAACCCGCAGGTCACCCTGCAGAAATTCCTGCCAGTGACCATCTGGTTCGTTCTTTAGGTTATAATAACGGATCTGTTTTGAAAGCTCCACCAGCTGCATGAGCAGGTCTGCGGGACTGCGGTCATCGATCTTTACATACGATGGATGCAAGGCGGGCAGGTAACGCTCTGACTGAGTAACCCCATCTCTGATATAGTCAAAGAGATGCTTCATGTAAGACTTGTACCCTCCAGGAAGTAAAACGGATATACCAGATTATGCCTGGTATTGGTAATGATGACCGTATAATTCAATTGAATGTGCAGTATTCCTTTCAACTCATCTCTGCTCAGCAATTCAATATTGACGTCTTTCACTCTTGGTTCATAATTCAGGAGTGCGTAGTAGATCATATGCTTCATTTCGCCCATCAGGGAAGAAGCAAAATTTTCGAAGACCAGCTTATTCAGATCACAGCCAAAGGTGGGTTGCATCAGTCGTTCGCCGGGAATGGTACTGAGAATGATGCGAATGCTTTCTTCGATATCAGCAATATCGGATACCATAATGGCGGTGCGGCCTACCTTGTCAAAAGAAGGCGGGAAGCTCCAGCCTGTACCTAAGAATGATTGTATATCCATGTTATCCTCCTATTAATACGGTTGGACATCCTATTACAATTGAACCACCGTGTGCGGTGCTGTCGCCCATTCTGGCTGCAGGTTTGCCACCTATCATGACGGTAGCGGAACCTTTCACAATGGTATCCGGCGGACCGGTACATACGCAAATATCGCCCAGTACAGCGGCCGGCATTTTGCCAATGAGCACTGTCGGCATACCCGGACCAGTTATAGGGCCACCTACGTGTGGTATTGGTGGCAGGCCCGGTGTTACCATCGGGCATACATGCATATCGGTGAGTCTGGCTGCGGGAGTTCCCATGTTGTTATTATTTTAGTTAATCATCACCATACCGCCTTTGATCACGGTTTGACCGGAAGCAGAAAGTTCTGCAGAGGCGTTGCCCTGCGCGGTAAAACCTACCTGTGCCGTTTGCTTAATATTCATACCATTGAGTTCCAGGTCTTGCGTGGCTTTGCCAGTCAGCTTTTGCGTAGCTTCCATTGTAATGTTCCCGGTTGCCTTGAGCACGATGTCTTTTGCACTGTTAAGGGTTATACCGCTATCATCCAGTTTGATACTGTTGCTGTTCTGATCCTGCAGCGTAATACTTTTGCCTTCATCGCTGATGGTAATGGAATTATTACCGGGGGTGGTTATTTTGATGATCTTTTTATCATCATCAAAATTCACCTGCAACTGGCTCCTCGTGTAGAGGGCTTTGATGTTATTTTTTTCATCTGCCTGTGATAAAGGGGGTGTATTTGCTTTTCCATACAGCGAGCCCAATATGATGGGATAGCGGGCATCGTTTTCCAAGAAACCCAGTATCACTTCATCACCGACCTCCGGACAAAACACCGCACCGGCGCCTGATGTGGCGTAGTAATTAGCGAGTCTTGCCCAGATGCCTTTTTGTTCTGCATAGGCAGATACCGGTTTTACCTGCACCCGGTAGGTGGAACCCGGATCTGCGGAGATCTTAACCACCGTGGCCAGTTGCAGACCATGAATAGGCGGTACCTGGCCATTTGCATTGCTGTAGGAATATTGTTCTTTATCGTATATAGGTTTTTCTGAGAAACCAAAACCTACGGTTGTAGTCCATTCTCCTTCTTCCATGGTATGCCTGACCATGCTTACGTATGCATTGCCATTGAAGCGTGCACCTACTCCATTGAGTGTAATCATATCGCCAGGTTTTACTGTGCCATTGCCAATAAAAGAAACCTGCCCTTTTACAGCGCTCATACGCATACGCAGGAGCAGATTGTCTGCCCAGGTCTTCAGGTCTGCCTGTACCAGCGGAACAGTGGAGGTGACCTGGAAGGCCGTCTGATCCAGTTTGCCGGATAATGACGTGGCTGTTTGATTGCCAGGTGTAGTCACAGTCGGCTCTGTAGCATCGGCTGTGATCAATGCCAGTGTGCCGGGATCCCAGGCGGCTGTTTGTAAAGAAGGCGGTTGTTTTTCAGCACTCACTTCTCCTTTGAAGTCAATGATGGAATCGCCCATAACAATGCTAAGTACGGGGTCTGTACTAAAATCAGGCAGCCCTACCGTGATATCATCGTCATACATGGTAGTAACGAAACCATTGAATGCCGCTCTTGTGAGCAGGAAATCCCAGTCTGTCGACATCTTCTGAAATACGGTTTCCAGTTGCGAACTGGTGCTGGTCACGGTGGCAGTTAAACTATAATTACCTGCGAGTTTGCTCATGATGGCACTATCTGTCATAGCGTCAAATTCACATTCCTTCCTGTTGTATGTCATCTTCACGGCCTTGTGCCTGCAGGTCACGATCAGTTTGGTTCCACCTTCTGCACTGGCTGTGATAGCCTGTTTTACGATCACTCCTTTGAAGATACCTGTTTGCTCACCTGTACCATAGCCTGCAGAAATAGCGATCTCATTACCTGGAATGAAATCATCTCCCTCACTGATGGGAAAATTACCTGCATCGCCTTCCGTATCTTCATTCAGCCCCTCGGCAATCACGATTTCTGCGTATGAGATACGGTTCACTTCATGCACGATTTGTATAGATACAATAGGATATTTTTCCTCCACCGGGTTGTCTGCAACAGCAACGGTGAAGGTGAAATTGACGTCCTGTATATTTGCGGGTGATGAAGCCTGCATTTAGATCTTTTTAAGTGGTGGAAAATACAACTGATCACCTGGGCGGATGGCATGCACACTGTTCAGGTTATTGAACCGTGCGACCTCTATGTAAAAAGAAGAATTGCCATAAATACGGTATGCCATCAGGGGCAGTGTATCTCCTGCCCTGACGGTAAGTATATGTGTAAGATCCGGAGAGTTTTTGCCTGCTTCCTTGTTCTTGGTCAGAAAGTCTTTCGTTTCTGCCAGTCTGAGTTTCGCCTCTGCACGGAGGGTAGCGCCACCGGAATCGAATAATTTATAGTTAATGGTGAGGCCTTCACTGACACCAGTGACCAGCACATCACCCCATATTATTTTCAGGTAGTGACGGTGATGGAGATTTCCATCATAACGGGATACCACATCACTGAGTTTGTCGATATAATCATCAACAGATCTGATGCCGTCAGGAAACGGTATCACACCTGTGCCATCAATCACCAGGCTCAGTTCAAACCTGGCAGCACTGCTTTTGAATGTTTTAGTATCCTTGCTCTTATTCATTTCCTCACTGCTCTTATAATCCGTCATATAGCTTTTGGAAAAGCTGGCAGGATTGATCATGGCATAGATAGATTTGCCCACAGATTGCGTACAGGCCATATCACTGTACGCCTCTATTTTTAGTTTGGTCAGTTGTGGCATTGTGCGTCGTTTATCTGTCTTCAGCGCTGGTTTTCAAACCTGCTTTTAATTGTTGCATACACTCCTTTACAATCTTATCCTTCAGTTGGCGGATCAGGGCTGCATCCGGTACTTCCAGTCTGGGTGTCTGACCTGAGGTAATGGTGACTTTGATGACCAGTTCACGTATTTCAAGCGCCATGGTTACAAGGTTTTTTCGAAGAAATCATAAGCGAGTTCCAGTGTTTCAATCACGATCTGTCCTTCTTTGGCAGTGAGGCCGCTATAATCCAGTTTTACGGCATATGCATTGAAGAATGACCAGATAGCGATGGGCATAGCATTCTCTTCCAGCAGTTGTACAATGATGGTTTTCGGTTTGATGGAAAATTCATTGATGCATTGCTGTGCCCATAGTATGAGCGGAGATTCGATGACCATGCCCCGCTTCAGTACCAGGTTGCCGTATTTGGGAGGAGAAGGGAGCCGGTGGGTGAACCGGTTCTCTCCTCCTTCCTTTACTTCTTCGGGCGAAATAGATACAGAAAGGCCGTTTACTTCCATGAAGTTGCCTTCCTGCATACCAAAGATGCCTACGAATGCCACCTTGAAAAAAAAGCCCGTAGGCGGATAATAAGTGGTGTTGGGAAACGGCATAATTTATCAACTTGGAGCTAAACCTTCGTGAGCCACTTCCATAGTTTCTACGGCCACTTCGTTCGCATCAGATTTCATGTCTGTCACCGTAATCTTTGATGGGAAGGCATTTTTCAATGTCCAGCTCATCGCTACCTGCTGACCTTCGTCCAGCAGACTGATAACGATGCTGGAGCGTTTGTAGGTGTTCATCTTGATAGCGCTGTATTTGTCCCACAGAGCTTTGTCACCTTTGAAGATGCCTTTCTTCAGGGTAATGTTTGAGAACTTCTGTATACCCGGCATTTTCACTGTGGAGTATACAGGGCTACTGCCACCTCTGTATTCGATGATCTGTGTTTCGGACGATAACCCAGTGACTTCCTGGAAAATCAGTTCTGCGCCGTCCCACATCACCTTGAAGGAGAATTTGACCAAAGGCCACACCGTCTGTGACTGTGCTGATCCGTCATCTGCCATTTTATAATGATTTTAGGGGGTGAAAAAATATTATGATTGCTGCATTTGTTGCTGGAATGTGATCACGATAAATTCTGCAGGCCGAACGATGGCTACTTTAACCGTGATGAGCATCTTGCCTTCCAGGATATCCTGTGGGGTCATGGTGGTGCCTAAGCCGATCTGCACATCATAAGCAGCTTCTGGTGCGGCACCTGCAAGAGCGCCTTGTTTCCAGAGGTTGTTCAGGAAGTTGTTGATCATGCTTTTTACGGTCACCCAGGTTGTGCCATCGTTTGGTTCGAATACATATGCACGGGTCGCCAGCTTGATAGATTGCTCGATCATGATGAGGGTGCGTCGAACATTGACATAGCACCAGTCTGCGCTGTTACCGTCCAGGGTTCTACCACCCCAGACCAGAACACCGATACCTGGGAAAGGTCTGATCACGTTGATAGACTTACCGGCCATCACGTCGACGTTCAGGTCTTTCTGCTCATCATGCGAGATGTTTACAGCAGGTGCTGTCACCATGTTGATGCTCACATTGGCGGGAGATTTCCATACACCACGGTTATTGTCAACCATGGTATACAGTCCTGCAATAGCGCCGCTGGGAGGCAGTTCATTCAGGCGTGACCGGATTTCTTCAATGATACTGGTGTAGGTAGGGCTGGCGGCTTTGAGGGACTGGTGATAATTCTTTTTTGCATCATCATCAGGTGTAGCGACAGCTTTGAAGGTGGTTACGATTTTTTGCGCGTTCACTTCCGGCAGTAGCGTGCTCAGATCAACCTTGTCGTCCAGATTGGCGAAGGTGACTTCGCTAGGTTGTACGATGGCTGTTTTTAGCCAGGGGTAATAGGCAGCGCCATAGTTCAGTGAATTGATACCAATACCATCCCTGAATTTTTTCACTACATCTTCCGTGGTGTCCGTCAGGCCTTGTTGTGCCAGGTCGAAGATGCCGAAGCGGCTCTGCGTTTCCTGGCAGTGCGCGAGTACTTTGGTGTAAATGGTATTGTATGCTGCTTCGCCGAGTGCGATGGCATCAGGAATGACCACCAGGGTTGGTTCGTATTCCTTTTTGAGAAGGTCGAAGATATTCGGTTTGGTAGCAGAGCCGAAAAAGTCTTCCCCGGCAATTTCAATTCCATCAGGCTTATCGCCATAGGTGCCAACGGAAACGATATAACAGTTACTGCCACCGTTTGCGTAAAAGAGACGAATACTGTTGAAGAGGTACAATGTATTTTTCTCATTGATCGTTACCGTAAAAGGTTTTTTATCGATCATAAAGGTTTCACCGGGTTTGGCAGGGTCTGCCGCAGCGATGGTAAACTTCGCTTTAAATCCTTCACCGAAGTTCGCTACGAACTCCGCAAAGGAAGTAATGCGGGTGGGCTTGTTGATCAGCGATTTCCCGAATCGTTCGGCTATCTGCGTGTAGCCGATAAATACAGGAACCGCTGTTTCGACGGCGACCACCGAGCTGGGGAAGGCGTTCTTTTCTTCGATATAAACGCCTGGTGTCATTAGTGAGGCCATAGATAGAGCAGTTTAACAATTAGTATAAAAAGATCTCAGACGAAAGCAGTGGGTCACCACCTGCGGCAGATATTCTGCTGACATCCGGTTTGGGCAATTCTGGTATGACTACACGCCAGGCATCACTGCCTGTAGCATAATCTACCAGCATGAAAGGCGACTGTTGCTGTGCTAATGTGACGGGTGTGTCGGAGATAAATGTAATGACGTTCCGGCCATCCGGCAACACAGCAGATTGCGGTCCCTTGAAAGTCGTAGTGCCGGAAGGGTCCACTACAGCTGGTTTCGCTATCTCCTGCAAGTGCCCGCTCATCAGGAAATAGTGCCAGTGTGTAGCCTTCGGTGCAAAATGAATCTCATAGTTCGACTGTAATTCCTGTGTCAGCAGCAATTCAATTTGGCCAAACGGCCGGACAAAGCAGGGTACTGTCAGCGGAGCAACTTCACTAGCGGAAACGTATAATTCCTGGTGTAACCTGCCCGTAGAATTATTTTTATTGGTGAACAGGAGTATACTATTCCGCAGATCGTGCTGCTGCAGATCCGTGTAATTATAAAAGAGGTGATCCTTTAAAGACAGGTCAAAAATGAGGGTCAAAGCATCCTGTAGGATGTTTTCCCTGGTGAGTATGGTATCATCAAAAGACAAGGTGATACCATCAGCCTGCTGCCGCAGCAGCAAGCCATAACGTCGCAGATCTCTTGCCGTGGCAACAGGGATGTGTACCTGCAGCTGATCATACCTGGTTGAAGCGTAATAGTGGTGACGGAAATGAACCGCTGTTAACAGTGTATAGCTCATGAATATCTATATACAAAACCCAATTATACAAGGCTGGTACTCCCGGATGGTGCCGATACATCAGGCCTGTATTCCCTGATGACGCCCTCATCGAATGTGAGCATACGCATCTTGTATATCACAGATGGCATATACTTCGCACCCAGGGTGGCCCATACATTATTCAACCGCTCTGTACCCAGACTCTCCATTTCAAACATCAGTTTATCTATCCGCTTGTCCAGCGAAGGAGTATTCGCACTTGTCAGCACATTTCTGGACTGAAAGTATGCAATAATAAAAGAGAGAAAGCGCAATGCTTCCGCATAGTTATTACTACTGAAATAAGCTGCAAATAGTATATAGAGGTTGATGCATACCGGGGGCATGCTTCGTGCTGCTACATTACCGTTATTAAAGCCTGGTGCGCTTTTGCCGAGTGGTTCTTTTTCTACGTTAATGAGCGTAAGTACAACCTTATTTTCGCCCTGGATTGCAATAGTACCATCCTGGTTGACGATGGACGACAACACTACTTTGTCTTCGCTGAGATGCAGTTGCCTGTTGAAATATTTATTGATCTCATCAGAAATGCAGGAAAGGGTCTCATAGATCATGTCGGTCGTTTTAAGACAATATCAACCCGTATAACCATGTATGTTAGCAAGCACATACTATGATCATACCATGTTATAGAATATGTTTAGAATGCCCGATACGATATCAGTTACTCAATATTGTGAGGGATCTTATATTGGGAACAGGCAATCGTAACGTTAGGATACGTCAGTGTTAAGGAGTCATTAAAGTTGTTTAATTAATTAGTATTTGAATTCTGCGGGCTAGGAATTCTTAATTACGTGCAATATAGGAGTTAATAAAAATTATTCAAATTTTATTTTGAATAAATAATTATATATTTTTTACGAGGATTCCTTACTATTGCATCATTGACCTCGCCCAAAGTCACAACATTAAATTGAAGTAATGAGACCGTGCATGCGGGATTATCTCCGTTTTATATTATTCATCCTTACGCTATTCTTCTTTGCAGGTAATACCATGACTGCTACTGTTGCTGTGTGCCAGCAAATGCCGAAGGACACGGCTTTCAAGACGAAACTGCTAAAGCGGATCACTGAAATGTTACAGTTCAGAAAAAACGCGCACAGACGTGAACAGCAGCGCATGATCACCATCGTCAACGGACTTTTTGTGGATTCGCTGGTAGCTACGCCGGCAGCGATTAAATACCTGAACTGGGCATTGGATAATGAACGAAGTCAAAACTTCGGGCAATTACGGCAACTACTAAACGATAGTTTATCTAAACGAAAGTCAGATACTGTATTAGTGAAAGCGACTATTACTGATGAAGAGATGACCGAGCTGGCAGCGAAGCTCATACCGCTGTTAAAGCAAAAGGAAGCAATGATCCGGAATGATACAGCACAACAACAACGATTGAAAACAATCCGGACCCTATACAGCAGACCCCCTGATCAGGTAGATACCTTGAGACTCAATGATACTACAGGAATAACGTATAAAATAAAGTTAGGGCACGAGGCAGAAGTGATCGGTATTCAGGCGAAGGATAATGGAGATGCATATTTGAATTACAATTTCACTTCGCTGAGTTATCTTTCCATTGCACCGCCGGGACCATCCAAAATATTGACTGCTGCCAGCAAAGGTGGTTGTAAGACATTGCTTACCCTATCAGCAGGTAAGGGATTATTACAAAATGAAGAGCAGCAGTTTGAGCTGGTAGATTCTTTGTTGCTGGCGTTGCAGGATCAGGAGGCAGCTGGGGTGAATGTCTGGTTTAAAGATTTGAAACAAAATGAGCGGGAAGCGTTTGTAAGATTTGTGACGATACTATATAATTATCTTGATCATAGTGCACCTGGAAAATATAGTGTATCAATCACGATACCTGCGTATGATAAAAATAAGGCGTATGATTTGAGAGAGCTCGCCCCGATGGTGAAATATTTCCTGATCAATTTTACAGAGGCGCCAGCTACAGTGGGTAGTAGTGATCCATTGAAAGGGAATAATAATTACAGTATAGATGCTGTAGTGTCAAGGTATGTGAATCAGCTTATCGCACCTGGGCAATTTATTGTGATGCTTCCTTATGATGGGATTAAATGGACGGGGAAGAGTTATTCCTATGTAGCGTATAAGGATATTAAAAAAGCGTTTCCGGCAGATACGATGATCAATTATGATGTGACAGCAGCATCAGCGTATGTAGAGAAGATGGAGAATGGCAAGACCGTGCAGATCTGGTTTAATGATCCGACTACGCTGGATGTGAAGTATGATTATGTATTGAGGAATGGATTGGGTGGAGTGGCAATTTGTCCGCTGGGAGCGGATGACGGGTATGGGGAGTTGTGGGATGAGCTGACGGATAAATTTGTGGTGGCGGATACAGTTTGGATGGATACGGTGAGATTAACACCATTGCCTGTAAAAAAACTGAGTTTGTGGACGCGGATTAAGTTGAGGTTCAGGCATGAGATCCGGGCGATCCATATGCTGTTTCATGATCCTTGCGGTATCAGGGCAGAGAATTATGCCAGTGATGAATATTTTAAATACCTGACGATATTTCTGTTTGTTTGTGTGGTGATAATTGGAGTGGTGTATGCGTATAAAGTGCGGATGGATGGCGCGGATTGGAAATGGCGGCAAAAGGTGTTGTATTTGTTTATAGGGCTGATTGTGTTGTTTGGGCTGTCGTTTACGACGAGTTTGATGTTGGCGAAAAGGATGCCGTGGCTGGGCCTTACGGATGATCCTGTGGAGTGTAGAAATATCTCATTGTATAATGTATTGGTGGTTTTTTTGATTGGTATTGTGTTGGGGATGATTTTGATGAGGGTGTTTGTTTTCCCGTTGGCGAGGAAGAAAGATATGCCATAAAGGTTTGGCGTATTTCATTCCGGGTTTTAATACTTTTTTATCTCAATGTTGTATTTTGTCTCTCATATTGGTGTTATAATGGCGTTGTAGCTTCTGTGCACCAAATAATACTTTTTTACTACCTTGCAGATAGAATGCCATCGTTATGAGAGAAAAATTATTACGGGAGATCACTCCGCTGACACCCAATGATTGCTTCACATTATTTGCCAGAGAGAAGACGGGTTTTGATTTCCCATTGCATTATCACGAGGAGTTTGAACTGAATTTTATCCAGCATGCCACGGGTGCAAAGCGCATCATTGGGGATCATATGGAGGAAATCGGCGACCTGGAACTGGTACTTGTAGGCCCCAATCTTCAGCATGGGTGGTTTACGCACAAGCATGCCGGAGGGGTAATCCGCGAGATCACCATTCAGTTTCACAGGGACCTGTTTGATGATAAATTTTTACAGCGGAACCAGATGAGTTTTATCAGAAGTATGCTGGAAAGATCGCTTCGGGGTATTCTTTTTTCGCAGGAGACGGTGGGAAGTATAATGCCCCGGTTAATACAGCTGCCACACAAGCAGGGATTTGACTCTGTACTGGAATTACTGTCTATTCTCCATGACCTCTCTATTTCCCGGAATATCAGGATCCTGTCGGATGCAAGTTTTCGGAATACGGAAACGCTCTCTTACAACAGCCGGCGGATTGACAATGTGATGAAATACCTGAACGAGCATTTTGACAAAAATGTCACTCTTGGAGAGGCGGCAAAAATAGCGTCGATGACAGAGGTGTCTTTTAGTCGTTTTTTTAAGCTGAAGATCGGGAAGACATTTGTAGATACGCTTATAGAAATCCGGCTGGGTCATGCTTCCCGCATGTTAATAGAAACCACGCATAGTATTAATGAAATCGCCTATAAATGTGGGTTCAATAATATATCAAACTTCAATAGGATTTTCCGCAAAAAAAAGGATTGCACTCCTAAGGAATTCCGGCAGGCGTATACTTCTTCATCAGGTGTGCGCACCTTTGTTTAAGGGAGAAAAAATGGGGCTTTGGACCAAATTTTGACGATATTAGCTTATGCCGATTAATCCCGGCATTTTATGCATGAATATTATTGAGATTGTCAACAAGCAGGTACTGACCATAGGGAATTGTGAAAGTGAACCGATACATATCCCTGGCAGCATCCAGCCCCATGGCATGTTACTGGCCATTATACCGGCCAGCGGGGTGATCCGGTACTGTAGCGCAAATACCCACCAATTTATTGATAAACAACCAGCTGAAATCCTGGGTCAATCCCTGGCTGCTATCCACCCGGCTCTTTGGGAAAAGGTAGAACCCTTATTGGATGCAGAAAATTCTCCATTTCATCCTATCATCGCCGGTGACCTGCAGACGACCATCCACGAAAGCGGCGAATTTCGCATTTTAAGTATCGAAAAACGCCTCGATCAAATAAATGACCCAGACTATGCCTTCGATCAGACAAGGGGCTTTATTGGCTTTATAGAGCATTCCAGGACCCTCAAAGAACTCTGTCAGAACATTGCGGCCGAGACAGCCCGTATTACGGGGTTTGACAGGGTCATGATTTACCGCTTTGACAAAGAATACAACGGGGAAGTTTTTGCAGAATACTGCCGGGAGGGTTTACCGCCTTACCTGGATCTGCATTACCCACATACAGATATACCACCACAGGCGAGGGAGTTGTACCTCCACAACCTGCTCCGTCTTATTCCGGATGTACAGTATGAGCCGGTGCCATTGCTGACCATTGCCACAAAGCAGGAGCCTGTGCAGCAGCTGGACCTGAGCGATGTAGGTCTCCGGAGCGTATCTCCCATCCATGTGCAATACCTCAAAAATATGAGCGTAGGGGCTTCCATGAGCGTATCCGTCATTATGGAAGGCAATTTATGGGGCCTGATCGCCTGCCATCATTCCGAGCCACTGATCCTGTCGTCCCAGCAAAAAAAGGCGGCTTTACTCCAGGGGCACTTTCTGAGTTCGCAGATCCGGGTACAGCAGGTAGCTGAGGAGCATGCCGTAAATGTAAATGTGGAAGCACATCTGCAGCTGCTACTGAACCAGATTGATCACGATGAAGACCTGAGTCAGAAATTTGAGCAGTTTACCTCCCTCCTTTCAGTGACGAATGCGACCGGGGTTGTCCTGCTGCACGAAGGCAAGATCTATGAAAAAGGGCTGGTACCTTCCAGGGATAAAGTCCTGGGACTGATCCGCTGGGTAGGGGATAATGTAAAGTCGAGTCTCTTTTCTACAAACTGCCTCAGTAAGCGTTATCCAGATGGCGTTACGATGAGTAAATATGGATCCGGCGTGATCTTTCATGCTATGGGTAAACCAACCGATAGCTGTGTGATCTGGTTCCGTGAAGAACTGGAACGTACTGTAAAATGGGCGGGAAGACCTGATACTGCGTTGCAGAAGAAAGCGGAGGGAAAGCCCCTGACACCCCGTAAGTCATTTGAAATATGGAAAGAGATGGTTAAGTACCAATCGGCTGAATTCAGGGCTTCGGAGATCAATGCAGCGATCCGCTTTGCCACTTCCCTGCAAAACCATTTCCATCTCACTTACCTCCGTAATGAAGAAAACAGGCTTCGTGTGCTGAATGAACGCCTGCAACAGGCCAACCAGGAGCTTTCTAATATCAATTGGATCACCTCGCACGATTTGAAAGAACCTTTAAGAAAGATTCAACTCATGTCGTCGAGAATTGTGTATGAGGGTGGCGACAATCTGTCGGAAGTCATCAAAGTACACATTGAGAAGATCCGCAATTCTGCCAGCAGAATGCAACACCTGGTAGACGATATTCTTTCCTATAGCATGATGAATAACCGGAATAATATGTTTACCCTGGGCAACCTGGAACCGATTATTTTGGAGGTAGGAGCTGAACTGGAAGAAGAACTGGCGCAAAAGAAAGGACTGCTTTCCGTTCAGTCTATGCCTCAGGATCTCCGTATCGTGACCCACCAGATGGGGCAATTATTTTTGAACCTGATCTCCAATGCGATCAAATTTGCCCGGCCAGGTGTACCGCCTGAAATTTATATCAACTGCCAGGTAGAGAAAGGCCGGGACATACTCGAAGTGGCATTGCCTGCTGATAAAAGTTTTTATTGTATCCGCATTTCAGATAACGGCATGGGGTTCGAGCCGAGGTTCAATGAAAAGATTTTTGATATCTTTTACAGACTACATGATCGGAACACTTATGAGGGTACAGGAATTGGATTAGCCATCTGTAAAAAAATTATGGAGAACCACCATGGGGCTATCACTGCAAGCGGTGAAGCCGGTAGGGGAGCGATTTTCAGGGTTTATTTACCTGTCGAATAAAAGCCGTTTTCATAGGGCCATTTCAGTTAGACAGAAAAAAGACATAATTTTTTTTGGTGATTTAAAAATAAAGTCTACTTTTGCAATCCCAATCACGGGAATGGCCTCGTAGCTCAACTGAATAGAGCATCTGACTACGGATCAGAAGGTTTCTGGTTTGAATCCAGACGAGGTCACAAAAGAGAGGAACGTTTTGTACTAAAAGAGATCAAAACTTTTCTCCTTCAAAAAAAGAAAAGGCAAAATTTGGTAGTCTGAAAAATATTTTCTAAATTTGCCCTCCCAAATGGCTTCGTAGCTCAACTGAATAGAGCATCTGACTACGGATCAGAAGGTTTCTGGTTTGAATCCAGACGAGGTCACCCAAAAAGCCCGTTTCATCTACATGAAACGGGCTTTTCTTTTGTGCATACTATAGATCTATCATCATGAAAATACAACTCTGGAGCATCGGGAAGGAAAATGACGCGTACATCAGAGATGGTATAGCGGTTTTCCAGAAGCGGTTACAGCATTATACAGATTTTGAGCTCAGGCTGATCCCTACGGTGAAGCAGGCGGCAAGTCTGTCTGTGCCGGAGCTCAAAAAGGCGGAAGCGAAGATGATTATGGACATGCTCCAACCCCAGGATTATCTCCTCGCCCTGGATGAACATGGAAAGATGCATACGACCCTGCAACTGGCAGATTTTCTGCAGCAAAGGGCAAATGCAGGCACCAGGCAGTTAATTATCCTGATTGGCGGGGCCTATGGGATCGATAGTAGTTTGCTGGAAAGGGCACAGTTGAAAATGTCCCTCTCGCCACTCACATTTCCGCACCAGTTGGTAAGATTGATTATGACGGAACAAATTTACAGGGCGTATACAGTTTTGAACCGGGAAAAATATCATCATCAGTGATAATTTTAAGTAAATTACAACCAATAAATTATTTGACTCAACATGGAAGGCTTTACTTTAACGCATACAATTATTCTGATCACCTGCCTGGTATCACTCACTACAATGTTCTACAATCCGGAGAAGATTTACGACCTGAGCCTGCGCCCAACCATGATCAGAGATCGTAAGCAGTACTACCGCTTCTTCACCTGTGGTCTTGTACACGCTGACCTGATGCACCTGGGTTTCAACATGCTCTCCCTCTACTTCTGCGGACGCTTTATAGAACAAACATTCGAAGCTATCTTTCAGTCTAAATTTTACTTCCTGATATTTTATGTGTTAGGGATTATCTTATCAGGTATTCCCACTTATATTAAGCACAAAAACGATGACCATTATTCTTCCATAGGTGCATCCGGTGCTGTATCTGCTGTGATCTACGCAACCGTATTATTTGCACCATGGGCGAAAATCTATGTACTGATATTTCCTATGCCGCTGATCTTGTACGCAGTATTGTACATCGTGATGACGGCTTACCTGGATAAACGTCAGTACGGCGATGGTATCAATCACTCTGCGCACTTGTGGGGAGCTATATTCGGTCTGATCTTCCCGATTATTTTCAAGCCGCAGATTGTTTTGTACTTCCTGAATCAACTCATGCACCCCTCTTTCTTTTAAAAGGGCAATACGATATTGAAAAGCCGCTTGGGTCTATGTCCCAAGCGGCTTTTTCATTTTACACGGCCTGCTTTTTGCAATTGTGTCTTTGAATCAAGGCTCCAGCTAAGCGAAACAAGCCATCTGATAAAATCTGAGACCACCCGGATTGAGAAAGGAAGTAAATATCCCTACAATACCAATGTGGATCAAGAATCAATTAGTGGATTTTTTTCTACGGGAGTCTCTTCATCACTCATAAGGAATTGGTAGCAATCACGTATGGAAGAAAAAATAGTGAAAATATTATTGGCCGATGATGATCTGGAGGATCGCTTTATTATGCAGGACGCTTTCAATGCCATCAATCTGCCTGATGTGCCCTTACTTGTTGAAGATGGAGAAAAAGTATTACAGCATATGGAACAGCTTTCACTGGATGCAGGAACCCTTCCTTCCCTGATTGTGCTGGACCTGAATATGCCGAGGATGAGCGGCACAGAAACCTTACGTGAACTAAAGAACATTCCCGAATACCAGAACATTCCAGTGATTATCTTCTCCTCTTCCATGAATGTAATGGAAATGCATCAGTGCCGTCAATTAGGTGCCCTGTCCTATATGGTAAAACCATTTACTTACGAGGAATACCTTGTTTCAGCACAACATTTCTATGATTTTTGTCTGAAAAAACACTCCTTTCCGGAACTCAGCAGTCTGATTCAAAACTTTAAATAGGCTGCCACTCCAGCACCAACATATTGCTGGTATGGGGGGTAATCTTACACCGGTCATCTATGCGCATACCGATGATCCAGACTATTCGTTTGGCGGATTCCAGCACCCATATATTCTCTTTCTGTATCAATGATAATTTCTGATCTATGAAGAAGCGACTCAGCTTTTTCTTTTTCCGCATGCCTAATGGGTAGAAATAATCTCCCTGTTTCCAGCGGCGCATGAGCAATGGGAATTGTAAAGTATCCATGTCCAGGCAGGCCATGTGCGGAGAACCAGGAATGGGGGCACCTTCACTGCTTCGGATCTTCAACTTCAGGGACCCTCCTTTCACTGGCACAACTGCTGTTTCTTTTTCAATCACAATCAGGGGAGCTTCCGGAGCTTCCAGTGGCGTAATTAACAGCCACACTCTGTCGCGGATAATCCGGTGGGTGGTAGTTTCTACCAGTCTGCCGGGTTCTGATTGCAGCAGATCGATCACCTGTGGTAATTGCGGGGCACTACAGCCAAAGTCTTTGAAGATCTCCCAGGCAATTGTTTGCAGGGGTATCGCTTTTTGGAGCTTTAGTACAGGTACTTTAAAATTATCCCCCTGTTTGAACAGCAACCGTTTTTTATGCCTCAGTACTGCTTCCGTATACAGTTGTTCTGCTTCCCTGAAACGGTCTATACTGGCCGCCATTTGGGGTACAACCGCCGGAAAGGTCTCCTGTATAACGGGGATGACTTTGTGCCGGAAGAAATTGCGTGTATATTTTACTGTTATATTAGAACTGTCTTCTACAAATCCCCAACCGTTCGCTGTTGCCAGGGCCACCAGATCTTCTTTTTGTGCAAAGAGCAATGGCCGGATCAGGTGTTGCTGACGGGGTAATATACCGTGAAGACCTGCAATACCGGTGCCTTTGGAGAAATTCATGAGTACTGTTTCTACATTGTCCTGCATGTGATGTGCGGTGGCGAGGAATGCATACCCCTGTTGCTGACGGATCTCTTCCAGCCATGTATAACGCAGTTCACGGGCTGCCACCTGGATGGATACACGTTTTTCATTAGCGTATACTTCGGTATCAAAGCGAATGGAGTACAATGGTACTCCCAGTTCATTGGCCAGTGCGGTCACGAATGTTTCGTCTCTTGTAGATTCTACCCCTCTGAGCTGAAAATTGCAGTGTGCAATGCCACAGTCAATGCCCGCCTGTTTGTACAGGTGCGCCATCACGACGGAATCCACGCCGCCGCTTACAGCCAGCAAGATCCTGTCACCTGATTGGTACAACTTTTCTGCTGCGATATATTCCTTAAACCTGTTAATAAGTTCCATAGTGTTGATTCGATTGTTATTTTCTTAAAGCAGATCGTCAAGTGCCATCTGGAGTTCATTGTAGGCATGCCTGTTATTTTCAGCTTTTGCCATTTCCATGCCTTTTTCGTAAACGGCGATGGCTTCCTGCTCCGCTCCTGCCCTTTCCAGCAGTTTGCCAAGGTGGTAGTACGAGCCTACATACCCCGGTTCGTGTGTCAGCAACTCTTCGAACTGCAGACGGGCATCCGCATCGTTGCCCAGTTTTATATATTCCAGCGCCAATGCATGCTTCAGAAAGCTGTCATTAGGTGTCTGTTTCAAAAATTCTTTTATACTGGCTATCCTATCCATTATTTAAATATATTTGCTCATACCGCTTTATTTCATAAAACAGTTAAGGCCATGAAGATATTAGTATGTATCAGTAAAACTCCGGACACGACTGCAAAAATAGCTTTCACAGACAACAACACGAAATTCAATGAAGCAGGTGTACAATTCATCATCAACCCCTACGATGAATGGTATGCCCTGGTCAGGGCGCTGGAACTGAAAGAGTCCCTCAATGCTACTGTACATCTGATTACCGTGGGTGGTGCTGATACGGAGCCCATTATCCGTAAAGCCCTTGCATTAGGAGGCGATGAAGCCTTCAGGGTGAACACAGATAGTCCCGACAGCTATTTTATTGCTGCGCAGATTGCAGCCCATGCCGGGCAACAGGGTTATGACCTGATCCTGACAGGAAAAGAAACCATCGATTACAATGGCGCTGCCATTGGTGGTATGGTCGCAGAGTTGCTGGATCTTCCTTATGTATCAATCGCTGCAAAGCTGGAGCTGAGCGACAATACAGCCACTATCAACAGGGAAATTGAAGGTGGTGAGGAGATCGTAACTGTAGCACTGCCTGTAGTCGTATCCTGCCAGAAAGGAATGGCCGAAGCCCGCATCCCCAATATGCGTGGTATCATGGCTGCAAGAACCAAGCCACTGGCGGTAGTAGAGCCGGCACCAGCCGATACGCTGACTACCATTGCCAGTTTTGAGCTGCCACCAG
>Ga0316604_10001427_pt1 | contig 21287 bp, 23 predicted proteins | sample OWC_soil_day20_C_FD_207650 | JGI IMG/M metagenome (GOLD analysis project Ga0316604, IMG submission 207650) | Wetland soil microbial communities from Old Woman Creek delta, Ohio, United States - OWC_soil_day20_CT | ecosystem: Environmental > Terrestrial > Soil > Wetlands | place: USA: Ohio...
TGGCTGCAATCATTTCGGCAGCTACTAAAAGTAATAGAGATGTTCCTGCCGCCAGTTTGAGTCCGGCAAAAATAACTGGCAAGGCTCCAGGCAAAATAACTTTGCGGATAATGCTAAGCCTGCTAGCTCTAAAAGCAACGGCAGCTTTAATTAATAGGGGATCCACATTTTTCACGCCAGAATAGGTATTAATAATGACTGGAAAAAAAACACCTAAACTAATAATAGTAACCTTGGAAAGTTCTCCAATTCCCAGCCACAAAATAATCAGCGGTAACAGTGCAATCTTCGGTATAGGGTATAGCGCATGAACAAGCGGATTACCAACTGCCTCTGCCAAGCGAAAGAAACCGGTGGCCAGTCCTAGCAATATACCAGCAATACTGCCAATAAAAAATCCCCAGCCAATCCGATACAAACTGGCTTTAGCATTGGTTAGGAGCTCCCCGCTGGCAAGCATATCCCAGCTGGTAACCACTATCGAACTCGGGGACGGTAAATACAACTCTGGAACTGAACTTAACCGGCACACTACTTCCCATAGCACGATAAGGCCGATAAGGGATAGCGTGCTTACCCAGCCTGGCAGCTTAGTATCAATAAATGCCAAGCGATTAACAACCTCCCGGCGGTACATGGCATTCATGCACTTTCTCCCTCCCTTAAGGCCTCTTCGGCATCTTTACGAATAAGCTGCCATATCTGGCTGGCATAATTTTTAAACTGGGCTGCACATTCGCCAGTATCCCGCCCTTGGCGGGGTAAATCAATGCGAATGATGTCAATAATTCTTCCTGGCCGCCGGGATAGTACGACCACCCGGTCGGCCAGAAAAACAGCCTCTTCAATATTATGGGTAACATATAACGTACTCAGACGGGTAGCTGTCCAAAGCTTTAACAGTTCTTCCTGCATCAGCGTTCGAGTCTGCGCATCAAGCGCCGAGAAAGGTTCATCCATTAACAGTAAGTCAGGCTGAATGGCCAGTGCTCGGGCTATCCCCACCCGCTGGCGCATGCCACCTGATAATTGGCGTGGCAGAGAATTTTCAAAACCCTGCAGTCCTGCCAGTTCAATATAACTTTGAACCCGATCCGCAATTTGTCCTTTGCTAAAGCTTGTTTCTTCCAAACCAAAGGCAATATTCTGAACAACGCTGCGCCAGGGAAACAGCCCTATTTCCTGAAAAACCATACCCACTACCGGGTCACGATCAGTTTCCAGTCCTTCAACATAAATAGTGCCTGAGGTCGGGCTTAACAGCCCTCCCACCATATTAAGGAGCGTTGACTTACCACAGCCGCTGGGCCCAACCAATACAACAAACTCCTCATTATGAATAGTAAGATCAATGTCTGCTAACGCCGTTACTTTCTGTCCGTCTGGCCCTTGATAGCATTTTCCAACCTGTTCAACAACAACCTTCATACCTGTCTCCCCCGCTTACCATATTACCGTGCTACAATATTACTATTATTTCACTTCTTTCAATGCTTCCTCGAATAAAGTAGTATCTGTTACCAGACTGGCGTTAATCGGTTTTTCCAGCATCTTATGACTAGCATACCAATCAATCTGGGTTTGAATATCATTAGTCAGCAATTTCCCATCTCGCTCCATATAGGGCAACCCTGTTTTGACATCATTGACTGAAGCGCCAGTATATTTAGCAATAATATTGACAACCTCATCATAGTTGGTTCCAGGTACTATCTTGCCGTCCTTTTGCGTCAACACAGCGTCATAGTAGTATCTGCTGGCCTTAATATATCCTTTGAGAAAACGGACAGCGTTGGCCTTATCTTTCATTAGCTCAGGTGAAAAAAAGATACCTGATGTCTGATAATCAATCACGTCGCCAACCTGACTAACAACCTTACCATAGCCAGCAGCAACTACCGCACTGATATTAGGTTCATTTAAAATAACAGCATCCACCTGGTTGCTCTGTAGTGCCGCCATAAGTGCGCCCATTTTACCAAGCGGTACAATCTCTACTTCAGTTAACGACAAGCCTTGGGCCTCCAGCAAACGGCCAATCATATAATGATAGGTTGACCCCGTCTGGGTTATGCCAATGCGTTTCCCCCTCATTTGCTCAATTTTTTGTATACCTTGTCCCCACAAATCACTTGTTACGAGTAGTGCTGACGAGGAATACCCCTTTTGCTCCCGCCCCTTATCGGCCACAATGGACAGTTTCTGCCCGCCAGTTACCATGTTGTAAAGGCTGGCGGTAATACCGGTAGCTCCGATGTCTACCTTATTGGAAGCGGTTGCTACTGCAATCGGATGAGCGGCTTCAAACCATTGGACATCAAGATCAAGACCTTCCTCTATAAAAAAACCTTTTTCTATACCAATAAACACGGGTGCTGAACTGGTCAATTTGAGCAGTCCAATACTGAGTTTTTTCGTTTCCGTCGGCGCATTTTGTTTAGCAGCTTCCGGCGTTTTACCGCACGCAGCCAACAGTAAGGATAGCATCAGAATACTAGTAATCACCCACAAATACTTCCGGTTCATAGTAGTCCCCCTTGTCCTTCGTTAAATAATTATGTCCAAGTTATTAACCAATAACAGCCCAGACTTTAATTGGAATACTTTTGTACTTTTCTTCACTAAAAGGTAAAATTCCTTCCTTAGCCCGGTTGCATACCTTAAAAAGCGTATTAAAAATACCGGCAGAAATCCTGCCGGTATTTTTTACACTAGCGAGTGTTATTACTTTTTTCAATAATGTTTCTTAATGTTTAAAATGTCTCATACCTGTGAATACCATGGCAATACCCTGTTCGTCTGCCGCTTTAATCGAATCTTCATCATGAACTGAGCCGCCTGGTTGAATAATAGCTGTAATACCGGCTTCGATAGCTGCCTTAACAGTGTCTGCAAACGGGAAGAAGGCATCTGAGGCCAATACTGCCCCTTTAGTCTGTTCCCCGGCCTGTGCTAGCGCAATGCCAGCTGCACCTACGCGGTTCATTTGCCCTGCCCCAACGCCTAGTGTCTTATTATCATTGGCAATTACAATAGCATTAGATTTGACATGTTTAACAACCTTCCAGGCAAATAAGAGCTGTTCCCACTCTGAAGCTGTCGGCTGGCGCTTGGTAATTACTTTCATAGCAGCTTGCGGTGCGGTAGTCATATCAGCTTGCTGCAAGAGCACACCTCCAGCCACCGATTTTACGTCCAACCTCGTGCTGTCCGGCTCTGGAAGAGCCGCCGCCAGTAGCCGAACATTTTTCTTTTGCGTTAAAATGCCCAGTGCCTCCGGACTAAATGCCGGTGCAATAACAGCTTCAGCAAAAAGTTCACTAATAAGCTGCGCTGTTTCTTTATCTACTTCCCGATTGAGGGCAATAATACCACCAAAAGCAGAAAGCGGGTCAGCCTGGTACGCTTTATTATAGGCTGCGGCCAAAGTAGTACCAATGCCTGTACCGCAGGGATTGGTATGCTTAATAATGGCAGCAGCTGGCTCTGTAAACTCGGCAACCAACGCATACGCAGCTTCTACATCAACAATATTATTAAACGACAACTCCTTGCCATTAAGCTGCTTGGCATTAGCAACGCCAGGCCCGTTATAATATTGTTCACGATAAAAGGCTGCGGCCTGATGCGGGTTTTCTCCATAACGCAGATCCTGAACCTTTTCAAAAACCAGGTGCATCGTCTCCGGGAAAAGCCCCTGATCCAGCTGTCCGCTTAGATACCGTGAAATGTAAGCATCATAAGCAGCAGTATGACTGTAGGCTTCCTGCGCAAGCGCCATACGGTTTTTAAATTCAACCTCACCGTCAGCTGTCAGTTGGGCGACAATTTCCCCATAACGCTCGGGGTTAACAACAACAGTTACATACTGAAAATTTTTAGCCGCCGCACGAATCATGGCCGGACCACCAATATCAATGTTCTCCACTGCATCGTTTAGCGTCACACCTGGTTTAGCAACTGTTTGCCGAAACGGATATAGATTAACTGCCACCAAATCAATGCCTGTGATGTTGTGCTCAGTCATTGCCGCCTGGTGAGCAGGATTGTCTCTGATAGCAAGTATGCCGCCATGAATATAAGGGTTAAGAGTTTTTACCCTGCCATCCATTATTTCCGGAAAACCAGTAATTTCACTGACGTAGGTTACAGGTATACCAGCCTCTTTGATGACTTTCATGGTGCCGCCAGTCGAAACTAGCTCCACGCCAAAACTATGTAATGCTTTAGCAAACTCAACAATACCGGTTTTATCTGACACGCTTAACAGCGCCCGTTTAATTTTCATCTGTCTCCCTCGCTTATCACTTATTCGTTTTCGCTTATCCTTACACGCCGACCCTCTACCTTCAGCCGCCCTTCACAATATAGGGCCAAGGCCCGGGGGTAAAGAATATGCTCAGCGTGTAAAATACGGTCTGACAGTGTCTCTGCTGTGTCATCTTCTAACACTGGCACAGCCTCCTGCAATATAATGGGGCCGGTATCCGTACCCTCATCCACAAAATGAACCGTACACCCCGAAACCTTCGCACCGTAGTCCACAGCCTGCTGCTGGGCATCCTCACCCGGAAAAGCAGGCAGCAGTGCCGGGTGAATATTCATGATTTTTCCAGCAAAACGGTCAATGAAATAGGAGGTCAAAATGCGCATAAAGCCAGCCAGAACAACCAACTCGACATGACGGATATTCAATTCTTCGGCAACCGCAGCCTCAAATTCATGGCGACTGACAAACTGCCGTCTGTCAATACAAAGTGTCGGAATATCAGCGGCAGTCATGCGCTTTAAGACATTGGCCTCCGGGTTATCGCTAATAACTGCACCAATCTTGGCATCAAGGCGGCCAGCCTCAATGGCATCTACAATAGCTTGTAGATTACTACCCCGCCCTGATGCCAGTACACCGATTACCGTTTTGTTCATGAAGCAGTCCTCCTACTTAAGTTCAACCAAATGCTTTTGGGCTGTTACTTTGCCAATTATATATGACTTTTCGCCCCTGGACGCAATGTCGGCCTGAATCGTTGCTGCATCTTCGGCGGCAACGAGGAGAATCATACCAATGCCCATATTAAAGGTCCGGTACATTTCAGCGTCGGCTACCCCGCCCCATTCTTGTAAGAGCCCAAAAATAGGTGGCTTAGGCCAGGCAGCTGTATCTACTGTCACGCCACAGTCTTCTGGTAATACCCGGGGGATATTATCATAGAATCCGCCTCCAGTGATGTGAACCATACCATGAAGATCAAATTTTTCAATTAGCGGCAAACAGGTTTTAGGATACAGACGGGTAGGCTCTAACAGTTCATCTCCCAGGGTGCGGCCTAATTCCGGGATATAAGTATCAACACTAAACTGCTTTACATCAAAGCAGATCTTACGCACCAGCGAATAGCCGTTGGAGTGAACACCGCTTGACGGCAACCCGATTAGCACATCGTCTGGCTTAATTTTTTCCCCTGTTATAATTTTATCCCGATCCACAACGCCTACGGCAAACCCAGCCATGTCATACTCACCGTCAGGATAAAAACCAGCCATTTCAGCCGTCTCGCCACCAATAAGCGCACAACCTGATTCGCGGCAAGCCATAGCCACGCCGCTGACAATCGCGGCGACCTTTTCGGGTTCCAGTTTGCCAACAGCCAGATAATCAAGGAAAAATAGTGGCTCCGCGCCTTGCACCAAGATATCATTGACACACATCGCTACACCATCTTGTCCAATCGTACCATGCTTGTCGGCCATAAAGGCAACTTTCAGCTTGGTCCCTACGCCGTCTGTCCCGCTTACCAGTACCGGCTGGCGATATTTACCGGAGTTTAATGCAAACAGACCGCCAAAACCGCCGATATCACCAAGTACTTCTGGGCGATATGTGGCCCGAACATGGTGTTTCATCAATTCAACTGCTTTATTGCCAGCATCAATGTCCACACCGGCATCACGGTAGGTAAGCTTAGGATTCGTCTTTTCCTTATCGGCCATTCTCCGACCTCCTGCTGTATTTATTTATTTTTGGATTCAAACAAGAATTTATTGTTGGCGCAATCCCCTTCACAAGGAATTTCTGCCGGATAATCGCAGTTAAAGCACGCATTACATAACGTTTGTTGCGGAATGTTGCCAATGGAGGCATATAAGCCTTCCAGGGACAGGTAATGCAGCGAATCAGCACCGATAAACTCTCTGATTTCCTCTACTTGTTTGGACGCAGCAATAAGCTCTTTTCGGGCTGATGTGTCAATTCCATAGTAACAGGGATAGCCAATCGGCGGTGAGCTTATGCACATATGGACAGCCGTAGCACCAGCTTCTTTTAGCATGCGGACAATTTTGCCGCTGGTCGTTCCCCGTACAATAGAGTCATCCACCATAACAACAGATTTACCCTTCACTACTGATGTAACAGCATTGAGTTTTATCCGCACACCCATATCCCGTTTTTTCTGTTCTGGTTGGATAAAGGTACGGCCGATATACCTGTTTTTCATGAGTCCTTCGGCAAAAGGTATCCCTGATTCCTGACTATAGCCAAGCGCCGCCGTAGTCCCAGAGTCCGGCACTGAAATAACAAGATCAGCCTTAAAGCCGCTCTCTCTTGCCAACGTACGTCCCATACTAAGCCTGGCTTGGTACACACTCTGACCGTCGATGACACTGTCAGGACGAGCAAAGTAGATATATTCAAACACACAAGCAGCACGCCGGTCAGTCTCAGCAAATCGCCTGGTTTCAACCCCGTTATCGTCAATGCTTACTATTTCACCTGGTTCAATATCACGTACAAATTCAGCACCAACAGTGTCTAGTGCACAGGACTCAGATGCCAATACCCAGCCATCGCCCAGCCGTCCCAAACAAAGCGGTCGGAAGCCATGCGGATCACGTACACCGATAAGCTTGTTTTCTGTCATGATAACCAGACTGTAGGCCCCCTGGACATCGGTCAAACTGTCGATCACCTTTTCCTCCACCGTCTGCTTGGAAGAGCGGGCAATTAGGTTAACAATAACTTCACTGTCAATAGAGGTTTGAAATACATGTCCTTTTTTCTCCAGCTCTATTCTCATTTCATGAGCATTTGTCAGATTACCGTTATGAGCCAGACTAATCTGCCCCCCGGAATAGCTGACCAATAGTGGCTGTGTATTACGCAAGAGACTTGACCCGGTTGTTGAATACCGGACATGACCGATGGCAATATGAGCCGGCATATCAGGCAGAGCATGGCGAAACACTTCATTGACCAGTCCCATACCCCGTTGCACATCCATAACATTACCGTCAGTAACAGCAATACCGGCGCTTTCCTGGCCCCGGTGCTGCAATGCATACAAACCCCAATATGTATTTAGTGCCACATTCTCTTGACGAGCAAAAATGCCAAATATCCCGCACTCTTCCCGCCATTTGTCGCTTTGTATATCGTAAAGCACTTAGTTTCTCCTTCCTGTCAGTCGGTATAATACCTCTTGATAGGCTTCCTCAACATTACCTAAATCGCGGCGAAAACGGTCTTTATCTAACTTTTGGCTAGTCTCACTATCCCAGAAACGGCAAGTATCAGGTGAAATTTCGTCTCCTAAGATTACTTCCCCTTTGTGTACGCCAAATTCAAGTTTGAAGTCAATTAGTTCTATTTTTTTCTCTTTCAGGAAAGTAGATAACACTTCATTTATTTGCAGCGCATATTTTTCTATGATTTCAACTTGCTCCGGGGTAGCTAGCCCTAGTGCCTTGATATGATAATTATTAATCAACGGATCGCCCAGTGCATCATCTTTGTAGTAGAGCTCAACAACTGTGCTGGGCAATTTGCGGCCTTCCTCCCAACCAATGCGTTTTGCCAGGCTGCCGGCAGCAATGTTGCGGACGACAACTTCTACCGGCAGGATAGCAAGTTTCTTGACAAGCATTTCCCGGTCATTAAGCATTTTGATAAAATGATGCGGAATACCTTTTTCGCTTAACAAATTAAAGAAAAAGGTCGAAATTTTATTGTTGAATACACCCTTATTACCAATCGTGCCCTTCTTTTCGCCATTAAATGCAGTGGCATCGTCTTTGAAATATACCAATAGTTCATCAGGATTCTCAGTTGCAAATACTTGTTTAGCTTTTCCTTCATACATAGGTTTTTTAGTCATGGGGTTATCCTCCTCGTAAATTTAAATTAGTAAGCGAGATTGCCACACTTTAAAAGCGACTATTTAGGAGCAGCCAGCTTTTGCGCCAGCCGCGCATCTTTTCGCTCAATTTCTTCGGCCATAGTCTGCCGGTGTGCTCTTAGCTTAGCTGCAAGTTCAGTATTATGTACCGCCAGTATCTGTGCGGCAAATAAGGCTGCATTTTTCGCCCCGTTAATGGCCATGGTAGCTACCGGAATACCTGCTGGCATTTGAACAATGCTAAGCAGTGCATCCATACCGGCAAGTGGCGTAGCATTTACCGGAATCCCAATAACCGGCAGCGTAGTAAAGCTGGCGATCACTCCCGGAAGGTGAGCGGCGGCGCCAGCAGCAGCGATGATAACCTGCACCCCGCGTTCGCTGGCACCAGCTACAAATCGGTGCACTTTATCTGGCGTGCGATGAGCTGATGCTACTAATACTTCTGTTTCAATACCAAATTCGGCTAGTTGGCTGGCAGCCGGCTCAAGTACCGGCCAATCCGAATCACTGCCCATAATAATTGCTACTTTCATATCCTCATCCTTTCACTCTCTAACGCGCCTTCTTACAGTGTCACCGCTAACACTATAGCGTATTCCAACAACACCAAAAAACCCTAGCAGGGAAATTTCGCATGCACATCATAGAGCGAAACTTCCCCGCCAGGGTTTTTATCCCATCGGTGTAGTGTTATTCGGTAACACCTGTGCCACTTGGTCACAGCCACACCACGTTGTGTTATGCGGAACCCTAGGCACACTTTCACCCGTAGTCGGGCGATTTACGGTCGCCTGGTAGAAACTTTTGAGCCATATCCTCAAACATATACGAGCATTATGTATTTATTTGTATTGTACCAGCAGTGGGTAAAAGCTGTCAATGAAAAAATCGAACTTTAATTACTTATTTAAGAATATCGTTCGGATAGTTCTGACTACTTTAACAGCGACATTTTAATTTTTACAACAGCTTTTTTGATAGTAGCAGCCTTATTCAATATACAGTTGGGGCGGTGCACATCCCATGGAAAGAATATGGCATACATACCCTCTGTCATTGCCAGATCAGTCTCTTGTTGCACTGTTTTATAAAAAATCACATCTTTTGCCGCAAGCTCATCAGCTAAAACTTCGTTATTTGCAGCCAACAAGCTATAAGCAACCATTTCCTGGCCGGAAATAATATATTGAATGTCCAGATAATCAACATGAGCTTCTGCTCTGCGAACTTCCCGTGGCTGAGTTTCATATTCATTTATACCTACATAGATATCTTTGCCTTCAATTTCATACTTACCTTTCGGCAATACCGCCAAATCAGTTTTTGCAAGATATTCCAGCCCTTTAACAAGGATTTTGTGAAGGTGTGGTACATCGTCTGCTACTGTTGAAATGTGTCCAAAAATCATAATTACTCCTCCGATAGTTTAATTAACGATTCGCTTGGCGCCGAAATACCGCGGCTTCCAATACGGTTCGTCCAGTCGGCTAATCATTACCCCCCGGCTGGACGAAGCATGAATGAATTTACCACTGCCATAATAAATGCCTACATGCGAAGCTCCCGCGGCATAGGTTGTAAAAAATACCAGATCACCCGGTTTAAGCTTGCTACGCTCAACCTTTTTTCCCTGCATATACTGAACATCGGCTGTGCGCGGCAGTTTTTCACCATTCTTATCATATACGAATTTAACAAAGCCTGAACAATCAAACCCCTTGGGAGATTCACCGCCAAACCGATACGGCGTTTTAAGATACTTTTCCGCTGTTTTAATAATATTATCTGTCTTCACTACTGTTGGCTTAGGCAAAGCAGCAAATACCGAAGTATTCATCACAACAAGCATCAGAACCACTAGGCATACGGCCAAAGGCTTTGTGGCTAGCCGCATAAAATTTCACCCCTGATTCAATTATTTTAGCTTGCCATTATTCTTCGGCAAAGTTCGGATAATTCCTTTATTTTCTTGGTTAAAATTCCCTTATAAGACTATCCCGGCACGTGCAGCAACCCGTTTTACGGCCTGGTTAGCCTGTTGCCGTACCTCTGTCTCATTAATAGTAGTAAGCTGCCGGTTTTCCATCACTACTTGTCCATTTACAATGGTTGTCAGCACCTGGTTGCTTTGCACCTGATAAACCAGTTGTGTATAAATACTAACCCCTGCTGTGGGAGTTGTTCGCAAGTCATTCAGGCTGACAATGGCAATGTCAGCCTTTTTCCCCTGTTCAATACTACCAATTTGATCACTAAGTCCCATAGCCTTAGCCCCGCCCAGGGTCGCCAACTCAAATACCTTGCTCGCCGGCATGGCGGTCGGACCATATATGGGCTTTTGGATTAACGCCGCAAGCCGCATTTCCATAAACCCATCAAGATTATTATTACACGGAGCCCCATCAGCGGCGATAGCAACGGCAGCGCCTTGATCGATAAGTTCGGGGATTTTAGCAATACCTGAGCCGAGCTTGAGATTGGAGGACGGACAATGAACAATGTTTGTCTGACTATTCGTGAGTACCGACATTTCCTCATTTGTCAGATGAATACAGTGAGCTAAGATAAGGCTAGGACCTGTTAAACCCAGTTTATCAAGGTAAAGAATATTGCGCATCCCGGAAAGCTTTTGCACATACTCAACCTCACTCCGATTCTCTGAAGCATGGGTATGAATGGCAACTTTATACCTATTGGCTAATTCTACCGTCTTAGTCAATAATTCTTCTGTACAGGAGACGGCAAAGCGCGGAGTAAACGCATAACTAATCCGCCCCCCACCCGCGCCCTGCCATTTTTTCAGAAGTGCGATACTTTCCTCAATAGCATTTATCGTGGTATCTTGTAGCGCAGCCGGAACGTCTGTCCCAAAATCCATCATGCATTTGCCGGAGATGGCCCGAATACCGCCGTCATAGATGGCTTGAAAATTACTTTCGGTATGATTGACTGTCGCCATATCCACAATGGCGGTCGTACCACCTTTGAATAATTCACCAATGCCAAGTAATGCTGAATAATAGATGGACTGTGCATCATGTGCTGCTTCTAACGGCCAAATCTTTTGTTTTAGCCAGTCTAATAATTCCAGATCGTCCGCTTGGCCGCGAAACAGTGTCTGACACAAGTGAATATGTGGTTGAACAAGACCAGGAATCACCAATTGCCCTGTAGCATCAATTACTTTGTCAGCAGATGAGGTGAGCGCGGCACCAATTGCTTTGATGCTACAACCTTCCACATACACATCGCCCTGAATAATTTCTCTGCCTGCATTCATGGTTACAATTGTGCCATTTTTTATCAGCAGTGACATCGGCTCCACCCCTTCGTTAATTTCCCCAGCGTTTGAATAACTCATGTTCTATAGCAAAGATATCTAATATCTTGCCGACCATGAAAGCCACTATATCATCTACTGTGGCTGGCTTATGATAAAATCCGGGAGCCGCTGGCATAACTACCACGCCAGAGCGCGCCAGCTTGAGCATATTCTCCAAATGAATCGGCGTCACCGGTGTCTCCCGGGGCACTACCACTAGTTTTCTTCCTTCTTTGAGAGTCACATCAGCCGCCCTTGTCAGCAAATCCCGCCCGCTGGCACCAGCCAAAGCACCTAATGTATGCATAGAGCATGGCACAACCACCATGCCGTTCATCTTAAAGGAGCCACTGGCCAGCGGCGCAAACAGATCGGCGTTATCATACATAGTAGCATATTTTTGGATGACTTCTATGTTGTGGCCGCATTCATATTCTAGCACCTTGCGGCCCATATCGGTATAAACGGCGTGGACTTCGATCCCCAAATCATACAAAGCTTTAATTAGAGTATAGCCGTATATGGCGCCACTTGCGCCGGTAACACCCACAGCTATGCGCACAAGCATTCCTCCAAATTACACAACAAATTTTACGATTAGATATTCATCATAGTAAGCAAATCCCAAGGCTTGATAGGCTCTCAGCGCCGGACTATTGTCTTTTCGTACCATTAACGTGGGAATCTTGCCAACAGCATGAATCTGCCCGCACAATTCAGCAACCAAAGCCTTACAATACCCCTTACCCCGACTATGCTCACTGGTATAGACACCACCAATTTGATTAATCCGGCCGCTAGCTACCTGAATGATAGCCTGAGCCACAGGCACTTTGTTTATAAGCAAAAAAAGCATAGTTTCTTCCAGATCACGATCTTCAATAAGTTTGACCGCCAATTCTTGGTTAAAGCGGCGTTTAAATCCCTGCCTGTAGGCCTCCACAATAAAGGTAAGTGCCAGCTCCCTGTCCACTGCTTCCACAGCAGCAATTTGGTGTAAACAGGCAAGGGAATATGGCCTTATTTCATAGTTTACCAAATAATAACTATTCTCACAGTCACGCACTTTTTTATAAGGAGCCAGCGCCAAACATAAAGGCTCCACTAGCCTTTTCATCCCAACCAATACTTCAAATCTACGTTGGCGCATGATTTCAATAAAGCTGCCAATAGCATTAGCAGCCTCAAAATGCGGCACTACACTTCCCAAGTTAAAGAAGGCGAGTATTCCTTCTAATCTGCCTGCAGAAAAGTATCCATAATAATCACCAGAGCGACGGCTCATTCTGTCATTATCAATCCCACATCTGGCAAGATTGCCACTGAGTAAAGCGGTTTCCATATAGTTACGTTCCAAATAGGCTTTGACCTCAGGATTGTCGTCACCTGTTAATAACCGAATCATAATTATCGCCTTCCACCAAAACTACAACAAAATTTACCTACGATTACTACTTTTCAAGAAAAAACCAAGCCCGCTCTATAGGACTTGGCTTCCAGCATTACCCCACGTGTTCGCGCAGCACACGTTTTAAAATTTTTCCTGTCTGATTTTTGGGCAAAGCATCCACCACCTGGAAATCACGCGGAATTTTGTAAGCGGCAATATTGGCATGAAGATACTCTCTAACTGCCTTCTTATCAAAACGCTGACCTTCAGCCAGCACAATAAAAGCACGCGCTACCTGGCCGCGCAGCTCGTCATTGACACCGATAACACTGGCCTCAATGATACCTGGGTACGCATAAAGTAGTTCCTCAATCTCTCGCGGATAAATATTTTCCCCATTGGAAATAATCAAATCCTTCAAGCGATCGACAACAAAAAAATAGCTTTCCGAATCTTGATAGGCTAAATCGCCAGTATAAAGCCAGCCATCTTTAAGCGTGTTAGCCGTTTCAGCCGGTAGATTAAAATACCCCTTCATGACAATTGGCCCCCGCACGACAAGTTCACCAACCATCCCTGGCGGCAAAGTCTGCCCGTTAGGATCAGCCACCCTTACCTCCACGCCAGGGAGAGCTTTACCAATCGAGCAGTATTTTGGCTTCAACACCGGGTTAAGTGCTACTACCGGCGAAGCTTCTGAAAGACCATAGCCTTCAATAATTTTTTGACCATATTTGTCTGCAAACTGCTGCGCAACTTTTTCAGGTAAAGACGCTCCACCTGAGATAAAATGCCTAACACCAGCAAAGTCTTGATACTGCCCAACACGAACAAAAAAATTATACATAGGAGGCACTCCGTAGACAACTGTTACTTTATAGTCTTTAATCGCCGCAATAGTTTCTTTCGGCGCAAAAGTTTCCAATATTGTAATTGACGCCCCGCAAAGCAGAGCGTTAAGCACAGCGCACGTCCAGGAAAAGCAATGATACATTGGCAGCACACATAATACATTATCTGTAGCAGCCACCGGCAGCATTCCCCGAAAAGCCACTGCATCACTGACCAGATTTTTGTGGGATAACACAGCCCCTTTGGGAATACCAGTTGTACCTGAAGTATATATAATAACACAAGACTGATTTTCGTCAAAACCGGCTTCCAGCGCCGGAGCCGTTGAAAATACCTCCTGTTCTACTACTAATTTAATGTCAGCTATAACAAGCTGGGTAACTTCCTGCGTATAGCCTTGTAGCTTAAGCTCAGAATCAATTGCCAAACGCTCCCCGGTAATGAGATGGCTTATCTTAGCGTCTTTAACAATGAAAGTAGTTTCTCTGACAGTTAATTGAAAATTAATAGGGACAACGATAGCTCCCAAACTGACAATAGCCATATAAGAGTATACGAACTCAACCGAATTGTGGGAAAACAGCCCTACATTTTCACCGGTCCGAATGCCTAATGAATAAAAATAATTGCGGTATTTCCTTACTTGCTCTTGCAATTCACCATAAGACACCTTATCTTTACCAGCAAAAGCCGGACTGTCTACGGTTCCTTTAAGGATAAGATCATGAACAAACAATAACTGCACCCCTTCCGTTCGTAGTGCTGAAAAACAGCTATAACTGTATAATTATAGCTCTAGTAGACAAATCTGTCTATATATAGTATGGCCTAATGGGCAATTTTTAACAACAGTAAGTAGTAAAAGAGATTGCTAACGGCTGCAATGACGCAAGAAAAACTTTTCTTTAGTCATTGCAGCCGTTAGCATAGCAATTAAGTTTATTATAGCTTATTTAGATACTGATCTTCGCGCCCAGTAGATCAACAAAAGCTTTTAACCATGCAGGATGATTAGGCCAGGCTTGGGCCGTGACCAAATTGCCACTGACAACAACCGGCTCGTTTTTCCAGTCAGCCCCAGCCAATTTGCACTCAGCGGCGCAAGCCGGATAGGATGTTACTGTTTTACCAGCCAACACTTTCGCCGGAGCCAATAGCTGGGTAGCATGACAAATGGCGGCTACTGGTTTGCCAGCAGCAAAGAAATCTTGCACTAGTTTGAGAACCTCATCATACATCCTGATATATTCCGGAGCCCGACCACCAGGAACTACTAGCCCGACATAATCTTCAGCCTTAGCGTCTTTGGCTGCAATATCAACCGGAATCCGATGACCAGTCAATTCGACATAGGTATCTAGACCGATAAAGTCATGTACAACCAGCTGAACCATATCGCCGGCACTCTTATTAGGCACGGCTACATCAACTTGATAGCCAAGCATCATCAACGCTTGTTGGGGAACCTTAACCTCATAGTCTTCCGCACAGTCACCAGTCAGTAAAAGAATTTTCTTCGTCATTATATGTAACCTCCTTAACTTATAGTAGGTTACACATTCGATATTAGTAATATATTTCCTGCCGCATTACGCCCCATTTTTGATTAACTTAAGCTATGTTGTTTTTAATATAGTCATAACCGCGTTTAATAGCTGCTTTGTTGACCTCAATGACCTGCGGTTTAGCAGCAAACTTTTTGGCAACCGCAGTAAACAATGCTTCCATTTCTACGGCATCGGTAGCGGCAATAAGCGCGCCCAATGCTACCATATTGGCCATTTTTAAGTTTCCCAGCTCAATCGCTATATCATTTACCGGCACACGATAAACCTTGATATCTTGCCTGTTAACTGCTTTGTCAATTAATGAGCCATTGACAATCAAAACGCCATTTGCCCGAACGGTAGCCTCAAACTTATCGAGTGATGGCAAATTAAGAACAACAGCTGCTGTCGACTCTTCTATCATTGGTGAACCTGGTAGCCCCTCAGTAATAATAACTGAGCAATTAGCTGTCCCGCCGCGCATCTCAGGACCATAGGAAGGTATCCATGATACGTGCTTTTCTTCCAGCATACCTGCATAGGCTACTATCTGTCCCATCAGCAAAACGCCCTGACCGCCAAAACCAGACATGATTATCTCGTGTCTCATTTTGCCACCTCCTGCACATCCTTGTAAACACCAAGCGGGTAGTATGGCACCATCTTTTCTTCCAGCCATTTAACGGCTTCAAGCGGAGTTTTTCCCCAATTTGTTGGACAAATTGACAGTACTTCTACTAAGCAAAATCCTTGGCCGCTGAGTTGAAGCTCAAATGCCTTTTTAATAGCGGCCTTAGCCTTATTCATATTAGCAGGGGTATTGACTGCCACCCGGGCAATAAAGGCAGGGCCATCCAGAGTAGCCAACATCTCCGATACCCGTATGGGCATTCCCGCAGTCTCCAAGTCACGTCCGTAAGGAGATGTACTGGTAACTTGACCAACCAGACTAGTGGGCGCCATTTGACCGCCAGTCATACCATAAATGGCATTATTAACGAAGATAGTCGTTATTTTTTCGCCACGCGCAGCCGCATGGACAATTTCTGCACAGCCAATAGCCGCCAAATCACCATCGCCTTGATAGGTAAATACAACAGCGTCAGGATGCACCCGTTTGACACCGGTAGCTACAGCTGGTGCACGACCATGTGAAGCTTCCAGCATGTCAACATGGAAATACTCATAAGCAAGCACTGAACAGCCTACCGGTGCAACCCCAATTGTTTTTTCCTGAATATCAAGTTCATCAATTACCTCAGCTACCAACCGGTGAATTATACCATGATGACAGCCTGGACAATAGTGAGTTGGTATGTCAAATAATGCTTTCGGTCTGGCAAATAACCCTTCTGCCATGTTATTTGCCCTCCTTTCCATCTAGAATCCTGGTGATCTCCTGGTAAATCTCCATTGGGGTCATTATCATGCCACCGGTACGACCATAGAAGTACACAGGCTTAGCATCATGAGTAGCCAGCCGTACATCTTCAATCATTTGTCCAGCGCTTAGCTCAAGCGTTAAAAAGGCCTTGGCCGTTTTTGCCAGCCGGGAAAATGGTGGCTCAGGGAATGGCCACAGTGAGATGGGACGTAACAAACCTACCTTTTTACCCGCCTCTCTGGCTTTATCGATCGCCGCCTGTGCAATACGCGCGGTAATTCCGTAAGCAACAAGAATAAGCTTTGCATCCTTGGTGTAAATTTCTTCCCAACGCATTTCGTTTTCCCGAATGATGGCATATTTTTTTTGCAAACGATTATTATGGTCTTCCAGCTCCTTGGCTTTTAGGTATAGCGAATTAATTATATTGGGCTTAGTACGCCCATGCATTCCAACCGCAGCCCACGGCTTTTCCACAGGCTTTGTATTTTCCTCTTTGATTTCAACTGGTTCCATCATTTGACCGATAACCCCATCGCCTAGTAGCATGACAGGATTGCGATATTGGTCAGCTAATGAAAATCCCAGCATAGTGAAGTCTGCCATTTCCTGAACCGAATTCGGAGCCAGCACAATAGTATGATAATCGCCATGACCACCACCCTTTGTAGCTTGGAAATAGTCACTTTGTGCCGGCTGGATACCACCAAGTCCCGGACCGCCACGCATAATATTTACAATCAGACAGGGTAGTTCAGCGCCGGCAATATAAGAAATACCCTCTTGTTTTAAGCTAATTCCTGGGCTGGAGGAAGAAGTCATAACCCTGGCCCCTGCGCCTGCTGCACCATATACCATATTAATAGCCGCAATCTCACTCTCTGCCTGCAAAAATACGCCGCCAACCTGTGGCATACGTTTGGACATATATTCCGGTATCTCAGTTTGTGGTGTAATCGGGTAGCCAAAATAATGGCGGCAACCAGCAGTAACTGCAGCCTCAGCAATAGCCTCATTGCCTTTCATGAGCACTTTTTCTGACATGTTCACCACTCCTATTATTTATGAATCTCAATTACTATATCTGGACAAGACCGGGCACAAAGACAGCAGCCAACACATTCCGAGGCATCAGGACATGTGGAAAAATTATAACCTTTGCCATTAAAAGTTGTAGACATTACCAGCAGCTTTTTAGGACATGCCACTGTACATAAGGCGCAGCCTTTACACCGTTCTTGGAAAAATATTGGTTTTGGCATAATTGTCACTCCTTAAATATATTTGTAGAAAACATATAACACGGTAAGCTTTCGTTCATTATCATATGCCGTTCTCCACAAAATATCGAATCCCTATCGTTTTTCTTTTGTGCTCGGCTATTTGGGATTATATAGCCTTTACTTAGCCCAAATGAAAATTTTAAGTATTAGGAAAATAAAAACAAAAAAGGTATAAAGAACCAGAAAAGTTTTGCAGTCTCAGCGGTTTTATACCGAGTTTCCTTTTTATTTAACTATCCATGTGTATTAGTTAGATTTGCAGGAGTTTCATAACCCTTATCAGGGGACTGATTACTTATTATGAAGCTACTCATAATAAACCAATTATATCCCATCACCATGCATGCCTTCTACGAAGGCATTACGACTTTTCTGGATAAAGGTCACTACCCTTCCATCACGGATAATAATAATCACCTCATTGCTATCTGGCCGCTTCCCGCTGATTATCAAATCACCCGATTCGTCATATACCTTGCAGCTATCTGCCATATCTTCATTCCTCTTTTCTTGCGTTTTCTGTCGCTTAATTGAAATCAAAATAGCAAAACCCCTTTCCGAGGAAAGGGGCTACTTTACATGCGCCTTCCTCTTATCTGCCAGGATTTCTCCTGCTGGAATTAGCACCACTGCAGCATAGCTGCCGGTTGCCGGGTGTCATCGGGCCAGTCCCTCGACCACTCTGGATAAGAGTCATATGAAATTTAACATATTTTAACATGGACAACTAGAATTTGTCAATACATGCCCTGACAAAATTATTCGTAAATCAATAACAACATGCCCCAGCTGGTTAGGCATTTTTCATATAGATATTCGCTCCTCTTTCACGGAAGTTAAATTTACCTGTACCTGAGCACAACTGACAGACTTCCCCTCGTCTTCACATAAATACGGACTCTTGCCAGCAAATATAATCTGACTCGGGTAAACACTGCGATGACCGGAAATTAAATAGCTAATTGAGCAGCTGACCGCTGCATAAGGAATAATATCACTGCCAAATAATTCAGCAGCCATAACTACGGCTGCTACCGGAATATTTACTGCTGCCGCTAAGAGCGCAACCATACCAAGCACAGCATACACTGCTATATCCAGATTCCCGAAAAGCTGCCCAAATAAATTACCGGTCATAGTTCCAACAATAATAATTGGCATTATGATTCCCCCGGTTCCACCACAGCCAAGCGTTATCCCTGTAGCCAGCGTTTTCCAGAAAAAGGCAGCGACTGCAACAGACTGTCCACTAATTCCATTTTCGAACAATTCTAATCCTAAGCCCAAATATAGCGGACTGACAAAATATCCAATCAGAATTAGAATCATGCCGCCGATAAAGGCCTTTGCCTGTTGGGCTAAGCGTAAACAGGTAAAACCATGTTTGCAAAAGTTGTTTGTTTTGATAAAAAAGATAGCCACCAAGCCACACACTACTCCCAGCATAATCGATTGAAAAATAAGATAACCTGTAGGCTCGACGTGAATTTGCAAATAGAAGTAGGGTATTCCTATGATATGACAAATATAGTAGCCTGCCAGCCCTGCCACAAAGGCAGGATAAAGTGTATCATAAAGGATTTTCCCAATAAACAGTACCTCGATCCCGAAAATGGCGCCAGCAACAGGTGTGCCAAATACACAGGCAAAACCAGCACTTAAACCGCAGATAACTATTTTGCGGCAGTCAGCCTTACTGACTCTTAGAAGATTTGCCCAGGTTGACGCGAGTGTGGCACCAATTTGGGCTGCAGGGCCTTCCTTTCCGGCTGACCCGCCGGCAGCAATCGTTATAATTGTTGCCGCGATTTTTAAAGGCATTTCCGCTAGCTGCAAACAGCCATCTTGTTGATGAATGCCTTCAATTACTTTATCACTGCCGCCTGCTGTTTGAATCGCTGCCGCACTCACTAACCAACAATTCAAGAATAAGATAACAGGCAAGAAAAAATAGTAATACCACACTTGGGTCCATACCGCAATCGCCCAAGCCAACATTTTTAAAAATACTGCCACACCGGTTCCGACAATTACTCCTGTTGTTATACCCAGAAAACTCCATCGGAGAGTATAAATAAGCAAGACTCTTTGTTCAAACAAAATAGGCTTCCACCCAAACCACTTGCCAGCAGGATTCATATTGGCTACCACCAATACTTGGGGTATTGGCGCTTAGCGGCAAGATTATTCACCACTATGCCTACAAGTACCAAAATACAGATACCTGCTCCTACCGGCAACACGATAAAGAGCCAGTCTTGTTTGGTAATTACAGCAATTAGAGCTGTTGCCCCGGCCGGTGGATGAACAGTCCTGGTTCCTACCATGATGGCTACTGCTAATCCTACGCTTAGCGCCGCTGTATACCAATAAGCACCGACCAATTGATAAATAAAAACGCCAATCAAAGCAGACAGCAGATGTCCTGCGATGGCATTGCGTGGCTGAGCAAATGGAGCCGCTGGAACTCCATAAATCAGACACGCCGACGCTCCTAACGAAGCTACAAGAACCGGAACATCTTGAATCAGGCTCAGGTAAGTTACCACCCCGATACCGGTAAATGATCCGACAAGCGCCCAAAAGGACTCCGATAAAGGCGGACTAACTACATCACATCTGCGTATCGTTTTTAATTTTTCCAGGTAGGTTTGACAAGATAAAACGATAAGTTCCTCCTTTATCAGCATTTTTTGCTGAGGCGCTTTTTTCGGTACATCACTAATCACTTGTACCACCTCTTAATAGGTTTTTGTGTTCTTGCTTTTTTATAAAAATCAGGGAAATACCACTAAAATGGCATTTCCCAAACCACTTATTTTCTTGTAACCAAAGGAACCAAACAAGCAAGCGTGAATATCACGTATGACAAGCTAATCATTGTTCCATTGTTTGTAACGCCGCCTTGGTGTGCCAGAAAGAACCCTATCCAAAACCCCCAGAAGGCAGCATTCATCAGTGGGTTACGATATTTCTTTCTCCAAGACACTTCTGTAGTAACAACATTAGTATTCGCATTAGGCACAGGATTTGTACTCATTACAATACCTCCTTTGCGTATTTCGCAATTTTATCCGATGACCAAGTTGCTCTAAGACTCCCGCTTCTACAATCGGGAGTTAAAAGCAACTAAGTCCCTGGATAGGTTCGACTAAACTTCAGATGGGGTTAAAGCCCCACCTGAAGCTAAGTCTCACTTTATTGACTTAAGGAAGATCCTTAAATAGCATGCAAGCAAAAATCCAAGCATTAATGCCCACAAGTAGCGAAATGATTAAACAATAAGGTATTGTCCGATTCATTACCTCGCCTTCGCGACCCTCAAGACCAAC
>Ga0316604_10001428_pt1 | contig 21278 bp, 22 predicted proteins | sample OWC_soil_day20_C_FD_207650 | JGI IMG/M metagenome (GOLD analysis project Ga0316604, IMG submission 207650) | Wetland soil microbial communities from Old Woman Creek delta, Ohio, United States - OWC_soil_day20_CT | ecosystem: Environmental > Terrestrial > Soil > Wetlands | place: USA: Ohio...
TTCAGAAAGCCATCTGTATTGTAAACAGTTGGGACTTTTATGCCATCCATGTTCCTTTCCGGGTATACCAGGGCCATTTTTTTCTTCTGTTTGCCCTTTGGATCAAAATAAAGGCTCATACCCGCCTTCATGATACGGTGTTTCATTTCGGGGTCTGAAGTCATGACACAGATATAAATATTCCGGGAGTCATTGGTAATACTATAAGACAGTGTATATTGGCTGTTAGCATAGCGCAATGGCATCGTCCACTCGGAGGCATTACCATCTGGATCAATAGGGCTGGATTGAAAACGCTCCTGTGGAGCTATATTTCTGTTACAACTAGTGCCCAGTGCCAGCAAAAGGGAGCAGTAGCTGATAGCATGTGATAATTTCATATTAGCTTAGAACTGTATTTCATCGTTCAGGTTTAATATCCCAGAATATTACATAAGTACTTGATAATTATAAGATAAAAAATATTTCTGCTCACAGGCAACCATTGGATAACAGATTCCGTATTATAATAGTATAGATTAAATACAGACGGCTACTCATTTGGAACAACTTAAGACCATAATAGAAGGGTGTATGCATGCACAGCCCAGGTGCCAGCGGCTGCTGTACGAACGGTATTATGCATATGCCCTGAAAATTGTGTTTAGGTATATATACAGGTATGAGAGAGCGACTGAGGTGGTGAATGACGGATTTGTAAAACTATTCAACCGGTTTGACAGGTTTACCTATGAAGAAGGAGAGGATCTGGAAAGAATGCTCCTGGGGTGGATGCGCAAGATCATGGTAAACACGGCCATCGATGAACTGCGCAGGAAGAATATGATCCCTGAAATAGGGGGTATCCCGGAATACGTATGGGAAACACCAGATATGGGGCAATCCGCAGAACAAAAGTTATATTATAAAGAACTGATCATCCTGATCAAAGAATTACCTCCTTCCTATCAGGTTGTATTCAACATGTATGTAATAGATGGGTTTTCCCATCAGGAAATTGCAGACAAGCTGAATATCAGTTTAGGCACTTCAAAATCAAATCTTTCAAAAGCAAGAGAACATTTAAGAAAGAAATTAAATAACGGCATACGGGAATTTGATATATGCAGCTTTTAGATGACGATATGGATGAATTATTCCGCAATGCGGCGTCGCAGTATCCCTTAAAAACGGATGGTGCGGACTGGGATGCTCTCAGTAGTCGCCTGCAGTCTGCACAGCCACAACCGGCTGCAGTGGAAGGCGTGCGGGGTAATAAGTGGGTATGGCTGGGTATAAGCATACTAATGACTATACTTTTTTTTATATCCTACGCGCCACCTCTGGAAACAGGTAAGCTGCCGCGTACTGGAACAGGAATAGCAACAACAATAACGACAACACCAGCAATAACAACTAGTTCTTTAGCAACAACAACAACAGCGATAACAACAAATACTAATACTACTACCAATAATACCAATACTACTAATACTTCTACCAATAAAATAAATACTAATAATAATACCAACACTACTAATACAATAAATACTAATAATACTGCCAATACAATAACAAATACAACAACACCGATAAAATCATCGACTCATACTACTATTCCCAATTCTATTTTTGCTTCGCCTACTCTTAGGTTAACCAATAATAGATTTAATTCTGATAAAACAACAAAGACAAACAATAAGCATACATCAACCTCCGTTATTGGTGTTGTAACAAATAATACAAAGAAACAAGACGTCAATAAATCAATTTCGGGTACCTCCATTTTCGCTGGTGAGCCTACAACTCCACCTGTGCAAAATGTGCAGGAAAAATTACCAGTGGACAGTAACACTACAACGCCAACGATCACCACACCAGTACAGGATATTCCGCTGCCAATAACAGCAGAACCAGTGGTAAATAACACAGCTGAACCAGTAATAAAGGAAACAGCAGAAGAGCAGGTAAAGAAAACGCCAGCAGAACCAGTAGTAAAGAAAAAGCAGTCCCCTGCCAAAGTGCAGACAGGCCTCTATTTCGGCCTTATCGCCAGTCCTGACATCAGCACTGTAAAAATGCAACACGTGGATAAAGTAGGATATGGCGCCGGTATCATAGTCGGTTACCGCATCTCCCGCAGCTTTGCTGTGGAAACCGGTCTCCTCTATGATCACAAAAACTACTACTCTGAAGGAAGCTACTTCAGCAAGGAAAAAATTCCTTACATCCAATACTGGAAGATCATTAACGTAAATGGCTATTGTAATATGTACGAGATACCAGTGAATGTGCGCTACTTTATTAAAAATGGTCAAAATACAAGCTGGTACGCCAACGCAGGTGTATCATCTTACCTGATGAAGAAAGAAGACTATGCTTATAAATACATGACTACCTCCGGAGACCTGAAGAACAGCTCCTGGGCTTATAAGAATGCAACTCAAAACTGGTTTTCTATAATAAACGTGGGAGTAGGATTGGAGCACAACCTCGGCGCAATAGGTAAGCTCCGTGTAGAACCATATTTGAAAATACCTGCCAAAGGACTCGGTATCGGAGACCTGCCCATTACCAGTATGGGTATCAATATTGGCATCACGAAATCTATCCGTTAATCGTGTAGGCTTCCAACTTTAAAATCCAAATTGTATGACGCGAAAAAAGACAATCCTTTTCGCAGCGGTATTCCTATGCCTTGTGGCAGGAGGAACAGGCTACTACTTGTACAACAAACCAAGAACCACCGCTGCCGAAGCCCACACAGATGATAGTGTGACTGCCAGAGAACTGTATGGCACTTATGCTAAAGATGAAAAGACTGCCGGTAAACTGTACGAGAACAAAGTATTGGAAGTTACAGGCATCGTCATGAATGTAGAACAAAACGGTAAGGAAGTTTCTGTACTACTCTCCGCTGGCGAAACAGATCCCGGTGGGGTTAACTGTAGCCTTGCAGACAACTCTGATCAACTACCTAAAAACGGTGAAACCATCCGTGTTAAAGGCAAATGCACAGGCTTTTTGATGGACGTAAGCCTGGTAGATGCGACCATTCTCTCAACTAAATAAAATTATAAATTATGAAGCGTGTATTCTTTCTCCTGTCAGCAATCGCAATCGTATACTGCCTGACCATGGTAACATCCTGCTCGAAAGACAATGAAAAGGATCTGACCAACACAGGCACCGATACTACCGGAACCGGTGGTGGCACTACCTGCGATACCGTAAACATGAAATATGCTGCTAATGTACAGCCTATTATTTCAGCTAATTGTTATAGCTGTCATGGTAATGGTAGCGCCAGCGGCGGTATCTCTCTCGACACTTACGCAAAAGTATTAACACAGGTAAACAACGGTAACCTGATTGGTACCATCACTCACGCGAGCGGATATCCTGCCATGCCACAGGGGGGTAGCAAACTCTCTGATTGCAATATCAACATTATTAAAGACTGGATCGCCCGCGGCGCTCAAAATAATTAAAACAGGAACATATGAAACTAATGTATGTAATGGCGCTGGCCAGTTTGTTATACCTGCCTGCCAAAGCACAGACATTCATGACGCGCAATGGAAAGGTGAACTTCTATTCCAAAACACCGCTGGAAGATATCAAAGCGGAAAACAGACAAGTAGTGGCAGCCATCGATCTGGGGAAAAAGACCGTGGCCCTGACCCTGTTGCAAAAGAACTTCCTGTTTGAAAAGCAACTGATGCAGGACCATTACAACGAGAACTATGTAGAAAGTGACAAGTTCCCCAAAGCCCAGTTCACAGGCACGATCACCGGCAATGTAGGCACCACACCCGGTACTTACAAAGTACAGATAAGTGGTAACCTCACCCTGCACGGTGTAACCAAACCAGTGAGTGCACCTGCGGAATTTGAAGTGGCCGATGGCAAAGTAACAGGTAAAGCTGACTTCAAGGTAAAACCTTCCGATTTCGATATTAAAATTCCTTCGCTGGTAAAAGATAAAATTGCTTCAGAAATCTCAGTTCAGGTAGTTGCTGCCTGTACTGCTTTATCAAAATAATGGATATGCAAAGAAGAATCATTCAAACCATATTTTTATTACTCGTATGCGGCCGTATGATGGCGCAGGACAGCAGTCTGATGAAAATGATGGACGATGCCGTAGCTGAATCACAAAAAGGACAGGTGGTAACCGGTACCTTTAAGGCTACACAGATTGTAAACCTGCCTACTGTAGAGTCGCCAGGAAAAAAAAGCCTGCAATTTATGATCATGCACCGTTTCGGTAAACTAAACGGTGGTGCTTATGAACTCTTCGGTCTGGATAATGCCTCCATTCGTTTTGCATTGGATTACGGTATCACCGACCGCTTCTCTGTTGGGTTGGGCCGTAGCTCTGTAGACAAAACTTTCGATGGTTCCCTGAAGTATAAACTCCTGCAGCAAAAAGAAACAGGTATGCCCATCTCTGTAAGCCTGTATGGTCTGATCACAAACTATACACAACGCTATACGGACAAGCCTTACCTCGATGCAGGCTATCGCACAGCCTACACAACACAGGTAATCATTGCTAAAAAGTTTTCATCTGCATTCTCATTTGAAGTCGTGCCATCCTGGATTCACTATAACATCACGCCAACGCCGGAAGATAAGAACGATCTCTTCGCGGTATCTGCAGGTGGCCGGTTGAAATTTACGAAGCGGATGAGCGTAAACGCAGAGTACAACTACCTGCTGCGTAACCAGGTAGTAAGTACGAAAGTATATGATGCCATATCCGGTGGTATTGATATCGAAACGGGAGGTCACGTATTCCAGCTGGTATTTACCAATGCCGCTGGCATGGTAGGTCCTTATTATCTGGCTAAAACTGACGGTAGCTGGGGTAAAGGAGATATCTATTTTGGATTCAATATCACGAGAAATTTCAATTTCAAAAAGTAAGCTACGCAACTATTTCCGATTAAGCTCCCCGCAGGGGCTCCCCCAATTTTATTTAAGCTCCCCGCAGGGACTCCCCAAATTATATGGCTGCCTGCCAGGCAGGTAGCCATATAATTTGCAATATTTACCTACAAAATTTCCGGTTTGGTCGTTATTTCCCTCTACTAATGTAAGATAGCTATTATTTTTCCGGCTATATGACCAATGCTGATAGCCTGACTTCCCGCTTTTGGAAGCCGGTGGACAATACTCCACTGGTAATTTTTCGCATCCTCCTTGGATTCCTCCTGTTCTTTCAATCTATCAACGATATTTTCTCGGATAGGGTACGCACTTTGTTCATAGAGCCTGCCTTCACCTTCCCATTTATGGGATTTGAATGGTTGCGGCCACTGCCCGGGAATGGTATGTATTTCTATTTTCTGTTGATGGGCCTTTTGGCCATCATGATCATGCTGGGAGCTTTTTACCGGGTAGCAATGATCGGCTATACACTACTTTGGACCGCCACTTATATCATGCAAAAATGTGGCTATAACAACCACTATTACCTGATCATACTCATATGTTCCTTCATGTGCATGATGCCTGCACACCGCCGCCTCTCTGTTGATGTGTGGCGCCGTCCCTCCATCAAATCCAGCTATTGTCCACAATGGTGTAGCTGGTTCTTCATCGCACAGTTTGGCATTGTGTATACGTATGCTGCTATTGCAAAACTCTACCCAGACTGGTTATCAGGTCGTTATCTGGAAAGTACGCTGACCAGCAACTGGATCAGGTATTTTCTCTGCTACATAGGAATAATATTCGATTTCCTCATTACACCCCTGATGTTATTCCGTCGTACCCGTACCTGGGGAATGGCAGCAGCGTGCATTTTCCATCTTACCAATGCAGTTGTTTTCACTATCGGTATCTTCCCATTCCTGGCCTTGTCTGCCATGTTGTTCTTTTATCCGCCAGATGTGATCAGACAATTGTTAAGGTGGCCTGAATTAAAACCCAAAGCCAATAATGCCTCATTAACTATATGGAAAAAACTGGCCGTATATGCCATGGGCATTTACCTCCTCATACAGGTATTACTTCCCATACGTTATCTCTTGTTTGGTACACAACCTTACTGGTCAGAAGAAGGATTTCGCATGAGCTGGAGAATGATGTCACGCAATAAAAGTGGATGGGTGTATTTTAAGATAGTAAACAATGACACACATAAATCATGGATAGACGAGCCGGAAGCAAGGCTCAATTATGCAAGTCTGAACAGCCTGCCAGGCTTCCCTGATATGATCTGGCAGTATGCACAGCATATCAAAGAAATCTATGCAAAAGAAGGCATACATAACATCTCTATATATGCAGTCAGTTCAGTGAGTCTGAATGGCCGGCACCCACAACCATTGGTAGATCCGAAAACGGACCTGGCCAATACGCCATGGGAGCCGTACCGCCATGCAAACTGGATTGTACCACTGGAACACGAGTAACTTACCCTCTCATCCATTCATTCTGGATTGTACCACTGGAACACGAGTAACTTACCCTCTCATCCATTCATTCTGGATTGTACCACTGGAACACGAGTAACTTACCCCCCTCGTCCATTCATTCTGGACTATCCAGCTGGAACACGGGTAACTTACCCCCTCGTCCACACAGTCGTTCTTCCAAACATGGAAATACCGATATACCCCCTTATTTCGAGTTTCTCTCCTTTGAATTTCATCGTACAACTATAAGTCTTCCCACTCTTGGGATCATAAATTTTCCCGCCTGTCCATTCCCCATCATCATACTTGAAGTTGGTCAAAAGAACAAGCCCCAATAACTGCCGGCTCTTTAATTTAGCATCAGGATTCTTGGTATCCGTCCTGTCTTTCCTGGGTGTCTTCCCGTCCGCTTCCATGAGGTCACGCCCCCATACCAGCTTCCCGAAATATTGATTCCCGGTTTTATAAATCTCTATACGGCCGTCTTTTTCTTCATTCAGCCAGTTACCGAGTATTTTGTCTTGTGCCAGCAATACCTGCGTGGAAAATAATAAGGTAATTAATAAAAATGCGATCCTTTTCATGTGAGTACTTTTTAATAAACGCCAGTCAAAATGCGCAGATCAGATAAGGCAATCCTGTAATTGAGCTTAGCACTCAGCAGGTCTGCCTGCGCTTTGGCCAGCGTTGATTTTGTGGTCAACAGATCAGCTTCAATATTCAGGCCAGCATCTTTTTTGTCCTGCTGTATTTTTAGCTCATCCTGCCTGAAATTTACAGCTTTTTGTGCTACGGCGATCAGGGCTATTGCCTGATTTATACGCCTTTTAGCTTTCGCAATATCATGGTTTACAATTTCCTGTGTATTCGCTACGTTTTCGGCAGACTGTTGCAGCTGGAAATTGCGCTGATGCAATACCTGTTTATTGGAAAAGATATCCTGTATATTCCATTTAAATGATGCACCGATAAAAGGATTGCTGCTGGGATACAGCACATTCCCTGTCTGATAAGTATACCCTGCCATCAACCCAAAATCAGGCAGGTAGCTACGTTGCGCTGCTTTGATCGCCTGTTCGGTTTTAACCCGGGTCAAATTCGCCAGCCGTATATCCACATTGTTATCACCTGAAATACTATCGCTGATAGGTTGTGGATTGTAATCTACCTCCGCCAGTACCACACTGTCCGCAGTGATACCTGTCAGCTGTTGCAGATCGGCCATATAATCATCTGCCTGTATCTGTAACTTCAGCAGGTTTTGTTCCTCATCTGCTACATTTGCCTGCAGACCAGCTTTGCTGGCATCTACAGTTTTCCCGGCCAACAGTGCGCTCTCTATATCAAACTGCTTCATCTGCGCTAATTGCAGATTAGCATTGGCCGTGATCTGTTGTTGCTGATTAATTAATAAACCATAGTAGAGTTTTTCTACCGCCTGCCTTATTTGCAAAGAAACCTTTCTGCTTTCCTGTTCAGCAATCAACACATCCGTCTTACTCACTTCCATCCCTGCTTTGATCTTACCCAGCTGGGTAATGGGCTGGTATACGGTCACACCTGCATTGAAGTTATTATGTTTGCCCAGTTCAAAAGAAGCATCTTCATTCGGCAGGTTAATATTGGTCCCCCCGAGTGGGATGGAACCAAAATACCCGGCAGGAATATTCAATGCACCCAGGTTCTGGTTATATTGATACGCAGAGCTGACAGTGACAGCAGGATATTGCCTGATGGCATCCTCATGCAGCTTCGCTGTTTTCTCTGACTGTTGTAGTTGCTTGATGTGTAGTGCCCTGTTATGTTGCAAAGCGAGATCAATGGCCTGCTGCAAATCGAGTGGCATCGTTTGCTGCGCATGCAGCAACGGTGCCGTGAGCAGGAATATAATGAGTGTGAGAAGGCATCTACTTTTCATCGGAAGTCGGTTTGATCCATACGATATATAAAACGGGTACGGTGAGCAGGGCGACGATCATAGACCATACCACCCCTACGGCAATCACACTGGCCAGCGGACTCCACATAGGAGAGCCGGAGATGATCATAGGCAATACCCCGATTGCAGCAGCCATAGCCGTGAGGAAGATAGGTCGCAGCCTGCGCTTGCCTGATTCAATCGCTGCTGTACGTATGTCCATGCCATGCTTCAGTAGTTCATTGGTATGATCTACGAGTATAATGGCATTTCGCACTACGATACCTGACAAACTGATTAAGCCTACAAAAGCCGTAAACCCAAAGTTGTTATGCGTCATGTACAGCCCTGCCATGGCACCGAATAAACTGAGCGGAATAGTGAGCATGATGATAGTGGCTTCTTTCAGGTTGCGGAACTGGAAGAGCAGTATGAAGAAGATGGCTACAAGACTGATCGCCAGTACAACCATCATCTGACTGAATGTCTCTTTCTTATTCGCATCTTCACCACCATATACAATCTGGTAACCCGGTGGCAACGTGAGTTTGCTGATAGCCGGTTGAATGGCTTTCAGCAGGTCGGCAGGCAATACATTGTCTGCCGTTTCACTCAGCACGGTCAATGTTCTTACACCATTACGGTGCATGATCTTACCCGTCTGCCATTCAGGAATAAGGGAAGCTATCTGACGCAGGGGGACACTGGCACCTGTAACCGGAGATTCCAGGTACATGTTTTCCAGGTCACTAAAGCTGCGACGGCTTTTTTCATCCAGCCTCAATACAATGTCAATCGGGTTGTTGCCCTCATACATTGTAGATACAGGGTAACCACTAAAACCTGTATAAACTGATTGTGCTATGCTGGCTGTCGCAAAGCCAAGCCTGTTGGCTTCATCTTTCAGCTGAATGCCTACGCCATAATAGTCTTCCCTAAAATCACTTCTTACGAGATAACTACCTTTGGTGTTCTGAACGATTTTCTGCACTTCTTCACCAATCTGTTTCAGTCTGCTGATGTCATCTCCTATAATACGCACTTCAACCGGAGACTTGAGCACAGAGCCCTGTTGCATTAGTTTTACCTGTGGCAAACCTTCCGGTACAGCAGCAGCTACCTTTTGCTCCAGCTCCAAAGAGAGGGCATTGGTAGTTGCTTCTGTAGTTGTGTTAATTAAAATCTGTCCGTAGTTACTTACAGGTACTTCCGGTGAATAGTTGTAGTAGAAACGCGGCGCACTCGTACCTGAGAACGTAGCATATGATGTAACACGGGGATCGTTTTTGATCAATGCAGTGAGCCTGTGTATCGCATCATCCGTCTTTTCCAGTCTGGTGCCTGTCGGCATCCACAGCTCTACTACAAACTGGTTCCTTTCGGCTGCAGGGAAGAACTTTTGTCTGATCCCTTTTGTATACAATAAACCAGCCAATGGAATCGTCAATAAACTACCAATGATCACCGTCTTCGGATGCACCACACACCAGTCCAATGCACTGTTATATGCATGCTGCATTCGGTCCAGCAAGGACTTTCTCTTCTTCGTTTTCTCCGGACTGTGCAACCCTTTTTTGATGAAAGTAAAACACAACAACGGTGTCAGCACCATCGCCACTATAAAGGAAGATCCCAATGCCACGGCTACTGTAATCGGCAACGCTACAATGAATTCACCTACTGCACCTGTGATCATTACCATCGGCATAAAAGAAGCGATGATCGTTACCGTTGCTGCCAACACAGGTACTACCAGGTCTGTCGCACTTTTCCACGCCGCCGTCCATCTGTCTTTTCCTTCATCCAGTAATTCTACGTAGTTATCTGCAATTACAATCGCATCATCCACCACCATCCCCAATACTACGATCAATGCGGCCAGTGACACCTGGTGTAACTCTATCCCAAGGAGGTGCATGATGGCAAATGTCACCGCAATGGTCATCGGAATGGCCATAGCAGCTACTGCCGCAATACGTAATGGTAGCAATAAGATCACTACGATCACGACTGATATGATCGCAAGGAAGAACTCCCTGATAAAGTGAGAAACGTTTTCATCTACCAACCCCGGCTGATTCACAACCGTAGTGATATGTACATTGGATGGTAAGAGCTTGGATACCTCATCCAGTTTCTGCTGCACCGCTTCACCAAATTTTACAATGTTGTTGCCTTCCAGCATCTGCACGGTCAGCATCATGGCCTTGTGTCCATTCACCGTGATCAGCGAAGAAGGATCTGCATAAGTACGATTGATACTGGCCACATCTCCCAAACGCACAGTCGCACCTGTTCTCGTCGTACCCACAATCTGGTTGGCAATCTGGTTTTCTGTATTATAGTAACCAGTCGTATACAGTGGTGCCTTGGTCACATCTGTTTTTACATCCCCTGTCGCCATAATGGTATTCTGTGATTGCAACACGCGTGTTACCTGTGTTACATTGATACCATATTGTGCCAGCTTTTCAGAATTGGAAGTAACGGTGATCTGTTCTTTCTGTTCGCCAATACGTTTGATCTTGGAAGATGCTTTGATGGTCCGGATGGCATCTTCCATCTTCTGTGCATATTCGTTCAGCTGGGTATAAGTCGCGGCATCACTTTCAATACCAATCACGAGTGCTTCCGTATCCCCAAAGTCAGAGTTCACAATGGGTCCGCGTACACCTTGCGGAAAGTCGATAGACTTACCTACCAATAACTGGTGCCGCAGTTTGCTCCAAAATACATCCGGGTTCTTTACTTTTTCTCCCAGTTCTACATTCACGATGACCATGCCATCCTGTGAGGTAGAGTAGGTCTTATCCTTTCTTACTTCTTCAAATTGAAAAAGGTATTGTTCCAGTTTTTTCGTCACCTGGTCTTCCACCTGCGCAGAATTGGCGCCGGGAAAGTAAGCGATCACCAGCCCCTGCCTGATCGTGATTTTCGGGTCTTCCCTTCTGGGCATGGTGAGCAGGGAGTTCACGCCTACTGCAAATACGAGCAGTAGTACGGATAACGTCACCTGTTTATATTTTAAAGCAGATTGTACAAGATTCATGATGAAGATCATTTAGAGAGAGAAACAACAGCACCGTCATTGAGTTTTTGCTGACCGCCGGTCACTATCTGTTCGCCGGCATTCAGGCCAGAGGTGATCTCCATCAGGTTGCCATTAAGTTGGCCGACGCTTACTTTTCTTTTGAAAGCCTGGTGGCGCTGCGGATCTACTGCGTACACGTAGGTTTGTCCGTCGATGTCGTGCATCACCGCTTCCACCGGAATGGCGAGGATATTGCTCACATTGCCGCTGGCCAGTTTGATTTCAGCGATCATACCCGGTCTGATCAGGAGGTGAGGATTGTCCAGGGTGATCTTTACCGTAAAGGCGCGGGCAGCTGCATCGGCGGCAGCACCCACTTCAGTAACCTTACCATGGAAGGTTTCATTCACGGCGCCTACCAGTACAGCAGCTTCCTGGCCCAGCTTCACATTATTCAGTTCACTCTCCGGGATGTAGGCATTCACCTTCACAGTACGAATATCTGACACGGTGAAGAGTGGCATTCCTGCACTGGTGATCTCACCCGCTTCAGCGCTCTTCTTTAGTAAAACCCCGCTGATAGGACTAAAGAGTTTTGTATCGGAAAGGTTCTTGGCTTGTAGTTTTTGCTGTGCACGTGCCTGTGCAAGGGTATTGGTGATCTTGCTAAAGTCGCTCTCACTGATGCTCTTGCGGTCATACATGAGTTTCAGACGATTGAATTCATCCTGTGCCTGGTTGGTACTGGCATCCGCCATTTCCTTGGCAATGGCATAGTTCTGCGGGTCGAGACTGGCAAGTAATTGCCCGCTGGCAATGGTCTGTCCTTCGTCGGCAGCGATATAATTGATCTTCCCGGCTACCATAAAACCAAGATGTACGGTTTTACTACCTTCTATATTGCCGCTGATGTTGATGGCATGGCTGGCGGTGGTGTTCTGAACGGTCTGGGTGATCACGGGAATGGCAGCATCCTGGGTGGAGGATGGTTTGCCTCCTGTATGACAACTGCTGGTAAAGATGACGATGGCAGCTAGCCAGCAGGTACATTTCTGTAACATAAGCACTACATTAATTATATGGCAAAATTTCAATAAGATTCCGGAGTAATTTTTAATCTATATTAAAAAACATGCCGATACAGGATATTGTTGTGCTTATTTCTGACTCCTGATCACACTCAGTCTTTGCTGGGTGATGCCGATGTAAGATGCGATATGACCTAATGGGGCTCTCAATAGTATGTCAGGGTGCTTTTCCAGTATGGTTTTATACCTTTCCTGGGCCGACTGAAACTGAGTCATATACAACCTTTCTGACAATTTTTTCATGACGTCAATCAGGAGTATCCGCATCAGTTTTTCCAGTTGGTTATATTTGTTGATGTAAATTTCCAGGTCATTGAAGTAGATCCAGCGGAGGGTTGAGGGTTCTAACAATTCCAGGCCGATGGGGGAGGGCGTGTTATAAAAGACGCTCTCAATTGAAAGACTAAACGAATTCTCAGAAAAGAAGAAATGGGTGATGTCTTTGTCGTCTTTTGTGTAATAAGACCGTAGCAATCCGGACTCAATAAAGTATACTTTTTTCGACAAAGAATCCGGTAGCAGAAGTTTATGGTGTTTGGGAAGGGTCTCGCAGGTGAAAGCCAGTTCCAGTTCTGAGCAGATGTTGGCAGGCAGATCGAATTCCTGACGCAGAAAACCTAATAAATCCATGATGCAATTTACCGAAAAATTAGCTTGCAAAATTTTCGTTGTTGTCTATGCCTCAATAAATTAATATTATTATTTAATCATATTGTATAATTGTATCAAATAATATATCTTTGTTTTGAGAACTGTGTATTTAGAAAGGGGGGGCTATCCCATCATCCCGCTTATTCACCATATAGTTATGCCTCGACCTGCCTGGAGTACATTATGGTCACTTATATTCTTACTTTTCGTGCAAGCAGCATACCCACAGCAAGGTTACATCTACTTACACGTTAACAGCCAGGATGATACCATATCGCCCGATTTCCAATTCTCACTGAATGGAAGCACGGATTTTATTCTCAATGACATTCCTTCTACATTGAATCCCATCAGCGACATTGGCGCTGGTGAGCGGGGAGAGCTATGGGCCAGTCTCCAATCCAGCTATACCGTTTATCGTCGTCCTTCAGGAAGTAGTCAGTGGACCAGTACGAGCTACCAGGCAGTGGCCATCGATGGCGCCGGCACCGGTCAGTTTGTAAGTGTGGATGCTACCGGTACAGCTTACTTCTTCGACGGTACTACCCTCAATACAATTTATCGCCCTTCTTTTCACGCAGGTACTGTTGCGGTGGATATCGCCTATGGCAGTGGCCGTATCGCCATTACCAGGGGAGATGGCAGTATCCTGACGAATACCAGTACTGCCGCACCCTATGGCGATAGCTGGGCGCAACTATTGGGTATCAGTGCCGCAGCTACCCGTTTGGATATTCAGCCTTATACCGGAACCGTTGTCTATGTAGGGAACGGGGTATATACTATTCCGTTTACCGGCGGTACGCCTACGAATATAAGTACCACGGCATACACCGATATCGCCATTGATGGCCAAAGTTACATCTATGCGAATGGAGCTTATTACAATGGCACCACCTGGACCACAGATGCCACCGCAAAATCAGATCTGACTAAAACGACCGCCTATGATGGCGCTGTTTGGAGCAGTAACAATACCACGATCTATAGCCGTACCACTACCAGCTGGCTGGATGGCGAAAGGATCCGGACTACTCAGAAAGATAATAGTGTGATCATACCAGTTACTGCCGGCACCTATAACCTGACCGCCACAGGTGTTTGTGGCTGGAAGCTAAGCAGCTATTCCATTTATGATCCTGATGGCTCCACAGCCACCGTAAATGCTATTTCTGTAGCTGCCGGCGAAATCGTACACATCGTAGCCAATGAAGATAAAGTACCCACTACTGCCATTACCATCACCGGAGACAGTACCCTGTGTGAAAATAACCAGATTTCTCTGAACGTATCGGTAGCCGGAGGTACGTGGAGTAGCAATAATACCCCCGTTGCCGGTGTAGATGGCAGTGGCACCGTAAATGGGATATCAGGAGGCATCGCCACGATTAAATACCAGGTCGTGACAACTGGTTGTACTGACTCTGCGACAAAGAAAGTCTATGTCTCCTCTGCCCCTACTTTCACCCTCACACCTGCAAACGTGACATGTAATGGGTTGAAAGATGGTATTATCAGGGTAGCTACTTCCAGCACCGGAAATCAATATGCCATTAATGGCGGTGCATGGCAGACAGACTCTGTATTCAAAGGACTGGCTCCCGGCACTTATAGTATTGCGGTAACAGGTGCTAATGGTTGTGTATCCAATACACAAACTGCCATCATCACAGAACCGGATGTAATCGGTATCACCGTATCACAAATATCCGTTGGTTGCCCCGGCGATGCGACGGGTAGCCTGACCGCCGTTGCGACTGGTGGGGTAGGGTCATATACGCTGCAATGGAGTACAGGAGCAACTACCAGCACCATTGGCAGATTGCCGGAAGGTACTTACAGCATCACTGTAAAAGATGCGAATACCTGCTCTGCGGCTATCAGGGTAAAGCTGGTATCTGTGATCTCGCTGTTTATTATCAACACACCTGTAAAACAGGTAGGTGGGCAGATTGTCATCACCGGCACTACACTCCCCAATGCATCTGTCATCGTGAGCTTTCCTGATGGCACTACTACCAGTACGCATGCAGATGCATACGGTAAGTACAGTACGATTTCTGCCAACGCACAACCCAATGGCAGTGTATATGTTACTGTCACCGACGCCAGTACAAAAGCAACCTGTACCCGTTACGTAGCCTTCACCGAAGCACCCACCGCGGATGTAAGCATTGTGAAGACACTGGAAACAGTCGGCACCATCGGTATCGGAGATGAAATTTCCTTCCTGCTCACCGTGTATAACAAAGGACTGGATAATGCCACTTCCCTGATCATCACAGATGATTTTCCATACAACCTGTCTTTTGCCACAGCGCTTACACCTTCTACTGGTTATGTTACCTACAATGCTGCCGTGAATGAAGTAGTGTGGAACATCGATACACTGAAGGTGTTGAAATCAGCTACCTTATCATTCAGGGCCCGTGTTACAGCAGCGGGTGTATTGCAAAATACGGCCATTGTTTCTGCCAGCGAAACAGATCCTGACAATTCAAATAATTCAAGTACAGTGGCCACACCTGCCATCAGTGCGACTTTTTTTGTACCTAATGTGATCACTCCCAATGGCGATGGAAAGAACGATCAGTTCGTGATCAAAGGACTGGACCTCTATCCCGGATCGCAACTGGAGATCTTTAATCGTTGGGGCAACCAGGTGTATCGTAGTGAGAATTACAATAACAATTGGAAAGGAGAGGGGCTGAGTGCAGGTATTTATTACTATGTGCTCAGGATTAATATGGCTGGTGGGCCACAGTTATACAAGGGATATATAGAACTGATTACGAGATAGGAGAATGAAACAAAGGAGTATCACCATATTAGTTTTCTTCCTGTTCTTCCTGCGGGCGCACGCCCAGCAGGAGGTGCAGTTCAGTCAGTACGTTTTTAACGGACTGAGTGTAAATCCTGCCTATGCAGGATACAAGGAAGAACTATACCTGCACAGTAGCTACAGGCAGCAGTGGGCAGGGTTTCCGGGGGCACCGGTCACTGGTACGATCTCGGCGGATGGTTTGACAGATTATTCAGATGGAAGAGTCGGATGGGGGGTGTTAACGGCTTTTGAAAAATTAGGTCCGCAATCTTCCACAGCACTGTTTGTGAACTATTCATACCGTATGCCTATGGATTGGGAAGGTGAAAAAACACTGGCAGTTGGTTTGGGTGTCGGTGTCACGAATTACAGTGTGGATGGCAGCAATCGTAAATATGTAGATGCAGATGATCCTGACGTAATACTGGGTCGTCAATCTACATTAGTACCTGATGCGCGGGTCGGCCTTTATTATAACTCCGCTACTTCATTTGTAGGTGTGTCTGTATTGAATTTATTTTCTGCTTATACCAGCGGCAAGATCTTTTTAGGGAATGGATTGTTGTATTCTACCTTACGCAAATCCAGGCACCTGTATCTCTCCGCGGGTACCATATTTTCACTAAACCAGGAAGTGCAGTTAAAACCTTCCATCATGGTAAAAGGCGACTTTAAAGGACCTGTAAATGTCGATGTGAATGTCTTCGTTTTATTGCAGGAGACTTTGTGGCTGGGTGCCTCTTACCGTACAGGGTTCAATTATCCCGGAAATACGAATTTACAGCCCAATTTAGACCCTAACAATGCCTTTAGCCTGATGATGGAGGTCTATGCAAATGACAACTTCAGAATTGGCTATTCTTACGACTTTTCGACCAGTGGAATTTCACGATATCAACGGGGGTCACATGAGCTCTCTTTAGGCATTACCATCCCCAGTAGCGCCAGCATGAATAAGGTACAATGCCCTCGTCATTTTTAATATACAACTGATTGTTTTTCAATGCATATTTAACCCTGAAAATATGTGGATAACTTTATCCACATACCCCTCACTACGCAGAAAGTATAGTAAGTGACCTGCTAACTTTGATACTGAAGAACAAAATAACCATTTACCGGCATCCATGCAGCACGGCGGTTAATCAATCACAAACAAAGAAATTAAACGTATGCGAGGACAAAACACCCTTTTCAATCATTTCATAGAAAATCCTGTCTCCAAAACAGTGCGTAAAGGCCGCTCTGCCGATATGATCGCCCTGAGAGACGAATGCCTGCTGCACCGGTATTATTATTACATCAAACTGCAGCATAAACGGTATGATGCCGCTGTAAAGGAGTTATCCAAAGAGTTCTACATCAAGAACAGTAATATTATTTACCGGATGCAATGTAACAGTGACCGACTGGAAACCATTATGAAAAAAGAACAACCCGACCTCAGGCAACTACGGCTGCTCTATCCATGGTTGACGTGGTAATGTCAACGATTGTTAACCCTGAAAAAAAAAGCCTGTATCTTAATTGATACAGGCTTTTTTTATTGAGCGTGTACCTTAATTGATACACGCTCTTTTAATTCGGATACCTGATGCAACCAGGTCTCCATTTATGCGATTCTCAGCGGTTGTATTTATTTATAACCTCTTTTTCATTTGAGATACATGTATATTGTTGCTGACACTCAAAGTACATTAATTGCCAGTTGTGGTTTTGAACCTGGAACCGTACTCACAGGCAAATACTCCTCAAAATCCAGACTATACGTCAGTACCCTTGCCCTGAATGCATCCGATCTTACCTCCGTATTTACTTTAATTCTACTCAGCGGATTGATGCCATCACTACTCCATCCCTGCAATGCTTCGTGCAATTTTCTTTCTACTTCATAATAACCCATCACGGTCGTCGTGTCTAAAAAAGTAACCCCATCATCAGCGAGTACATAATATACTAACCTCAATTGGAGCTCACCATTTGCCCGTTGTCCCTGATTGAGTATTTCTGTAAAAGTGACACTGTTGAAGTCAATAAATACACATGGCCATATAGCAGGTACACTGCTATAAATTTCTGTTTGCCCCATCTCTGGTAAAATACCTTGTATCTCCGGAACTGCTGTAGCGATGTGGGTTTGCAGAGATGTAAAAAGTTGCGCAAATAAACTGTTCATTTCTTTTTTATATTTTTTAAGAGTTAACAACACTGTAAATATCGATCTAATCTGCATCTTAAAAATTCATCGCATCAATGATTATACAGACACTGAAATCTAAATGCACAATAAAAGTATAAGCATTATTTCGCGATTTTTTCACCGTACGAAAAAGCTGTTCCTTTGTATTGTTATCGCTTGCAACACACACGAAAAAGCATCGATCCTTTTAAAACCTAAATTGTTAACCCTCAGATGTTACTATTAAATGAAGTCATTGATGTTAGCCCCGGAAACGCTCTCTACCAGCGGCTTGGAGACCAGGCCTTCTCTGTAATCGTTCTCATCGGCATTGCATGGTTATTGTGGAAACGCCAGATCAAACTGGAAGATCGTCTCACCCAATATCTCAACGATGACCGTGACAAAATGCAGGGAGTGATAGAAAATAATACAAAGGTCATGGAGCGCCTGGAAAGCGTACTGGAGAGACGTTAGTATTGTCCCCCTATTTAAAAACAAAAGCGCCCTCTGTCAAGAGGGGGCTTTCTAAAAAAGTACACCAATTAAATAATATATACCTATGGCATTCTGTAAAAAAACAGGAACAAAGATCAAACACGCATTACAACAATTCGACGCTTTTATTGCAGCACATGCTGAAGAAGCGCTGCGCGTTACCAGGATTATTAAAACTGCCCTGGAAAGCCCCGTGGTAGATCTCCTGGAAGCGATCATCCCCGGTGATGCAGATACTATCCTTAAAAACAAAGTACTGGCAGCACTCGAAACAGGTATCGATACCCTTAGCATTCTCGTAACCTGCAAAGAGGAAACTTCACTGGAAGGCAAAATAGCTTGTTTTGTCCGCGCATTATCAACAGTATCTCCCGATCTGCAGGATGCTGTGTTACAAAAATTGCAGAGTATCATTTTGCGTGAGCTGGATGGCAATACAAAGAAGCAGAATATTTATGATCTGTTTAGCCAGGCGAGCTACAGCAATAGTAAGTAATATTTTTTCACAATTTAAATGGACCTAAAAAAGTAAAAAATGGGATTACCAAAAGTAGCAATTACATTAGGCAACGGCAATCTTGGCAGAACCGTTGTGACTGATGATGGGGTTGCAGGTTTAATTCTGACGGGTTTAGAAAACGGATTGATTTCGTTGAATCAACCTAAGGTGATCTATAGCCTGAGCGATGCCGAAAACCTGGGTATCAAAGACACCAATTTAAATTTTGATGCATACGCCCGCATCAGGGAATTTTATGACCTGGCTGGTGAAGGTGCAGAGTTGTACATCATGCTTGTTGGCGACGGTGTAAACCAGGCAACGATTGTAGATCCAACCAATGCGGAAGGAGCTGTGAAGCTGCTGAATGCTGCACAGGGACGTATCAGACTGCTGGGGGTATGTTTTACTCCTTCCGACATTTACCTGCCACTCATGAAAGATGGATTAGACGCTGGTACGATTGATGCGGTGCCCAAAGCACAGCAGCTTGCAGAAACTTATGCAGCACAATTCAAGCCTGTACGGATCTTACTGGAAGGTGTCAATGCAGACATCGAACATCCTGAGACCCTGAAAAATCTGCGTACCTTCTCTGATAACCGCGTCGGTATCGTAATCGGTAGTGCACGTACCAATGGCGCTTCTGTGGGCCTTGTACTGGGTCGTGCAGCAGCTGTGCCGGTACAGCGTAACCTGGGTCGTGTCAAAGATGGTGCATTACCAATTACAGGCGCTTATATCGCCGGTAAAAAGATTGAAGACATCACTGGCGTTGATGCGTTGCACGACAAAGGTTACATCTTTTTCCGCACATTCGTAGGTCGCTCCGGTTATTACATCAACGACGATCCTATGTGTGCCCCGACCACCGACGATTACAGTCAGCTCGCATCCGGTCGTGTTGTAGACAAGGCTATCACATTGTGTTATCAGACCTATGTAGAAGAACTGAATGACGAAGTGGCCATCGATGCCGATGGTAAACTCAGCGTGCCTGTTATCAAGTACCTGCAAAGCAGGATTGAAACCGCTGTCAACACCTCTATGGTTGACGAAATCAGCTCCTTCAGCGCTTACGTTGATGCAAATCAGAATGTACTGAGCACCGGTAAAATCACAGTGAAAGCCGCTATCGTACCTGTAGGCTACACCAAAACCATCGAAATATTACTGGGCTTCACCAATCCTGCACTGAACCAGTAATGGCTGTTAACCCCAACATTTAAAAGACAACAACATGATTTTTGACACCAAAGAAGTGACCTGGGCAAACATGAAAGTAGTATTGCTCGGTAAAGAACTGACCGGTATACGGGGTATTAAATACAAATTATCCCAGGAGAAAGAACACCTGCATGGCGCCGGCGATGAACCTATCGGCATCCAGCGTGGTAAACGTATCTATGAAGGTGAAATCAAACTGCTGAAATTTGAATACGACATTCTCGCCGATGCTGTGAAGAATGCAGGCGGCAGAGACATCCTCGACCTCAGCGCCGAGATCGTAGTTACCTATGTAAAAGATACGACCTCCACCCCCCGCACTGATATCATTCAGGGCTTCCAGTTCAAAGAATTTGAAAAAGGCTGGGAACAGGGCGCCAAATTCATGGAGCTTACACTACCCATCATCTTCATGGGCCTGAAACAAAACGCTTAATTTTTAAAACTCACCACAATTATTTAAACCTATATCATGACAGTAGAAAAATCGCTTGCCGTTAGCCAGGAACACATCGATGCATGGAAGAAAAAACACAAAGATGTATTCAAACTCACAGCTGCCGACGGTAAAGTAGGCTATTGCAGAAAACCCAACAGGGATGAAGTCAGCTATGCCATGACACTCATCTCCGGCGATCCGCTGGCGTACCACGAAACCATTCTCAAAGCTACCTGGCTGGGTGGCGATGAGGAGATCGTAGAAGATAAATCCTATCTCTACGGTCTGGGCGGGCAACTGGATAAACTGCTGGAAGCGAAAAAAGTAGAAGTGGAAAAGCTCTAAGCGAGGCGTCCGGCGATTTTGATAGCAACCCTTTCGGTTATATTCAAACGCTGTTCGAATATTATCTGCCCCAGGTTGACACCTCGCAATTATCCGACGCCCAATGGGCAGAGAAATTTGCACAACTGCATGATATCCGGCAACGGGAATTGAAAGGATTGTCGTTGCTGTC
>Ga0316604_10001429_pt1 | contig 21275 bp, 26 predicted proteins | sample OWC_soil_day20_C_FD_207650 | JGI IMG/M metagenome (GOLD analysis project Ga0316604, IMG submission 207650) | Wetland soil microbial communities from Old Woman Creek delta, Ohio, United States - OWC_soil_day20_CT | ecosystem: Environmental > Terrestrial > Soil > Wetlands | place: USA: Ohio...
GCCCTTGACAATGAGTTCTACGGAACTGAGCTTCCGGGGAAACTGCGCATCGGCGTCTGCGGTTGTCCCAATGCTTGTTCAGAGGTTTTTGTCAAGGATATTGGCCTTTATGGGGTATCTGCCGGCTATACTGTTGTTGTCGGCGGTAACTCTAGCCGCCAGGCACGGCCCGGCCGTATTATCACTGAAAAAATACCGCCAGCAGAAGTTTTGCCCCTGGTTACCAAAATCATTGCTTACTATAAATCGTACGGACAACCTGGTGAACGGTTAGGGCAAACTATGAGTCGCCGCGGTTTTGAGGATCTTGCCATAGCTGCAGGGATAAACTAATACCTCACGAAATAAAAATCCGCACAATGAATTGTGCGGATTTTTATTTCATTCATCACCGGCCGCCAAGCAGCGAGGTTGTAATAACTACTGGCTCAAGTGCTTGAAAACGTGTACTTTCAAGTGTCTGCAAGTCGGTAGTTAACTTGGCAAGTTCCTCTTTAAGCACTGTTTTTGTGTAGCCAAACTCTTCGAGCTTATGTACCGCTACATTCAGTTCATTAATCTTATCCACATACTCTTGATGTATCCGGACAATTTCCAGACCTGTTTTTACGCTCATCATTATACGCATCACCATTATTTAGAGATTTCTGTATCTATTATGCCCATTAGTGATGCACTAACTCAGAAAGCCTAGTTTCTTTTCTGCAAGCCTAACGCTTAGCAATATTTGCCAACTCCCTAATAAAAACCTCTTTAAAAGTTGTCTTCTGGTCCGACTTCTTCTTCGCACCATCCGTGGCACTGCGATGGTCACGATTAGTAAGTTCTAGCCGATGAATAGGCATTATTTTTGTCACCATCCCACAGCCCCCCTTGGCCTAAATATTTTCTATTCATCATTATTATCGTAATATTCTGATTTATTATTAAGCAATCAGAATATTTTTTGGATTTCAATCCAATTCTTACTGTGTGTTACATTGCTATGCTCTGGTTAAACTATAAAATGAGGAGGTGGTAATTATGTTTCATAAAAGGAAACGTAATTCTATGCTGAACATGGATATGGATTTTGACATGACCTCCATGCTAAAGGTCGTGGCTGTCGGCGCGTTTATTTATCAAGCCGCCAAATTCATGATTAACGAAATAATCGACGACTAAAACGCCTCCCATCTTAGCTAAAGGAGGTGATACCATGGCTAAAAAACAAGAACAGTGCAATAGCGGCTGTAAAGAGTCAAAGAATGTAGAATTCGGTAAAGAGATCTGCCCTGCTACTAAGGAAGCCAAAAAAGAAGAAAGATGTCGCAAATAATACCAGAGGGTGGATATTTCCACCCTTTTATTTTTTAAAAATATCATGGTATATTTATCCAAAATGGGGAATACTAGCATTGGAGGTGAGTGGAATGGGATTTAAAGATTTGCCAGGCAGCACAGTCACTAAACAAAGCCAGTCCGCTGCTAACAAAAGTACAGCATCACAAAACGCAACTGCTAATGATGCCCTTTCAAAACAAGAATCTCTTACCAACACAAAATCTTCTCAATAAGTAAGCCTTAGCTTACCCCCCTTATAACAACAGAGCGGCATTATGCCGCTCTATTGTTATTTTTGCAAAAAGCTATTAAAATAAAAAGTTTGGGAACACTATATATAATCGTAAACACGAGGAGGGATTTGATGAAACAACTTATTTCCGGTATGTTTTCAAGTGTACCTGATGCCCAGTTGCTGCTTGCTACCACTGGTTATGATGAAGCTGCACCCGAAAACGCAACAGATAAGTTAAGCGATAATGGCAAGGATAACAGCCAGACCCGCACTGAAGTCACTTCCTCTATTGTCTCCAATACCACAACCAACGAAGCCTCTGATCGTGAAGCTATGAATAAAGCCCTTGATGATTCTCTGCCATAGTTTTGCCATAAGATAAGACTTGGCTTGTGCCAAGTCCTTTAGGACGCCGGCAGAAGCCGCCTGTGCCCTTAGGGGTATAGTCGTTCTATCCAGGGAAAGTTATACTTTCCATCTGGATAAGAAAAAATCCCCACAGTTATTTACCTTGTGGGGATTTTGGCGTTAACAGCGTATCTTTACGCCACATGATTTCCTTGTAAACGGCAATAATATCGGAACTTAACCCCGCTAGAATACTGGGATCGGCATCCGGTGACAGCTTATAGCGATCTTCCAGCATCGCCAGCAATTCGCTCAGGCGGTTTATATCCTCCTCAGCCCTTTCCATTTCCTCCCGGTACCAATTCATTCCACACATTACGACAACCTCCCTTTATTGCTACGCATAAGATAAGACTTGGCTTGTGCCAAGTCCTTTAGGACGCCGGCAGAATCCTTAGGCGTTCAATCCAGGGAAAGTTATACTTTCCAGCTGGATAAGAAAAGGCCCTGCAACATCGCAAGGTCTTTTTTACTTAAACCGCTAGTCATATTTGAAATGACGCCCTACGCTTTATAAAAGCGGCCTATTTATCTATTTACTTTCTTGATCTCGCATGCAAAATACTTTACCTTCTTGGCTGCGATGGAAGTTAATACATTCGCAACACTTACCATGACGTTCACAATCAGTCTTAGGACAGGTGCAGTTTTCTTCATTGCAGTTAGCCATATATATTATTACCCCCTAGTATGTTATAAGAAAGATATTCGAGCTTAGCAAAGAAATTCCTGCATAGAAATATTTCTTACTTCTCCACCCCGGACCGCGCGTTCCTTTCGGCTAAAATCACGCTATCTTTTACTGCTCCTATTCCGTCTGTATTATTAATATCTCTTATGGCTATTTCTAGCACTTTAGGCAATAGCAATTGCTCAGACACTAAAAGGTCTTGGCCGTTCATGTTTTGAATGACCTTTTGAGCTAAGGTTGTAATTACCTCGCATTGTTTTGGCGGAACATCTTTCAATAATTCACCAACATCCTGTATACTCATTTATTTATCCTTTCCAGCCCCAGCAAAGGCTTACTTGGTTTCATTTAGAAGTTTTCGAGATACAACACTGTCTTTCCTACCCCTTCTTACATGTTACCGATTCCGACTTGTTAGGATTCCATACCAACAGTTACCACATACTCTTTTTATCATTACTCCCACTCCAAAATAAGAATAAAAATGCATGCGCAAACGCTCCCTGACAGAACCTATATCAGGAGGTGATTGCATGCTTAAAAAATCCAAAATGAAGTCATTCACCAGTGAAAATGCCAAGAACGCTGGTGACAATGCCCTATCACGCGAACAAGTAAATAGTTCAATAAATTCCAAGTCTACTGCAAACGATGCCGAATACCTTAAGGAATTGGAGCAGGTTATCAAAGACAGGGCGGCAGAGTAGCCGCCCTTTATTTATCCAAATAAAAAGTAAACTTTCCCTGGCTAGAACGCCTATACCCCTAAAGGGCACAGGTGGCTTCTGCTGGCGCCCTAAAGGACTTGGCCACAAGCCAAGTCTTCTTTTATCTATATATTTATTTAAAGGATTTCTTTATCGTAGTTTGGGCAGTACAGTCTTCATTTTTAATCACTTCCTAACAACATGACCATATAATAAAGTAACCCGAACTATAAGGTGGTGATAATTTGATTATTGACTTCGATGAACGAAAATTTAGAGCTGAAATTCTAAATATGGTTCGCCCTTTAGGACTAGACAAGCGTTTGATTGGCCAAGTAGTGTCTCAAGCATTACTTGCCGTCCGTAGAGCAAGTAAACCAGTAAAAATGTAATTTTACTCACAGCCGCTAACGCGGCTTTTTTGTCTTTCTGTTTGTTTCAACTCTTACCCTTGAACTCTTTATGCGCTCTGCTAATCCTGTCAGCCTGCTGCTGTGATTGGCTTAAACTCAGTGTAATTGCCACCCCTACCAAGTTCTTCAAAATCAGTAGTATAAAAGTGATCTCCGCTTCTGCTGTTCCAATATCTATGTAAAGGAACTGTTCCTCGCTTTTGCTGGTTATAAACATATCCCTGGACGCCCTCATAGACATAACCATCGTGTCCATAACCAAGTACTCCATTTTTAGAATTTGTTTAGAAAATATTCCCGGTCTCCGAGGGCTACGATCACTTGCAAACCCGTTCTATCAGCCGATGCAGCCGGTGGCAACATTTGTAGTCTTCGCACTGATTCGCTTGGCGATATCTTGAGCTGCCACTTCTGCTGTTGTTGCTTGAAAATGTACTACAGGCTGTATCTGGGCGGCATGGGCCTGCTTGACTGCAGCGGCCGTTTTACTTGGATAGCTTTAATTCGCACCCCAGTAACCCTTATTTCTTCTTGGCGGCGTAGGCGGATGCACAATGGATGTATATGTTGGCACAGGCTTTGGCTTATCGCTCATAGGGTTCGCCGCCTGTTTTTGGACATAAAAAACGGGCTTGCAGATAGCCTACAAACCCGTGAATCTCCTGGAGCCGATAATCAGATTCGAACTGATGACCTACGCTTTACGAAAGCGTTGCTCTACCAACTGAGCTATACCGGCGAATTGGACACTCTTATTTTACCTGCTGCCGGACAAAAAGTCAACAAGACTAATCTTCACCTGTTGTCCAACTCATTTGCGCAACCTGCCCGCACAGATTATTTAGGCTACAACCGTCGCTAAACAGATCAGCGACGACCCTGCTGTCTATTTTGCGATTATCAGCCATACCCCGCATAATTCTTTCGACTTCGCATACCGCAAGCGCCTGGCGATAAGGTCGATTTTCGCTTAACGCTACAAAAACATCGGCTACGCTAACAATTCTTGAACCCAGTTTTAAAGAAGATTCAGGCATACGGAATGGATAGCCTGCGCCATCTAAGGTTTCATGATGAAAGGCTGCCCATTCAGCAATAAGTGAAAAGCCGTCAATTTGCTCAAGAATTCGGTAGGTGTAGTACGGATGCTGTTTAATGATGGAAAACTCTTTATCTGTTAGTTTATTCGGACTTTCCAATATCTCATTGGGTATTGCTAATTTCCCCAAGTCGTGAAACAAACCGGCAATTTTTATTAGCTTAATTTCTTCCCGACTATAGCCTCTAGCCTGAGCCAAAAACGCCGAAACTTGAGCAACGCCACGGGAATGCATACCGGTAAAGCGGCTGGTTCTATCGATGATGGTAGCAAAAATCTCGGCAATATTTACTACATCATCAATATTAAATACCATCCGGCCATAGGTATCAATCTGGCGAAAGAAATTCTGGTAATAGTTGGGGTTGGTCAAGTCAAGCCAAAAACTCTCCTGCCGAGCAAACTCATGTAATGCCCGCACCAACTCGGGATCAAAATAACTGCCACTTAACTCTCGTATTGCTGATAACATAGTCGGACGTTGTTCAAATATGTAGACCTTGTCCTTTAGCAATATCTCCAGACGATCGGCCAGATTTATTATCCGGCTAGTTATGGGAATATCCTTACCAGCCAGACCTGATGGACTAGAGCCATCCCATTTATCATGGTGATGCCGGATTGTCTCAGCCAAGATACCAAACTGTGGAGAATCCTTTAATAGCTCGTAACCAGCCTCGGCATGACGATATACGTCATCTGCCACTTTAAATTCCTGCAGTTTTTTTCTTTCAGACCAATTGGACACAGCACCAATATCATGTAACAACGCGGCATATACCAAGATCTGCTGTTGCCCCTCATTCAAGCCAATATGCTCAGCAATCCGTCCTGCAATCAATGCTGTTCGCCAATGGTGTTTCGATAAACCGTCTGTTGACAGTTCTAGTGCTATTGATAATGCACTTACTAAATTACTAGGATGAATAGTAAACAGCATAGTTTTTTCCCCGCCTTAAACAAATTATCCGATGACCAAGTTAATCTTAACTCCCGCTTCTACAAGCAGGAGTTATACCCTAAAGGGCACAGGCGATCAACTTGGTCCCTGGATAGGTTCGGCTAAGCTTCAGATGGGATTAAAACCTCACCTGAAGCTAAGTCTCACTTTATCCGCGGCAATGGTCCTTATACCAATTACCGCGGACGATACAGTACTAAATATGGGCACACCGATCTGCCAATTCGGCTTGTTTCGACGAATTAAAGCGATCCTCTGTGCTAAGATAGCCAGTTATCCGGCGCACTCTCTTAATGGGGGAGCGTTCAACTGCCTTAACTTCAATTTCATCCCCATGTATACTTAACTGTACGGCAGCAAGTTCTTTCCCCTTGCGGTTCCATAGCTGCTGCTCCGCAGCAACAATTTCTTTAATCTCTTCTTCCGTAATTTCGGACTCTGCAACAACTTTTACACCGTCAATTATCATATATACCGTCTCCCTTTGTTGGATACCCAAGAATACTACTTATTCAATAACAGACAATAACCACTACGGTTATCCCGCTATCAGGTGCTATACTAAGTCCATGCCTGCTGTCAAAGCTTTTAAATTTAGTTCTTTAAATTTTGCTTTAACGTTGTCACCAATTATTTTTTCCCAACTAATAGCCTCCAGTCCCATGGATCTGATAATAGTACCTAATAATATGACATTCATAACCTTGGGATTACCAAGCTCTGCCGCACGCTTTGCTGCATGGACTACTTTTGTTGGTACCTTGCTTGATAATTCCTCTAAAATTCCAGTCGGATAATCAAATTTTCCCGAAAGAATGGGCATCGAGTTTATTTCATAGTCATTTACCACAACTTTTCCGTCTGGTTTTAGATATTTTAGCCAACGTAAGGCTTCCATTTTCTCAAAAGATACCAGGATGTCTGCTCCACCTACTTCGATAACTGAGGATTCCACTTTATCTCCATATCTAACTTGCGAAGATACAGATCCGCCTCTTTGCGACATACCATGAATTTCACTCATTTTTACATCGTAACCAGCTTCCATAAGGCCTGTTGTCAGAAGCTTGCTGGCAAGTATGGTGCCCTGGCCGCCTACGCCTACCAAAAGAATGCTCTTAACCATATTATGCTTCCTCCTTTTGAATCGCTTGTTTCGGGCAAACCTGGAGGCAGACCTCGCACCCTACGCAATCTAAGCCGATACTCGCCTTTTTACTGGTTTTATCAAAATATATTGCCGGACAACCTGTTTTAATACAACTTCTGCAACCTACACATACTTCAGTATCCACAGTACAGCGCTTGGTAAAACTTCCCTTAAACTCTTCTTTGTCCTGCGGCGAAAATTTCTTTAATACACAAGGCCATCTTGTGATTATTACCGCTGGTTCATTTAAGCTGAGCGCCCAGTCCAACGCGTCTTCCACTGCGTTAAGATTATTAGGATTGATAACTACTACCTGATCAATTCCACAGGCCCTTACAAGCTTTTCTATATCTACCGGTCTGGTCTCTTTGCCTTGCAAGGTATAGCCTGAACCGGGATTCTCCTGATGTCCTGTCATGCCGGTGATTCGGTTATCCAGTATTACGGTAATGGTATTACTCCGGTTATAGGCTACATCCAGGAGAGAATTGATGCCGGTATGAAAGAAGGTGGAATCACCAAGAACAGCGACAGCCCGCATCGGTGAGTTCTCTTGCATACTAAAGACTTGCTGCGCTCCATGACCGGCGCTAATACTTGCGCCCATGCAAATATTATAATCCATGGCATTGTACGGCTCAGCAAAACCCAGAGTATAGCAGCCGATATCTCCAGAAACCAGGAGATTTTTCCGTTTACCCAAGGTATAGAAAAAGCCTCTGTGCGGACAGCCAGCACACAAGGTTGGCGGTCTTGGAACAACTTTATCCTCATCATAGTCAATGGACGGATTTTCTTTACCGTAAACTGCTTTTCTGATTACATCAGGTGTCAATTCACCACAGAAGGGAATCAGGTTTTTACCGATACAATCAAAGCCTAGCATACGAACCTGTTCTTCAATATACGGATCATTCTCTTCAATAATATAAACCTTTTCAACCTTTTTGCAAAACTCTTTAATCTTCTCGGTTGGCAACGGATGGGTAAAACCCAGTTTTAAGTAGGACGCACTATCGCCGAATACTTCTTTAGCGTAACTGCAGCATCCCCCTGAGGCGATTACACCAATTTTAGTACTATTCCACTCGAAATAATTCAAGCTGGTGTTATTAGAGAATTCCAACAGCTTTTGCAGTCGCTCTTCTACTTTTAATCGCAGTATTCTGGCATGAGCTGGTACTGTGATATACTTCTTTGTGTTTTTTACATAGTCTATAATGCCAACTTCTTCACGGTCTTTACACTCGACAATGCCCTTAGAGTGACATACTCTGGTCGTCATCCTGAGCAACACCGGTGTATCATATTTCTCACTGATTTCAAACGCAGCTTTCGTCATATCTTTGGCTTCCTGACTGTCTGTCGGCTCCAACATAGCTATCTTGGCAAATTTAGCATAATTACGATTATCCTGCTCATTTTGCGAAGAATGTTGACCAGGTTCATCGGCCGTAACCAGCACCATTCCGCCATTTACCCCTGTATAGGCATAGGTAAACAGCGGGTCTGCTGCCACGTTTACCCCAACATGCTTCATTGAGGCCATGGATCTTGCACCTGCGATGGATGCACCAATAACAGCTTCTAAAGCAACTTTTTCATTTGGAGCCCATTCTGCCAAAATATCCTCTTTATAGGTGGCGATATTCTCAAGTATTTCCGTGCTGGGTGTACCAGGATAGGCTGACGCATATTTTACGCCTGCTTCGTAGGCTCCACGGGCGATCGCTTCATTTCCCGTTAATAATTTCTTCATGTACAACTCCCCTTTTTGAGTAATGTATACTAAGAAGCATCCCCGCGAGTCCTAAAGATGCTAAGCTTCAAGATCGATTGAGCCCTCTTTTTGAGGCGAATTCTTCTTATTTTCTTTATCAGGTTGCGGATTCTTCAGCTTATTCTTCTTTCGCGGCATACTTTGGTCAGTTAGTTGGTTAAAGTACTGAATGGGACGTACAGGCGAAATTTTCCCTAATCTTTCAATAGGCAGAATCGACGTCGGTTTTCGTTCCATTGAGCACACTCCCTTTACCCTAGTCTAAACTTAACTATAATTATACCTGAACATTTTTAAATTGCATACCATTTCCTAGTTAATCCAACATAATTCCGTATACTACAATCCGTATGATTTGAATGCCTTCACGGCTTTATGCAACAAAGACCTGACTCTTCTTCCCTTAGCGGGACTAGAAATCAGGTCTTTTACTGTTTGCTACTCCTGGTTAGAGAGAACAAGTGTCATATCAAACCACTCTGCTCCCCCATGCGTTGATTTGGAGACTCCGTTATTTACATAACCAAAGGACTTATAGTAATGAACCAACTGCTCCTTGCAGGTTAGGATAACACTTCTTCGACCAGTATGCTTAGCTAACTGAATAAAGTGTTTCATTAACCGGGCAGCAATTCCTGTTCTACGGTGTCCAGGCATTACGTCCAGTCCAAAAATAGCTACATTTTTTCCAGTCGGTATATGATACTCTGTACTATAAAATAGCTCATCATAGATAACTGAACTATTGGTGACACAGCCGTTGATAAAACCGATTATATGCCCTTCTACCTCTGCTACCAGGAAGTATTCTGGGAAAACGGTAATTCTATCCTCGAATGATTGCCGGGTTGCTGCTTCTGTTATAGGAAACAAATTGCTTCTATTTCAGTTACGCGGTCAACATCGTTTAGCTGAACTCTTCTAATCGTTACTTCTGGCATAAGGTATTCTCCCTTTTCATAATCTCCCGCTTTTAGCACAGCAGCCAAAAATCCACTCAACTACCGGTGCCGGGGAGAAAGACTTGAATTGATGTTTATTATATCACAAATACCTAGTAGCAACGATTAGTAGAAAAAGGCTCAACAAGCGTACAGCTTGTTGAGCCTTTTTATCCATGCCTCTTACTACATTTTTGCTTCTTTATCACAGCCATTCGGCATATGATGTACCGGGGGATATCATGGCTTTAGACGTCTTACTGGCAATCGGGTCTTTAGCAGTTGTTCCTATCGGAACTGCACTGCTACTCTGGTTACTATGCATGTTAACGCCAGGCCATTAAGGTTTGGTTTTTTTTTGAACAAAATCATGCATGTACTTTTACTGTTAACTTATCTAGTATTACCACCGATGCCAATCTCGGTGTTCCATAATCCTATGTATTTCTCTTTCATGACGCTCATTCTCATGCCGTTGTCTTTCACGCCACTCCCTTCTCGACTCAAACGGACGCCGCTTCATTTCTCTTTCGTGACGAATATTCTCTTCATGTATTCTATGGTTTCTTTCTCTTTCCCATTCAGGGTGGTGGTCTCTTTGTTGCTCATACTGCGGTGGTCCCTCCCCGCGCGGTGATGCTTCGACTACAGTAGCAAATAAGCCCACTTGCATTAGTCCGACCATTGAATAGATCATAACCTTTTTCGCCATGCTTTGCATATGAATTCCTCCCCCTCCTTATTGTGGTAACCTAACTTAATAATAAACGCCAATTTTTAGAATTTATTTAGAAAGTATTAAATAAGAAAGAGTAAAGAGCAGCATTACTGACCTGCTAATTGCCTGTATTTTTCCAAACGCTCCTTAGCATCTTGCTTGGTTTTTTCAAATAAGGCATCAGCCATATCTGGAAATTGCTTCTGTAGTGACGAGTAACGTACTTCACCCATAAGAAAGTCCTTAAAGTCAGTGGTTGCTTCTTTCGAATCCATAGTAAAAGGATTATTGCCAGCAGCTTTTCCTTGAGGATTGTACCTATATAGAGCCCAATAACCGCTATCAACAGCTCGTTTGGCCTCCAATTGACTGCAGCCCATACCCGCTTTCAAGCCATGATTGATACAGGGAGCGTAAGCAATAATCAGGGACGGACCTGGATAAGCCTCCGCCTCCGCAATAGCTTTAAGGGTTTGATTTTTATCGGCTCCCATGGCAATTTGCGCTACATATACATAGCCATAGCTCATCGCTATCATGCCAAGATCTTTTTTCTTGGTACGTTTGCCGCTTGCCGCAAATTTAGCAATGGCCGCCGTCGGAGTAGCCTTGGATGACTGACCGCCCGTATTGGAGTATACTTCTGTATCAAATACCAAAACATTAACGTTTTCACCAGAAGCCAATACATGATCTAAGCCGCCAAAACCAATATCGTACGCCCAACCATCGCCACCAAATATCCATTGTGATCTCTTTACCAAAAAATCTCTATTCTTGTAGATTTCATTTAATAGCGAATCATTGCCCCTAGCCCTTTCTAGAACCTCAATCAGTTTGTCAGCCCTTTCCCGTGTACCTTCGCCTACATCTTTATTTACCAACCATTCTTTACATACCTCTTTGAATTCTGCTCCCAATTCTAGTTGCGCTGCTTTCTCAATATCCATGATCAATTTGTTTCTTACTTGTTTTACGCCCAGGAGCATACCCAAACCAAATTCAGCATTGTCTTCAAATAGAGAATTCCCCCAAGCAGGACCATGGCCACGATGATTTTTGGTATAAGGCACAGACGGCACACTGCCTGCCCAGACGGAGGAACAACCAGTAGCGTTAGCCACCATCATTCTATCGCCAAACAATTGAGTGACCAATTTAGCGTAGGGAGTTTCCCCGCAGCCTGCACAAGCACCAGAAAACTCTAACAGTGGTTGTTCAAACTGGCTACCCTTAACGGTTTCTTTTTTAAGAGGATTCGGTTTAGGAGCTAAGAGCATTGCATAATCCCAAAGCTTTGCCTGTCCAAACTGAGTAGTAAGTGCTTTCATAACCAAAGCTTTTTCTTTGACCGGACATATCTGAGCACAATTGCCGCAGCCAGTGCAGTCAAGTGGCGATATAGCCATTCTGAAATTCATATCTTTTACACCGGTTGCCGACTTAACCGTAAAACCTGCCGGAGCTTTTTTAATTTCTTCATCATCAGCAAGTATCGGCCTTATTGCAGCATGCGGGCAAACATACGCGCATTGGTTGCACTGAATACATTCATCCATTTGCCATTCAGGCACGTTGATGGCAATACCGCGTTTTTCATAAGCGGCAGTACCCAAAGGGAATGTGCCATCTTCCACAGAAATAAAGGCGCTTACCGGCAACGCATCCCCCTCTTGTCGATTCATTGGCTTTAAAATATTCTCAATAAATGCCGGAACTTCTTTTTCGATATCCGTTACAGCCTCAGCATTTCCCCAAGAAACAGGAACACTGAATTTCATACTAGAGCTTACACCCCGGTCAATAGCTGCGTTGTTCATAGCAACAACTTTTTCACCTTTCTTGCCATATGACTTTTCAACCGCCTCTTTCAAATAGTTAGCAGCATCCTCCACCGGAATAATATCGGCAATTTTAAAAAAGGCAGCTTGCATGATCATATTGATCCTGCCGCCAAGACCGATTTCCCGAGCAATACCTACAGCATCTATTGTGTAAAAGTTGATATTATTCTCAAAGATATAACGTTTCATAGCGGCAGGCAAGTTTTCATCTACTTCCTGCTTGTTCCAGGTACAATTAAGGAGAAAATTGCCACCCTTCTTCAAGCCGTCCAATACATTGTATTTATCTACATAAGATTGGTTGTGGCACGCAATAAAGTCCGCCTTATTAATAAGATAAGGTGCTTTTATCGGTTGTTTGCCAAATCTTAAATGAGAAATGGTAACGCCGCCAGATTTTTTAGAATCATAAGCAAAGTAGGCCTGCGCATACATATCGGTATAGTCACCGATAATTTTGATGGCACTTTTATTGGCTCCAACCGTTCCATCTGAACCAAGACCCCAGAACTTGCAAGCTTTAGTTCCTGTTGGTGTAGTGTCAATATCTTCCCCCAACGACAGTGATGTATAGGTCACGTCATCAACAATACCTATAGTAAAATTATCTTGTGGCTGATCCTGCTTGAGGTTTGCATAAACAGCTTGAATATGTCTGGGAACTACATCTTTACCACCAATACCACAGCGGCCGCCAACAATGACTGGATGCCATTCGCTGTTATAAAATGCGGTCTTTACATCAAGGTAGAGTGGCTCGGCTAAAGATCCCATCTCTATGGTTCTATCTAGAACAGCAATTTTTTGGACCGTTTTAGGAATATACTTGAAGAAGTGTTTAATGGAGAAAGGTCTGTATAAATGAACAGTCAACAATCCAACCTTTTCTCCGTTAGCATTTAAATGATCTACCACTTCTTCAATTGCCTCACACATCGACCCCATCGCAATAATCATTCTATCTGCGTCTTTGGCGCCGTAATAATTGAAAGTATGATATTCTCGTCCAGTAAGTTTAGTGATTTCACCCATATACTCTTCTACTATTTCCGGAAGAGCCTGGTAATAGCGATTGGTTACTTCTCTTTGCTGAAAATAAATGTCAGAATTTTGAACGGTTCCCCGTAAAACCGGATGATCAGGATTTAACCCTTTCCGCCTAAATTCGTCCAGTGCAGCTCGGTCTAATAAATTAGCCAATTCCTCATATTCAATTATCTCCACTTTTTGTATCTCATGAGAAGTCCTGAAGCCATCAAAAAAGCTGAGAAAAGGAACTTTTCCCTTAATAGCCGACAAATGAGCGACAGCCGACAAATCCATAACTTGCTGAACGCTGCTTTCTGCTAACAGGGCAAACCCGGTTTGCCTTGTAGCCATAACGTCTGAGTGATCCCCAAAAATACTGATGGCATTGGCACCAACAACCCTAGCACTAACATGAAATACACCAGGCAAAAGCTCGCCCGCAATCTTATACATATTCGGAATCATCAGCAGCAGCCCTTGAGAAGCGGTGTAGGTAGTAGTTAATGCCCCTGCCTGTAATGAACCATGTACCGCTCCAGCCGCACCACCTTCTGACTGCATCTCCACAACCTCAACCGTCTGGCCAAAGATGTTTTTTCTGCCTTGGGCCACCCACTCATCAACACTTTCGGCCATATTGGACGACGGCGTAATCGGAAAAATAGCGGCTACATCTGTGAAAGCATAAGAAATATGAGCGGCTGCCGTATTTCCGTCCATCATCTTCATTCTTCTCTTCATAAAAAATCATCCTCTACCCTAAATATGTAAGCATTCTCATAGTACGTAATGTTGTATACCATAAAGAATGCTCTCTCTAATTTTATATAATATTTACACAATACTGATGATGTTCCATAAGTTTTTTAATTGCGTCTATTTGCTCTTGGTCAGCAGTCTCCAATTCTAATTGGACAGAGGCATATCCAAGCTCAACGCCACGTATTTCCCGATCATGGGTAACTGTCAGTACATTGGCTCCTGTTTCAGCCGTCAGCTTCAGCAACTGCCATAAGGAACCGGGTTTGTCGGGAATCACCATGTTAAATACTACTTTACGTCCCGATTTTGCTAACCCTTTATTGATAATGCGGGACATCATATTTACGTCAATATTGCCGCCACTAATAATCGCTGCTATCTTCCTGTTTTTGTATTCTGGCATTCTATTTAATACCGCTGCAACTGTAACAGCCCCCGAACCTTCTGAAATTGTTTTTATACGCTCCATCAAAAGCAAAATCGCACTAGCTATTTCTTCTTCGTCTACCGTTACAATATCATCAACATAGCGCTGGACAAGTTCAAAGGTTATATCGCCAGGAGTTTTCACAGCAATCCCGTCAGCAATAGTAGGAGTGCCATTACAAGTAATAATCTTCTTTTGCGCAATCGACCCAGCCATTGAAGGCATATTTTTTGTCTGAACACCGATGACTTTGACGCTTGGCTTTAAATTTTTAATTGCTAAGGCTACGCCAGAAATTAGTCCACCTCCTCCGATCGGTACAACGATGGCCTCGACGTCAGGTAAATCATCTAAGATTTCTAAAGCAATTGTTCCCTGACCGGCAATGACCATGGGATCATTAAAGGGGTGAATAAAAGTCAATTGTTGTTCCTTTTGGATGCGAGACGCCTCCGCATAGGCTTCATCATAAACCCCGCCATGGAGAATAACCTTTGCGCCGTAGCTTTTCGTCGCTTTGACCTTCGATAAGGGGGCATTCTTCGGCATCACGATAGTAGATGAAATACCAAATAGAGTGCCTGCAAGAGCTGTCCCTTGGGCGTGATTGCCTGCGGACGAAGCAATAATTCCCGTTTTCTTTTCAGCTTCGCTCAAACTAGCCACTTTATTATAAGCGCCTCTCAACTTGAAAGAACCTGTACGCTGTTGATTTTCCATCTTTAAATAAACACGATTACTAGTCATATCACTCAACGTATTCGTGTAGGCCAGCTCTGTTCGGACAGCAATTCCAGTCAGCATTTCCCTGGCCTTTTTTATATCTTCCAATGAGATATTCATTTTAGCAACTCCTTATTTATTGTGGCTGCAAGCAATCAATTCGATTTCGACCAAAACACCTTTAGGCAAACTTGCCACAGCAACACAAGAACGAGCAGGCATCTTGTCAGTAAAGTAGCGCCCGTATACTTCATTCACAGCCGCAAAATTATCCATATTCGTAATAAAGACCGTGGTTTTTAAAACATCATTAAAGCTCATTTCTGCAGCAAGTAAGACCTGTTTGAGATTTTCCATAACTTGTTCAGTTTGAGGCGCAACCCCTCCCTCAACAACCATACCTGTTTGAGGATTAATAGGAATTTGACCAGAACTAAAAAGATAAGCTCCTGACATCCTTGCTTGCGAATAGGGACCGATTGCCTGAGGTGCCTGTTGTGTTTCGATTACATCTTTCATGCTTTTTCCTCCTAAATGAAATGGTGATTACGTAGTCTTTGCAGTTATATTTGCAAAAACATTTAGTCATTTTATATTGAAGGCAGTTATTTGCCTTTACTATAATGGATAGCATTGGAGGCGACTAACGATATGGACCTCAGTTATGCTTTCTATTAATTTGCTCATCTATACTCCAAATAAAACAAACTATATGATTAAAAAACTTTTCTTCATACTGCGGCAAGACGACTGACGCCACAGGCGGAGTATAACCTGTCACCCATAACTCGGCTGTTTCAGCTTTGTGCGAAACAGTAATTTTTTATCGCGATAATTTTTTTTTATTATTTCGAAATAAAAAAATTTGCTGCTTTAGATCTTGTATAGATATCCTATTTACAAGCTAGATATCTATAAATTGTGCTTTCTGAGGTTTGCAACGTACTAGCCACTTTAGTTATGGCCCCTTTTATTTTAAAGATACCATTGCCATTTAATTTTTGAACAATAGCAGTTTTTTCATCGGTAGACATTCTTTCAACTGGCATATCATATTCAGCAATAATTTTCTCGACTGCTGAATTTACTACATTTTCAATAGATGAGTATAAAGATTCCACTACAATTTCCTCTTCGGTTACACCTGTATTTACAGCCGAATTATTTGCTAATAAAACATTAATAAGCTTATCCGTCAAATTCTTAACACCCATGTTATCTGGTGCGAGGAGAATGTTTACGCACAACATACCAATTAATTCGTTATTTTCGTCTTTAATAAAATAGGTAGATGATCTCAACTTATCTCCGTTTGCAGTTCGACTTAAATAATTAACAACCGCATTTTGATTTAAATAAGATTTTTTCCCCAACAACTCCAATCCAAAATCGGTCAGAGGACATCCCAACTGTCGCCCGCTCATATAACCATTTCGAATGGCAATTACCGAGTTTTGCACGTCTACAACATCATGCAAAAGCACTTCACAATGTGGACCAACAATATCGGCAATAAAATTTACTAACGGAATATACGTTTCAAGCAATTTTTTAGATTTCATAAATAGACTCCAATGCTAGTTTTCAGTATATTTTATACATTCAATTATAATAAAAAAACTCCTCTGTAATAGTAAATTTTTATTTTAATAAAGTAACAGCCAAGTTGGTATGAAGGTATAGAATTTTATCTTCTGTTGTGACATTGGATATTATGAGTTGATCGCCGATGGTTTGTCCGATTCCAGTTGTAAATAGACTGGCGGCAAAGGGTTTTAGATCGATATCAATGGTATTACCATTTACTTTGCTGTTAATGTTGGCTTGGGCAAGTGGGTTTCCGTAAAGGTCGGTAATGAAACCTAGACTCATTTGATTCATGAACCAGGATGTGATGGAACTGCCTAGGAGTTCTTTTTTGTCGATATGCATTTTTAGTAGTGCGTTGTCTTTATCAAAATAAAACTCTTTGATGGTGCAGGTAAGCCTAACTGTTCCCGTTTTTTCAATGGTTGTCGTGAGTATGATTTTGTTGTTCTTATGTATGGTAATGGTTGCATTTTTTATCTTGGGGTTATTAGCGGCTATATCTGCAAAATAAGTATTAAGAACTTCTTCAGAAATGGCATAAATGCCAGTTTGCATGTTTTGAAGGGATTGTACGTTACTGAGTTCGGTGGCTATATTGAGCGGCTCCGCACTGGCAGTTAGGGTAAGTATAAAGATAAGTATAAAATTTAAGTATAGGATGCGTTTCAAGGGATCATCTCCAGTTATTTTTTATATACTACTAATTTATACATATTGCAGCATTATCCTCTTTTACTATATCTTCTCATTGAGTCGAAACTAGACTTAACTGATCAACTAAGAACAATAGGACCAGCCGTTTAACAGCTGGTCCTATTTGTTCTTATAAATTTATTGCATTTGTAACTCTTCTTGTAACTGTTCTTTCTTTTTACGGCTGGCAATATCTGCAGCCGCGGTAAAGAGTACATCGGTGGATGAGTTGAGGGCTGTTTCGGATGAGTCCTGCAATACACCAATGATAAACCCTACCCCGACAACTTGCATCGCGAGATCATTGCTGATACCAAAGAGAGCACAGGCCATCGGTACAAGCAGCAGCGATCCACCGGCTACGCCGGAGGCACCACAAGCCCCAATGGCAGCTAAAATACTAAGTAGTAAAGCAGTCCAGATATCAACAGAAATACCAAGGGTATGTACCGCTGCTAGAGCAAGTACAGAAATAGTTACCGCCGCACCAGCCATGTTGACTGTTGCACCGAGCGGAATAGATACGGAATACGTATCAGGGTCAAGTTCAAGTTTTCTACAAAGATTCATATTTACAGGGATGTTGGCTGCGGAGCTACGCGTAAAGAAAGCGTAAATACCACTTTCACGAAGGCAAGTAAATACCAAAGGATAGGGATTGCTACGAATTTTCCAAAATACGATAAGTGGATTGACGATCAACGCAACAAAAAGCATGCAGCCAATTAGCAGCACAAGTAGCCTGCCATAGCCAATAAGGGCTTCGATGCCATTGCGAGAGATAGAATCCGCTACTAGACCAAAGATACCGACCGGAGCGAGTTGGATAACCCAACGCACGACTTGCGATACAGCATCCGAAAAACCACTGATAACTTCCTTGGTTGTTTTACTGGCATGACGAAGGGCAATGCCAAAAACAATACTCCAGGAGAGAATACCAATATAATTACCAGTCATCAATGCTTTTACCGGATTTTCAACAACATTCAAGGCAAGAGTACGCAATACTTCGACGATACCATTTGGCGGTGTTACGTCTGACGCATTAGCAACAAGCTTGAGATCTACTGGGTAGAAAAAGCTTGCTACCACGGCGATAAAAGCAGCTGAAAAAGTACCCAGAATATATAAGAATACAATGGATTTCATATTTGTTTCTACGCCTTGCTTTTGGCTAGATATGGCACTCATAATGAGAACTAGCACTAATAGTGGTGCCACAGCTTTTAAAGCACCAACAAATAAAGTACCAAAAAGAGCTACCCGGCTGGCGAGGTCTGGTGCATACAGCGCAACGATAAGACCAAGAACAAGACCAATTAGTATCTGTTTGACTAGACTAATTTTACTCATCGCAGAAAATAAAGATTTGAACACGCAAAAAACAACTCCTATTTTTGCAAATTTACCTCTATGGTTAAAATAATTACAGTAGGATTATATAAGTAATATACAAAAAGAGGTACAAAATTATTATAATACTATTCCTGTATATGGTCAATGGACAAGGATGGGTTTTGCGTGTATAGAACGGACAAATCACAATTCTAGGCAAGACAAGGTATCCGCGTTTGAACTAATGGGCGTTCTCTATCGATACAAGAGCATCACCGTTAAATGTTAGCGTACTGCTTCCATAGGTCCAAATCGACTTGCCACATCCACCGGGATCTTCCACTATACTAACAGGTGCCCCCCAGCTAAGCTCAACTTGTATTTTGCTCATTCCCTCGACTACTGAGCTGGCATCGATCTGCTCCCATACCTCTCGGGACCAACCCAAATGAGCACGCGGGTCTTCTGTAAACAGTTTTTCCTGCCAGGGTGGGGTCTGCTTCCAGGCGGAACCACGTATATTACTCCAGCTATATGCAATTGGCACTCTTGCTCTTTGACCATCAATCAAAACAATCAACCAAATCGGCTCATCAGTCTGGACTCCAGCATAAATATCAACAACTTGTGCCTCACTGCCAATTTTCACTGGTATAACTTTGGATGCTGCCTCTCCCGCAAGTTGTCCTTCGCTTTGCAAAAAACGCAGCTTACTATATACTTTTTTGCCTAGGAACTGCTCGCGAGCCTTCTTTAAGTCGGCCTCCAGCAATAATCCCTCCAACTGACCGCGCATTGTACGCCCTACCAGTTTCATTCCCGAACTTATTTCCTTCATATAGATAAGATATTCAGTCTGATTGGTACCAGCAGAAAACTCAACCACGTCGGTTACTCTGACTCGTTCGTATACATGCATCGCATAAGGAATCCGAACCAAACGATCACCTCCCCAGCCACGGTCGGCATCGTCTGTCTTAAAAATCTCATAACCCTCTTCCTGTCTATCACCAGGCAATGCATGAAATAAAAAAGTTTGTCCCACCCACTGCTGTGGAGTCAAATTGGACGAAGACATTGCCATGGCCGAAACTCCAGTTAGCCCACAACTTCCCAACAAAAATACCATCACAAACAGGATTATTTTTTTGTGGTTCATTTTCCTCATCCTCCCCCAGTTTTCTAGAGATAAAACGCAAAACAATTATGATACTATTTTATACTTTTTTCCTAAATATTTCTATATTATATGTCCAATCATTTAGAAAATTCATAATAATGGTTGGAGACAGATTAGATCATATGTCCCCAGCATATCTATACAAGTTACTGTTTAAATAAATTCAATAAATTTATTATCATGGCTACTACGCCGCCGGCAATAAGTGGGCCAATCGCCAGGCCGTGCAAAAAACAAACACCGCCGATTGTACCGACAACCAAAGCAGTCGTAGTCTCAGGCGATGCCTTCAAAAAATACATGCCTTGTGTTGCCACCCAAGATACAATCACCCCAACAATTATGGCAATCAGACCAGCCTGCGTTTTGAAGGCAACTAGCATTTCCCCTATGGAAATTCGTCCCTGTGCCAACGGCGTTAGCACTGCCATTGTCAAAATGGTAATGCCAATATTTAGTCCATAGTTTTCAATAGTAGGAAACCAGGATGTCAAACCCATTAATTTTATTAGCAACAGCGCCAAAACGGCTAAGGATACAGAATTGTTATTTCCAATAACCGACAGTACCAGGATGATCAATAGTGGCATATTATCCCAGTTCATACTTTCACCTCCTATGTTAGTTGATATTCCATAACAGTAAGCTACGTCTTTGTCAATTTTTTTGTTGGAAATGTAATCATAATTTCCGACAAACTAAAGAGAAAAAAGCAGCCACCATATACTTTAGAGGCTGCCGGCATAGTGAAGAGGAATCTTACCCTCGTGCGATAGCTCACCATCCAAAGATGACAGTGCCGTACCTGTTGAATACGGCCCCAATGCCGGGAATTAGCATTCCCACCACTTCGGCAATTCGCCCTTTCCTTACAGTTCATCGCAGCCAGCTCCCTGTAGTACTATTGCGTCTCGCGCCTCTACCATACCAATTTTATCAAGTTGTTAAATCCCCGCTTTCAATACATTATTGCAATTTGCTATATACAATATTTTCTGCCACCAGAAAGTCCATCCGTTTAAGCGTGTCTACCGTATATGAGCCAACATGCGTGGTTGCCACAACATTATCCAAACCTTCCGTGATGATGGGGTCATTCACTGCCGGTTCATTTTCGAATACATCAATGGCTGCACCGGCGATTGTTTTGCTTTTCAGCGCAGTAAGTAGCTCACCTTGGTTTACCAGACCTGCTCTGGCCGTGTTAATCAAATAGGCGCTTGGTTTCATTAGGGCAAACTCCGAGGCACCAATCATATGCTT
>Ga0316604_10001430_pt1 | contig 21268 bp, 18 predicted proteins | sample OWC_soil_day20_C_FD_207650 | JGI IMG/M metagenome (GOLD analysis project Ga0316604, IMG submission 207650) | Wetland soil microbial communities from Old Woman Creek delta, Ohio, United States - OWC_soil_day20_CT | ecosystem: Environmental > Terrestrial > Soil > Wetlands | place: USA: Ohio...
CTTTCATTCTATCTGGGTGTTTGTCTGGGTATAAACAGAAAATGGCTCCAGACCATAATAGTCTGAAGCCGTGATTATAAATGGCCTGCCCGGCAAGATTCGAACTTGCGACCTCTTGATTCGTAGTTATATCAGGGCGCTTTTGAAACAAAAACCATGTGTTGTGCAATGACGGGTAAAAGAGAGGACAACGCCACTAAAACCAAGCTTTCTGACAAGTTTAACTGCAATATTTGACTACCGCTAAAAATCTTGTGTCACAACAAAAGTAGTCAGTGCGGTAGTCAAAATCGCCGGGAGAGAATAGACCCAGGAAGATTCTTTGGAATCACCGCGACCCTGAGCCAATTCATCCCGGATTTTTTATGCAAATTCGCAATTACAGTGAGATACACTTATCATTTTTCTGACGGCAGATTTTGAGTTTCGCCAAGCCGTTTTCAGACGATTTGCCTTCAAGCTGACTACTATGCTGAAAGCAGCTAATTTTACTAGAACGAAGGCAGTTTTTTACGGCAGTTTTCACCGCATCTTACCCCACCGTGTTTTCGATCTTGGAAGTCAAAAAGTAGTCAAAATTTTTTCCAGTTAATTTGTTGTCGTTTTCAACCAACCTGCTACCGGGATCGAACCGGCGACCTCTTGAATGCCATTTGGTCGTGCAGTTAGGAAGCCATAGGAACTGGATGCTTGTAAGGCTCGAAAATATTGTATTTTCAGGCTTTTTCTTTTTTATGGGAATAGTCATTTAGGAACCGTTCGGAAGACGCTTCTGGGTATTTGTCTGGGTGTAAATAGACAAGAAAACGGAAAACGCAATAAGTGGATTGAGTGGTAACGACGATCCATAGCCTTGCAAATCCACCCTATTTTCACGCAGATACAACGATACTGGAGAACCGTCCCTTTTTATCAAAACGCAAAAAATCCAATTTGTTCTATCAGATTCATTTAGCGTTATTTGCTAATCAGGAGACCTTCTTGTACATGTGATGATTTATTTTTCGCTTACCGCTTACCTGATGTTTCCGGTATCATACATCAGGTGTTTTTTTATTTTCAGGTGGTGTTGCGTTGACGCTTATGGTTCACAGCAACAGTGCCACAAGATAAATCACTTTAAGCATAGTTTCTGTCCTTTTTCTGTCACTCAATAGTATATGGGTATATGGTGTCCTTCTTATACCTATAATCTACAAGAGTTAAACCTCCCACAAAGGCGTTTAACTCTTGTAGAATTAGTTCTACCGCTTAGAACCTAACCCGCGCCATTTTCATTTTCTCTAACTAGCCCACGCATATCGAACTTATACATCATCGTAACCTGACCCCGAACGCTTAAGGTATACCTCATTCCTTATGCTAAACTGTTGGCATGTACTATCTACTTTTTTTCTAGCGCAGATAAAAATGTCTCGAGGCCTTTCTTTTCTTTGCCAATATTTGCTTCAAGTCTAGATATCGAGTGTCCAATTTCTATTTTTTGCATTGTATCTGTGCACCCTGCGATTCGTCCTTCTTGATTAACTAGTTGCTGAGTAAGTAATTGCAGCCTTGCGTGAGACGCATCGATTATTTTAGTCTCTTTCTCCGCGTCGGTATTACTAATGCCAGTTGTAAGCGTAGGTTTTTGCTCAAAAATTTGCATTTTATCAACAAGGTGTTGGTTTTCGCTCTTAATCCCTGTAACCTGCGCCTCGGCGACACTTAGCAACTCCCTTGAATTATTTAGGTCATCAGTAAGTTTCGCAATGTTTTCCTCGAGGTACTTATTCTTTTTATGTACTAAGTAAATCCAACAGACAAGACCCGTAAATGAAATAACAACTCTGAATTCACGAAAAAAAATAATAAGAAAATTCCGATACGTTTTTTCCGAGTCAAATATTTCTGGAAAAGAATAAATAATTATTGCTACAAACGTACCTGCAAGCACCTTTTGCCATAAATCCCACTCTTTTAATTTTCTAATCACATGTATCACCCCTATTTCTAATACTTTAACATAAAATCACCGTAGGCTACAATTTTACGCCTTCCCTTTTTATAAAGACATACTTTAAAATCCTTCCGTATGTTCTAATAAGGACATTAGTATAAGAATTTACTTTTCTTAGCGGAGGCTACCTCCGCCAACCACCTCGTACAAACAACAAGAGCCCGCGAATTTCGCGGGTTCTTGTTCATTCCGGATTTGAATGGTGGCAATGAGGGGAATCGCCCCCCCTGTCCATATAAGCTAATCATGCTTTACCCCTCCACGAACCACCGCCCCTCGTCCTCGAACAAATATACTTCTTTCCCCTGCACCCTCACCGTGTACCGCATCCCGAGCCCTCCGGCCTTGAGCGCCGGGGCCAGTCTCACATCCGTCACCTTATCGATCTCATACCGCGCGCCGTTGGTCCACACTAGGGCCAGCGGCTTTGTTTTTCCGTTCGTGTCATGTTCCGCCGTCACTTTCACGAATGTTTTGCCCATCCTCTTTCACCTCATCTGAAAAAACTTACCGGATGAATCACATGGTCATCCTTCGGATTGAACCCCGTCAACTTCCCGTCCAAGAGAAGTGCGCAGCGCTGCACGCAATACGGCCCGAACCTCGCCCGTAGCGCATCCACCGTCCGCTCCAGAACTTCCTGCTCCGCCGCATCCCTTTCAAACAAATCCGCCTGAAAGCTCCCGTCTGCGCTCACCAAATCCGCGCCCCGTACCCCGATGCTGCGAATCGGCCGCTCCCAGGCATAATTCTGCCGGAAGAGTTCCATCGCCTTTCGCGCAATCTCCGAGGACAGAAAAGATGGCCCCGCCAGTTTCCCCTGCCGCTCAAAACTGTACAGCTCATTGTTTCGCACATGGATCGCCACCGTCCGGCACTTCAGCCCATGCCGCCGCAGCCGCGCCGCCACACTCTCAGCCAACACGAACACGATCAGCTTCACATCATCTTCGTTCACCAGATCCCGGGGCGTTGTCGTGCTGTTACCCACCGACTTCACAAAGCTTTCTTCGCCTGCTCGCGCCACCGGCGCCTCGTCAAATCCGTTGGCAAAGTTCCACAGCGTTTCGCCCCACACGCCCAGCGACAGCTTCAGCAACTTCACGTCTCGCCGGGCCAGATCGCCGATGCTGAAAATCGCCCGGTTATTCAGTTTGGTCTTGGTTGATCTTCCCACATACAGCAATTCTTCGACCGGCAGCGGCCAGACGATCTCACGGAAATTCTCCCGCGTGATACTCGTCGTCGCGTCCGGTTTTTTATAGTCTGATCCCAGCTTGGCAAAAATCTTGTTGAACGATACCCCGACCGAACCGGTGATCCCCAGCTCATCCCGCAGCCGCCGCCGGATGGTGTCCGCAATTTGAACGCCATCGCCGAACACCGCCACCGAACCCGTTACGTCGATCCAGCACTCATCGATCCCAAAGGACTCGATCCGATCGCTAAAATCCGCATAGATGTTTCGTGCCAGCCGCGAAAAGCGCAGATACTTTTTGTAGTCCGGCGGCAGGCAGATCAATCCGGGACATTTCTGCTGCGCCTGCCAAATCGCTTCACCAGTTTTGACGCCCATTTTCTTGGCCAATATGTTTTTGGTCAAAATGATCCCGTGCCGCGCTTCCACATCGCCGCCCACCGCCACCGGCTTGCCGCGCAGTTCCGGATGGTAGAGGCATTCCACCGAAGCATAAAAACTATTCAGATCGCAGTGCAGAATCGTGCGAGCCACATTTCCACCCGCTCACCGTTTATTTATAGAACATTTGTTCTGTATTGTAAGTATGGCCGATGAAAACGCCCGTGTAAAGAGACGCTGCCTGCCATTATTTCCCCTGTCAATCGATTAGGAAACGCACGCTCGGATTTTCATGCCCAAGGCCGGATTGACCGTTTCTGCTTCACGCAGTATAGTGAACCAGAGCCGCCGAGGCTTTTTTCTCTGTACTTCAACCTGTAAGATTTAATAGGGGGTACCCACCACTCATGACACGCAGATTCCCAGTGAATGAATACCCCTTCCAGGCCCGTTTTACCCAACTTCGCCGCGAGCACCACCTGACCCAGAAGCAAATCGGTGAGGCAATCGGCTTGTCGCCGGTCACGATCTCCGGCTGGGAACTTTCCCGCAGCCAGCCTGATGCGCAAACCCTGCCGCTGCTGGCCGATTTATTTGGCGTCAGCATTGACAATCTGTTGGGGCGAGGTGATGCCCCGGTGGCAGTTATTATGCCGCACGCCGCTTTTATTCCGGTATTCGGCAGTCTCCAGTTTCGTCATGGCAAACTAACCTGCCTGGACTACCAGGGCACACATCCTCTTCCCATCGAACTGCAGGAACGTGCCGGAAAAGGCGGAATCCTCATCATCCCCGCACCCGACACGGCTTTTCAGGAGGCCTATATCCAGCCGGGCGACCGGGTCGTTCTCTTCGTGGACCTTCCTTTTGAAGAAGGTGAACTATGCGGCGTTCTCCTCGGAGCAGACGATTTCCACCTGCTTCACGTTTCCCGCATTCCGGACGGATACAATTTATCCAGCATCGATCCGAACACCCCGGCGCTCTCCCTCAGCGGCCCTGCTGCAAACACAGTTCACGTAATCGGCCCCTATGCCGGATCTTGGCACGCTGCCCCGCGCTGCACTTCAGCCACCCCGCAGGAAATTCAATTCGTTCCTTCATCATAAAAAGGGGCCGGTACGTTACCCCTGCCCCCTTCATCCACATGCCTTACAGACGATTCTGCGAGGTCTTTTTTTTATCGTTTTTCGGCATTTTTCGCTGGTTTTCTCATTCCGGCGCGTGAGTCAGCGCGACCCTCTAGCCGCCGCCTCCACTACCAAATCAGAGACACACCCACAGCACAAAGACCAAAAACGCATACCAACCCCACAACTCAATCTTATCGCTCACTTGCGCACCTCTTCTTTCGCGTCCGAAGCGGCAGCAACTGCTGCAGTCGCCGCTGCCGCTTCGCCTCGGCCAGCTCCATCTGCTCCGTCAAAAACGCGATCTCCTCCCGCGCACCGGCGATCTGCCGCGTCATCTGCTCGTGGCGTTCCAGCACATACGGCAGCCCCTCCGGATCATACAAAATCCGATCCAGCTCCAGTAAAAGTTCCAGATTATCCTCGATGATCTGCCGCCGGTTCTCAAAGATGCTAAACGATTTTTCCATGTTCTGTTGCCTCCCAATCTTCGAAATCAGCATCAACCTGTCGCCAGCCTCCCGCTCCCAGGCAAGGTTTTTTTGCTGATTACTCCGTAGCCGCTTCCGGCAAAGTTGGCAAGGGGCGGGCGCTTTAGCGACCGCCCCTTGCCATAAAAGTAAGAGCGGATAAAATCAAAGGGCAAAAAAATACTGCCATCGGCACGAGCTTTCACTCTTGTCCCATGGCAGTTTTCGCCGTTAACTTCTGATCGTCGCATTCAGACGGTATTCATATTAAAATTTGCTGTGTAAAGGTGGCGCGAGCACGGAGCGGGAAGAACGGCGCAGCCGGTCTGGAGCCCGCGCGCAGCGACGCCCCATCATCGCCGCCCTCAATCAAAGTTCATGCTTCAAAAGCCCCTCTGATAGATAGCCATTATGCGAAGTTTTCCGTGCTACCTCCCTAGTGTCACAATGGAAAGAAATCCGGATTGCGAGACGCTTTAATGTGTTTCCTTTCAAGGGCATTTAATAGGCAATCGCTGTAAGTTCTATCAGCGAAAATCGTCACTTCAGATATACCGTTGCGGATTTTTGCCTCGAGCGCACATGCCACAAAGGTTGCCCAAGACGCTCTATCTTCATCCGAAAGTTGCTTCAGATCAAAATCGTATTTCTTCAGTGTTTGGTCAAGTTCAACCAGACCATGCCTGCCGCTCACAATGAAAACATGATCAAAGTGGTTTTTCTTATCTTCAACATACTTCAATGCTTTTACAAAGTTTTCTGAAGCGCTGTATAAGTCCCTGGCTTTGTGTGGACCTCCATCCAATTTTCGATTACTGCAACTGATGAGCGCGACATTTTTATATGGATTATCGTTCACGCGTTTAAAGCGAAGATCGTTATGCGCCACAATCCAGTCTTCATACATCTCTTTGGCCGTTGGATATCTTTTTTTCACATTATCACTAGTTGCTCTATCGATCATGTTCTGCAGGCTGGGATGGATCTCGGTTTTCAGCCTTTCCGGGACAAGTATTTTCTTGAGAACCTGCCCCACCGCATACGTATCTAAAGCAGGAGTCTTGCCAATGTTCCCGAGAGGTTGAGGAGAATACTCATCAAAGACCCGCAAGAATTTTTCCGAGGACGATATGGAGGTGCTAGCAGGAGTGCAGCGATCAAAAGAAACCAGTCGAGCATCCTTTGTGCTTCTTGTCACTAAAATCGAGCGCTGTGAGACAAACCCATGAACATATTTTTTACTATGGATCGATTGCAACGCCCTCAACACCCCGCCAACAATATATACCAATTCGTACAGTACGTCGGACGAAATGCATCCTTTATCCTCTTCTTCGATCCACTGCTTGAGTGTCCAGCCGTCAATATATTCGAAAAGCAAAACATCGCCAACCGGAAAATCATCGTGCAGTGAATAGAAGCGCCCTACATTTGGATTATCGTTAAATAACGGCCGAGAAGTGCTTTCATTTTTGATGATATCCTTATAATTGGGCGCCGAGATCAATACCCGTTTAGCGGTAAAATAATAGCCTTTGGGTTCGCGAGAATTTTCGACTTGATAGGTTTGAGAGTGCTCATCACAACCGATTAACTTAACCACTTTAAATTTCTTGCATAGTTCTTTCCCGTCCGGTATTCTTTCCGTGTAGTGAGTTGCATCAAACAGCTTAGTCAATGAAGAATATCGCATATAATACCATTCGAAAAAAAGCAGAAAAGCCCAAAACGCGGCCTCGATATGATCACTTTCTACATGTCGGTCATGCACACAGTCATTTCTAATCACTCGGAAAACATTCAGTGCTCTAACCAAGTCGTCGCCGGCAATGCCCAACAATCTGGCATCATTAATTAGGTGAGCCAGATCGACATTCGGATAACGCGGGAGGCGCAACATTTCCGGCAGCCAGCCAGTTTCCATGTTTTCCAGTAAATAAGCTAGTTCAACCAGCCCCGAACCTCTTTCAGTTTTTTCAAAATAGAAAAAAGCATTATACATCCTCTCTATTGGGAATTGCCGTTTGCTTCTCTTTGTATCAATCAGGTTAATTTCCGGATTTAACGATAGAATTGCATGCCCAAGAGATGCAAAAGGTTTTTTCAGTTCTTTCATTTTTTTTAAATCATTTAGTTTGTTCAGTTCCTTAATTTCATTGTCATTCACAGGCACGCCTCCTCTTATTCATACGTGGCTGTTTCTTATCAGCTTATAAGCCAATAATAGCCATAGGAAGACCTCGCTGATCAAAAACTGCCGGAGCACCAGTCATTGTCGCAACCGTCAGGGCACCCACCAACGCATCATTAATATCATCGGTTTCTGCACCCAAAGCCTGTTTATTCATCAATTGCAATTGTTGCAGGTCAATCCCCCTGCTGTCATATTTCACTCCATTGTTTGACAGCAAACAGACCCTATCACGCTGCCCTGGAGGAGTCCGTTTATTCTCTCCCAAGGCTTTTCTGCCATTTAGTATCGCAAAGCTCACTTCTGGATGAATTTCAAGGACTCTTTGGGCTTGCATTTTGTTACTCAATAAATACGAATCTACTTCTGCGATTTTAGGAACGATACCGAAACTCTGACGGCTCAGTTTCTTTCCGATTTCTTTAAAATTGATGTTGGAATAAAAATAATATGCCAGATTGTAATTGGGAAAATTAATATGAGACTGATTCCACAGATCAATTACAACTCGTGATGGTGAGGAGAAAACGCTCGAATGGCGGAGTGGTTTCAGTAAAGTTCGGGCATCAGCATCACATTTGCGGCTGGGATGTTGATGCCACGGTAGTCCTATTGGAATATCTACGCCAACAATATTGCACGCTTTAAGTTGTATCATCACTGCTGAAAATTCCCGTTCAACGCCCCAAGCTTTTACACATAAGCTTTGATCCAGAGAAACCCAGATCCAACCACTAGAACATGCATCTACGCCACCATACATGAACTGGCCTCCTCAAAATTGCTACGACGTTATTACATTGCTTCAGTCGCTGCTAATGACGTTCTCCCTAACTTCTCTCGCTCAATAATTACGTAGCCGCCTCATGCCCTTTGTCAGGCATTATAGAGTCAATACCCCTGAAAAAAGGGCTTATATTAATAAATAATTCTTTGATTTGTTCCTCGTTAAGGTTCCTTTGCAAAATATATTCCAGCAGTTCCTCCTGGCGTGCCTGGCCGAGACTCAGTCGATAAAGTGAAAGTATTTTCATGAGACGCTCATATTTTGCCTGATCCCTGCTCATGGGGTACATAGGAACGATTCGCTCAATCTTAATCGGGGTGTCTCCCTGCAAACACCAAAATGGAACCATCTCCGATGTTTTTGTGCCCGGCAGAATGTCTTTACCTGCCGTTTCAAAGATTTCACGCCAGACATCCTGGGTAAACTTCATATCATTACCATATTTGAGCGCTACATTTTGCCTGATTGCCAGACACTTATAGCGGTTGATCCGTCCTTCACGCTGTTCAAGTTCCGTTGGATTCGCTGGCAAGTTCCAGTGGACGATCTTCCGACAATATTGGTGAAAATCCAGTCCCTCTTGCCCAATCGACGTGCTAGCTAGGACGAAGGGTCTAAAAGGCGAATTAAAGGCGCGTCGCAAGCTATCCCTGCGCTGCACGCTCTTATCTGCGCCGCGCATATCGTAAAAGCCTGCAGAATACCCCGATCGCATTTTGATATACCTGCGTTCGCCTTTTTCGCTCCCCCTGCGTTTTACTTCGCCGTTTCTTATGCGATCCCGAAACTTTTCATACGTATCCACGTTATAATTCGCCGTATGTGTCTTAATGGCGCCGGTCATCAACAGGCAAAGCTGTTTCGCTCGCAATTCCTCTGTGCTATGCTGCAGACTGTGGTCATCGCTCATAATGTGAGCGTATTCGTCGAGCATGGCCTGAATATTTCCGTCGGAACAGTACTGCAAAACATTTTTCCAATGCGGCTCTCGTGGACCGTAGGTTAACTCCACGATCGCCGTGGCTTCTTGTGAATTGAACCGGTCTACAATGGTCTTGGCAAGGACTGTGGACCATCCCGGGGCATTAACAACGTCCACGCCAAATAATCGCAAAGCACATACAGCCGGTGACGCCATCGCCATTTTTACCAGTACGTCAACCAGGTCGCGCGGCCTCCGACCCATTTGGGGGAGTTCGGAACTCTGAAATATGTCCCGAAGTTTTTTGAAGTGTAGTTCAAAGACGCTCGTGTCATCGGTGCCTCCCTCGTCATCATCTTCTTTATTGATAGGTGCGTCTTCTTCATCTTTGACTGATGGAATGAGGCTGACTTCTTTAAACCAGGACTTGATCGCTGCTTCTCCTTTATCAAAAAGCAGAGGGGCTAAAGAATACCATTCATCACCGCCACCCTCGCCCGATGTCTGCTCAAATCGTATAGCCGAAAGACGTTCCTCTATCTTCTGCCGCAAGTCTGCTTCAATCTGCCGTTTTGTCCACCCCTGGTTCATTGCGGAAATAGGGTCATAGAGTTTCGCCAGCGTGACGCAGGGATACGTCAGACACATCAATGTCATGCTTGCCGGCACGTTGTCGCGCAGGTTGAATTTGAGCCTCGGTCCAGGGAAGCGAATCTTTTTCGGAGGCGTAAAATATCTGCGCGTTGAGTCTTCGGTACTATCTTTCACAGCGCCCGATGTCTTCCTTACCAATTCCCCCACCGTGCGGCGCTCGGACTCATAAGAAAGCATCGTCGCAATCATACGGGGGACCATTTCCCATGCCGAAAAAACCAACACCTTGGAAAAGTGTTTCAACCCGGCAAAAGGGCCACCCATTTCATAGTATGGCTTTGACGGCGGAATCCAGATTAACCTTTCCGCCCCTGTCGGAAGCGTTTCATCCTTCAACCTCTTGAGCCGGGCATTTCCCTCCGGTAGTTTTGCATAGTTCTTAATTAAGTCTTCCCTTACCCACAGTTCCGATTTACGCAGTTTCTTTATTTCTGCCGGGTTTTTCTTGAAGAATTCTGCCACTTGCGTTTTCAGCTTGTAATGCTCCATAAACGACAGGATATAGGGAGCTGACTTGATATACTCGATCGGCACCTCGCTTTTCAACCCCATGGCTGTGAGCACATCATTCGCCTGCACATAAGAGATGATATCCGATTCGGAAATATTCAGACTGCTTTTCGCGGCTTCCGTATTGATAAACTTGTCGGCTCCATTCACCGATAAACGCTCTGTTCTGCACACTCCCTGGAACAGCGAATTTTCCGCGCTTTCCTTTTTTGCCAGCAATACAGTCATATCAGCCACTTCAATTTGATTCAGCGACATGGAATAATCGGACCACACCTTGGAAAATGCGGCCTGTTTCAAAGTGTCAGACGCGAAGAGAAACTTCATAACTTCATCGAATTCGTGAAAAGGTTCATCTTCCTTATTTTCGTTTATTTCCTCCGGCGTCGCATAAAGCTTGTAGGGAGTAGCCGACAACAGCAAAATTTTCACCTGGCCCTTTTCTCGCTTTTCGGCTGCGAAGAATTTACGGGACAGGATGGCCGTATCATTGTCAGCAGCGGTTTCTTCTCCTTCTTCCGTCTTGATCAATTCCCGGAAACGTTGGAATTCATCCATAATCACTAAATCAGCATCAATCATTTCAATGCTGATTTCGGCCATCATCCTACGCAAGAAACGCAGGTTTTTATTAGAATCAGCTTGCTGCAGACCCCTTTGCCTGCTTTGTTTCAAAAACTCCGCGATCTTTGGCAACAATCTGTCTGCTGGATCTTTACCCATAGAATACTTTTCAATTGTACCGATAATTGTCTTGAGATATTTCCCATTGGAAGCCTTATCACAGTCGGCAACCTTCTTTTCATACTCAGCCTTGACCCATTTCCAACTGGAACGCGCGTAATCAATCATTAGTTTTTCCAGCTCAGGAAGAAATTCCTTAAACTCATCACACCGGCGGAGTATGGCAAAAATCAGTGCGCGCTCCTGAACGCTGCCACATCCACCCGTCATTTTAAAAGACGTATTCGGCGTCAGAGGGATAAGTTGGATATAGTTCTGCCTATCCTTTGCTTTCTGCTCATCCTCGAAAATTTTTAGATGCTGCATCGATAACCGGGTATCTATCAGGTTATCAACCTGATCGTTGTCATTGATCTTCAATTTGGAAAGATTTTGCCCAGCTATACTTTGGTTGGAGCAAACGTAAACCACCTTAAACAAAGGGTCATTCATTTGTTGGTGATACAACGCCGTTTTGGCAATGACCCCCTTAGCTACAAGAGTCTTGCCAAGCCCCACCTCATCGGCTACGAGAACCCGGCAGCGTGGAGATTGTTTGTCCGTAAACAGCGCGAACACCCTCTCCACTGTGGCCCGTTGAAAGTCTTTCAATCCAGAAAGAATCTGTCGTTCTTTTGCCTCCATATCAATCACTGGCGTGTCCTCCGACTCACTTTATCAAATGTCGCTATCAACTTCACAAATTCAGGTGGAATAATATCATCATCCCTCAAACGTTGCATCAGCGAACCAATTTCTTTGAGTCTTTCCGGGGAATGGGAAGCCGCACGCAACAAGCTCTCATAGACCACCGGCATGTCATACCGAATAGATGCCCAATGGTTCAAAGGATTTTGTTTAAGTTCTTCGGCCTCAATCGCAGCCAGCATATAATCGTCAGCGAGCAGGAAAGCTATATATTGCATGAAATTCTGTCGATCCGGAATCACTTCTTTAAAGATCGCATTGTCGCGCTCAGATGGTATCCCGGAAGTGGGGATCTTTATTAATCGTTGCAAATTCTGTCCATCTTTCTCAGCTGTTATGACATAGAACTCGCTTAATTCCAACAGGGACAACCGGTCCAGCCTGCAAACCGTGCTAACTACAGCGCTGTTTCCCCCGCCGAGTGCTGCAATGCGCAGCGTGATCTCTTTGTCGATATGGCGATCGTTAAAAAGCACCGTGATTGTATACTTGCCGTCCGCTTCCGCGACCTCCGCCTTGGTTCGGCTGCGGCAAATCTCTTTGACCGCCTTTTGCAGTCGTTGCTGCAAATCCAGTTCCGGCTGTTGCACACATTCGGGTAACGTCTCGACACGTTCAAAGGGATTATTCCGTTCATCGGAATCTTTTCCGCTCCTGCAAAACAACTCGTCAATGATATGTGATATTCGGAACCCATATTTTACAACCTTAAGCCGCAGCATGAACTCCACGTTGCCTGCAATAGTGGTATCGGTCCAGCCGCGTTCTGAACAATTTGCAGAACCGATGTATAAAAGATTGTCACCATAATTCTTTCGGAAATAAAGTTTCGCATGGATGTCCTGCTTATGCAAATCAGCTGTTGCTTCGCTTTCCCCGATCGCCTCTTCTCCATCCAGCACCTGTTCCTTGAGGCAGTAACAGGCAATGCGCTTCATCAAATCCGGCGTCAGCTTCGATAATTCCTCTTTGCGCGTGATTAAAGTCATTGTTGCATTTTTAAATGCCTCAGGACTCAATTTTTCGATTGTTCCCCTGCTCAAAAAAGGCGAAACCACCAGGAAATCCTGATATTTTTCAAACAGGCCATAAGCGTCCTGAGCGGACTTATCGTGAATGCCTAAAGGTAGAAACTCGAAATCGACAAATTCTTTATTGCCCGTTTGAAAATGAACATACTCCAAGGCCGTCTGCATTTCACGGATTGGCTTTCTCTTTTCTGCCGATGCGTATCGCTGTAGAAAATCCAAAAACTCAATAAGCGGCTTGTTTTTCAGAGTTTTTCGACCGTTCGGCTCGCCTTCCAACACAACTGCCACATCCCAGCTGCGGTCGAATGTCAGGTTGCGGCTAAGCACAAGCAACCGGAAAAGTGGCGTCTTATCTTTGCAAGTGTATTTGATCAGCCAGACTTTCGGATGAAACGAACGGCCGTTTTGCAGAGCAACTTCGAAAACGCTGCCTTCCAATAAAGAAAAAACAGGAGTCACTTTATTCGGCGCCTGAATTTGCCCTCCCTCACAGAAAATTGCTAATTTGTCTGCGCCTTTGCGCAGACCTTCCAAAACATACATCGGATTTTCGCTGAAATTGCCATTCATTTCTTCCCTCAGGAAAAGAGCCAGCGGCACCCCGATCAGGGCCTCCAGATCCAGAGAATACGTCGTGCCGATGACAAATTCACAGCTATATCCTGCGGGAGGACTTAATTTTTCGCTATATATCAATCGATCCTCTACCGGCCTAAACATGACTTTCACCCTGCAATCCGGAAAAAATGTCTGCAAGAATTCGCTTAGCGTTGCGGAAGCGGTATTGCAACAAGCCGCCTCCGAGCCAAATGCCTTCTTGCCAGTGGAATACCGAACTGTTCCCGAGCTTTGCCCGACTGCTGCCCTTCAGTTCGATTTCACGCGCTATCAAAAGTTCGTCCATCTGTTTGATGTCTCCTGACAAAACAGACTGCTTCCATTTATGCATAAACGGAAGCAGTCTGCCGCGATTTCTGCCGCTGATGCCAAGGCGAACAAACGGCTCGTTCAGATCATATGTTTCAACGCTCTTGGAACTCATTGCGGATTCATACCAATTCTCCCACTCCGCCTGGGCCGTTTCATTCCGGGCATCCGACAGAATGATGTTGTAACGGATGTTGGCGCCATATATGAACTGGGAAAAACGCTGAGCCATTTCAAAATCATATTTGAGCTGGGAAGACAGTGACTCGATGCTACCGACCAGTCCAATCTGATCAAAGTTAACGATTTCTAACAATTCATTGCGCAGAATAAATGCAAGCAACGAATCCCGGGAATGTTCGGATTTAAGAATACGATCCCGCAAAAATCCGGCTTCTTCCTGGGTTAGTTCAATTTTCAGTCCGTTACGCCATTCCTTATCAGGCGGCGGCACACGCCAAAATTCTTCAATACACCGCCCACCAGGCAATTTGCTGTCATCGCTTCCCTCTTCCCGTTCACTCCGACCAACGGCATATAGGGTTGCCCTTTCCCGACTTAACGCACAGACCGCTTTAGCATAGCCATCAAGTGAAAGCCGCGACCTGCAGTTGAAGATGCCGTAAGTGTAAAAAGCATTCCAGTAGATTCCCGAGGGTCTGCGTTTCAGTTTCTCCCCGGCTCGGCCACCAATAACGCCTTCTGAATTTTCCACCTTTAGTATTTTGATTAAATCCTTTTCTTTTCTTTCCAGCGTTGCCAGCAGTTCATGATAATCCAAGCCCTTCTGTTTTTCTAACTCCAGCAATATGTATGGAACCAACAGCAGATATTTGGCCCGGGTTTGGACGGTCGACGTTCCCGGGAAGAGAATATCGGAAAAACCGTCACGAACCACACCGATCCCCAGCTCATCCACAGCTTCTGGTCCTGATAGCAAACTTAGCACCGACAATATTCTGTCGCGGTCTTTGTTCCCAAAATCAATCCACCCGATTTGCAGCGGTTGCAACATAGTATCCCCTTTTTCTCTAATCTGCTTTTAATCACCTATTTGGCATTCGACACTCCCAATTATTTTCCTTTGGAACAACGGGATAATTTAATCTAGATCATATTAGACTGTTCGGACAAGGCAAGGGCTTGATTTGAACTGGTGACGGAATGCGGCCGGGGCGAATCACGCCTTTTGATGGCGATATATTATGGGTGCAACGATTCGTTTTTTTTTAACCGATATATAAAATATTTCCGGAGCGTTAGCGACAGGATGTTACCTGACCCAGCCGGCAAAGGCGGCGACCCCGAAGGGTAAATCCTGTCGCGCTTCACCACCCAAAGCAGCCGGCACGTACGATCAACATTCGTTATGTCAACCCGAAGGGCGCGCAACGAAGCGAGCGGTAGACGCGCAGCGGACTACTCTGACATAACGGGATGTTATCGGATGGGCTGGCGGTGATACTGGCGATAACGAACGCGAGGCGACCCGGCAGCTACCGTGTCCGACACTTCGGGCGCGGTGGCTGCTTTCCTTTGCAGTAGCGGGCGCTTTGCAGTAAAGAGGCGTGATCCGGACCGGGGCAGCATGCGCCGGGGAGGATGACGCCGACGGATAGTGGCAGACCACTTCGGCGTGCGTGGGCGTGGGTGAGCGAAAGCGAAGCGACGCCTTCCCCGAAGGGACCAACCAAAGCGCAGGCGGAGACGAAGCGGTGAAAATACAAAAGCCGTGACCGTGGCCGACTTTTCGGCTGCGGTGACGGCGGACTGCTGAACCATGCACTATGTTGGCACGTTCCCGGACGCGGGCAGGATTGTTCGAAAGCATCTGACCGGTGGCGTGGGCGATAACGAGAGCGGCCCGAGGACCGGAAACGGAGAGCCGCGTTAGCGGATCGCAGCCCGGCCCGCAGGGACGCGGGCACAGACTTAGAGAATGATTCTATTGGCAATCGGAAAGTTCTTTAACGATGGTTCAAAATCGCACATTTCATCTGTAATCAAAAGCTTATTTGCTTTTAAATTTCCCAGTATCACACTTGGCATATGCCTGAAAAGTACAATTAAAACAACTTGAGGAGGGGTTAAGGTTCGAGCTGACGGTAAAGCTCTATTATTTGATTCTGTCATCAGCACCGTAAACTGTTTAATATCGCAATTGGCCAATTCCATAAATTTAATTACAGTTTCAGCAGTTCTAACTAAATCATACCATGGAGGATTATCCAGATCGGGCCAAATTGTTTCTAAGAACTCTGCCATATTATTAATATTTATATACTCTTCATACTGTTCACATGGCTGAATTCTTGCCACTTCGTCAATTTTGGCCAACATCCTGTCAGCCAATTCAAACATCGCTCTAATTTGTCCAAATATGCGCGACTTCTCCCAAGAACGGCGGTTAGCTTTATAAATAATATCATGCTCTAACCGCCACCATTGGAGTTGAAGCAGGGTTTTTATTTGTAGCTCAAACTTAATGTCCAAGACCTTTTTGTCTCTGATCAAAGCATTGTCTTTCAAGGATAAAATCATGTGTAGATCATCATATACAAATTCACGTGGATTCTTTTTCCACTGCGTCTTAATTGAACAGACTTCGAACTTTGATCTGACTTCGGTTTGAATTTCAACAAATAAATTTATTGAAGGCACTGCAATGACTGCTGCAAAAAAATCCTTAATATCACCAATTCTACTAATTCCATCACCCGTGAATTCAACTTTTGACAAAACACTGTCGGGGGATTTAATTCTCCCTGAATAAGTTCCCTCAAATTTATCAGAGATTTCTTGGAGCAACGGTTGCGCAAAGTTTTTTAGGAGCTCAAATTCCGGTCGTATATTATCATATGAGCGTCGAAAGCTTCCGGGGATCACACTCATGACAGTACAATATATTTATCCAAAATTTCTGCCCGTTTTGATCGAATAGCCGCTTTATTTGATCCTTGACGTACCGAGTCACGATAATTCACAACATCAGTGTCGTATTCCCCTTCTTTTCGAACTGCTAAATCAACATTTTTTGTAAACTCTAGCAATTTACTACTTGTTACTTCAACATTTATTGTTTTTCCGTAATGTTTCATAATTGCTGCCCACAAACCATAGAAATCCGCGTTATTTGAAAAACGGCTACTTTTAAAATCGATTTTCAGAGACATTATTGCAGCTTTGCACCATTCGTATCGCTCTCGATGTAGGGATTCTTCTGGAATCTCATCATCATACTCGGAGTAATATTTATCGAGCATATCCGCGCCGCCCTCTTGAACTCCATACATAGTCAACAAAAATATCTCGGACACAAATTCAACATCTCTCATTCTGCGAACATTAGCCGTCGAAGAAACTCCACTCTTTTCCCACATGGGGTCACCTGCTAATACTTCCATCAGACCAATAAACTTTCCGGAAAACTTTGCGTGTCGCAATTCTTGGTCGGTCAGTTTCGCAACATTACGGTTTAATCGATCAAAAGCTTCATTAAGCACTTCAGGTGAAGCGCCGCTAATAGTTTCGATAGTAAATGTATAATCAAAAAAATCCTTTCGAGTTTCTTCAGGCAACTGCGAAAAATACTTATCAGCAAACAAGGGGTCGCTTTCTCGTCCAGTTTTAAAAATTTCTTGAATAAATTCAAAAATAGCGGTTAGTCGCTGTTTTCCATCGACAACTCTGTATATTGTTACCCCCATTGGATCCGTTTCTGCATTCACGAAAATTGTCGGACATGGAAAGTTATTTAGTATGGAATCAATAAAATAACGTTTATAGCTTGGGCTCCACACACTCTTTCTTTGGTATGGAGGATTAAGGTCCAGCCTCTTAAATGACAACTGATCTGTAAACCATGATAGCGTTTGGGTATTTGATCTTCGCTTAAGCATCAATATTCCTCCTCGCATGAATCAACATGAACTAACGTTGCGCCAACATCGAGCTGTCAAAGGCCATACTTTTCGCTTCTAAAAACATTGCTAGCCGCTCCATCAATGCAGGAATGTTCTTCAGTTCACATTCCCAAATCATCATGCACTTCCATTTTTCTGCATTTAACCGTTCTTGCACTTCAGCATCTCTTTCTTGATTGCGTTTTATCTTTGGCAACCAATACTCTAGATTAGACTTTGGACGCCTTGATCCTTCTTTGCAATCATGACCATGCCAAAAACATCCATGTACAAAAATAATTTTTCGGCGGCCAGAAAAAACAATGTCCGGCTTTCCTGGCAGGTCCTTTCGGTGAAGGCGATAGCGATAACCCATCTGCCACAAAAGTTTTCGCACCAATAGTTCCGGTTGTGTATTCTTGCTGCGGATTCTCCGCATATTCTCGCTACGCGTCACCCCATATTATTCGCCCTCAAATCGCCAAGTCCAGAGGCAAATCCGAGATATCTTTCAATCGTTTACCCTCAACCATGATTTTTAAAAGTTCGAGGGTATCGTCGTTGCCAAAAGATTCAACTGCGGTAAATAGTTCATTCAGTGCAAAGTGATATACGCAATCAATATCTCCCGTACCCAAGGCAATAGAAGCTAACCTGCTAGGCAATGGTTCGGCTGTGACGATAACAATATGAGGCAGATGCCCCTTTCTGTTACGAATCAAATTCAACGCTTCTGATCGGCTGTTTTGACTTCGGTCTGACCTGATTGTCCATTTTACCGAGATGCTGGCATGTAATAGCGGTTTTCCACCGTTGCTTTTTCTAAGGTCAGCCCGTTTGGCGACATTTTCGTCAACGATTTGTTTTGGTGTGTTAAGCTCTTCATCAGTTAACAGATTCCGGACAATAATAATATCTGGAGTAATCGTATAGTCGCTTCCAAGAGCCGCCGCCAACTCGGGATCATTCTTCGAGGCCCGGTCAAGAGCAACCAAATGAGCAAACTGCTCAAAATGAGCAATAGCTAATCGGTTTCGATTGCCAATTTTTCGGACTTCCCAATCGCCAGGGCGAATGTGACTTAATTCCAAAAACGTCTGCCGAATATATTCGGCGTTCACACTCTCAAACTCATTGCCGCTGGTTTGTCCCGCCAATCTTTCTCTTGTTTCAGATTTAAGTTGTTCGGCAATGCTCAAGGCGATCGCAACGGACATTCTGTTGCTTTTATCGGCGTTGCTGGGAACTCCTTTACTATCGATAGTAAGAATGGAGCCAAGTAACGCTGCATGATAAGCTTTTCTTGCATCGGCGATTACTGCGTTAGAAATTGTCATGAAGCAAATGACCTATCCTTTGCTGCTGCATTTAGGCAGCGTATAATTTGCGTTCCGACGGCTTGAGCCACAGGTGGCGGAAATGCGTTTCCAATTTGCCGATAAGCTGCAGTTTTTCCACCCGAAAACTGCCATTCGTCGGGGAATCCTTGAATTCTAGCAGTCATACGAACTGTTAATTTTGGCATTCCAACGAAGTCTGGATCAGGAGCTTGATCCGCCAATCCATTGCCATCGACGCTTAATGCTGCCCACGCTTTTTTTGCCCGAGTCGGGCCTAAATCAGGTCCGCCGTGCTTTTTGCTGCCACCAACTAAAGTAGGCGCAATGTCGTTTGCTAATCCTCGCCAATGCCGGGCAAGTTTCCATTCACGCTCAGCCATCAAATCAAATAACAACTCTCCAACAGTAAGCGGATTTTGTGTCTGTACTTGCGGCCATTCAAAATGGGCTACTTCACTTTTTCTTATTGCAACAAAAACAACTCGGGGCCGGAGTTGTGACACGCCGTAATCGGAAGCATTAAACAAACGCCATTCTGCAATATATCCGAGCTTTCGCAACTGTTCAACAATCCGGCTGCGATAATCATCAAACATGGTATCAAGAATTCCACGGACATTTTCAAGCATAACCGCACGAGGACGCATTTCATCTACAAGTCGAATCGCCGCTGGAAACAAATCTCTCTCATCCTCTTTTCCCAATTGCTTTCCGGCACGTGAAAACGGCGGACAAGGAACTCCGCCGGCCAGCAAATCAATCCCACGAAAGGCATTGCCACTGAATTGGTGAATGTCTTGTTCAAGAACATTCCATAGGGGTCGATTCGTTCGCAAAGTATTACATGCATGCCGGTCAATCTCCAATAGCCCCACATGCGAAAATCCCGCCATTTCTAATCCCAGCGCCTGACCGCCCGCGCCTGCACATATTTCAAAAGACTCAACCATAATTTTCAACACACTCCACTACTCAAATCCATCGCAATATGTACTACATTATATTACATGTAATTATATTATTTCGCTAGCTGTGAGCAAGTCCCTTCTCGTTTTAACCCGACTGATAATATAAAGTCTGTAACTCAATTATGACAAGAGGCGATAAGCTACGCTTATCGCCTCTTGTCATATCTCAATTTATTCCTCTTCGTCTTCCTTCAGCTCGATGGTCTCGCCCTCGAGCGTCCCGTTCCACGCGACTTCAACCAACGGCTCATCGTCGCCTTCGTTTCCCTCGTCTCGTTCTTCCTCCATCGCCAATATCGCCGCCACCCGGTGAATAATATCGTGCGCCTCCTCGACGCGCTTCTCTGCGATGCTATCGTCCTTTTCTTCCTCGTCCGTGGCCACGTCTTCCACCGCGCCGATCACTTCGCCGATCTGGCCAACGCGGCGCTGGGTGAGTTCATCCTGAGACGCGACCGCCCCGAACGATGCGAGCAGCACTTTCAAAATCTTGGTTACATCCTGTAGCAACATAATATATGCCTTCTTTCATGATTTCGTTATTCTTTGCAAAAAATAATGCGATAAATTAAAAGTCAGCACCGGGTATGAGCTAAGCCAAAGGCCCGCGCAACGCGTCGAAGCGTTCTCATACCCGGCGCTGACTTTCGCTTGATGCCGAAGTGTTCTCGTCAGCGCTTATACCTTCACTTTTTCGTTTCGCGCCCGCCACTCCTTGCATTCATTACAGCGGTTCATCTGGTCTTCGAGCCGCTGGCAGATCGCCACGGCGGTCTTTTCGAACGCGCCAAGTCGATCATCGAGCCGGATTAAAAGCCATGCAGAAACCGCAATCGGAAATCCCACTTGGGAGATGAGCTGCGCCCAGTCCATGATTAGGCCAGCGCCGTGGTGTCAGAGGTCAGGACCACGGGGTCAACCGCCGAGATGAGCTCCCCGCCGGTCGACATAAAGATTTTGCGGGCGAGGATTAAGGTCTGGGTGGCGACGGCTTCCGCCTTGGTGATGCCGTCTTTCGGATTGGCTACCAAGAGATTCACGTCCTTGCCGCCTGCATTCTTAAAGCCCAGTTTCAGTGTTTTGGTCATCGGGTTGTCCTCCTTTCATTAAAAAATTCTCCTGCCACGCTTACTCGCCGGACAGGTTGGCCTGATCGGTTCGCACGATCTCGACAAGCGACTTGGATTGCAGCGCCGCGATACTGGCGGCGACATCGTACAAGTCCTGATCAAGAGCGGCAGCTTTCACGTTGGAAAAGCTCAGCGTCTTGAACACGTTCGCGCCGCTGGCATTGACTCCGTTGACGACTTTGATGCCGATCCGGGATTCCTGGGACGTTTTCACAACAGCCATGAGGATTCCCTCCTTTCATTTTTTCCTTTGCGCCTGCATCCCGCATTTCATTTTTGGCAAAACAAAAGGGACGC
>Ga0316604_10001431_pt1 | contig 21248 bp, 19 predicted proteins | sample OWC_soil_day20_C_FD_207650 | JGI IMG/M metagenome (GOLD analysis project Ga0316604, IMG submission 207650) | Wetland soil microbial communities from Old Woman Creek delta, Ohio, United States - OWC_soil_day20_CT | ecosystem: Environmental > Terrestrial > Soil > Wetlands | place: USA: Ohio...
ATGACCTACCCGCCGGCCGGCGGCGAAGCGGCGGTCCAGCGCTTCATGACCAAGGCCAAGGCGCTGATCGAGGCGGCGGGCCTCGCCATTCCGGTCATCAGCTCCGGCGGCACGCCGACCATGATGCACGCCGCCGAGGCACCCGTCGTCAGCGAATATCGCCCCGGCACCTATGTCTACAACGACCGCTCGCTGGTCATGCGCGGGGCCTGCGGCTGGGAGGACTGCGCCCTTTCGGTGCTGACCACGGTGGTCTCGGTGCCCACCGCCAATCGCGCCGTCATCGACGCCGGCACGAAGACGCTCACCTCCGATCTCCTCGGCCTCGCCGGCTACGGCCATGTGCTCGGGCGGGACGATCTGGCCATCGACCAGTTGTCGGAGGAGCACGGCCGCATCGTCAGCACCGGGCCGATCGGCCTTCGGGTCGGCGACCGTTTGCGCATCGTCCCCAACCACGCCTGCGTGGTGACCAACATGGTGGACGAAGTCCATCTCATCGAAGCCGGCCGGCCGGAGCCCCGAAAGGTGCCGGTTGCCGCGCGCGGCCGGATCAGGTGATATCAGGTCCGCCGATCCGGTCTCGGTTGAAGCGGCGTGGCGGCGAAACAGATCGGCGGCCCAACCGGACTTCCGGGTGGACCGCCGCATTCGATCGTCGCTTCTCGGTGGTGCCGAGCCTCACCCCACGGTGCGCAGGCCGCGCGAGGCGGTGACGCGGGCGCGGGCGACGCGCGGATCGATCTGCTGGAACTGGGTGAGCGCGTCGTTGCGCTGCCAGTTGTCGAGGCGATGCTTCCAGGGGCCGCACTTCAGCATTTCCTGGGCGGTGGCGAACCTGAGGCCGAGCGCCCGCGCCATCACCACGAAGGGTTCGGTGTCGACGCGCACCAGCCAGTGCTTGGCTTCCTCGATGTCGAGATCGGCGAGCAGCGCGAACGTGGCCACCACGTCGGCGAAGCGATCCTCGACGGCATACTGGCAGAGCAGTTCCTCGGAGACGATGCGCTCGCCGCCCTGCTGGCGGATGCGCTCCCAGGCCGACTCGAAGTCGTACAGGCCGAGCCAGTAGGAGTTGGACAGCCGCGCCTCGGCGAGACGCGCCGCCTCGATGAGGTTGGCCTCAAGATCGTCGTCGGCCTTGCCCATCACCGTCGAACGTACCTGGTCGACCGCCCTGCCGATCACCTCGGAGATGATGGAATCCGGCGTATCGGGGCGGCGGCCGAGGATTTCGGCGGTGCGGGGGTCGGAAAGCGCCTGCTGCACGATGCAGGCGAGCGCGATCTCGCTGAGCCGGGCGCCGTAGTTGCCAGCCACCAGGCGCCGGACCTCGACGTCGCCACGGCTGACGACAATGTCGGCCACCCGCTCGCTCAGCACCGATCGCTGGGCGATCGCCTTGAGATGGTCGGGGCCCTTTTCCTCGGCGATGGCGACCAGATCGTGATCGTTGAGCACCGGCGACTGCCGGAGCACCGGTGAGGCGACGGCCGCCGCGTCATCCTTGGCGAAGGTGCGGACGGCCCGTTCCGGAGCGCGGCGCAACGGGGCGATCTTCTCGGCGGCGAAGATGCGCGCCTCGATCTCCACCATCTCCGACAGGCGGGTGATGACGTCATCATAGATTTCGATCTGTTCGAGCGTGCAACGCTCGGACGTAAAGGCGAACAGTGACGAGACGCCCTTCAGCAATTCGTTCTTGCGATCGGGAGACGGATCGAGCGCAAGACTCTTGAAGTCCACGAGATTTGTTTCAAGCATTCCGGCACCACCCACAGAAAGCGTAACGGGTACGCTAACGCCTACAGATGGATATCGGTTTCATGAAATGCTTAGGATTTTATGGAAATCGCGATCCGTCCCGACGAAGATATGACAATCGCCCGACCCTCGTCAGCCGTCGGCAAGCGCGCCGTCATAGCCGAAGAATCGGCCGGAGGTTTCGAGCGTCAGCGCGTCGATCACCCCGATGATGCCGGCGGCGCTGTCGCCAAGGCTGAGCGGCGCCTCGCCGCCGGGCGCCGGATCGATCGCGCCGGGATGAATGAGCGCCACCGCGACACCGGACGGCTTGATGTCGCTGGCCAGCGACTGCATCACCTTGACCACCGCCGCCTTGACCGCCTGCCGGGCGTCGGGATCGAGCAAGTCAAGGCTGCGGACGTCGCCGATCGGCAGGATGGTGGCGATCTTGCCGCCGCGCGTCATGTTGGACAGCGCCGCCTGCGCCACGAACAGCGGGCCGGTGGCATTCACCTGCAACGTGGCGCGCAGGCCACCGCCGACCATGTTTCCAGCCGGCGCATAGCCGGTCCCCATCAGCATGCCGGTGGTGTTGACCAGGATATCGATCCGCTCGGACAGACGCGCCGCCAGATTGACGACGACGCTGGCCGCCCGGACATCGAGGGGGATCAGCCGCATGCTTTCAGGATGAGCCTCCTGCAGGGCCAGCAGCGCATCCGGCACAACCAACCCAGGGCGGTGGACAGCCAGGACGCGCGCACCGCGCGCATGATATTGCCGAACGAGTTCCAGGCCGATGCCGCGGCCGGCGCCCGTGATCAGAACCGTCGGTGTCATGCATCCTCCACTCACCAAACCCCACCAGCACGGCAATGTTCCAGGCGTACCGAGGACATGAACCGTCGGCGGCCGGAATGCCAGGCGGCACCCTCGCCAGACACCATGGCTGCCGCTCCGCGCCGGCGCGTGAGTGGAAAGACTTATCGGAACATTACGATAGTGGATGAAACGTAGAGTGAGGCTTCCGGGCAACGGCCGCCCGTGGGAAGCAGCGGTCTTTTCACAGGCGCCGGCCCCGGAGACCGTTTCTCAAATTCGCCCCGGAGAGTTTCAAAGCGGTCTCAGGGCCTGAGCCGAAATTCGCTGGGGCGCGGCAGGTGGCGACGAGTTCGAGAACCGGAGCGGAGCGAACTTCCTGTTCGTGAGCACCGGAAGCGGAGAAATCTAAGCTAGATGCCCGCCCCAGTAGAATTTCCGCTCAGGCCCTCAAGGGGCCGGCGTCTCGTCCGAGGCATCCCACGGCCAGGGGCCGCTCGCCTCCTTCAGCCGCTTGCGGGCGCCCTTCAGGATCTTGTCGAAATTCTCGTTGAGCGGTTCGTCGAGCGCCTTTTCCAGCAGGATCAGCACGGCATCGAGCGCCCACACCTCGGCATCGTCCTCCAGCGTCTCCTCGATGCCCTCGGCATTCTCGTCGTCAACGACGCGCGCCAGCCACTCGTGCAGCACGATGGCCTCGTCGCGGGTGATGGTCAGGGTGATCTCGTCGGCCATGGTCTACCTCGTCGCCACAATGAACAGTCTGGGGAATCTCAACAGCACGCCGCCACTGGACAGCGGCGGATAGGCCACCGCCACCTCCGCCGTGTAGGCGGCGAGGAAATCGGCCTTTTCCTCATCGTCGAGCGGATCGAGGAAGGGCTTGAGGCCGGTCGAGCGCACCCACTCCACCACCGCCGCCGCGTCGGCAAGCGGATGGTTGTAGATGGTGTGCCAGATGTCGAGCCGGCGGCAATGCGGCTTCAGCGCCTCGTAATAGGCCCTCACCGGCGGCAGCGGCGCCCGGGCAGCGGCGGTCAGCTTTTCCGCCCAGCGGCCGGCGCCGGCCACCTTGCGCATCAGCGCATGCGTCGGTTCGGTCAGATTGTCGGGCATCTGCACGGCAAGAACGCCGCCGGGCGAAAGCTCGCCCATGAACTTGACGAACAGCTGGAGATGATCGGGCAGCCACTGGAACACGGCGTTGGCAAACATCAGGTCGGGCGGCGTATCCGGCCGGAAGCCGGCGGCGTCGGCCAATCGAAACTCGACGTCTGGCAACCGCGCCCGCGCCTTGTCGAGCATGGCCGGCGACGTATCGAAGCCAAGATGCCGCGCCGCCGGGAAGCATTCCACCAGCAGCTCGGTGGAATTGCCCGGCCCGCAGCCGATGTCGACGACGAAGGACGGGTTGGCCAGCGGCAGCGCGTTGATGAGATCACGGGCCGGCCGCGTCCGCTCGTCCTCGAACTTCAAGTAGGTCTCGGGCGACCAGTCGGGCACCAATTACTTCCCGCGTCTATATTGATAACTGTCGTCAAATGCCTGAACTATTTCATCAATAATCTTCGCCGAAGCAGGCGTTAAGCTACCAGAAGCAATATCGACCTGAAGTTTTTTCGCCTTCGCCCTCAATCCTCCAGAAACCACGAGATAAGGTGCTTTGGGGGGAATATTGCTAGAGGCGGCAACAACATGAGCAAAATTCTCTCCAGTGGATGTTTCCCCAATTCTTCCACCATTCACTGCAAAAACTGCAGCAATATCATGTTGTCTGTCCCCCCGAGCGATCATAGCCTTTACCAAGGAAGCATCAGCATCACTCAGAACTCTACCATTTGAAGGAGCTCTCATTTTGGCCCTCAGAATCTAAGACTGCAAGCTCATCGCGCGCTTTGGAAGTATTCAAAAAAACAACCTCAGCACTTCCAGTATAGCCGATCTGCCAAAGCAACCAGCAATAATCCTTTGTGCCATTCCCGGGGCGCTCACCAGCTTCGATCACCCGTCCCGGCGGCATGGAAGGGCGCGGCGACAAAGGAAATACCTTCCTTAGTGGAGAAGCAGGAAGCCAATTACGTTTGGTCGAGAAACCGGTCAACCAGACAATCGGCAGGATAGCCGCTATCTTGCCTCCCTTTGGAACAATTTTTAAAGCACGACGAATAAAGTCCTCCGCGTCGGAGAACGGCGGATTCATAACAATATTCTGAAAATCATCGACATGCTTGTCGTTCAGAAAATCGAGACTACGCAAGCAATAGCCTGATCTCCGTACAATATCGGTCCCAACAGCATTCAGACCCAAGGATTTCGCCTGCTGGACAATCCGCCCACTCCCGCAAGCAGGATCCCAGATTAGGCCTTCAAACCGCTCAACGGTAAAGAGCGCTCGGGAACACTCCCGAGGCTCCACATACCAATCGAACTCATCCCTCTCCCAGAGATGCGCCTGCTTCTCACGAATTTTTGCCATGGTCCTTCATCGCGTCAGCGGCTTGTACTTCACCCGGTGCGGGTTGACGGCGTCGGCGCCGAGCCGGCGCTTCTTGTCTTCCTCGTAGGAATCGAAGTTGCCTTCGAACCATTCGACGTGGCTGTCGCCCTCGAAGGCCAGGATGTGCGTGGCCAGGCGGTCGAGGAACATGCGATCATGGCTGATGATCACGGCGCAGCCGGCGAAATCCTCCAGCGCGTCCTCAAGGGCGGCCAGCGTTTCGGTGTCGAGGTCGTTGGTCGGTTCGTCGAGCAGCAGCACGTTGGAGCCCGACTTGATCATCTTGGCCATGTGGACGCGGTTGCGCTGGCCGCCCGACAGCGAGCCGACCTTCTGCTGCTGGTCGCCGCCCTTGAAGTTGAACGACGAGCAGTAGGCGCGCGAGTTCACTTCCTTCTTGCCGAGATAGATGACGTCGGCGCCGCCGGAGATTTCCTCCCAGACGGTCTTGTTCGGGTCGAGCGCGTCGCGGCTCTGGTCGACATAGCCGAGCTTGACCGTCTCGCCGACGGCAATCTTGCCGGCGTCGGGCGTCTCCTGGCCGGTGATCATGCGGAACAGCGTCGTCTTGCCGGCGCCGTTCGGGCCGATGATGCCGACGATGCCGCCCGGCGGCAGCGAGAAGCTGAGGTCTTCGATCAGCAGGCGATCGCCATAGCCCTTGTTGAGGCCCTCGACGGTGATGACGTTGTCGCCAAGGCGCGGACCGGGCGGAATGACGATCTGGACGTTGGAAACCGTCTGCCGCTCCTCGTTGCGCCTGAGCAGTTCGTCATAGGACTTGATACGCGCCTTCGACTTGGCCTGGCGGGCCTTCGGGCTGGCGCTGATCCACTCGCGCTCGTTCTCGAGCGCCCGCTGCTGGGCGGCCGACTCGCGGCCTTCCTGCTCGAGGCGCTTCGACTTGGCGGTCAGATAGGCCGAATAGTTGCCCTCGTAGGGAATGCCACGGCCGCGGTCGAGCTCGAGGATCCAGCCGGTGACGTTGTCGAGGAAGTAGCGATCGTGGGTGACGATCAAGACGGCGCCGGGGAATTCGCGCAGGTGCTTTTCCAGCCAGGCCACCGACTCGGCGTCGAGATGGTTGGTCGGCTCGTCGAGCAGCAAGAGGTCGTGGTTCTCGAGCAGCAGCTTGGCCAGCGCCACGCGGCGCTTTTCGCCGCCCGACAGCGTCGACACGGCGGCGTCGCCCGGCGGGCAGCGCAGCGCATCCATCGCCATCTCGACCTTGCTGTCGAGGTCCCACAGGTTCTTGGCGTCGATGATGTCCTGGATCTTGGTGGCCTTCTCGGCGTTCTCGTCCGAGTAGTCCATCATCAGTTCGTTGTATTCGTCGATCAGCGCCTTGTCCTTGGCGACGCCCAGCATGACATTGCCGAACACGTCGAGATCAGGGTCGAGCTGCGGCTCCTGCGACAGGAAGCCGACAGTGGCACCCTTGGCAAGCCAGGCTTCGCCGGTGAACTCCTTGTCGAGCCCGGCCATGATGCGCAGAAGCGTCGATTTGCCCGAGCCGTTGGGGCCGAGCACGCCGATCTTGGCATCCGGGTAGAACTGCAAGTGGATGTTATCGAGAACTTTCTTGCCACCACCATAAGACTTGGTGGTGCCGTGCATGTAGTAGATGAACTCGCGCGCCATGGAGAAACCTTCGGGTGAGCGGGTAAGCGTTTGGCCGGTGTTCTAGCTCGCGAGGCTCGCAAGGGGAAGGAAAAAAGCCGACCGGAGATCAAGCCCGGAGCCAAACCTGACCCGCTGCGGTAAACGTGCTTGCAACCGCCGATCCGCCGGTGTCCGCCGGCCGCCCGGACATCGATGATCCCAGGCCGGCTATCCGGCGGCTCGAAGCCGTGTGCCCCGAGCGTTTGCCGATCTGACCGACACGCAAACGTTCCGGCACGGAAATCAATACAAAGCAAAAGATATTGCAACAATGCGCGTCCGATGCCTTAAGATTAACTGAGAATTTGCGACAAACGCAGCAATAAGGCGACGTCATATGCCACGTAGCGAGCCCCTCGACCCCCTCTGGCAAACAGACAATCTACGTCGCGCCATCCACGCAGCGGGCGTCGCCTTGTGGGCATGGAACGTCAATGACGATGGCTTTACGATGGACGAGCAGGGCTTCAGGCTTTGGGGGCTCGTGAAAGACGGCGAGGTCAAGTTCGAAGATCTGTCCGCCCATATTCACCCGGCCGACAGGGATCGTGTGCGGGCGGCCTTTGTTGGCACGCGAGGCATTGTCGGGCCTTACGAAATCGACTTCCGAATCATGGTGGACGACGAGATCCGCTGGATTTCGGCGCGTGGCCTGGGGGACGACGTCGCCAATCACAATGATCAGGTGTTTGGCATTTTCCTCGACGTGACCGGACGCAAGCAGGCCGAGGAAGGCAACGAGTTGCTGGCCGGCGAAATGAGCCACCGGGTCAAGAACCTTCTGGCCATCGCGACGGGTCTGACCAACATAACCTCGCAATCGACGACGACCGCCAAGGAGATGGCGCAGGAGCTCACCGGGCGCCTGGCGGCCCTTGGCCGGGCGCATGATCTGGTGCGGCCGCTCCCCGGCAGCCAGGGACGATCGGCCCTGCTCGGCGACCTTCTGTCGGTTCTGCTCTCGCCCTATGAAGACCTGGCGGCCTTTAGCGGTCGCATCCGCGTCGCGGTCCCTCGCATGGGGGTCGGCGATACTGCGGCGACGACGCTCTCCCTCATCATCCACGAGCTGGCGACAAACTCCCTGAAATACGGCGCGCTCTCCGTCGACACGGGAACGCTCGACCTGTCCGGCAGCACGACGGGGCCTGACCTGGAACTCACATGGACGGAGCGCGGCGGACCGCAGGTGGAGCCGCCCAAAGCCGCCGAAGGCTACGGAAGCAAGCTGGTCCGCCGAAGCGTCTCCGGACTCGGAGGGTCGATCACCTACGACTGGTCCGCCGAGGGGGTGATCGTCGTTCTCAACCTGAAAGGCGAAAGACTGGCGGTTTAGGCTTCGCCGGGACCTTCGCTGCGGGCGACGGCGCGGACATTCGCGACGCAGGCCGATGATCGCTGCGCCACCACCGACAATCACCTGTCGTGGTCGCCCCCGCCGGGGCGACATGAACACGCGCCCTTCTGAGAGCGATCAGTCTCAAATCAAACAAGATTTAGCCGCCGTCGATGGCGTCGGCGACAAGACAATTTCAGGGGCGGCAAAACTAAAGGTTGACTATCCGAGCCAAAACCCCTATCCGGTGGGCCATCGATCTTTTGCTGCCGAGCTTTGGTTACGACGTGGTGCGCCGCGTTTTGAACGAATCCTCCCTATAAAGCATCGTTATCACCATCTGCGGCGCTTTCGCGCCGCGGTCGTCAATCTTGCTAGGAAAGGGTTCATCATGACCACTGGCACCGTAAAATGGTTCAATTCCACCAAGGGCTTCGGTTTCATTCAGCCGGACAACGGCGGCCCGGACGCTTTCGTCCACATCTCGGCTGTCGAGCGCGCCGGCATGCGTGACATCGTCGAAGGCCAGAAGCTCAGCTACGACCTCGAGACCGACAAGAAGTCGGGCAAGATGTCGGCCTGCAATCTTCAGGCGGCCTGATACATCGGGATCTGCTTTCCTTTGACCACGGATGTACTGGCATTGCCGAAAGCACGAGACCAAGCGAGGTCAGGCAATTTGCCTGACCTTTTTTTATTGCCCCTCATTTGATGAGCAGAGCACTTCTACGAGAGATCCCCATGACCGAGCAGTACAGCAAGCCGCGTCAACAGGCCGAGATCGCCTTTGGCAAGACACAGACGCAGTTCTTTGCGCGCGGGCAGGCCTTGGAGGAACTCGATTCGATCGCGGTAGCCCGCGACGAGAAGACTATGCGGCTGCGCGCGGCCCGTCTTGCCAAGGAAGCGCAGGACAGCATCGCCGCGGCCGCCAAGCCCGCTCCGAAACGAGCCGGCAGGTCATGACTTCGGTCAGCCCCCTCAAAACAGGACTAGAGATTTGAGAACTGATAAAAACAAGGACTTTTCCGACCGCCGCGGCACCGCCAACGATGCCAAGGCTGCCCAGCTTCAGGCCTATCGCGCCGCCATCAAGGCCGCCGAGCCGAACCGTGAAGCCAAGCAGGCGGAACGCCTTGCCATAGCCGAGGCCCGGGAATTGCGCCGCGCCGAGCGCGAGCGGGTCAAACTTGAAGAACAAAATCGCATCGCTGCCGAAGTGGCCGAGCGCGAAGCCGCCATCGAAGCGGCCGCCAGGGCCGAGAGCGAAGCGCGCGAGGCTGCGACCAAGAACCGCATCGCCCGCGTCATCGAGGACGAGGCGGCCCGCAAGGCCGAGCGCGACCGGCGCTATGCCAACCGCAAAGCCCGCAAGGCCTGAGCGCCAGCGTTCAAGGAGCGGCCGGTGGCGCTAGGTCTGCGCCACCTTGGCCGTGAAGGTGGCGACGGACCGCTTGAGCACGCCGGCCTGTTCGACCAGTTCGTGGGAAATGGCCGATACGCGGCCGGCCGCGCCGCTGGTATTGCGGCTTTCGCCGACCACGTCGACGATGGTGAAGGCGATATCCTCCGACGATTTCGACACGCCCATCGCCGAGCTGGCGATATCGGCGGTGGCCGCCGACTGTTCCTCGACGGCGGCGGCGATGGCCATGCCGATGCGCGACACTTCGGCGATGGTTTCGGTAATGGCGGTGATGTCGTTGACCGACGCCTCGGTCGCCTGCTGAATGGCGGCGATCTGGCCGGTGATCTCCTCGGTCGCCCGCGCCGTCTGCTCGGCCAGCGACTTCACCTCGCTTGCCACGACGGCAAATCCCCGCCCGGCCTCGCCGGCCCGCGCCGCCTCGATGGTGGCGTTGAGCGCCAGAAGGTTGGTCTGCCCGGCGATGGACGAGATCAGCTCGACCACCGATCCGATCTTGTCGACGGCGTCGGACAGGCCCTTCACCGAGGCGGCGGTCTGCCGCGCGCCCTCGACGGCCCTCGAAGAGACGGTCAGCGACGCTTCGGCCTGACGGCCGATCTCGCCGATCGAGGCGTGCAACTCCTCGGTGGCGGCGGCGGTGGTGGCGATGCCGGTGCCGGTCATTGCCTGCGAGGCGCGGATGCTGTCGCAGCGGGCGGTGACGGAGGCGGCCTGCGCCTCGAGCGCGCCGGAATTGGTGCCGAGGTCGTCCGTCATCTTGGCGAGCTTGCCGAGCATTGAGGTGATCGAGCCGTCGAACTCGCCGATCGCCGCCTGCACGTGGTCCTGCCGGTCGGAGATTTTCTGCATCAGCGTTTCGCCATAGACGGAAACGGCGATGTCCATGTCGAGCAACGCCGCCTTGGTGACGGCGCCGATCATCCGCGCCGTCTTGGCGCCGGACAGGCGGGCGTGCCGGCCCATGATGACGGCAACCTGCTGCAGCACGTTGTTGTAGCCGGCAATATACCAATGCGGCTCCAGCCCGATGCGGACATGGGCGAGGCCGACGCGATGGACGCTGTCGAAATAGTCGCGATCGAAACGCGCCGAGAACAGCCGCTTCCAGTGCTCGTATTGCCGCTTCTTGAGGTGGTCGATGTGGCCCTCGACGAGGGCGGCCAGCTTCGGCTCCTGGGCCCAGCGGCGATAGAAGGCAGCGAAGATGTCGTCCATGTGCCGGTCGAGGATCAGCCAGGCGGCGCGGATGTCGGCGCAGGCCGCCTCGTCGATGCCATAGGCTTTCGTATGGCCCTGAAAATCATCCCACACCGCCATTCCATCCTCCGAGAGCCGAGATCCACCGCATTCTGCACATTCGGCACTATCTATGCGCGTGGTTTATAAAGTCTGAACTCGGCGCGTCCTGCGCGAACCCTTGGTAACCTTTCCCGCCGTCTGCATGATGAGAAGGGGGCAACGGTCTTCAAGGCCCGCCCCGGCACCCCGCTCCAGCCCGGCGCAAGCTTGTCTGGCCCATGGTGTGGACGGCGAGGTCATCTCGCCCTTTATAGCGCTCCGTGGCATGAGGCTTCGGCTCAGTCGGTCCGGCACGGCGACCATGATGGTCGCGGCGGGAGGCGATAGGACGCATGATCATGGCCACGGCACACTCCGTCTTCGCCGGCAAGACGGCCCACCTCTCGGCGCTGTTCGGAACGACAGCCAGGCCGGCCGGCGGCAAGGGAACTCCGCGGCGAACCGTCCACTCCTCGCGTACCGAAGACACGCCGGTCCGGCTGAATGCCCCCCACGCGCCCACGCCGGTGGCCGGACGCACGCCAGACGCCTTCGATCGCGCCGTGAAGCCGATCCGCTTCACCACCGGCGAAGCCGCCATCGCCGTGGGATGGAGCTATATCGACGACCTCGAGAGCTGCCTGTCGGCGGTCAACACCGCCATGAGCGCGCACAACTCCAATTCCGCCGAAATCGCCCGCCGCCATTTCGGCGATGATATTGGCGATGGCGTTCGCAAATACTACCAGACGCAGCTTGAGAATGCCGAGTACCGGCTGGACGACAGACTGTCCTCGATATCCCGCGCCTTCACCATTTCCGGCAGCCTTCTCAGAACGGATGACAACGGTCAACTCGCCCTCGGCTGGTTCACGCTGAGCTATCAGGGCGACGATTTCCGCGCCACGGTCGACACCGACCAGCTGGCCTGGATCACCAGGAATGGCGCAGCGCGGCCGATGTCGGTCCGCCAGGTGGTCGCCGACCTCGCCTCAGGAAAGCTGCCCCTCTGACGGCTTGGCCAACAGGGATGAAGCCGATACGATCTGCCTGCAAATGCCGGCCTCTCCGGCAGCAGGGAGTTCCAGCCATGGCGATCCTCGCCGCCATTCTCTACCCACCGGACACCGATATCGATGCGCTGCTGGCCGGCGTCGCGCGGGCGATGGCCGCCAGCGGCGCCCGGGTCGGCGGCGTGGTGCAGGCGCACGATACAGGCGATCGCAAGGGCCTGGCGCTCGTCGATGTCGGTGGCGGCGCCATCCGGTCGATCTCCCAGGATCTCGGGCCGCTGTCCACCTCCTGCAAGCTCGACACCTCGGCGATGGCCGACATCGCCGGCCATCTCGAGCGGCAGATCGACGCCGGCCTCGACCTCCTCGTCCTGAGCCGCTTCGGCAAGACGGAGATCGACGGCGGCGGCTTCCGCTCGCTGTTCGGGCAGGCGATGCTGGCCGGCACGCCGCTGCTCACCGGCGTCCGGCTCGAGCACGCCGCCGCCTGGGCAGCCTTCCACGGCGGCCTCGGCCTCGACCTGCCGCCCGATGAAGCCAGCGCCCTTGGCTGGGCAAGGGCCGCGGTGGCCTGACCACGCGAGGCCGCCGCCGATTGGCGTCCTGCCCGTCAACGACGACCCCTTGTTGCTCTGAGGGCAGCGCACCGCAGATGACATGACTACGGCGTCGACCTCAATCGTCGGCGTCGACCTTCCCAGCGGCCGACTCCAGCTTCCTGCGCAGCAGCAGAATGGCCTTGTGCACGACGGTGATGTCCTCGACGCTCAGGCCCTCGGCAAGGCCGTTCGCCCACGGCGCCTGAAGCGTCATGGCGGCTTGCATTATGGTGCGCCCCGTCTCGGTCAGCGTCACCAGATGGGCGCGCCGATGGTGCGGGTTGGGCTCAAAGGTCACAAGGCCATCCCGTTCGAGATCATTGACGATCCGCTGCACGTTCTGGCGACTGGCACCGATATCGCGCGCCAGCCAGGCCACCGGCTGCGGGCGCCGGCTGGCGACGATGGTGCCAAGAACCTGCCAGCGCGCGCTCGTCAGGCCGAGCCCGGCAACCAGGCGGTCGCCCGAGGCGAGCAACAGGCTGTTCACCTTGAAGAAATCCAGCATCAAGCTGGAAAGGCGAGCGCCCGCCGGCGTGTGGTGTTCACGGGTCATCGGGAAAGTTTCGTCCATTTTGACAATATATTGCCAATATGGACGAAAAGTCGATTCAGCGCAACAGACCGCGGTCGACGGCCGGCACCTCTATATTGTCATCATAGACCTTAATTGACAACATATTGCATATTTGATAGGGAACCTGGAGCATCAGCTCAAGGCTTCATCCGCGGAGACGCCAAATGCTAAAACGCTTGCATCCGGTGGCCGGCGGCATTGCGCTCGTGACGATCGCCACCTTCTGGCTGTCCACTGTGGTGAGCGAGGCCTTTCTGCCACCGACGACGATCGCGGCGGTGAAGACCTCGATCCCCTGGGGCTTTCTGCTGCTCATCCCGGCGTTGATGGCTGCCGGCGCCAGCGGCTTCCGGCTCTCCAAGGGCAACCGCCGCGGCGTGGTCGGCGCCAAGGCCCGGCGAATGCCGTTCATCGCCGCCAACGGCCTGATCATTCTCGTCCCTTCGGCCCTCTATCTCGCCGCCAAAGCTGCCGCCAACCAGTATGATGCCGGCTTCTACATCGTTCAGGCCCTCGAACTGATCGCCGGTGCCATCAATATATCCTTGCTGGGGCTTAGTTTCCGCGACGGCCTGCGCCTCACCGGCCGCTTGCGCCGGGTTCGTCACGCTTGACCGGTGCCAAACCAAACCGCGCCCCTCGCCGAGACGAACAGCGCGGTGGCTCCGGCAAATGCCCTCTATCCGGCGACAGTCGCCGCATAGTCCATTTTCTCTAGGTCGTCGATCAGGCCCGGACCAACCGGCGTCCAGCCGAGGCGCTGGCGGGTCAGCTCGCTCGACGCCGGCAGATCGAGACCGGCGAACAGCGCGAACCAGCCGAAATGGGCCTTGGCGTCCTCCGGAGAGATCGACGTGACCGGCAGGCCAAGTCCGGCGCCGACCGCCTCGGCGATCCGGCGCAAGGGGATCCCCTCCTCCGCCACCGCGTGATAGCGCTCGCCGCGCCGCCCCTTGTCGAGCACCAGCGCGTAGAGCTTGGCCACGTCGCCGACATGCGCCGCCGAGTAGACATTGAGACCGTCGCCGACATAGGCAACGACGCCCTTGTCGCGGCTGATGCCGATGAACGGCGAGATCAGCCCCTGCTTGACGCTGTCATGGACCTGGGGGAGCCGAACGACACGGACGTCGACACCGGCCTCCAGCACGGCGCTGCCGGCCAGCTCGGAGGCAATCCTCGGGTTGGCGTGGCCGGTATTGAACACCGTTTCGATGGCCGGCGCGCCGTGCTGGCGCTCGCCCATGCCGACGCCCGAGGTGATGATCAGCGGCCGGTCCGACCCCTTGAGCTCATCGCCCAGCGCCTCGATGACCCGCCGATCCTTGTCGCAATTGTCGACGAACCGGCTGAAGTCGTGGTCGAAGGCCGTATGGATCACCGCGTCGGCCTTGGCGGCACCGGCGCGAAGGCTGGCGGGGTCTTCCAGCTCGCCCCGGTGGACGGCAACGCCCGCCGCCTTCAGCGCCTCGGCGCCCTTGTCGGACCGGGTCATGCCCAGCACCTCGTGCCCGGCCGCCAGAAGCTCCGGCACAATATGCGACCCGATAAAGCCCGTCGCACCGGTCAGAAATACACGCATGGCAGAAGTCTCCGCTGTTGATGCAGTGAGACTAGCGGACCGGCGTCACGGTAAAAGATGTGACCTTATCGGGGTATACCGCCTAACAGGCTGCGGGACGTGTCAGTTCATCCGGCGCACCTTGGGCGGCGAGGAAGACTTCCCGTCTCTCACGTCCTTCAGACAGTCGGAAAACCGCTCGAACGCAACGCCAAAGCCACTCAAGTCATACCGCTCGGGCGGAATGCCTTTTGCCTTTGCGTACAGCATCTTGCTGTGAACCAAGTAATTCAAGAAATTCTCGCTCACCCCAGTAATCACCGCAAAGCCGGTACCATTGGTTTCAAAAGTTTGCGTCCTCACCGATAATGCAATCTTCGTTTCGTTGCCGATTTCATATTCATATTCTTTTCTTGACGGAGTCCAATTTTCACGAGCGAACGCAAAGTAATAGGGCATTCGGCCACCGGGTGGATTTGAATAAAGAATTAGACCCTGAGGCCCGTACCGGAGGGTAACGCCGCACGTCCTCTTCGATTTGTCGACAATTACCGACCAATCACTTCCGCCGTCATAGAGACCGCTGGGTTTCTCGCGGCTCTCAGCAAGGGAGCAAGCGCTGGAAAGACCCAAAGACACGACGGAGAGCACAAGCCAACCCCGAACGAACCGCACAGTCATGACCATAGCACGCCACCCCAAAACAAGTACGGATTGAAGGCGAGCCAACCCGTGGGAGCAAGGGCAGGTTCCCGGATGTGAACATAAAGAAAACAACGGCGCACAGTGACTAAACCTCAAGCCCTCGCCTACTACGAAAGTACTCCCCGTCGGGCTAATTCATCCGGCGCACCTTGGGCGGCTTGCGAGGCTTGCTGTCTCCCAGCTCTTCCAGACAGTCGAAATATCGACGGAATCCCTTGCCGAAGCCACTCAGGTCGTATTCGCCGAACCGGGACCCGTCGGATTCGACACGCAGCACTCTACTTCGAGCGAGATCGCCCTGAAACTTCTCGGTCAAACCGGAGATCATATAGTAGCCGCGGCCCCTATATGGAAAAGCGGTCGCCTCACCAGAGGATATAGCCCCCTTCTCATTCCTAATCTCGTAGTCATAAATCTTCTTTTCCGGAAGAAAGTCATTATCAACGAATGTTATGCTATATTCCAGCCTACCGGAAGGCGCAGAGGAATGAACGTATATATTCCTTTCACCAAGCGAAATATCAATCACGCACACTCGATCATCTTTTTTAATATTTACATACCAGTTGTCGCCCCGATCGTAGTTCACCGCCTGAGTGGGTGTCGCGCGCTCCTCCCCGGACCTTCGCGGCGCGGGCGTTATCGGTGTCGCGCCAGATCTCGGAGCGATGGTCTCCGGGTGGTTTCGCGCTTCCAGTGAGGGAACGACAATCGGGGTCGGTTCGAGCGGTATTCTTCCCGCTTCGACATCTATCATGCAGCCGAGCATGCGATGAATGGCGTCGCGGGTGCCCTTCAGGGAAAAGCGCCCCTGCACCATTCCATCGACGAGAAGCGCCAGACTGCTCCCGCGCCCGAAGCTCACGATGTCGTCTTCCGTCAGATTCTCGATGGTAACGCCCTTGTAGCTTGAAACTTCGACGCCAAACCCTCGCCCAGACCACGACAATCTGCCGTCATAGAACACTTCGACGGCATGTTCTTCGTCGCCGACAAAATTCCACCTCTTGTCCGAAATCATCGCGAAAAAGGTTGTATGGCCACGACTGTGATCGCCACCCAACAAGACCATCGAGCCACTTTCGAAAAACGTGTAGGTCATACACGATTTTCTAGGCATGTTTACACCGACGGACCAACCTGGTTTGTCATCGTAGTCCTTGTCAGGCAAATAATATGCTCCGTTCAACCCATCGTAACCATACGACAGGTTGTAGAACGGCAGATACAACATGAGAAAGACGACAAGTCGCAGACGAAGAAGCACTGCTGGCATCACTACACCGCCCACCTCGAAACCATGTGTGGATTGAAGGCAGTCCACACCCTGGGCGCAAGGGTAGATTTTCGGATGTGAACAAAAAGAAAACATCGCGGCAAAAGTCGGCTCAGGCCCTGCGCGGGCGCTTCAGGCCGAGGAGCGCCGTCGTGTGTCGCCCAGGTCCTCTTCCGAGGCGATGACGATCTGCAGCCATTTGCCGTCGTGGAAGGTTTCCGTTGCGTCGCAGAGCGCCATCAGGAGCGGGCCGAGACCGTCACGCCGGCTCGACCTCGTCGCGCTCGGCCCCGTCTAGTGCACTGACGCGCACTAAAGATTCACGACGCGGGGAGCGACGTGCACTAGATTCTTTTGTTGGTGCAGCGGCTTATCCAATCGGATGCAGGCCTTCGACCTGTAGCATCCGATTGGGCCGGTGCACTAGCACGGTCTTCGCCGATGAGCGGTCCCAGGTCGGTCTTCATGCGAAGAAGTTTGCTGCCTGCCAGAGCGATCGTTTCATCGGCGCGTCCAGTGTGTTATCGGCCTCCGGCAACGGCAACCCAGGGATTCTTCGCGATGACGCTTCTTCCTCCGACCTACGACATCAGTAAGTCCTACGAGGAGAACTTCAACGCCGGCCCGGTCTACGCAGGCCCCATTCCCCCGATGCCGGTCGCGCGGAAGACCTGGTCCTTCCTCGGTTTCGAGCTCTCGAGCCCGATCGGCGTACCGGCCGGCCCGCTGCTCAACGCCGCCTATGTGGAGCTTTACGCCCGGCTCGGCTGGGACGTGCCCGTCTACAAGACGGTGCGCAGCGTCGCCCGCGCCTCCCACCCCGCGCCGAACTGTCTGTTCATCGCCACCGACCCCCTCACGGAAGCCGATGCCCACGCGGTCCGCAGGATCGCCCCCGCCCCTCTCTCGGTCGACGGCCTCACCATCACCAATTCGTTCGGCATGCCCAGCATGGCGCCTGCGGACTGGCAGGCAGACGTTCGTCGCGCCTCGGACGCGCTCCACCCCGGCCAGCTTCTGGTGGTCAGCATCGTCGGCACTCCCGGCGCCGACGGACGCAGCCTCGAGGACGACTTCGCCCACACGGCGGCGCTGGCCAGGGCGGCGGGCGCCCGCGTCATCGAGGCCAACTTCTCCTGCCCCAATGTCGCCAGCGCCGAAGGCGAACTGTTCCGCGACGCGCGGACCTCCGCGTCCATCGTCCGGAAAATCAAGGACCGGATCGGCGACATCCCGCTGATCGTCAAGATCGGCGCGCTGCCGGAAGACCGCCTTGCCGCCGTGATCGAGGCCTGCCTGCCCTTCATCGATGGCGTCGCGGCGATCAACACCGTGCCGCTTTCCATCGTCGATGACGGGGGAAATCAGGCCCTCCCCGGAGCCGGCCGCCTGAAAAGCGGCGTCTGCGGCGCCGCCATCGCCGGGGTCGCCACCGAGATGACCGCCCGCCTCCTCACCATCCGCGATCGCCTGAAGGCGACGTTCGCCGTCGTCAGCGTCGGCGGCGTGATGTCGGAAGACGACGTCGACAACCGCCTCGCCATCGGCGCCGACCTCGTCATGTCGGCGACCGCCGCGATGTGGGACCCGCTGCTCGCCTCGCGCTGGAAAGACCGCCATAGATAGAGCGGCTTCCTGTTCCTTCAACACCCCTACTCGGCGGCGAGCGGTATCCCGTCCGGGCCGAGCAGCTTAGGCCGAGGGCCCGGCGGGGCCGATGACGTCACGAGATGCGGCCTGGCCGGCACCGCCTGCGGCGCCTCTTGGGCCTCGTCCCGCGTCCCCGTCTCATCCGACTCGTTCGGCGAGGCGAGCTTGCCGAACAGCCAGCCGATGGCGCGATTGAGGCGGTTGATCATCAGGTAGAACGACGGGATGAACACCAGCGACAGCACCGTCGACACCAGCAGGCCGCCGATCACCGCCACCGCCATTGGCGCCATGAACTCGGCGCCCTGGCCGGTGCCGCGCGCCGCCGGGTACATGCCGGCCACCATGGCGATGGTCGTCATGACGATCGGTCGGGCGCGCTTGCGGCCGGCGTCGATGATCGCCTCGGCCTCGCTGAGACCGTGCTTCTGCCGCTCGACGGCAAAGTCGACCAGCATGATGGCGTTCTTGGTGACGATGCCCATCAGCATCAGGATGCCGATGATCACCGGCATCGACACCGCGTAACCGGTGACCATCAGCGCCACCACCACGCCGCCAACCGACAGCGGAATGGAGCCGAGGATGGTGATCGGCTGGAACACGCTGTTGAACAGCAGGATCAGCACGATGAACACGATGGTCAGGCCCGAGATCATCGCCACGGCGAAGGCCTCGAAGATCTCCTGCTGGATCTCGGCGTCGTCGGTGTTCTGGATGTGCACGCCGGCCGGGAAGGTCTTCACCACCGGCAGGGCGTTGATCTTCTCCAGCCCCTGGCCGGAGGTGTAGCCGGCCATCATGTCGGTGCCCACCTTGACCAGGCGCTCGCGGTCGTAGCGGTCGATGGTCGACGGGCCCTGGCCGAAGCCGATGTCGGCGACGGTGGACAGCGGCACGGCCACGCCGGAGGCGGTCGGCACCCTGAGGGCGGCCAGCGTCTCGACATTGCCGCGGGCGGCAGTGTCGAGCTGCACCCGCACCGGGATCTGCCGGTCGCCGTCGGTGAACTTGGCGAGGTTGCTGTCGGTGTCGCCGACGGTGGCGACGCGCAGCGTCTGCGACAGCGCATCCGTCGACACGCCGAGATCGGAGGCGACGTCGGGGCGCGGCGTCACGCGGATCTCCGGCCGGGCGAACGACGACAGCGCCGACGGGTTGGAGAACATCGGGTCGGCGCGCATCTGGTTTTCCAGCGCCGTCGCCGCCTTGGCGACGGCATCGCCGTCCTTGCCAAGCACGCCGACGGTCGCCTCGCGGTCGCCACGCTCGTTGACGAAGTAGAAGCGGATGTCGGGAACCCCGCGCAGCACCTGCTGCACCTTGTATTCCATCTCTTTCTGCGTCAGCACGCGCTCGGAGCGCTGCACCAGATTGACCACCACGGCGGCGCGGCGCGTTTCCAGCGTGCCGGTCGGCGAGGTGCCGCCCATCACGAACACGCTCTTCACCTCGGGGAAGACGTGCATCCGCTCGCTGATGGAATCGGTGACCACCTGCGTGTCGTCGAGCGTCGAGCCCGGCGGCAGTTCGATCGAGGTGACGATGCGCGACTCATCACCCGGCGCGAACAGCTCGGTCGGCAGATTGGCCGCGTGCACCATGGCGAACACGAAGGTGGCCAGGCAGGCGACGATGGTCACCACCGGCATCACCGGCAGGCTGAGCACCCGGCGGCCGGCGCGCACCTTCGGCGACCATAGCGTCACCTTCAGGAAGGTGGCATAGGCGCGCACGAAGGGGCCACCCTCATGCTCTTCCGGGTGCGGACGGGTGAGCCAGGCCGAGAACACGGCGAAGAACACCACGCCGGCGATCATCCACAAGGCCAGCATCTCGCCGCCGGAGCCGGCCAAGGCGTGGACGGTGGCGTCGACCCCCTCGAAGATGCCCGAAGCGTCCGACAGCGGCCCGTGGCTGTTCAGCCAGTCGATGCCGAGATAGGCCAGCAGGCCGACCGGAATGAACCAGACGATCCGTCTCAGCGCCGTGCGGGCAAAGCCGCGATAGACCGGCCGGCCGTCGGTGCCGTCGCCGGTGTAGGGCGCCTTCATGAAATAGGCGGCCAGCATCGGCGTGATCAGGCGGGCGGTCAGCAGCGAGAAGAACACGGCGATGGCCACCGTCAGGCCGAACTGCCGGAAATACTGGCCGGGAATACCGCCCATGAAGCTGACCGGCGAGAAGATGGCGATGATGGTCGTCGAAATGGCGATCACCGCGAGGCCGATCTCGTCGGCCGCTTCCACCGAGGCCCGGTAGGGCTTCTTGCCGGTGCGGATGTGGCGGACGATGTTCTCGATCTCGACGATGGCGTCGTCGACCAGGATACCCGTCACCAGCGTGATGCCGAGCAGGCTGACCATGTTGAGCGAGAAGCCCAGCATGTCCAACGCGAAGAAGGTCGGGATGGCCGACAAGGGCAGCGCGATGGCCGAGATGATGGTCGCGCGGATGTCGCGCAGGAACAGCAGGACGACGACGACGGCGAGCAGCGCGCCCTCGATCAGCGTCTTCATCGAGTTTTCGAAGCTGTTGTAGGTCTGCACCGTCGAATCGTCGATGCGCTTCATCGACACGTCGGGATACTCTTGGGACAGCTTGCCGATCACCTTGCCGACGCCGTCGGACACCGTGGCGTCGCTCGCCCCCTTGGCGCGGTAGATGGCAAAGGCCACCGCCGGCCGGCCGTCGAGGCGGGCAAACGACTTCGGCTCGGCCCAGTGATCGACCACCTTGCCGACGTCGCTGAGGCGCACGTCGCGGCCATCGCCGAGCGGCAGCCGCGTCGCGGCGAGATCATCGAGCGAACGGGCGCTGGCCAGCGTGCGCACGGCCTGCGACTGGCCGCCCACCTCGCCCTTGCCGCCCGACAGGTCGACGTTGACCGCCTTCAGCGCCGCGTTGACCTGAGCGGCGGTGAGGCCGAGCGCCATCAGGCGGTCGGGATCGATCTGCACCTGGATTTCGCGCGTGACGCCGCCCATGCGCTCGACGCGACCGACGCCGGTCACCGTCTGCAGGTCGCGGATCACCTTGTCATCGACGAACCAGGACAATCCCTCCGGCGTCATGGCCGGCGACGCCGCGGCATAGGTGA
>Ga0316604_10001432_pt1 | contig 21245 bp, 16 predicted proteins | sample OWC_soil_day20_C_FD_207650 | JGI IMG/M metagenome (GOLD analysis project Ga0316604, IMG submission 207650) | Wetland soil microbial communities from Old Woman Creek delta, Ohio, United States - OWC_soil_day20_CT | ecosystem: Environmental > Terrestrial > Soil > Wetlands | place: USA: Ohio...
TAGAAACGCTTAAAAATACGCGTAATACTGTTTCTCTTGAAATCAGCCGCTTGAAAAAAGCAAAAGAAAATGCGGATAATTTAGTATCTCAGATGCGTCTGGTCGGTGACCAAATTACTGAATTGGATGGTAAGGTAAAAGTAGTAGAGGGAAAATTGCAGGCCATTATTATGGATATCCCAAATATACCTCATCAATCAGTTCCTGTCGGACGTGATGAAAAGGATAATGTAGAGGTACGAAATTGGGGAACGTTGCCTACATTTGGGCAGCCACCACTCCCTCACTGGGAAATTGGTGAGAAGCTTAATATTCTTGATTTTGAACGAGGCGGCAAGGTGACAGGAGCACGTTTTACTTTTTATCGCGGTCTAGGTGCCAGGTTAGAACGATCACTCATTAGTTTTATGCTGGATGTACATACGAGCGAACATGGTTACACTGAATTTTTCCCTCCTTTTATTGCGAATAAAGAGAGTATGACAGGTACGGGGCAGCTGCCTAAATTTGGCGAGGATATGTTTAAGTTAGAGGGGCTGGATTATTATTTGATCCCTACCGCTGAAGTTCCAATTACCAATTACCATCGTGGTGAAATTTTGGATGCTAAAGATTTACCTTTATATTATACTGCTTATAGTGCTTGTTTCCGCGCGGAGGCAGGAGCTGCCGGCCGCGATACTCGTGGATTAATTCGTCTTCATCAGTTTAATAAGGTGGAGATGGTGAAGTTCTCTTTACCTGAAAATTCTTATGAAGAGTTGGAGAAATTAACACATAATGCAGAACGTATTTTAGAATTATTAGGTCTGCCCTATCGTACGGTAGCTTTATGCAGCGGTGATATGGGGTTCTCTTCTGCTAAGACCTATGATATTGAAGTATGGCTGCCTAGTTTCAATGCCTACCGGGAGATTTCATCTTGTTCCAATTTTGAGGATTTTCAAGGCCGTCGTGCGGATATTAAATTCCGTCGGGAAGCAAAGGCTAAACCAGAGTTCGTGCATACTCTCAATGGATCGGGCTTGGCAATCGGTCGTACCGTAGCTGCCATTTTAGAGAACTATCAGCAGGCTGATGGCTCTGTTATTGTACCAGAAGTATTAAGGAAATATATGGGTGTTGATGTTATTGCTACTAAGTAAATCGTACTAGGTAGAATAAAGCTTCTTTGCCTGTAGAAAAGACTTGGCATAAGCCAAGTCTTTTCTTTGTATAAATGGGATGTCTCTCCAGCCCTATGCAACTGTAATGAAGGATAAAACCAAAAAGAAAAAAGAAAAACAGCTAAACGCGAAGATGCGAAGGAATGCAAAGGACACGAAAGAATAGTATGATTCCCTTCGTGTCCTTCATAATCTTAGCGTCTTTGCGTTTCAAATATTTTATTGTACCATATAAATTCCCTTCTCAGTGTTTTCTGCGCCTCTGCGGTTCAAATGATTTTATTTCCTTAACGTTTTTTTGAAATATAGTCTCCACCGGATTGTACGAGCTGTACTAAAAGCACCAATAATACTACGGTGATCAGCATAACATTGGTTTCGTAACGATAATAGCCAAAACGAATTGCTAAATCCCCAATACCTCCGCCGCCTACTATGCCTGCCATGGCGGAATAGCCAATTAAACTGACAGCGGTAATTGTAAGCCCCCGGAGCAGCCCTGAGAGACTCTCTGATAATAATACATCCTTGATAATCATCCAAGGTGTGGCTCCCATGGATACAGCAGCCTCGATTACACCCCGATCTACTTCCCATAAGGAACCTTCCACCAACCGGGCATAAAAAGCAATGGCGGCAATGGATAATGGCACAGATGCTGCTGCAGGTCCAATGGTTGTGCCGATCAGATTTTGGGTCAGAGGTAAAAGCAGCACTAATAAAATGACAAAGGGGGTAGATCGGATGATATTAATGATAAGCCCCCCAAGGCTGTTAATTATGACATTCTCGATAAATAATCCTTTCGATGTAACATAGAGGAGAAGTCCAAGGGGAATCCCTAAAAGAACCGAGAGGAACAAAGAGATACCTACCATGAAAAAGGTTTCACCGAAAGCTTTTGTTAAATCCGGTAGTAAGGAAATCCAGTCGATGCTAGCCATGTGTCACCTCCACACGCTCCACCTGGGAGTTAATATAATGAATTACTTTAGTAAGTTCCTCTGGTTCAGCAATTGCGTTCACGAGAAGCACGCCTAGAGGCTGGTCATTAATATATTCGATTTTCCCATGGAGGATATTTAGTTTAACCTTATAGTTTTGTGCTGCATCAGAGAGGACAGGAGCTTCGGCCTTATCCCCTCTGTAAACAATTTTAAGGATTTTTCCCGTTATGTTATGTAATAGACGAGGTGGTAAGTCAAAGTCATAAGAATGCTCTACAAGCTGTTTGGTAAATTCATATTGAGGGTTCGCAAAAATGTCTAAGACCGTACCAGTTTCGACTACAGAGCCTTTACTCATTACGGCCATGCGGTGGCAGATTTTTTTTACGACTGCCATTTCATGGGTAATGAGTACCATGGTGATTCCTGTTTTTTTATTAATATCTTTTAATAGATCCAATATTGAATTGGTTGTTTCTAAATCAAGGGCGGAAGTGGGTTCATCGCAAAGCAGTATTTTAGGTTTATTGGCTAAAGCCCGGGCAATTCCAACCCTTTGCTTTTGTCCACCGCTCAGTTGGCCAGGTAACGCATTTTTCTTATCACTTAATCCTACAAGGTCGAGAAGCTCATTGACTCGTGGAGCAATTTCTTTTTTGTCGGCTTTTGCTGCTTTTAGGGCAAAAGCAATGTTGTCATGGACAGATTTTGTGTGGATGAGATTAAAGTGTTGAAAAATCATTCCTGCATGGGTACGCAGCTTCCTTAGCTGATCACCTTGGTAGTGAGTAACATCTTGTTTGTCAATGATGACTTTTCCGCTGGTTGGCGGCTGTAATAGATTAATAGTACGGAGCAGGGTACTTTTCCCTGCTCCACTTGTGCCGATGATCCCGAATATTTCACCTTTCTCAATATGAAGGGATACATTATTGACTGCCGCAAAGGATCTTGTCTTTTCTAAAAATAAAACTTGAATGTCCTGTAGATCAATCATTGGCATTACCCCTCCTGATGAATTATTTTAGATTCCATTTCTTTGTGTACCAATCGGGTTTTTGGAAATCTTTAAATACATGTTTCGGATCTTCAATGACGGCTTTGAATTCTTCAGACTCAATGATTTCTTTAAGATCTTTAACAAATTGCTTATCGAGATCTTCTGTACGAACGGCAACCAGGTTTTTTAGCTCGTCGGATAATTCTTCTTTAATAATGGCGGATGACAAGTCAATTCCAGCGGCAATGGCATAGTTGCCATTCACAACCGATAGGGTGATGCTGTCTAAGGAGCGGGGCAATTGAGCTGCTTCAATCGGTGAAAATTTTAGACCGTAAGGATTCTGGTCAATATCTTTTTCCGAAGCTTTTGTCGCATCGATGGATGGTTTGAGGGTGATGAGTTTATTTTTCTCCAATAAACGAAGAGCACGGGCTAGGTTTGTTGGATCGTTAGCAAGGGTAATTTCATCACCGGGTTTAAGAGCCTTTTTCAATTCGCTTTCGTTAGTGGCGTTGATTTTTTTAGAATAAATGCCTAGACCAGCAGTTGGGACATTAATAACAGGTGAGAGTTTTAATCCTTTATCTGCTGAAAATTTTTCTAAGTAGGGTTTATGCTGAAAGAGATTTGCATCTAATTCTTTATTGTTAAGAGCAAGATTAGGTTGAACATAGTCGCTGAATTCTTTTAGTTCTACTGTGTAGCCTTTCTTTTCAAGACTTGGCTTGATGGCATGACGAATCATATCACCATAAGGGCCTGGGGCAACGCCAAATACTAATTTTTTTGGTTGCTGTGACTGACTGCTGGATTGCTGGCTGGACTGGCAGCCAGCAATAAGACCAATGGCAAGGATCAGCAGCAGTGAGGTTATAAAACGTAGTTGTTTTTTCATTATGTATCTCCCTATTTTTATATTTTTTTATACTCCGAAAGCATCAATTAAAATGTACCTGGCAGTGGATCTCCTTTTGTATCATAATGAAATGTAGGGGATGCTCCAGCACGAACAGGGGTTGGTACGACTGCAGGCAGTCCTGTTAGCTTGCTTAGCTCCAGAGCAATCCATTCTGCAGTGAAGGTATCGGTTCCTAGAGGCAAGTGATTCCCATGAGCTTCTGTTGTGGCGACAGGAAAAATAATAATTCCTCGTTCCTTGCTCAGTTCCAAAGCAGTATCTAAAGTAAGTTCTTCCCAAATGATTGGTTTGGACATAGTAAGCAGCTCTTTTTATTTATGATGATAGAAATAGTTAGCTATATCCTACTTCTTAAAGATTGGGTCTTTTAACTCTGTCTTTATGCCTGCGATTTTTTGTGCGGCGGCAGCATATTCTTCCCAGGGTTCTAGTGCTCTGACGACTAATTTGGCTCCATCAGGAGAACCGCCGCCATGCATGCAGCCAGGTACACCTCCGCCAATCGTCAGCCATTCTACCAGCCGTGCAGCTCGAGCTCTTGTTTCTCCGTCAGTGCCGGCTGCAAGAGCCTGAAGTAAATCCTGGCCATATTCTGGTGATTGAAAATCAGTATAAGATGGGAAGCAGCCTGTCTCGGAAATTCCACCGCTGATATCCTGAGCCAATAATTTTGTTTCATAAGGGAGTCTTGCGACTTGGGTTTTATTAACGTGAGCCAACAGGGAATCGGGCAGCCAAACTCCCGAAGGGTGACGTTGTCCTAAGAGAATCGCTCCTAAGCCTATACCGAAGGTGACTTCATTATTAACTGCCATTTGATTTAGTTTATCTTGGAAAATTTTGCGGGAAAGACCATTGGAACGAGCCATATTAATGGCGGCTCCGATTAGTACATCACCTTGCCCGGCTACGCAAGCTCCGATGGCAGAACGATACAGAGCTGTAAAATATTCAATGAATTTTCCTGCGTAGGAATATTCTCCTTGGAGAAAGATACGATCTTCTGGGACAAACACATCATCAAAAAGGAGATAGGCTTGGGTAATGGCGCCAGCTTTAGGTGAATCCCAGCCTTCTTCTTCGTCTCTGGTATCACTGGGGCGGCGAGTTTCTACGATAGTAAGACCTTGAACATCTCGGGGAATGGCAAAGGCAATGGCGAAATCTTTATCGGATTCTCCATAAGCGTTGCCGGGTACGCAGAGGATTTCATGAATGGCTGCAACACCGCAGATTTGCGCTTTATACCCTCTGACGATAATACCTCCCGGCACCACTTTACTAATGTGCAAGTTGCTGTCTTGATTTTCTTGCTGGGAAGGTTTTAATGCCCGATGTCCTTTGGCATCTGTAATAGCGCCAGCGAGTACCAGTGCGTTGTCTTCTACATATTGCAAATATTTTTCCAGTCTGCTGTGATAAGGAGTATGCAGTTCTTTATCTGTCTCATAGGTTACTGCCCATAGGGCATTTAGGATCGTCCAGCCTGTGCAGGTAGCACCTTGACAAGTTCCTGTTTTGCGAAATTGGGCTCTCTTCATGCGGATGTTTCCTGCGACGTCTTCCGGCGTTTTCATTAATGTGTTCCAGCGGTGAGCTTTTTGTTCTGAAAAGTGAGATGTGTTGGTGAAGAGATCTGTCTGATCAGGATCGAAGGCTGCATCATAGGAAAGGGAAACGGATTGAACATGAAGCCTTGTAGCAGGGTGGGTGGTAACATCTTCTATTAATTTTCCCCATTTGTAGATGTTGGGACGTAGTTTTTTTAGACTATTGGTATATTGAGAGCCGTTTTGTAAAGTCATAGAATCCTCCTAGATCCAAAGATTTTTTCGATTGTCAATTACACGTTTTGCTTTATGCGTAGCTCTTGGCAGAGTACCTGATTCTAGAATTTCAATTTTGGCGGAAACTCCAATTGTACTTTTTAATGCTTTATTCAGTTTTGCCGCTAAATCTGTCTGATCTTTGCTATTGCTGCGTTCTGCCTGTATGGTTAATTCATCCAAATGATTGCTGCCGCGATTTACGATGAGGCTGTATTCACCTGTGAAATCGGGATCTTTTCGGACAATGGATTCTACATCACTAGGGAATACATTCACGCCTTTAATAATAAGCATGTCGTCTAGGCGACCATGTATGCCATGTAGTCTTAGAGAAGTGCGACCGCATTGGCAAGGCTCAGTGGTATAGGATACGATATCACCAGTTCGGAAGCGTATGAGGGGTCTAGCGGATTTTTGCAGCGTAGTGAGTACCAATTCACCTCGCTCTCCTTCTTGTACAGGTTCCCCCGTATCAGGATCTAATACCTCGGTGAGAATGTGATCTTCAGCCCAGTGTAGGCCGTTTTTCTTCTCGCACATACCAGCGCAGGAACCGAAAATATCAGATAGACCATAATAATCATAAACTTGTGCGCCCCATAGTTGTTCTATGTTGGTTCTTGTTTCCGGAATGGAGCCGCCAGGTTCACCAGCTACAAAAATCTTTCGAAGGGACAGCTCTTTTGCGGGATCAATCCCTTCTTTTTTTGCGGTTTCTCCTAGATACCAGGCGTAGGAAGGTGTTGTCCAAATCGCTGTCACCTCAAACTGACGGATGAGACTCAAGAGGCGTTCAGATGGAACGGTACCTGCATGAATCGAAAGGGCACCTACCTTTTGTGCACCTAGTACGCAAGGTCCACCGACAAATAAAGAGAAATTTAAAGCATGGCAATAGCGATCATGGGGACGTAGCCCGCTGGAGAAAAACTGTCTGGCTTCATAATCAATCCAGTCATCAAAATCTTTAGCCGTAAATGGCGAAGCTGTAGGAATACCCGTTGAGCCGCTGGATGTTGAAATATACACAATATCTTTCTCTGGTACAGCAACAATATCGCCCAAAGGGGCTACTGTTTCTTGTCTTTCTCGCAGTGTTGATTTTTGCAGCATTGGAAAATGCCTAATATCCGTCAAACTTTTTACTTTGTCTGGATGTAAGCCTAAAGCATCGAAGCTTTTTCGATAATAGGCAGAACCTTCATAGGCGTGTTTTAGATGTGAAATGAGCAGCTGTAGTTTTAATGAGCCCCAGTCAGCTCTGGTTTGTGTTTCTAATTTATAATCCCAATATTGCTTTTCGTTAGTTGCCATAGAGCGATTCCTCCTAGAATGTAAATGGGAAGATATGCGACTTATTTTTGGCAAAAACAAAAAGGCTGAATAAATTGGCAATGCCAATTTATTCAGCCTTCAGTGTTCTGACCAGCTAAAGCACATATTTATTATTGCTTTTCATTATAGGGGGTGAATATTATGTTTGTCAATAGTTTTTCCTTGGGGAAAAAAGACTTAAATTCGTACTTCAAAGTTGCCTTTTATTTTAGATGATGATTTGTTCTTTCCCTGTACTATTTTCTGAGGAGAAGGAGAAGCGGTTGCTGAGGAATTCATTAAATTCAGAAGATCCTGTGGACTCTCGGCGGAATAATTAAGAATGGTTCGTTGTTTTTTGTGCGTGTTCTTCCATAGGCGGAAACAGGTAAGAGAAATGGCAATGAGTAATACAAGAGAAAAGAAGAAGCCGAAACCAAAAGGAGAAGGTTTATTCTTAGAGGTGGACACTGTAGGGGTGGAGGTGGTTTGGGATGAAGTTTCCTGATACGTTCCTAAAGAAGGTTGTGCAGGAACAGGAGTGTTATCGGTAGAGGAGGGAGAGGCTGCCTTCTTTGTAGTTGCAGGAGGCGGACTAGTTGTTTTGCCTTCCGTTGGTGTCTTTACAGTTGCTGATTTATCGGCGTTAATAGAATTGGATGCGGGTGGTGATGAAGGCTGATCTGCAGCACTATTCTCAGAAGATTTAGGATTCACAGTGGGAGGTGTAGGAGGCGTTGGTCTCGTTGGCGGGGTTGGAGTTTGCATATCAAAGAAGCTCCTTTCTCATTCATATCTTACTCTATTGTACCAAATATCACCGAAGCTTGTATATCATTAAAGTGCATTGCCGATTAGGGAAATTTCCTGGTTCAATTTGTTCTTTGCAATTTAAGGAATGCGTCGGAGTATTATAGCTATTTTAATCAATCTGCTCTTTATAATCTTCGCGTCTTGGCGGTTCAAAAGGTTTTATTTTTTAGTCCCGCAATACTGTATTTTCTTATAGGAATTATGTGGTATCTTGTCGAAGTATAAGACTAATCCTTTAGAATAGAGCTACAGGTGCTCTTATATAGAAATACAGAGAGTTAAAGAGCGGAGGTAAAGTGTTTTGAAATTAGAGTCAGGCACGTCTATTGCTCAAGAGATTGTTGCTTTAATTTATAATATAAGTGGGTACCCTGTTATGATTTGGGATCATACGGGGGTGCTTCTTGCTGAGTCTGGTGATTTGGAATTTGGAGAAAAGTGCAAGCTTTCTGGTGATGAGCATACTAGAAGTTTACAGAGGAACACATCTTGTGATTATATAGAGGAATTTATTTTTCTGGAGGATACCAGAAGGGGTAAAATTGCGATTGGCAGTACTACTGATACTGCAAAAACATTGATTGCACTGGCAACGGAATTGGCTGGTCTTTTATGGCGGAAAAATAAGGCTTATCAAAAATTGAATCATCAAATGGGAGAATATGAGACATTATTTAATTTAATTCCTGTGCAGATTTGGTATAAAGATACAAATAATAAAATTATTCGTGTAAATAAACAGGTGGAAAAAGATATTGGTATTCCCATTCAGGATTTTGTAGGAAAATCGGCACAGGAATTTTTTCCTGCCTATTCGAAAAAATATTATGAGGATGATTTGGCAGTTTTACACTCGGCTGAGCCTAAGCTTGGCATTTTGGAACAAATCAATCATGTCAGTGGTGAGAGCCGCTGGATCTATACGAATAAGCTACCAACTATGAATTGTGATGGCATTGTAACAGGACTTGTTGCTTTGGTGGTTGATATTACAGAAAGTAAGAAAATAGAAAAGCAAATGCCGATTTGGGCTAAGATATTTGAAAGCAGTGGCGAAGCAATTTCAGTCACCGATAAAGAGAATCGCTTTGTTGCCGTAAACCGCGCTTTTTCTTTAGCTACAGGTTATTCATCTGATGAGGTCATTGGTAGAGAGCCTAGTCTTTTAAAGTCTGGTTACCATGATAAGATCTTTTACCAAAACATGTGGGCGGCAATTATTCAAACAGGTTCTTGGGAAGGAGAGATTTGGGAGAAGCGAAAAGATGGTGTAATTTATTTAAAATGGTTACGAATTGATCAGATTAAAGATGAAGAAGGCAATTTGATTAATTATCTAGCACGATTTACCGATATGAGTGAGAAAAAGGCAGCCGAAGAGCGGATTCATTATCTGGCAAGGCATGATGCGCTAACGGGACTGGCCAATCGGGAAGTGTTAGGCAAACAACTAGCAAAAGATATAGAAAGAGCTCGTCATAGCGGCAGCGGCGTAGGAGTTATTTCTCTTAATTTGGATCGGTTTAAAAATATCAATGATTCCTTAGGGCATAAAGTGGGGGATGAAGTCTTAAAGGAGCTTGCCGATCGGCTGGAGACCTGCTCTAAGAGAACAAGTCTAACAGCGCGTTTTGGTGGCGATACCTTTAATTTTATTGTACCAAAAATTTCTCAGAAAGAAGAGATTATAAAAGTAATTCATGAGGTCATGAGTGCTTTGGAAAGGCCTCTCTTGCATGGTGGATTCGAGTTAATCATTACTGCAAGTATTGGCGTCAGTGTATATCCTGATGATGGAGATACGGCAGAAGTGCTAATTCGCAATGCTGATACAGCCATGCATAAGGTGAAGGATAATGGACGTAATTTTTATGAGTTCTTTGAAGCCAATATGAATCAATATGCATCGGAACGTCTTATGCTTGAAAATAATCTACGGCGTGCGCTGGCAAGAGAAGAATTTGTTCTATTTTATCAACCCCAAGTGGACAGTAAAACAGAAGCTCTCATTGGAGTGGAAGCTCTGATCCGCTGGATGCGTCCTAATTCTGAAATCATACCACCAGGAGATTTTATTCCAATTTTAGAAGAGACAGGTCTTATTATTCCCATTGGCGAATGGGTTTTGGCAGAAGCGTGCCGGCAGCATAAAGAGTGGATTCGAAAGGGCTTACCGCCAATTCCTATCTCCGTGAACATTTCTGCCATTCAATTTCAGGAAAAGGAATTCTTGACGATGCTTTCTAATATTATAAAAGAAAGTGGTATTGAACCAGGATATCTAGATCTGGAGCTAACTGAGAGCGTTGTCATGCGACAGCCGGAATTTGTTATCAAGCAGCTAGAGTTTATTAAAGAGATGGGAATCAATTTATCCTTAGATGATTTTGGAACTGGGTTTTCCAGTCTGAGTTATCTGCGCTATTTTCCTTTGGATCGGTTGAAAATTGACCAATCTTTTGTACGGCGTTTGTCGACGGACTCGGTTAATGAAGCAATCATTGAGGCGGTAGTGGCTTTAGGAAAGAGTTTGAAGATAAAAACCATTGCGGAGGGCGTTGAAACGAAACAAGAATTAGATTTTCTACGAAAGCTTGAATGCGATGAGATACAAGGATATTATTTTTCGAAGCCTTTGCCCAGTGATGATTTTATAAAATGGTTTACCAATCGGTAAAGAAAAGTCTTAAAGAGGCTTTTGTTCCTGGAGTGGAAAGTGTAAGAGAGCATAAAAGCGAACAGGGTGAAAAAACGTTTGAAACGCGAAGGCGCGAAGAGTAAGAAGGACACGAAGGGAGGAAGGGCATGTTATATTCCTTCGTATTCTTCGTATCTTCGCGTTTTAATTATTTTTTTGCTTTTCAAAATAATTAAAACCCTGCAATGAATGCAGGGTGATTTACATAATAATATATTGCTTTTGAAATTATATGGCTAGGGCGGCAGGACTCGAACCTGCGGATGCGGGAATCAGAATCCCGTGCCTTACCAGCTTGGCGACGCCCCAATGAAATTTCCTATATGCATTATATACTATTTTTCTAAGAATAGCAAATCGTTTTCCTGTAGAAGGCTACTCTATTTTATAATTATGTAGTGTAGCATGTCAATGTTCTTTCCTCTTGGCAGAAAATCATTGCGGTAACTAGAAAGAATCGTGTAAAATAAGGGTTCAGGACAATTTAATTCGGAGCTAGATCGAATCAACTTAATCACAGGTTTAAAATAGATGACAGGGAGAGTCGCATGAAATTATTTATTGCAGAGAAACCGAGTATGGCAGCAGAACTTGCAAAATGCCTGCCTGGCCCTCTCGTTCGCAAAGATGGATATATTGAAACCGGCGACGGGGTCGTGACTTGGGTATTTGGTCACATTCTTCGCCAAGCAGAACCGGGAGAATATGATGAAAAATATAAAAAATGGCGGGCTGCAGATTTACCCATTATTCCTGCAGAGTGGAAGCTGTTAGTGGCTGATTCCTGCATGAAGCAATTTAATATTATTAAGACTCTCATTGGTAAAGCCGCAGAAATTGTTCATGCAGGTGACCCGGATCGGGAGGGGCAATTGCTGGTGGATGAAGTATTAGGCTATACTCATAATGAAAAACCAGTTATGCGCATTCTTGTAAATGCACTGGATGAAAAAAGTATAAAAAAAGCACTTACGAATCTGCGCAGTAATCAGGATTTTTTTAATTTAAATCAGTCGGCTTTAGCTCGTTCACGGGCCGATTGGCTTGTTGGGATGAACCTGTCTCGTGCGTTTACGTTAGCCGCCCAAAGCGCTGGTCACGAAATTACATTACCCATCGGTCGGGTTAAAACTCCTACTCTTGCGCTGGTAGTGAGACGGGAGCGAGAAATAAATAACTTTAAAGCAGCAGATTACTTTTTAATTAAGGCAGACATAAAACATGAGAATGGACCATTTAAAGCATCGTGGAAAGCAAAAGAAGAACAGCTAGGCAGGGATTCAGAAGGACGTTTAGTTGATCCTGTTATTGCACAAGCATTGATTGAGAAACTGGAAAAAGCACAAGAAGACGTTTCTATCGTATCTTGTGATACCAATGAAAAAAAAGAACCTCAGCGCCTCCCCTTTTCTTTGTCGGCTCTACAGGTTCTGGCCGGAAAAAAGTACGGATATGATCCCCAGGCTGTTTTGACCGGGGTTCAGAATTTATATGAAAAGAAACTTACATCCTATCCCCGTTCAGATTGTGATTTTTTGCCTGAGTCTCAAAAAGCGGATGCCACTGTCATTCTGGCTAATTTACGCAATAGTCACCAGGAAGAGCTAGCAGTATGGTCAGGAAAGGCTGATATAAAAATTAAGAGCCGTGCCTGGAATGATAAAAAGATTACGGCCCATCATGCGATCATTCCCACGGAAGTACCCTGTAAAATTAACACATTACCGGAAATCGAAAGAAATTTATACTTCTTAATTGCTCAGGCCTATGTAGCGCAATTTTATCCTGTTCACGTGTATAATCAGACTCGCGCGGAGCTTGAATATGCAGGTGAAGATTTTGTTGCTAATGGCAGAGTCATCGTGACAATGGGCTGGAAAGAACTTTATGGGGGTGAAGTCAAGGAAGAAGAGGATGAAGATAGTAAGACTCTGCCTAATATGCAAAAAGGTGATAAGGCTGAGTTTATCAGTGCTACGTTAGAAAAAAAGACAACAAAGCCGCCAGTACGTTTTACCTCTAGTACACTGCTGCAGGCTATGAAGGAAATACATAAATATGTTAAGAATCCTGAATTGAAAAAACATCTTAAAGATGTTTCTGGAATTGGGACAGAGGCCACTCGGGCTTCTATTATAAAAGAACTGACAGTACGGTCTTTTTTAGAAGAAAAGAAAAAATACCTGTATCCTACGGAGTCGGCTTATCTTCTCATTGATGCATTGCCGGAAGAATTAACCTATCCTGATTCCACAGCCATATGGGAGATTATTTTTAATCGTATGGTGGAAGGAAAGGCTGAGCTCAATAGTTTTATTGGTCAGCAGACCGAATTTATTACTAGCTTATGTTTAAAGGCCAAAGAAGTTCAGATTGAAAATAAAGATGCGAATGTAGTGAAGTGTCCAAGATGTAAGCAGGGTGTATTAAAACGGCGTAATGGCAAGAATGGAGCCTTTTGGGGATGCTCCCGTTTTCCGGAGTGCCGGGGTACTTGTAATGACAAAGATGGACAGCCTCAGCTATAAAAAGACTCGATTCGAGAAAAAATAGTCGAATACAAACGATTTTCAAAGAATACTACCATTTTTGATCCTTATATGGTATTATTTTCTTATTGGTATAAGGGGGTAAACAAATGAAGTGGTTTCAGAAAAAGGCTGTTATACTGATGATATCCTTCTTGGGTTTGGGGATATGGCTGCCTGTCGTTCAGGCTGGACCTATACAAAATAGTGACCTCATAAAAATAACCGTAAATATAACCATTGAGAATCCGGATTATTTCTGGAAGTATCCTTTTTTAGGAAAAGAAATTGATGGCATTCGAATTTCTGGCATGGGGCAAAGTTTTTTTATACAGCCAAATTCAATCGGCGAAAGAGTGGAATTTGATGTACCTAAGAACTACCGATTAAAGATTGCTCTTGAATTACAAAATAATAATGAGACTGTAAAAGAAACTCGCTACTCTACAAAACGAGGCGTAGATGACAAGAAAAATACGCTGGAGATCCTTTTAAAAGCACCAGGGCCTCAATCGATTATTCTTACTACAGCAGATTTCGAAGAAATACGGGGTAAATAACTAGGGTTAAAAGGCAGTGATTTGATTCATAGATTTCCAAAAATCTTTTTTACTATATAGCGGATTCGTACATCTAGTTATATAGGGAGGTTCATATGAGAAAAGAAAGAGTACTATTGGTTGATGATGATGGTATAGCTCTATTAGTGCACAGTAAAATGCTGGAACAGCATGCTGAAATTGTTACTGCGGCAAATGCGAATGAGGCTTTGGAAATTATAAAGAAAGATAAGGCTTTTGCTGTCATCATATCGGATCAATATATGCCGGATATGAATGGGGCTGAACTGTTACAAATTGTAGGTGTTATGGTACCGAATATGGTTCGGATCATGATTACTGGTTTTGCAGATTTAGACGTTGCCATGCAAGCGGTGAACTTGGGAAATGTATTTCGGTTCTTGGTTAAGCCTTGCTGCCAAGAGGACTTAGTGCTGGCTCTTGCTGCTGGCCTTGATAAATATCGACAATCTACAGGCGAGACGTCCCAAGAGGAGGCTGCATTGACAGAACCATTAACAGAAAGAGAAAGAGAGGTTCTGCGCTTATTAGGCATTGGTTTTACCAGTGGAGAAATTGCTTTGGCTATGGGGATTACCATTGGTACCGTTAAAACTCATGTGCACCATATTTTTGGTAAATTAGCAGTGAATAACCGTATTAAGGCAGTGGCGAAAGCAAAAAGTATAGGACTTATATCAAGGTAACATAAGGTTCTTGGAATATCTAAGAAAGATATTCCTATTTTATTTCGCATTCGTACAATTTTGGTGAAGAAATGAAACAATATTTTTCAAGTTATTGCAAAACTATATCTTTTGGCAGATGTGGTTTAGAAGTAAATCATCTATATTATGAATAAGTGGTAATCGTATTTGAGAAGGTGATTTTCATGGAACATATAAATGTGTCATTGATTCTATTGTTAATTTTAGTCGGCATATCATATGCGATGTCCTTTTATACTTGGCGATATCGTTTTATATACGGATTATGGCTTTTTTGGAGTGTAGCTTTTGTTGGTATCACATTACAAATTGTCGGTTTCTTATTATATGAAGGTTTAGATGTTGCAATAATAAGTGCTAGTATCGCCTTTTTATGTATTGTAGTTAGCCTTATTGCGTTTAAGTTCTTTGAGATTGTTCCAGCAGCAAAAAGCTTAGCTGTTGAGAATATGGAGGATGGCATTCTCGTACTTGATACGAAGGACCGAATATTGGATATGAATGCCCAGTTGGAGAAAATTTTAGGCATTAAGAAAGTCAATGTTGTAGGGGCCGTTGTGGAAAGAATCGCAGCAAAGTGGCTAGTGCAAGCTATACAAGGCGAAAAGTTTCAAAAATACACGACGATGCTTCAGCAAGATGAGAGCTATTATGAAGTCAACTCTACGCCTTTGCAGCATCGGGGAAAAAATTTTGGCAGGGTGATTGTGCTCTGTGATGTTACCAGCCGTATGTTGGCGGAACAACGCTTTCAGCAATTATTGCAGTCAGAAGAAAAATTATTGCAAACGGAAGCCTTAGCTCATATGATGTTTAATCACCATCAAGCCATGATGATGATTATTGAAAGCAAGACGGGTCATATATTAGAAGCAAATGCAGCAGCAGAAAATTTCTATGAATCCCCCCTGATTGGTTGTCTGATACAAGAATTTATTGAATACCCTGATGAACGTGGAGAAAAGAATAGCAGTCAATATGCAAATGTCGGAGAATATCAGTTTATGGCAAGGCACGCCTTAGCTTCAGGAGAAGTAAAAGATTTATCTGTGAATCTTACAACGAAAGTGATTGGTGAAATGGTATTATCTTTTTTGATTTTAGAAGATTTTACCGAAAAAATGCAATTGGAAAAAGCGCTGCGGGAAGCAAAAGAGAAAGCTGAAAAGGCAAATCGGGCAAAGGATGATTTTTTAGCAATTATTAGCCATGAGCTTCGCACGCCGATGAATGGTATTTTAGGAATGGCGAAACTGGTGCTAGGGACAAAATTGCAGCCAGATCAGCGAGAGTGCTTAGAATTGGTACAGGTTTCAGGGGAAAAACTGCTGGTTTTATTAAATGACTTACTTGATTTTTCAAAAGTTCGGGATGGAAAACTGGAATTAGAGAGTATTTGTTTCTCCCTGCGAGATGTAATGAGCGAATTTCATCGTATCTTAAGAATGAAGGCAAAGAAAAAGGGTTTGCAATGTGTGATTCATATCGCCCATGATGTACCCGATGGATTGTATGGTGATCCTCGGCGTCTGCAGCAAATTGTAATGAATTTAGCAGATAATGCGGTAAAGTTTACGAAGACCGGCTTAGTTTCAATTGCAGTGAATGTTAAGCAATACCTTGATAATCAGGTGAATTTATTATTTGTTGTACGAGATACGGGAATCGGGATTCCCCCAGAAAAAATCAATATTATTTTTCATAAATTTACTCAAGTCGACTCTTCGACTACAAGAAAATATGGCGGGACGGGCTTAGGACTTAGTATTGTGAAACACTTGGTTGAAATCATGGGTGGTAGAGTATGGGTAGAAAGCAGCATAGACAAAGGCAGTTCTTTTTATTTTACCGTTGCCTTCGAGGTTTGCCAAATGCCTTCGGGCAATCATCCATTAGAGCAACTCAAACAGCCTGAAAGCAGCAACGAATTGGAACATATTGAGAGCCTGCAAGTTTTATTAGTGGAAGATGAATTTATCAATCAAAAGGTAGCTGTTAAAATGCTGACCAATCAAGGCCACAATGTTACATTGGCCTCCAATGGACAACAGGCGATAGAATTCTTTAATAAAGAGCAATTTGATATTATTTTTATGGACATACAAATGCCTGAGATGGATGGGGTACAAACGACAGCCGCGATTCGTGATCTAGAAGAACAATGGGCGGATGAACGGCATATCCCGATTGTGGCTATGACAGCTTATGCGATGAAGGGAGACCGGGAACGTTTGATGTCTTGCGGGATGGATGAATATATTAGTAAACCTCTGGATGCTGAGGTATTAAATAATGTAGTCAGAAAACTATTTTATGAGCGGTATGTAAATCCTAATGGGCAAGAAGAAATGGACGAGGAGCCGAAGGAATTGGCAGCCAATCCCTACTTGGATCAGCTTTTGAGCATTTGTCAGGGTGATGTGGATACAGTGAAGGCTGTTATTAGCTGTTTTTTGGACAATGGTACGCAATATATGCGAAATATAGAGCAGGCTGTAAGCGAAAAAAATGCCAACCACTTGAAGCTCAGTGCTCATCGCTTAAAAGGTGCAGCAACGTATTTCGGAAATCAGACAGTTGTGGAATATGCAGCGCAACTAGAGCATATGGGAGATGTAGGTCAGCTTATTGATATTGAGCAGGTTTTTGTCAAATTGCAAGTAGCTGTCAAAGAATTGGAAGATGGGCTGCAGCAGGCATGGCGAGAATTACCCAATACAAAAGAATGAAAAAATACACGGCAGGAGCCGTGTATTTTTTCATTCCCTGTATTTTTAGAGTATGTGTTTTCGCTGTCTGGTGTGGTTGATTAATTTTAGAACGCGTAGTATTTTAGTGATGTACGGAATCATTTGAAAAAACTTTAAGAATTTCAAAGTTAAGTCTTTGGGTTTCTAATATTGCAGTAATTTTGGCATCCATTCGATATAAAGTGGTGACAATATCATCTTGCTGATCCTCTGATAACAGATCAATGTTTGCGTGTAATTTTTGCAATTCTCCTGATGTTAATTCTTCTAAGCTGTCAAGACGCTTGTTGATATTCTCCATCGAAACTAATATTTTGTTTAGTATTTCTTCGTTCATATAATTCCCCTGTCTTTATCAATGATATAAATATATGTAATTTTTGGGTTGACTTATTATACATTTTCCACTGCTGCTGCGTCAAGGCGTGTTATGGAATATCTTTAGGATCAAGGATAGCGCCAGGTCCTTCTTCTCCTGTACGAATTCGCACTGCGTTTTCAATAGGATAAATAAAAATCTTACCGTCGCCGATTTTTCCCGTGGAGCAGACTTTCTTTGCAGCTGCTACTACTTTTTCTACGGGAACTTCGCATACAACAATTTCTATCTTGATTCCAGCTAAAAGATTGATGTTATATTCTTTACCTCGGTATATTTCAGTATGACCTTTTTGTAGCCCGCAGCCAAATACTTGACTTACGGTCATACCTGTAACTCCGATTGCATTTAATGCTTCTTTCAATTCCTCCAGCTTGCCAGGACGGGTGATAATATCGATTTTGGTCATGATCGACATGGTGACTACCGCCTTTCATCATAATATAAGAAGCAACGAAGTGAAGATGCTGCATATACTGATAATTAGCTATTTACGGTTAGATTCCTCCTGGCCATTGGTAATAATGTGTGGGAAAATCTTTATAATGCATAAAGTGAGGGATATTCAGGCAAGACTCTAATAGATACAATTTGTAAAAAAACATTTTGAACCGCGAAGATGCGAAGAACATGAAGAAATGAAGAGCTTATAGTAATCATATTATTTCTTCGTGTCTTTTATATTTCTTCGCGACCTTCGCGTTTCATTGCTTTTTTTTATAACGCTATACCTTTGGTATAGCAAGAAAGAACCTGACAGTAGAAACTGTCAGGTTCAAAAGGAGGATTATCGAAAAGAGGGAATGTTAGTAATCATGTCTTAGAGTTATCTTCCTGGCGATCCATAATGGCAATGTCACCTTCTTCGCCAGTGCGAATTCTAACAGCATTTTCAATGGGATAAACAAATATCTTACCATCGCCGATTTTACCGGTGCGACATACTTTTTTGACCGTTTCGATTACGGTTGTGACAGGAACTTCGCATACTACGATTTCCACTTTTATGCCAGCTAAAAGATTAATATTATATTCTTTACCACGGTATACTTCAGTATGACCTTTTTGCAAGCCGCAGCCAAATACTTGGCTTACTGTCATACCCATTACACCAATGTCAGCTAAAGCTTCTTTTAATTCTTCTAATTTACCAGGGCGAGTCACTACATCAATTTTGGTTATTTTTCGCATGAAGGATTACCACCTTTCTGATTTAGTGAGATTTAGTATGTGAGGCTTGTAAGATTGAACTATTGACTGGCTCTGATTGAGTGACAACATGAGAAAAGGCTAGAGGAGAACCAGCAGTCACATCTTGGTAGGTATAACCGCGTTCACCGTGTTCTGCAATATCTAGACCAATGTCTTCATGGCTTTCATCAGAACGTACTTGCATGAATACGCTAATTACTTTTAATATCACAAAGGTCATAACAGCTGCGAAAACCCAGGTGACTGCAACTCCGAATAATTGAGTCCAAACAAGATCAGGATTGCCAAAAAATAATCCATCAGCACCAGCTGGATTTACAGCTGTAGAGGCGAATAGACCTGTGGCGATTGCACCCCAAGTGCCGCCAATTCCGTGAACGCCAAAAGCGTCAAGAGCATCATCATAACCAAGTTTTGCTTTTAGAATACTAACAGCAAAGAAACAAATTGCACCGCCAGCTAAACCGATCACAATAGCAGGTATTACACTAACAAAACCTGCAGCAGGAGTGATTGCCACAAGACCGGCCACACAACCGCTCGCTGCGCCTAGTATAGTGGGTTTGCCATGATAGAGCCATTCGGTTAAAACCCAAGCGAGTGTAGCAGCGGCTGCAGCTACGTGAGTAACAACGAAAGCGCTGACTGCTAAGCCACTGGCAGACAATGCACTTCCGGCATTAAAGCCGAACCAGCCGAACCAGAGAAGAGAAGCACCGATAAGGGTCATAGGCAAATGGTGAGGCAGCATAACTTCCGTGCCGTATCCCTTGCGTTTGCCAATAAACAAAGCAACTACTAAACCAGAAATACCTGAGGAAATATGAACAACCGTTCCGCCGGCGAAATCCAAGATTCCCATTTCCCGCATCCAGCCACCGACACCCCATACCCAGTGTGCAAGAGGGTCATACACAACGGTAGCCCAAATGACAATAAATACAGCAAAAGCGGAGAATCTCATACGTTCAGCAAAGGAACCTGTAATTAAAGCAGCTGTAATAATGGCGAACATACATTGAAAAACCATAAAAAGCAGATGAGGTATCGTTGCAGCATAGTCGGCATTTGGTAATTGACCTACATCGTTTAAGCCGAACCAGGCTAAGCTGCCGATGATATGGTTGATATCAGGTCCAAAAGAGAGAGAATAGCCCCATAGTACCCATTGTACAGTAATAAGTCCGATGATAAAAAAACTTTGCATAAGAGTGCTCAGTACGTTTTTAGTTCTAACCATACCACCATAAAATAAGGCTAAACCAGGTGTCATAAGCATTACTAGTGCAGCACTTAGCAGAATAAAAGTAGTATCACCTGTGTCGATGGTAGCAACCTCGGCGGCGGCTTCTGCGCCTTCTGCGAAGGCTGTTCCGAGACTAAGCAGCATCATAAGGACAGAAGTGCTCATAATAGTCAATAGCTTTTTCATGTTAAAACCTCCCATGATTAATTAGATCGTAAGATATAGTATTTTATACTTTTGGGCAAATAAAAAGCGCCTAAAGGTGGTGAGACCTTTAGGACGCCATTGTCCCTAATAGACAGAAAAGACCTCCGCGAGTACTTTGCGAAGGCGTCATTGCCTATTTTCGTATAAAATTTATAAATGAATTATATCAGTGTTTTATAGCCATGTCAATAAAGAAACGCAAAATAAAAATCCGAACAAAAATAGTATTTTTCTATATAAAATTCGATAAAAATAGGTTATAATAATTTCTGGATTTGTAAAAGCGTAAAAGTACAAGTCTATTTTTAATGTTATATATATAGAAGCTTAGTCATAAGCATAGAAAGTATAAGTTTTTAAGTGCGGAAAAGGTGAGATATTATGAACCACAAAGGCACAATGCCGCTAACGCGGCACACAAAGGAGTGCACGAAAAAATAAATAAACCCCTTTATCGGTTTTTTTAAGGACGCGTAGCGTTTTTCTAACGTAAATATGGATGAGAAGGAGCAAGATAATGCAAAGCAAATATGATGTAGTGATTATTGGCGGAGGTCCGTCGGCAATTTTTGCCGCCTATGAACTAGTGTCCAGCAATCCAGCTATTTCTTTAGCTATGATTGAAGAAGGCCATGATATTTACCATAGGACATGTCCCATAGCAGAAAAGAAAGTGAAGCATTGCATAAACTGCAAACCATGCAGTATTATGCGTGGATTTGGTGGGGCAGGAGCCTTCTCTGATGGTAAGTATAATTTTACCAGTGAATTTGGAGGCTGGCTAAATGAGTATCTTACAGATACGCAAGTGGAAGAGTTAATTGATTATGTAGATTCGATTAATATGAAATATGGAGCACCTAAGGAATTCTTCACGACCAAGAACAGCAGCATTCGCAAGAGTGCAATTGCTCATGATTTACATCTGCTGCAAGCAAAAGTTCGT
>Ga0316604_10001433_pt1 | contig 21239 bp, 12 predicted proteins | sample OWC_soil_day20_C_FD_207650 | JGI IMG/M metagenome (GOLD analysis project Ga0316604, IMG submission 207650) | Wetland soil microbial communities from Old Woman Creek delta, Ohio, United States - OWC_soil_day20_CT | ecosystem: Environmental > Terrestrial > Soil > Wetlands | place: USA: Ohio...
CAGTGAGATCATTAAATTTCCGGTCATTATGATGGCGTTTTAACCGGAAGTTCTGCAGTGAAATTTCCACTTCAAAGAATGGGAATGTACTGCTACGGTCCCAGCATTCATTTTTCAACAGTTCAAAGGGATAATCCTGCTTTTCATACATCTCCAGCAGCAGGGTTTTAAGCCGGTTGAGAAAATTAACTGCGCTTTCTTCACTCCTGATATCAATACGTAATACCAGTATATTGAGGAAGTGGCCTATCAGCCTGTTCCATTTATTTTTACTTCTACCTGTAACAGGTGTTCCTGTAGTGAGATCTGTGGCGCCGGTATAACAATGTAATAACAATTGTGTAACGGCGGCTACTACAATAAATACACTCAGGTTCAGATCAGCCGCCAGTTGCTTAATTTGTGAATACATTACACCGCTTATTAAAAGCGTTTCTTCGCCTTTTCCCTGACTACCTGTTACAGCCGGCATATTCATCGGGGCTATGTTACTTACCTGGCGATGCCAGAAAGATTTCAGTTGTTCATTGGTGGCTGTATTTTGTTCTTCTTCTATATATTGACGGTATTGAATAGGCTGTGATGGATCTTTTTTATTACCTGTTGTCAGTTCATTATAAGTATCGATCAGCTCATTGAACAAAATTTCCATTGACCAGCCATCGCAGATGATATGGTGGATGGTTACCGATACGATATAACGGTCCTCTCCACGCCGGCATACAGAGACTCTCCATAATAATTCATTGGCAGTATTAAATGGCTGGCTGTTCAACTCAAATAATACTTTCTCTGCTGCTGATTCGTCTTCCGGTAAAAAGATCTCGCTGAGCATAATACGGGCATCTGTGCGCAGTTGCTGCCGGGGTATCCCATCTTCCTCATAAAAGGACATGCGAAGAATTTCATGCTTCTGAAGCAGTAGGTTACATGCTTCCTCAAATTTTGCAGGAAGGAATGGACCTTCAATCAGCAGCGTTTCTGAAAGATTAAATGCGGATGAATCAGGCTGTAATTTCCAGGCCCACCAGATATTCTGTTGTGCATAGGAAAGCCTTGTATTAACTACCGGTACTTCTGTACGGATCAGTTGTGCGGCCAGTAACTCTTCAAAACTTTGCTTCACTGCATCAATAAAATAGCGGATATCTTCCTGGGTATGTGCAGTTGCCACATAACAGTTCCTCCCCTCCCATATGTAAATATTCTTTGCCAGCAGTTTATAAAAAAGCAGTTCATAATTTCCTTTGAGAACAAACCGGAAAAGCGATCCGAAATGAACCATACTTACCGGAAGATCTTTCTCTTCAAAATACCTGTTTAATTCACTGCAGATCTGTGCTGTTTTTTCTTCCAGTGATATATAGATATCAGGATTTGCTTCCAGGTAATCCAGCACCTGCATTCCGGCTTCCATGGCCAGCGGATGATGGCAGAAGGTACCAGCCACAAATGTATTGGTCACTGCAGGGTAAGAAGGATCACCATACGACCAGTGACCACCATCGACTGCATCCATAAATCTCTTATTCCCGGCTACAATGCCCACCGGTATTCCTCCTCCTATAATCTTTCCATAAGTGGTGAGGTCCGGACGAACCTTTGTAAAAGCACGAATGCCATTGATAGCGAATCTGAATCCGGATATTACTTCATCAAAGATCAGGGCAATGTTATTGGCGGAAGTAATGCGCGACAGTTTTTCAAGGTATGCTGCCGGAAAGAAATCCGGTCTTCTGCTCTGCACAGGTTCTACCAATACAGCGGCTATTTCGCCTGCCAATGTGATAATATGTTCCAGGTCCTGTTCATTACCATACCGCAGCACAATTACATCCTGGCTAACGGTGTTGCTTACGCCGGGTGCCAGAGGCTCGGCATAAATTCCTTTTCCAGGTCTGGCCAGGATGCCATCAAAAGTCCCGTGATAGGAACCGGAGAAAAGGACAATCTTATTTTTACCGGTAGCTGCCCTTGCCAAACGAAGTGCTACCATTACGGCCTCTGTACCGGTGTTATAGAATGCCACACGGTCATTCCCCGTGATTGTACAGATCCTTTCTGCGAGCCGGCCTGCCTGGGGAGATAATGCTCCTAATATCAGCTGACGCTGTAATACATCCTGTAAGGCTTCATTTACAAAAGGAGGATTATAACCAAACAGGTGTACTCCAAATCCCATTGTAAAGTCCAGGAAACGATTGCCATTTACATCCCAAATATGTGCGCCGGCGCCTTTTTCTGCCACCAGTTGATACACCATATCCTTCCACTTCGGTTTGAAGCCGGCAATATTCCTGTTATTGGCAAAATAGCGGCGGAAGTGTTGTGTTATCTCACGGGATCCTCCGCTTTTCTCCACTACCTCATTCACCAGTGCCACCAGTGCCTCATCCTGTTCATTTAGTTTCTGATCTGTACTAACTTCCGGTTGTTTATATGGAACATAGGCATTATCATCAGCACGTTCCTCCACATAAGCGTCTGCCGGCAAAGAAACCTGCAGGAATTCCTTTAGTTTGCCAGGTGTATTGACCCGGTCGTAGAATACTGCAATTTCAATATTGATATGTTTATCATCCAGGATCATTTCCCGCATGTGCATCAACATGATAGAATCAAGACCAATACTGAAAAAATCATCTTCGTCGGTAAAGGCGTCTGTACTTAGTTCTGTAATCTCACGGATGATCCTGTTTACATACAATGACAATGATTCTGCCGAAGCATTTTTCACTTCAGCTGCAAGTGCCATAGTGGTTTCCTCCTGTTCCGGGTTAATAAATGCGCGGTATAAAGCGGCATCAATCCAGTACATCTCATGATCAAACTGGTAAACCGGTATGGGTACTTTTGTGCCCTGTATTGAAAATGCACCCGGGGTGATTATTTTAGAATGCAGGTAAGTATGTGCTTCTTTCAACAATGTTGTTGTATCCACACCAGGGGCTACCAGCAGTCTCTCTGTAGTATTAAATGATTGCAGGAGTTGGATAGCAGCCTGTTTATCAGTGGCAATAACTGCCAGTTTCTCTTCAAAATGATCCCGGCAATGTAATGCGGAAAATGCAATATCCGTGATTGCATATGTTGTATCCTTCAGGTAAAGCACATATGTTTCTACCAGTTTTTTTAAGGATCTTACAGATTTTGCAGACAGCATTAACAGGGTTGCCTCATCGGTTTGTTTTCCCTGATTTGCTTTGTGTGCTGATTGCAATACCATATGCACATTTGTTCCGCTAAAACCAAAAGCACTCACGGCAGCAAATCCGGATGCACCGGCAGGTAGATCCGTAAGTGTAGTAACTACTTTTACCTGGTCGTTCCAGCGGATAGCGGGATTGGGTGAATTATAGTGCAGGCTGGCGGGTATTTTTCCATGATAAAGGCATAAAGCTGTTTTTATCAGGGAAGCTACACCGGAAGCGGCTTCCAGATGTCCAATATTGGTTTTAACACTTCCTATATAAAGCGGATGATCTTGCCGCGGTATTTTGTTATATACGTGTTGAATGGCTTCTACCTCAATCGGGTCGCCCAGTTTGGTACCGGTACCATGTGCTTCCAGGTATAGTACTTCACTGGCAGAAACACCGGCCTGTTCGAGTGCTGTATGCAGCAATCTCTCCTGTGCCAGTCCGTTTGGTGCAGTCATCCCGTTACTGGCACCATCCTGGTTTAATGCAGATCCCCTGATGATGGAGAAAATATGGTCTCCATCTCTTACGGCATCTTCATATCGTTTCAGGATAACAATACCACATCCCTCACCGCGCCCATATCCATCAGCACTTTCATCAAATGTTTTGCAACGGCCATCGGGAGATAATGCTCTTGTTTTAGAAAGACAAATATGCCCTAAGGGAGAAAGCTGCAGGTTGATGCCACCTGCAATCACGAGGTCTGTTTTGCCGGCCCGTAATTCCTGCATACCAAGATCTACAGCTACAAGAGAGGATGAGCAGGCCGTATCCACGACCATATTGGCTCCGGTTAGTCCTAACTGGTAAGCAATTCTTCCGCTGGCAGTAGCGGCAGCAGTACCTGTAACAGAATAAGGAGATATTCCTTTTCCGTAATTTTCTGTTGAAAAATATTTATAATGATCGTCGGACGCGGAGAGGTATACAGCTGTACCGGTGCCCATCAGGCTTCCCGGGCGGATATTAGCAGATTCCAGCGCCTGCCAGGTTGTTTCCAGCAATATCCTTTGCTGTGGAGACATATGTTTTGCCTCTGCAGGAGTAATTTTAAAAAAGGCAGCATCAAATCCTTTTACATCGGCTAAAAAAGTGCCACTGTTACAATAGGACTTACCCGGTGTATCAGGATTTTTATCATAAAACCAATTTTTATTCCAGCGATCTGCCGGTACTTCAATCACAGCATCCTGTTCATTACACAGATTATTCCAGAATGAGGCTATACTGTCCGCACCTGGAAAACGACAGGACATGCCAACTATAGCCACGGGACCATTTTCCTTTTTCTCCAGGGATTCAATTTTTGCTTCGGCCGTTCTAAGGCTTTCGTATAACTTCCTGACAAGCTCAATATTTTCCATCATCTTATGAATATTTTTGAATTTCTTTATTGATCATTTTCAGCAGTTCGGCATCACTCATATCTTCTGTATAACTATACCGGAGATTCTCTTTAACCGTTTTTATCACTGTTACTGGTTGCGGTGTTGATAATTCATTGATGTGGGTCGTTAACAAACCTGTAGCCGGGTAATTGAAGATTGTATTTGAAGTGATTGTTGTGCCCAGGCGTTTATTGATTCTTTCCACAAACTTCAGGAGTAAAATAGAATCCATTCCCATATCACTAAAACTCCTGGCGGGATCTATCTCCTCTTCTTCCGGAATGACTAATACTTCTTTTACAAGGAGTACCAGTTCATGGTGAATAAGACTCGCTCTTTCAGCGTCATCTGTGATCAGCATCAGGTTGGGCAATGTAGCAGTATTGTTTGCTGTTACAGGCTTCTGCTGCAGCATTCCGCGTAATGTTTCCCAGTAACTTTGCGCGCCTCTTATTTCCATCATCTGTAAAAAGCGGGATTGATTTAACTGTACATAAATCCGCTGATCCTGGCTTATGCCCAGCAGGGAAGCATAACTTTTTCCAACAGTATCTGCATGCACAGTCAGCACGCCGGATTCTTCCAGCAGGCTGGTGGTATTACTATCTTTCAGCACCATATTACTATTCTTCCAGGGTCCCCAGTTGATGGTTGCAGCAGGAATACCTTTTGTTTTTAAATGGAGTACAAAAGCATCCATATAAGCGTTTGCAGCTGCATAATGCGCAAGCATGGCAGAGCCCCATATTGCCGCTATGGAAGAATATGTTACCAGGAAATCAAGCTGATCAGACGGCAGATGCCTGCTGAGGTACCTGATACCGTTGATCTTGGGAGCTCCCACCTGCAACATATCATCTATGGTCATATCTTTTAGTAAACAACGACTATTTGTACCGGCGGCATGTACGATCCCTTTAAGCGGCAGAGAAGTGCTTTTCAGCCATTTACCAAATGCTTTTACGTCTTCTTCACAGGCAACATCCAGCTGTTTATAAATGATACGATCATTTTTATGGTTTGCATTTGCAGATCTGCCGGTAATTATTACCTGGCCGGCTCCATTGTCCCTCAACCAAACGGCGATATGTTCACCCAGGCTTCCGTTGCCTCCTGTAACCAGGTAGGTGCCTTCATTATCCAATGTCACTTTTATTGGGGGTACCGGTGTGGCAGGTGAAATAACAGGATACCAGTATTTATTGTTTCTAAAGGCTGTTTCCCGGAAATATGACTGCTGCACATAGCGATTAATAAAGTTCATATCCGGAAGATCATTGTGTATATCCAGCACCAGCATGGCAGGGGATTGTAACTCCAGGGATGCAGATCTGATAAAGGATGCAAGACTATGTTGTAATGCATACAAGGGTGCCGTTCCGTTTACAGGGAGGCCCTGACGGGTGATAAAAAGTATAACGCCCGGCGATAAAGAAAGTGTTTTTAAAGTCTGAAAGAGTTGAATAATATGTTTAAAGGCTGCGGACAGGGTATATTCATCATTTTCATCCTCTTCTATCCATGCGCTGAGATCGTATACCAGGCAATATTGCTGATAACGTTGTGTAGAAAAAATATTCTCCAGCCGGCAGAGGTGATCTATTGCGATAGAAAAAGCGTTTTTACCGGAGAGAAACGTTTTCTGAAAAGCCGGAGTGCCTCCATCTGTTTCAACATATACGTACGCCATATCATTTTCCGGTTTTCTATCTGTGGCCAGTTCAACCTCTTTCCATTTAACGGTATATCCGGTAGGAACAACAGGGCCGGGTAGTTTTCCCAGCCAATGGGGTTTTAATTGAAAGTCTGGTGGCGGGATACATTTTTCAACCACTGTATGTTGATATTCCGCAACAATACAGTGGGCAACTGTCCCTGTAAAGCCGAATGAGCTAACACCACCAACTATGCGTTTCTTATCGTTACTGAAAAGGTATTTTTCCGCATTAATATGAAAAGGCATCTGTTGCCAATCGATATGATGATTAGGAGTGTTAAAGTGCAGGGAAGGGGGCATTTGTTTGTGGTATACATTCAGGCAGGCTTTCATGAATCCTGCCAGTCCGGCTGCCGCTTCCAGGTGTCCGAAATTACTTTTCACAGATCCGGCCACTATTTTTTCCCTGTTATGGCGTTCTCCGAAAGCGAGATGTAGGCCTTCGGCCTCTATAGGATCACCCAGGGGGGTACCTGTACCATGGGTTTCCACGAAGCGGATATCATCGGCTTCCATACCGGCAGCAGCGAGTGCATGTTTAATAACTTTTGCCTGACTGGCGGGATCAGGCACAGTCAATCCTCCGCTGGCGCCATCCTGGGCAACTGCAGAACCTTTAATACAGGCATAGATGCGGTCGCCATCTTTTTCAGCATCTGATAATCGTTTAAGTACAACAGTAATACACCCTTCGGAGCGCACATATCCATTTGCACTATCATCAAAGGCCTTACAACGACCATCGGGAGAGAGCATACCAGCTTCTGTAAGACTGGCCTGCAGGTAGGGTGATAAAATCAGGTTAGCCCCGCTTACCAGTGCGAGGTTACATTCTTTGCGTCTCAGGCTTGCCGCGGCCTGGTGTAATGCCACCAGAGAAGAAGAGCAGGCGGTATCTATACTGATACACGGGCCATGAAGCCCGAGGCAATAGGATATCCGTCCGCTGGCACCACTGAATGAATTACCACTGCATACATAGGGATTTATTCTCAGGGATTCATCCTGTTGCATAATGTGCAGGCTATAGTCAAATGCGCTGATACCCGTAAAGACACCTGTATCCGAACCTTTCAGTGTATCAGCCGGGATGCCTGCATCAGCGAGTGCTTTATGTGCAAGCATGAGGAGATGTCTGTGTTGAGGATCTATATATCTGGCTTCTGCCGGTGATATATGGAAAAAGTCATTATCGAACAATGTGATGTCATCTAGTAATCCGGCATGGGGCATACATTTATTAAACAGGTATTCCTTTTGTTCCATTTCCTGCCAGCGGGTTAACAAGCTGTAATTTGTTACCAGGTCTTCTCCCGCCAGCAATGCATTCCAGAAATCGTTCACTGTATGAATACCACCTGGCAGATGGCAGGCCATCCCAACAACAGCAATTTCTTCCATTGAATCAGTACTGATTAACTGATCTTTTAATTTTCTTTCGAGGTTTCTGATAATGAGAAATGATTTTTGCAGACTGCTCAGTGATTCATGGGATACTGACTTCATAATAGATAAATTAGACGTAGGGTAATTGAGTACATATAACATAACGATGGATAAACTGACTTATCTTTTTACTGAAATCGGGAGATTCAAGCAAAAAAAAGTGTCCTCCGTCGAGGAATTCATGAATACATATTCCGAGGGTTTCTTTCTGCCATGAAAGCAGTGCCTGCGTTTCAGCAATTCTATCATTGCTGCCGTTCAGCAATACAAATGGAATATCGAATCTGTTGCTTTCACAATACTTATAGGTATCATTCAAACGCAGATCATTTCTGATTACGGGCAGAAAAAAAGAAATAAAATCAGGATTTGTGAGAAGGCTAAGGTCAATCCCTCCCATCGCCGACAGGTGTGTAATTAGTTCGCCGTCTGCTAATTTGTGTCTTTCCATGTTCACGGGAGCTTCACAAGGGCCGCTTCTGCCGGTGAGGAAAACCAGCTCAGGCAGTCCTGAGCCGGATGTACGTAAACACTTTATTGTTTCATAAGCCACCAGTGCTCCCAGGCTATGACCCAGGAAAACCATCGGCAGATCATGTTGTCTGTTAAGCGTAATAATATCCATGCAATCCTTTGCCAAAGACGGGACATCCTTTGCGAATGGCTCATTAAAACGTTTTGCTCTTCCCGGATAACAAATTGTAAATGTGGTACCTGTTATCTGCAATTTTCGTTCTAGTGAGCGATAAGACAAATCGCTTCCACCGGCATGCGGAAAAATAAAAAGCTGTACGCCATTAACATCCATGGCAATAAGGATTAGGTAGATGTAAAGGACATTATCCTTTTTTTACAGGTTGAAAGATCATCAGCATGATCAGTACCAGGAATGGAGAGACGATCATGGCCAACCAGAAGGTTCCCCAGAAGCGTGTACGTCTGTTAGCTCCAAGGATGGCGCATATCAGGCTAAGAATGATCCAACCGATAAAGAAAGGAGTAAAAAGAATGTTCACCATAATATAGTGCTTATATGGTCTCTTCTTTTCCCTCTTCTGTTAAGGATTCACTTTTTGAGGTAAATGGTTTTGTAACAGTTTTTTTAACTTTACCTGCAAATTCCTTTCCTTTATCCAGTTCCTCTGCAAAATAGGTTTTCATATCAGATGCTTTTAAATCCAGCATTGTTCCTCCACCTGCAAAGTGTTTATCGAATACCTGTCCGATCGCATATGTTGTGGCACCGGCAATAGCAGGGAATGTAACAGCTCCGATAGCAGTACCTACAACCGGGATGAATTTAATGAAACTGCCGATAGAAGCCATTACGAGTGCTTTACTACCTGCACCGCCAACCAGGGAAACGATAATAGATTTACCCAGATCATTAGAAAACTGCACATTGTGGTGGGCGGCCAGTTTGCTGATCATAGAAAGTTGTGTAGCTGTAATTGCAGCTACATCTACAAAAGGAATAGGTACTGCACCTACACCCATAGAAATAAGCACGTGTTTCTTGATAATTTCCTTAGCGGTTTTACCCGTGATGACCGTTTCCTGCAATTGTTGATTTTCTGTCATTAGTATGATTTTTATAGTGATAAAAAATTATTTACGGAATTATAACTGGTCGTCGTTGTGCTGTCGTATCCTGACCGGCAGCCATCTGATCGCTTAAGAGAATGGGTAACCCCCTGGTACCACTACCCATAAAAATCAATTTTGAATTGGGAGAAGTACCTATTTTTTGTGTTACGTCAAGTGCTTTCCATAATAACGGGGAGATTTTTGAAACGGAACTGAATTCTCTCAAACCCTGGGCTTCTATGCCTTTCCGTGTACGTTCTTTATCTTCCACAGCCAGCCTGTAATCATATTCTTCGTTTAACTGTTGCTGACGATATACAGATTCAATGGCTTTGTTTACAGAATCGGGTAAGGCGATACTTGTTATGTAATATCCTTCAATAAGGATCTGATCTTTAGCAAGTATCTTAGAAAGGTTATCCTTGTTATTCTTTTCAACAACACCTCTGTCAACCATAAAAATTTCTTCCGGTGTAAGGCCTGCAATCTCCTTCCTCATCATAGACTTCACATTCGGATCAACAATAAGCTGTTCATAGCCGGGGCCGATTTTCTGATGGAGTGAAGGTAATAAACGAACATCCGGCTTATAGAGAACAGAATGTATTACATGAATAGTAAGTCCGTTTGCACTAAGTAAGTATTGATCAAAATTTATTTTATGGGTACGAACATTATAAACGATCATGGTATTAACCGGGCTGATTAAATGTAATCCTTCACCGTATGTTCTGCTCATATCTGTACCGGTAAATATATTATACAATACGCCAGCCTCTCCTGGCTTAATGGTAATAAATATCCTTTTTGAAAAAAGTGCCACCACTAATAATATCAACAGCAATACAATGCCTGTATTTCTTATTATCAGACCAGTGTTGAATCCTCCAATTTTTTTATTCATGTTGTTATATCTGGATAACTATTAAACGCATCGGATGTACAGGGCATAACTTTAACGCTGTTCATTTTTTAATTAAATGATACCTGTAATAATTAATGGAAATTTTCCGCAGAATTTATCTTACGGTAGCCTGTTGTGTCTGTTCTTAATTTTGTTTTTCGCTAACGGACAATTAAATATTTAAGGGTTCAAATAGTCTTTACATGGTATAAAAATTGACTGATCATAGTAATCAATAATTCTATTGTAAAATATAAAATCCAATAATCAATATTTTTAACTCACTTTTACATATTTTGCTAATAAGCTAAACATAGCATTTTAATATTTGTTCTAAGGATTTTTAAAATATCCCCAAATGAGTTTAACAATATTAAAGATCGTCTGTTATTATGATGACATTTACTTAACATATTGATCGCCTCAAAATTAAATTTCGGATTTATACAGATTATTTTTACCACATAAAAGTGTAGGACGCTAAGATCAACGTTCCGCATGGGTTTGCAATCCCTCGAAAATAGACAAAACAACTAATCCAAATGCCTAATACTTACATAACGACTAATCGTATATATCAAATTGGAATTATCGATGAAGACCCTCAATTTAGCGACGATTTAATGAGGTATATCCTGAATGATAAACAATTTTCTTCATGCCTGCATTCGGCCAATCTGCGTAACGCGATGCAGTTATTATATAATACTTCATCCCTGAATCCTGATCTTTTACTGTTAGACATTTGTTTGACTGAGATTCAAAAAGAGGATACCATTAAGACGCTAAAGCAGATAAAACCTGAAATGCTGATTGTAATACTTACAAAGGATGAGAACAAACATCTGATTAAGGCAGCGTTCGACAGGGGGGCTGATGGTTATCTTCAAAAATCAGAGAACTTCAGCAGTATTTATCATAAGATCCTTAATATGCTGTTATATGGGCAACCAGTAGTGAGCCAGCACATATTCAGGTATATGGTTTTCAGAAATGATCTTCCTCAGCCTGCTGTAAAGGAGAAGCTGACAAAAAAAGAAAAGGAAGTCGCTCAAATGGTATTAGAGGGATTATCTCACAAAGAGATAGCTGCCAGGTTACATCTTAGCCTGAATACGATACAATATCACATGAAGAATATTTACTTTAAACTTGATATTAAAACAAAAACAGAGTTGTTTAAGATGCATTTCCATAAAATCTAACAGTGTGATTATTTCGCATTGATAATCTTTCCTTTTGCGATAAACAGTCAACGACAGAAAAGATATACACTACATCTTTTCTGTCGTTGACTTCGTCATTGTATTGCGTATTTTCATGCATACTGTCATGACTGATGCAGCTATTGATAAGCCAGCTACGGAGCGATAACTACACTGGAAACTGCGCCAGTTATGTTCGTCCATGGTAGTGTCACCATGAGACTGGTCTTTGGACTGCTTGATGTGATATCCTTTATCCTCTGCACGGATCAACCCATCCTTCGCCAGTTTGCCGGGCCCCGGCGCTGCGACAGAACGATAGAAGGAACCATTATTTACCTGCATGCGCGCTAAGTAATCCGCCCCATATGTAGCTTCGTCCAGTATTCTTCTCAGGTATTGACGATAATCAGTGCCGGGTTTCTGCTGTAGTAATGCGTACGCCTTGAACAGACGATAAGCCGTCAGTGAGATCTGTTGAGGATTGAAATAAGTTGAAAAAGACAAGTCCGCTGTATACTGCCGAACCTTCATAGACTGTTTGCCCGGTATTAGCGACAATCAGTTCAAATTTATCGATGGACTGTTTGGAATCTGCTTTAATTATAGCATGTTTGGGAAGATTATACTCATACCCCACATGATTCGTGATTACCTGTACAGATGGTGCAGTTACACTTAACGGGAGACAATAAGTAAATAGCCGGAATAGGGTCCTGGCTATTTACACGACAAAGATTTTGGCCAATATTGAGTTTACTGTTTTTGGGGGAGGGGTAGATATATTATAACTATCTAACATCCAACATTTACTACAACAAATTTCCACATAAAGATTAACTTTAGTCCTTTCTATGCGGTATTATTTTTTTATACTGGTATTTTGTATAGCCAGTTTGACAGTAAACGCTAACGATACCACTTTACATGCAGGAGTATATAGGAACAGTGACAACACCTTTACCTTACGTTGGAATACAAATGACAAAACCCTTACCAACAGCCCGCTTGTAGTCGGGTTGGGATCTTCTACCCTTGCAGGATATTTACTATCTTATCCCGATCGTCTCGGTGATAAGATCAGTGCATGGCTCACAAGCAATACATCCAGTCCTACCTGGATCAACCTCGCTGTGGCGGGGTATGCAAGTGCGAACCTGATGCCGGCTTCCAAAGGCGGTACCACAGGTACGAATATCGATAGTGCGCTGAACAGTAACCCTGATTTTATGTTCATCTCTTTGCCTACAAATGATGTGGCAAATGGGTTGACGAATGCAGAAATCATGGCGAACTTAAGATACCTGGATGCATTGGCCCTGAATAATGGTGTTCCCATATTCTGGGAAACCACCCAACCCCGTACGACCTTCAATGCCACTTTGCAGACACAATTGAAAGTGCTGGCGGATAGTATACGCGCAGCATGGCCTACCCGGTATATAGAGGGGTTTAATAATGTTGTGAATACAGCTGCCAGTACAGATGCGGAGATCAATCCCGTATATGGTGCAGGTGATGGGGTGCATCTGAATTCTGCGGGAAACCAGTTTATTGCAGATAGTCTATTTGCACGCTGGCTACAATACTTTCAGGCAGTGACGGGGGTATATATTATTGAGACCTCTTCGGATGGAAGTACTTGGAGCACCTTTGATACGGTTACCGACACCGTCAAAAAGACTTATTCTAATTCTTATACGACTACACAATACTTCAGGGTCAGGACTAAATATACAAATGGGACTTATTCTGCCTATTCCAATATTGTGACATTGGCAGCGGCCAGCTCTTCGGCCAGTGTAAGAGTACGGAATACCAACAGGATCCTGGTCGACTTAGGGGGTGATGGTGTGAACACTGTTTTACCAAGTGGTACGGTTATGGGCCAGCCTACAGCTTCTCCGGATGCATATGGTAATTACTGGAACAACTGGTATGGGAGTGGTGGATCGGCGGGTTTCAGGGATGGCGCAACCATTAGCCAGCTCCTTACTACAGGTGATAGTACGACAACGATTTCTATGAAAATTATAGGTACCCCGGATGGAACTTATAATTCAACTGCTACAACCAGGGGGATTAATAATAATGGATTTTCTGTAGGTGTGGACGATTATCCTGCTACTGCCTTGTCGGATAATATGTTCCTGTATAATTCTATCAATCCCGATGGAGTGATACTCCGTATTAAAGGATTGTCGCAAAACAGGATCTACAATTTCAAGTTGTGGGGCGCGAGAGTAGATGCAAGTAGTACACCAAGGATCTTAGAAACCCGTTTAGCAGCTGAAGACTGGAGCGCTGCTAAGAGCATTGAGACCAGATATAGTACCAGTGCCAGTCCGGAATATGACAGAGCGATCAATTACACAGGCGTTTCCGGAGTAGATTCGCTGGATATTTATTTAAGAGTGGGCACCGGGAGCACCTTTGCTTCTCTGAGTCTGGTGGATATCACTTTTGGTAAGATTGATACGGTAGCAGTATGCGAAGGAGGCAGTGTTACATTGACCACCAGTAACACTGCATCTGCTTACCAGTGGCAGCAAAATACGGGCAGTGGGTATGTAAATATAAGCGGGGCAACTTCGGCCACCTACACATTGAATAATGCCCTGCTCACATGGTCCGGTTATCGCTATCGTTGTGTGGCGAATAATGATAGTTCGGAGGTACATTATCTATTAGTGAATTCCACTATCACGCCTACTATCACCATTAGCGGTACAACTGCGATGGTACAAAACACAACTACCACTTTAAGCGCTACGATCACCAATGGTGGCACCTCTCCTACCTACCAATGGATGGATAGCACCAGCACGCATACATGGGCAGGTATCAGCAATGCAGTCAATAATACGCTCACTTATACACCTGCCAAAACAGGCGATGAGATCCGTTGCATACTCACCAGCAATTTAACTGGTTGTCTTTCGACCTCGCAGGTAACCAGCAACCAACTTACATTTAAAGTAGATGTTATTACCACTGATACCGTGACTGTGTGTGAAGGAACAACATTGACATTGAGTTATATCAACACCGCTTCCTCCTTTCAATGGCAGCAAAATACGGGGAGTGGTTATGTAAATATAAGCGGGGCAAATACAAGCACTTTAAGCTTAAATAATTCCTTACTATCATGGTCCGGCTACCGGTATCGTTGTATGGCAGATGATGACAGCACCGCTGTACATTATTTAAAAGTGAATGCTGCTGCTACACCTGTCATCACTATCACTGGCACCACTTCCGTAAGACAATATGTATCTACTATTTTAACATCCACCATCTCCAACGGTGGTACCTACCCATTCTACCAATGGATGGACAGCACCAATACACATACCTGGGCCAACATCAGCGAAGCCACTGCCGATACGATCAGTTACACGCCAAAGAAAACAGGAGATAAAATTCTTTGTCTGCTCACCAGCAGCTTAACGGATTGTCTTACTGCGTCACAGGTATCCAGCAATCAACTTACTTTCAATGTAGATGTGATCACTGCCGTAGATCCGGATCCAACTGTTACTACAGGGCCACGTCTATATCCCAATCCGGCATATACCTCTCTTACTATCGACCAGCTCTCTAACTGGAAGCTATTGGAAATATATGGTATGGATGGTAAGACCTACCTGCGTAGAGAAGACATGCTCACCAAAACAAGCCTGGCACTGTCAGTCTCTGATTTACCAAATGGCATGTACATAGTGGTGCTTACAAAAGCCAATGGTATTACTAATGTGATGAAGTTTATAAAATCAGATTAATTATTGAAATACGCTTTCATGATCTGCTCTGTCGTGAGATGAGCCGTCGCGCCATTGATATGACCCAATACAAGGACGTTTCTAAAACCAGATTAATTCCTGAAATACTCTTTCATAATCTGCTCTGTCGTGAGATGAGCCGTCGCGCCATTCAATGAATCCAGCTTGGACTTTGCCAGCACCACCGGATCCATCGTCACCGTCTCCAGCATCTTTTGCACTACCGGCTTCTTCTTTACTGAAATCGTATCATTCAGATACTTCTCCATCATCAATCCTGCAATCGGCGCCGCAAAGGTGCCCCCATAACCAGAATTCTCCACAATCACCGCCACCGCTATCTTCGGATGATCTCTCGGTGCAAAAGCTACAAAGAAAGCATGGCTCTTCATCTTCTTCAATTGACCGTTTACGATGGCATTGTTCTCTGCCGTACCTGTCTTTCCACACACGATCACCCCTTCTATCTGTGCATTTCTACCCGTACCACTCTCCACCACATCTTCCATTCCCAATATCACCGACTGGTAAGCCGTATCTTTTACATGCGCTACCGTATGTTTATCCCTAAACTTCTTCAGCACATCAGCCACATCATTATCAATACTATTCACAAAATGCGGCAGGTAGTAAAATCCTTTATTTGCAATGATACACATCGCATTCGCCATCTGCAAAGGCGTGACCGCCACTGCGCCCTGTCCCATCCCTACATACAACTCTGTACAGGAATTCCACTGCCCATGATACCGCTTATTCATACCCGCCGAATCAATCGCATAACCCGCATATTCTCCCGGTATATCAATACCTAACCGATGTCCCAACCCAAATGACGTCATGTATTCATACCACTTCTGATGCCCTTTTTCTACTCCACCCCATTTCTTTGCATCCACTTCCATCCGGTACAGGTTCACAAAGTAAGAATTGCAGGAGTGAGAAATAGCCAGTCGTAAATTTGCTGCATGCCCGGCTTCACTATGCTCACAGGCAATTCTACGTCCGCAGGACAAATATGCACCATGACAGGGATAACCAAAATCAGGGGTAATGATCCCCTCATCCAGCGCGACCAACGCTGTCAATGGTTTCATGGAGCTACCCGGTGCGTACGTACCCTGAATAGCCCTGTTGAACAATGGCTTGGTCGTATCGCTAAATAGTTTATTAAAATTGCGCGCCCTGTAAGAACCCGTCAATAAATTAGGATCAAATGAAGGACCACTTACCATCGCCAATATACCACCTGTTTGCGGATCGATGGCGACAATACTACCTATCTTATTATGCATCAACCGCTCACCCAATACCTGCAAATCAATATCCAATGATAGACGGAGGTTCTTGCCCGCTATTGCCGCTGTGTCAAATTCACCTTTCTCATACGCCCCCTGTGTGCGATTCAGGTTATCCTTTACAAGGTATTGAATCCCTCTTTGCCCCATCAGAATGGGCTCATAGGTTTTCTCCAATCCTGTCATCCCCAGATAGTCACCCATGTTATAATCTTTATAAGCAGGGTTCAACTGCATTTGTGGCGAGATCTCACCGATGTAGCCCAATATATTGGCGGCACCACTATAAGGATAAGAACGGATCTGCCTGGGCATTAGCTCAAAACCCGGTTGAAACTGGTACATACTTTCCTGCAACTGCCCATATACATCCGGCAATAACAACGGTGCAAAAACCGACTGTCTTACCCGGCCATTCCTGACAATTGCCGCCACGATGCGTTTCTTAAACTCTGGCATATCAATCCCTAAGATCTTACACAGGTAAGCCGTGTCAATTTTCTTTACATTCGATGGAGTGACCATCAGGTCGTACATCACATCGTTGCGCAACACACTTCTCCCCTTTCTGTCAAAGATGATTCCACGGCTGGGATAGACGACTTTTCTCACTACGGAGTTGGCATCTGCCAGCTTGGAATATTTCTTATCAATTATTTGCAGTATAAATAAACGGGAAACAATCAGCAGTACGAGGCCGATAAAAATAAACTGGATGACACGCCTTCTCGGCTGGTTATAAATGGACATTTTTAAACAATGTGCGGTTTTTTCTTATAGATGGTTATTCTTTGTTGGCAAAGGTTTTCAAAGGTACGTGGGGATCGTGGATAGTAATGATCAGAATAGGAAGGATGGTTATTATATAATATGAAAGGCGAGTCAGATCAGACTCGCCTTTTTTTATCATAAGTGGAACTTAAAGTATTGTCTTAGCCGTTGTTGAAAATATGCTTTGTAAGTGTCTTCGTAAGTATGACTTTGCCCCGGCAATACGAGCATGTCAAAGTCTTTTCCCGCCTGTATCAACGCATTCACCATTCTATAGGTAGCCGCCGGATGCACATTCGTATCTACCTCTCCGGTCACTAATAATAAATGCCCTTTCAATTTCGAAGCGAGTGCCTGGTTCAGCGCTACATGATACGCAAAACCGGAATCGATTCCCTGAAAGGTTTCACCCCAGGTACGGTTATATATATTATTATCATGGTTACCGGAGGAGGCCACTGCTACCTTATAAAAATCAGGGTAGGTACATATTGCCGCTACCGCCATCATTCCCCCGCCGGAATGACCAAAGATACCGACACGGGTGGTATCAATAAAATGATATCTGGCAGCCAGTTGGATGATCCCATGCCTGTCATCGTCCAACGCATAGTCACGGAGGTTGCCATAACCATATGTATGATATGCTTTATTGCGGTAAGGCGATCCACCCCTGTGCCCCATACAGACCACGATACTCCCCGTCTGTGCCAGGGCGGTATTATTATACCTGTCCAGCACTGTAAACGAGGACCATACTGTTTCTGTCTGCGGTCCCGGATATACCTGTGAAATGATGGGGTACTTTTTAGTACTGTCAAAGTCAAACGGCTTCCACATCAGTCCATAAATATCCGTTACCCCATCGGCAGCTTTGATGGTGAACATCTCCGGTCTTTTCCAGCCATATTTGTACAACCGGCTCAGGTCTGGTTTCCAGATTTCCATCTGCCAGTTGCTACTGGTACTTCTGATAGTAGTGCGGGGATCCATGTCTATCCGCGAATAGTTGTCAACAAAGAACTGATTGCCAGGCGCCATGAACACCTCATGGTTGGCATTTTCAGGCGTGAGCAACCGCAACCCTTTGCCATCGAAATTTACGGCGTACACAAAGGAGTAGTTAGGATTGATACCCTGCTCCCTGCCATAGCCATAAAAGTATAGTCTTTTTGAAGTCGTATCTACTCTCAGTAACTTACCCGCTGTCCAGTCTCCCGCTGTAACTGCACCCTGCAAATGACCGGCACCATCATATAAATAATAATGGCCCCAGCCACTCCGGTCTGACCACCAGAGAATATCTTTACCATCATTGAGAATTGCAGCGGAGAATACATCATCATTAATAAAAGGACGACTCACCTCATGGATCAGTACCTGCACTGTACCTTTCCAATCTACTGCACATAAGTCCATCTCATCCCTTGTACGCTTCTTCCGCAGGAAATACACCTTAGCACCGCCATACAGCACTTCCAGCTCCTGGTCTTTCCAATCGCCCGTATTTACAGGCAGGAAGGTCCCTTCCGAAGCATCGCCCAGGTATAACTCATACTGCGTCACATCCTTATCGCCCGGCAGTTCATATTTATACGTCTCTACCCTTGGGCGGGGAGTAGACAAACTATGCACAACAGTCATTGTACCAACCTTACGCCGATCCTTTCTGACTACGTAAAATTTTGAAGTTCCTTTTATCCATACCGCCTCTGTATTTGATTCGCGCAAAGTACCAGTGTCAGCATCATTCATGTTAAAAGAGTGATATAACTCCCCATCAAAAGACAACTTTAACATAGAACTATCCGAATTTTTCCGGAGAAACAGGTTATGGTTCTTCGCCACCAGCTGCCATTTCTTATCTGGTGATAAACCATTACGCCAGCCAGAATGAGGATAATTATGGGGGATGGCGGGGACCAGTTTCCCATTCACCAGGCTATAAGAATAACGGGCTTCTTTATAATAGATTCCCATATCATTGCTACCAGGCATCTCTACTTTGATAGCTGCCGTATCCACAGGTTGGTGCAATAACTCCTGTAGCAAGCCCCCCAGGTATTTTTTATCAGAAATACACTGACGGGTGCCGCGCTTCGCATCCACCAGGTAATAGTCCTTGTCCGCACTAAACCAGCATTTATCAGTACCCTTTACAAAAAAAGGAATAACGGTCAGAGATCCCATCTGTTTGGCCAGATTTGGGGCATCATAATAAGTATCCTGAGCATACAGACTACCAGCAAGTAAGACCAGCAGGCCCGTTTTAAAAATACGATTTAACATGATCGACGAGGAAATGGTTTTGAGAATGAGCGGCTACGGTATGAATGATTTCTTCCCAACGCGGATATTCCTTCTTTTTATAGGATGGAATGAAAGACAGGTAAGCAAATATAATATCCATATTCGGACTACTGAATTGGGCTATATGATCTGCAATCAGGTTGGTAACAAGCTGTGCATCTCCCTGACAGGCTGCTTCGGCAATGTCCATCATGATCATCAGGTCTTTTTTATCTGGCACCTGTGTGTGTTTGATTTGCTTACGATAGACAACAAAGTCTTCTTTTTGATACCCGATATCTTTCTGGTAATAACCTTGCAGGCAATAGCTGGTAAGTTTACGGAATACGCCGGAGATCTTGTGATTGATAGAATCAATGCCTTTTACTTTGGCAAAGTCCTGCCAGTGTTCTACCAGGTATGTAAAGTTCGGGCTATGCATATCAGAGAGCTCGCGGGAAAACTGGTTCTCTCCATAAAGAAACCAGTTTTCAGGCAGGAGCTTCTGCTGCGCGGTAAGAGATTGGGTGTATTCTATATTGAGTTCCTTTCCCCGCTTTATTTCCTTGTTCCTTAAAGTTAATACGATGTATTCCCGCATTAACGCCGGGCTGCGATCTCCCGACTCATACCTGCGGAAGATCTGTGCCACCCTGTTATCAGGGTCCATCCCTTCGGATACCTTTCTGAGAAATTCTTCTGCTGGCATGCCTCCAACGAATTTATACACCAGCTCTCCTTTCTCATTTAATAAGAGATATGACGGATATGCTCCTACCCGGTATTTTTTGCCCACTTCCGGTCCTTCTCCCTTTTCCATATCCAGCTTTAAAGAGATCAGCTGCGTGTTAAAAAAGTCGGCTACAGTATCTTTTGTGAATACATAGGTCGACATCTCTTTGCAAGGACCACACCAGGTAGTATAACAATCTACAAATACAAGTTTATGTTCTTTTGCTGATCTGGCCAGCAGATCAGGTAACGGTGCATGTTCAAAAGCGATCTCCCTGTGCTGGGCCATCAGCGGACTAAACGCGCATGCCAGCAGTAAGGAATATATGATATTCTTCATAGTCAGGCTTTTATTTTATGAAAAAATTCATGTTCTGCTTTCATTTTCATCAGGCGGAAGTTTTCCCTGGTGAGCATATCCGGATGCGTATTTGCCATATCTTCCAGTTTCTTCATCGTCGTGATCATATAATAATGCAGCAGTACATTGGCATCATTTAAACCAGTACTGATATTAGCTTTGTAAGTAGCCTGGGCAAGCTCGTATACAAATTTTGCCTGCATCGTACGTTCTTCTGTAGTCAGCACTTTTTCTTTACTGAAGGAAAAGAACACTTCTTTATCAATGAAATTGAAAATCTCATTTGCATCTGCCACCTGGTCAAGTTTTCTTATGTCAATAAATGATTTCAGAATAGCAATCTGCATGTGGGTAAATGACTCCTCTACGCTGATCACACGACCACCAGGTGTACCATTTATTTTCATCCACGCAGCAGGGCCGCTGAACACATATTGTTGTAAGAAAGCCAATGCCTGTTTTTGTACAGCAGCATCTGCCTTTATCTTTTCTTCTCCCAGCGAAAGTGGCTTGCGGCATACCCCACCAATCAGCGCTGACACATCCATACAGTATT
>Ga0316604_10001434_pt1 | contig 21235 bp, 19 predicted proteins | sample OWC_soil_day20_C_FD_207650 | JGI IMG/M metagenome (GOLD analysis project Ga0316604, IMG submission 207650) | Wetland soil microbial communities from Old Woman Creek delta, Ohio, United States - OWC_soil_day20_CT | ecosystem: Environmental > Terrestrial > Soil > Wetlands | place: USA: Ohio...
CTGGGTTTTGCCCAGAACAAGGCGGCGGATTGGGGGGCGGACCCGGCGGGTTTTGTGCTGATGGGGCATTCCGCGGGCGCACATCTGGTCAGCTTGCTCAACAGTGCGCCGCAACGGGCCTTCGCGCTGGGGGCCAGACCCTGGCTCGGTACGGTGTCGCTGGACAGTGCTGCAATGGACGTACCGGCGATCATGCAGACCCGGCACTATCGTTTCTATGACAAGGCATTCGGAACGGATCCGGCTTTCTGGCAGGAAACTTCGCCTTTGCAGCAATTGAGCAGCGGGGCGCCGCCATTGTTCGCGGTCTGTTCCAGCCAGCGTCCGGACAAGCCGTGTCCGGCTACTCAGCGCTATGCCGAGGCGGCTCGCCGCTTGGGCGGGCGGGTCGAGGTGCTGGAGCAGGCGGCCAGCCATAGTGCATTGAATGAAGATCTGGGCAAGCCCGGCGCCTATACCGAGGCCGTCGAGCATTTCATGGCCAGTCTGTCCCCCGCGCTGGCTGCGCATCTGAACGGAAACTGAGATGGTGCAAGGTAGTCGCGACGGCTTCGGACAGGCGGAGCAGGCTAAGGCCGAGAAATTGGCACAGCTGCGCCAGCGCCTCGCTGCGGCTACCCCTGCAACGAAAAAGCCACCGCGGCGTCATGACTGGAATGGGCGACGCACCGCACAGGCGGCGGTGTTGGTTGCCATTCTGGTATGGGCGATTGTGGCAGGCAGCGGGATTTTCTAGGCGCGCAGCTCAACAATCACCGGCGCGTGATCCGAAGGGCGGTCCAGCTTGCGTGGGGCCTTGTCGACCCAGCAGCGTTGTGCCAGCGGGACCAATGGCGCGGATACCAGCAGATGGTCGATGCGCAGACCGAAGTTGCGGCGGAACGCCATCATGCGGTAATCCCACCACGAGAAGCTTTTTTCGGGTTGCTCGAAAATGCGGAAAGCATCCGTGAGGCCCAGATCGAGCAAGGTCTGGAAAGCTGCGCGCTCGGGGGCCGAGACGAGGATTTCCTCTTTCCAGTCCGGATGGACATCGCGGTCGTCGGGGGCAATGTTGTAATCGCCGGCCAGGACCAGCTTCGGGTGCTGCGCGAGTTCATCCTTGAGCCAGGCAGTCAGTGCTTCCAGCCAGGCGAGCTTGTAGGCGTACTTGTCAGAGCCCACGGCCTGGCCGTTGACCACATATGCGCTGATGACGCGGACATCACCAATGGTGGCCGCGATGATGCGTTTCTGTTCATCCGCAAAACCGGGTATGTCACGCTGCACAGCGTGTGCCGGTTGTTTGGAGAGGATGGCCACGCCGTTGTAGGTCTTCTGTCCGTTGAATACGGCCTGATAGCCTGCCGCTTCGATTTCGGCCAGCGGGAAGGCCTTGTCCTCGCACTTGAGTTCCTGCAGACACAGGGCATCGGGCTGCTCGGCGGCGAGCCAGTCGAGCAGATGGGGCAGGCGAACCTTGAGGGAATTGACGTTCCAGGTGGCGATTTTCATGGGGGTTATTTGCTTTTGCGCGGGCGTTCGGTTTTGCGCCAGTACGTGAATTCGTCTTCGTGAAGTTCGATGTCCAGATCCATGACGCGCGCCTGCAGATGCCGCTGGGCATCTGCGATGGCCTTGTTGTAGACGAGAGGCCCCAGTTCTTCGAGAAAGAAATTGAGCAATGCACCCGCCGCGATGTTGCCGATGGGTTCTTCCATGTTTTTCTGGAAGTAGCGTTCGATGGAAGCCAGTGCTTCCTGGCGGGTTTCGCGGGAGATCTCGATCGTCATGTCTGTGCGGATTATTTTGGATAGCCGGCTGCGGTCATCGCGTTGCTCCATTCGCCAGGCTCGAAACCTTCGATGAATTTGCTGCCAATGCTCAGCGTGGGGACAAAGACTTGCGGTTTCCCTGTCAATTGTTTGAATGCTTCGCCGTCGTCCTTGGTCTTGAGCACCTTCTCGCCGAAGGGCAGCTTGCGCTGCTGTAGCCATTGGCGGGCGCTGCTGCAGGGGTCTTTGCAGTTTTCGTCGAGGTAGAGCGTGATCGGGAATTTCTCGGCAGCCTTGCGGGTTTCGTAGGGCAGTTTGTCCACGCCAATGTTGTTGTCATGGAGGCGGCGGGGCTGGGCGTCGACTTCAGGGGGCGGCGCGTCGGAGTAATGCACCTTGCCGTCCTTGTCTGTCCAGCGATACACCTCGGCACTGACGTTGAGCGAGGCCAGCAAGGCCATCAGGCTCAGTACGATCAATGAAACTCTCATTCCGATCTCCTTGAATGCGGCCAAAACTAGGGCGTGGTCATGCCGCTGTGGCGCAGCAAGGCGTCCACCTGCGGCGTCCGGCCCCGGAAAGCCTTGAAGGATTCTAGCGCCGGACGTGATCCGCCGACGGACAGAATTTCATGCAGGAAGCGTTCTCCGGTCGTGCTGTCAAACACGCTGCCGTCTGTCGGACGCGCTTCCTCGAAAGCTGCGAACACATCGGCGGAGAGGACTTCCGCCCATTTGTAGCTGTAGTAGCCGGCGGCATAACCGCCTGCAAAGATGTGGCTGAAGCTGTTGGCAAAACGGTTCCATGCCGGGGGTTGCATCACGGCGACTTCATGGCGCACTTCGTCGAGCAGGGGCTGTACGCCTTGTGCCGGGTCGAAGGGCCAGTCATGGTGCAGACGCAGGTCGAAGAGGGAGAACTCAAGCTGGCGGACGGTCTGCATGCCGCTCTGGAAGTTCTTGGCGGCAATCATCTTGTCGAACAGCGCCCGCGGCAAGGGGGCTCCGGTCTCGACATGGCGGGTCATGCCTTGCAGCACATCCCATTCCCAGCAGAAATTTTCCATGAACTGACTGGGCAGCTCGACCGCATCCCACTCCACGCCGTTGATGCCGGCAACCCACAGGTCATCGATGCGGGTGAGCAGGTGGTGGAGGCCGTGACCCGCTTCATGGAACAGGGTCTGGACGTCATCGTGCGAGAAGGTGGCCGGTTTGCCATCTACGGGTCCGGGGAAGTTGCAGACCAGATAGGCCACCGGCGTCTGGATGCCATGGGTCGTCTGGCGGCGGGTGATGGGACCATCCATCCAGGCTCCGCCCCGTTTGGTGTCGCGGGCATGCAGATCGAGATAGAACTGGCCGACGAGCTCCGCGCCCTGTGGGCCTGTACGCTCGATGCGGAAGAAGGAAACGTCATCACTCCAGACCGAGGTCTGATCCGACCGTATGGTAACGCCATAGAGTTTCTCGATGACATTGAACAGGCCGGCGAGCACCTTGGGTTCCGGGAAATACTGTTTCACTTCCTGGTCGGAGTAGCTGTAACGGCGCTGGCGCAGTTTCTCGGAGGCATAGGCCACGTCCCAGGACTGCAGATCTGTGAGGCCCAGTTCCTCTGCCGCAAACACGCGCAGCTCGCGCATGTCGCGCTCTGCGAAAGGTTTGGCCTTGCTGGCCAGATCGTGCAGGAAGTCCAGCACCTGCGCCGGCGATTCGGCCATCTTGGAGACCAGTGAGACCTCTGCATAATTGGCATAGCCAAGCAGGTTCGACAGCTCGCGACGCAGTTCGACGATGCGGGCGATGTTCGGCGCGTTGTCCCATTCCGGGTGGCCGAGTTCGGCCGAAAATTCGGAGGCACGGGTGCTGTAGGCGCGGTACATCGTTTCGCGCAGTGCGCGATCCTCGGCGTACTGCATCACCGGCAAATACGCTGGCATGCGCAGGGTGAAGATCCAGCCATCCTTGCCGGCCTTCTCGGCTTCTGCGCGGGCAGCGGTTTTTACATCTTCGGGAATGCCGGCCAGACGGGCCTCTTCGAGCACATGTTCGGTGAAGGCATTGGTTGCATCCAGCACGTTCTCGGAGAACTTTGCGGCCAGCGCGGCGAGTTCTTCCTGGATGGCCTGGAAGCGTGGCTTCTGGTCTTCCGGCAATTCGGCGCCGGAGAGGCGGAAGTCGCGGATCTCGTTGTCGATGATGCGCTGCCGGGTCGGGCTCAGCGTGGCGAATTCCGGGCTTTCGCGCAGCGCCTTGTACTTGGCGAAGAGCGCCAGGTTCTGGCCCAGCTCGGCGTAATAGCGTGTGACTTCGGGCAGCAGCGCGTTATAGGCCTCGCGCCAGGGCGGAGTGTCCATCACGCTGTGCAGGTGGCCGACGATACCCCAGGCTCGCGACAGGCGTTCGCCACTGTCGATCAGCGGCGCCACGAAGGACGCCCAGCTGGCAGGCACGTCGTTGCTGGTTTGACCGGCGATCAGCGCACGGCCACTCTCCAGCAAGGCACGAATGGCCGGACCGACATCCTCGGGCAAAATGGCATCGAAACGAGGGAGTGCAGAAAAATCGAGCAGGGAAGAAGACATTTGTGCGTGACCTTGGGGCAGGGTGCCCAGTGTTTTGGCTGAAGTTCAGGTGACATTGTGCCGTCAATAAGGCAGTGTCGCAAAACAGCTCGAAAGGGTTTGGGAATGAGTGAGACCAGTGATCGGCGTGCTGCGTTCAGTGCCGCCATCGAAAAGGAATTGCAATCGGGGGAGCTGGTGTTTCCAACCAGCATGCAGGCGGCGGTAAAAATCCGGCGCGCCCTGGAATTGCCGGATTCAAGCCTGTCTTCCGTATCCCGGGTGATCAATCTGGAGCCTTTGCTTTCGGTGAAGCTTCTGCGCATGGCCAATTCGGTGTTCTTCAATCCCAGCGGCGTGGATGTGACGGATGTTCAGCGCGCCTTGATGCGGGTCGGCGTGAGCAATGCGCGGACCCTGGCGCTGGCGGTGATCGGTGATCAACTCGCCTCCGCGCGCGAGTTCGAGCCAGTGTGGCGCCTGGCGGACCAGCTCTGGCGGCATTCGCTGGATGTGGCCTCCCTGGCGTACTCGGTGGCGGTTCAGCTTGATCATTCCCTGCCGGATACGGCTTTGCTGGCAGGCATGGTGCATGACATCGGGCAGTTCTATCTGTTGTCCCGGGTGCATGACTATCCCGAATTGCTGGAGGAGCAGAGCGAGCTGGCGCAGTTCATCCTCTATTGGGACCGGCGGGTGAGCCAGGCTGTGCTGCGTGCGCTGGGGACGCCGGAAGCCATCACCGAAGCGCTGGACGAGCAGGAGGAGTGCACCGGTAACTGGCCGCCGCGCAAGTTGTCCGAGATCCTGTTCCTGGCCAATTCCGCGGCGGGAACCCCGAATCCGTTTTCCACCATCTCGCTGGAAGAGCAGATCGCGCGGCGTCAGGAAGCCTTTGCCGGGGTCGATCATGAAACCGTCAGCCATCTGCTCGACGAAGCCCGCGTGCGTCGTGCTGCGGCCATGGCAATGCTGACTGCCTGAACCGCCTTCTCTGATGGCGGGAGCCTGATCAGGGCCGTGTCTGCAACATGCTTACGTCGGTGTTGCCTGTGTGATAGATCCGCGCCAACAAGCGCTGGAAGGCTGCCATGCGTTCCGGCGGGGTCGGCGCGAGAATGCCCTGCTCCTGCAATACGGCGATCAGCTTGGTGGGGGCCATGCGTTTGTCACCAACAATCTCGACGTGGCCAGCCCGCACTTCCTGCCGCAGGGTTCGCACATCGGCCTCCACCAGCGGATTGCGCTGTTCGGCCAGCGAGAAGATGTCGTCATCCTCGATACAGTGTTCACCTTCGAAGCGCCGGCAACTGCCACGCTCGTCGGTATCGATTTTCAGATGGCGGCTCACCTGGGGTATCAGCGTCCCGGGTTTGCGGATGAAGCGCGAGGAATAGGTGATGTCTGCCCATTTCGATCCGGTGACAAGCTGACAGGTTGCCGGCAGCAGTCCCAGGCTCAGCACGCTGAGCCAGTCGCGCCCGCAGGTTTTGGCGGCGGCAATGCCATCAAACGGTCCGGAGATCGTCACCAGACGGAGTGCTGCCTCGCGTGCTGGTGGGGCTACGGGCAGATCGGTGAGTGACTTGCGGGAAATCAGCGCCCCCTGGCTGTGGCCAATCACGGTGATCTGCGGGGTACTCGTCTGTTCTGCAAGCAGATTCAGGGCGCGGCGCAGCTCACGCGCGCTGTCGGTCAGTGCTGCGCGGTCATCATAGGTAAAGCAGGCGCTTTGTTGACCATGGAAGGCCAGCACCTGTGCCAATCCGCGGAAGTTGCCGGAGGAGCCAAAACAACCATGGACCAGCACGGTGACTGGCTGGCTGGAGTCAAGCCGCAGGCTGCGATCAGGGTTGTCGGTGCAAGGCCCCAGGCCGGGGATGTTGAGCGTGACATCGGGTGGCGGCAAGCGGCCGGAGTCGATTTCGTAATAGGCAGGATCTGCGGGCTCACGGCTGGCGCAGCTGCAAAGCAGGATGACAAGGCAGGGCAGGAGGAAAAGTCTTTGCATGGCAGATCTCGGGTGACATCCGGTGATCTGCTATTTAACGGCATTTTCCGGCCCGGACTTGCCTGTCTATTGGTCCAGTGCTGCCTTGGTGCGAATGTTTTCTTGCGGGGAGAAATGAAAAGAGCCGCTTGCGCGGCTCTCTGTGGAATGGGGCGGTTTTCAGACCGGCAGCGGCTTGCCGGTCAGGCGCTCGTAGGCTTCCACATACTTGGCACTGGTTTTGGCGATGATATCCGCCGGCAGGCGCGGTCCCGGTGCGGTCTTGTTCCAGTCCAGCGTTTCCAGATAATCGCGCACGAACTGCTTGTCGAAAGACGGTGGCGAAATGCCTTCGGCGTAGCTGTCGGCTGGCCAGAAACGCGAGGAATCCGGTGTCAGCGCTTCATCGATCAGGTGCAGGGTGCCCGCTGCATCAAGGCCGAATTCGAACTTGGTATCGGCAATGATGATGCCGCGTGCGGCAGCGTAATCCCGCGCTTCGGAATACAGCTGGATGGCCGCGTCGCGGGCTTGCGCTGCGATCTGCTCGCCCATCAGCGCCACGCATTGGGCGAAGTCGATGTTTTCGTCATGGGTGCCGGCTTCGCCCTTGGTGGAGGGCGTAAACAGCGGTTGTTCGAGTTTGGCTGCCTGCTTCAGGCCGGCCGGCAGCGCGATGCCGCAGACTTTGCCGGTCGCCTGATAATCCTTCCAGCCCGAACCGATGATGTAGCCGCGGACGATGGCCTCGATCGGCAGCGGTTTCAGACGCTTGACCACCAGGGCGCGGCCCTTGAGCTGATCGCGCTCGCTGGCAGCAACCACGTCTTCGGGGGCAATTCCGGTGAGCTGGCCGGGCAGGATGTGGGCGAGCTTGTCAAACCAGAACAGGGCGGTCTGGGTCAGGACGGTGCCTTTCAGCGGAATCGGGTCCGGCAGGATCACGTCGAAGGCGGAGAGACGGTCAGAGGTGACGATGAGCAGCTTGTCTTCATCCACCGCGTAGATGTCGCGGACTTTACCGCGACCGAGCAGGGGCAGGCTGGTGATGGAAGATTCGTAAAGGGGCTGACTCATGAAAAACTCCGGGGAAATGAGGGGGCTTCGTAGCGTGAAACCGGCGCGGGCATCGCTGACGGAGAGGCGGCCTCTCCGTGCTCACGATCTGTGCCGATTATTGTTGGGGCGGAACGTAACCGCTGGCGGCATCTGCGCCTGTGCCGAAGAAATGGCGCTCCAGCTGTTCGGTCAGATACTTGCGGGCCTTCGGGTCCATCAGGTTCAGGCGGTTTTCGTTGATCAGCATGGTTTGATGCTTGATCCACTGCTGCCAGGCTTCCTTCGAGACGTTTTCCCAGACCTTCTTGCCCAGCTCACCGGGGATGGGAGGAAAGTCGAGGCCTTCGGCTTCTGTGCCGAGCTTGATGCACTTGACCATGCGTGCCATGAGGGTGGTTCCTGTGTGTTGCGATGGGGAAGCGCAATTGTAGTGGAAACCGGTGGCGCATTGATGGCGGACTCACTTATCGCCGTATTCCCCGGGCGACAGGAACAGCGTCTGCGCGGCCGTCCGTGCCTGTTCCAGCCAATCAGCGCGTTGCTCGGGACTGCTGACGATGACCGGGCTGAAACTGCAGCGTTTGAAGCGCGTGATCCCGAAGAAACCGAAAACGCAGGTCTTCCAGAAGTTTTCGAGCGGATTGCCATAAACGGCCTGATCCACCTCGTCGGAGGTGTTGGCGGTGGTGACGACCAATGCGGCCTGGGCTGCGATCAGGCTTTGTACGTAGCCTTTGCCATCCGGCCCGGTCTGGAAACGGTAGGCAAGGCCAGGACGCAGCGCCCGATCCAGCCAGCCTTTGAGGATGGCGGGCGGAGTACTCCAGTAATTCGGGTGAATCACGACGATGCCCTCGGCGGCCAGGACTTCCTGACTGGCGCGTTCGATGGCTGGGGGCAGCACCGCATCGCGGGCCAGCTCGGCGGCTGAATACACGGGATCGAAGCCTTCTGCATGGAGGTCATGAAAGATGACTTCCTTGCCGCCCGCCTGCAGGCGTTCGCAAATGGCATTGGCAATGGCGTGGTTGAAGCTGCCGGGCTTGGGGTGGGCGAGGATGACGAGGATGCTCATGACGGTTTTGCGATCAGGATGGGAAAAAGGGATGGAAATGCTTCGCAAGGCCCATGCCTGTCATGCAGGACACGGTCCGGCACGCGTGCAGGCCTGATATGCAAAGGCCTCCATGAAGGAGGCCTTGAGTGGCGTACGGCGTGTCGCGGTTGAACCGTGTCGGGTTTACTTCACCTGTTGTGCGAACTCGCCCGATTTGTACTTGGCAGCGATCTTGTCCAGCGCGATGGCTTTGATCTTGCTGGCCTGTCCGGCACAACCAAAGGCTTCCATGCGGGCCCGGACGATTTGCTTGGCCGCTTCGCGGGCAGGCTTGAGGTAATCGCGCGGGTCGAACTTGGAGGGATTCTCGAACATGTACTTGCGGATCGCCGCGGTCATGGCCAGACGGATATCGGTATCGATGTTCACCTTGCGGACACCGTGCTTGATGCCTTCAACGATTTCCTCGACCGGCACACCGTAGGTTTCCTTCATGTCACCGCCGAACTGGCGGATGATTGCCAACAGTTCCTGGGGAACGGAAGAGGAGCCGTGCATTACCAGGTGGGTGTTGGGCAGGCGGGCGTGGATTTCCTTGATACGCGAAATCGCCAGGATGTCGCCGGTGGGCTTGCGGGTGAATTTGTAGGCGCCATGGCTGGTGCCGATGGCAATCGCCAGGGCATCGCACTGGGTGCGTTTGACGAAGTCTGCGGCTTGTTCCGGATCGGTCAGCAATGCCGAGTGATCCAGCTTGCCTTCGGCTCCGTGGCCGTCTTCTTCGCCCGCCATGCCGGACTCCAGCGAACCAAGACAGCCGAGTTCCGCTTCCACCGTGACGCCGATGGCGTGCGCGAACTTCACCACTTCACGGCTCACTTCGACGTTGTAGTCGTAGGAAGACGGCGTCTTGCCATCTTCCATCAGCGAGCCATCCATCATCACCGAGCTGAAGCCGGAGCGGATCGCGGCCATGCACACGGCGGGGCTCTGGCCGTGATCCTGGTGCATCACCACCGGGATGTGCGGATAGGCTTCGACGGCCGCATCGATCAGGTGGCGCAGAAATGCTTCACCGGCATATTTGCGGGCACCTGCCGAGGCTTGCATGATCACCGGGCTGTCAAGCTCATTGGCTGCTTCCATGATGGCCTGGACTTGCTCAAGGTTATTGACGTTGAACGCGGGCAGGCCGTAGCTGAACTCGGCCGCATGGTCGAGCAGTTGGCGCATGGAGACAAGAGCCATGGTGGGAATCCTTTGGTGGTTGGGAAAAAATATGGCACATGCGTGTGCCATTCCTGTCAGGATTTTACCCCGCGTCATGTCTTGCCGCACGTGTCATTTGCCGCACCCGGCAAACAAAACGGCCCGTCGCATGCACGACGGGCCGTTGCAGAGCCTTCGAGAGAAGAGGCTTAGCCGCCGATCTTGATGATCTTCAGGCTGTTGGTACCACCGGATTGGCCCAGCGGTTCGCCGACCGTGACAACCACCACGTCGCCGGGTTGTACCAGCTTGTGCTTGATCAGGGTCATTTCGGCTTCACGCAGCAGGTGGTCGAGCGAGTCGGTGATGCGCGGCATCACGATCGGGTAGACCTCGCGGTACAACGCGGTCTTGCTGACGGTGTCAGCTTGCGAGGTCAGCGCATAGATCGGGATGCCCGAGCGCATGCGGCTGATCCACAGTGCCGTGGAGCCTGATTCGGTCAGGGCAACGATGGCTTTGGCGCCCAGGTGATGAGCGGAGAACAGCGCGGCCATGGCGATGGCTTGGTCGATGCGGGTGAAGTCGCGGGTCAGGAAGTCCTGGTCCAGCGTGACCGGATAGGATTTCTCGGCTTCTTCACAGACACGTGCCATGGTTTCGACCACTTCGACCGGGTACTTGCCGGCAGCCGTTTCGGCCGACAGCATCACGGCATCGGTGCCATCCAGCACGGCGTTGGCCACGTCGGACACTTCGGCACGGGTCGGTACCGGGCTGTTGATCATCGACTCCATCATCTGGGTCGCGGTGATCGCCAGCTTGTTCATCTCGCGGGCCAGACGGATCATCTTCTTTTGCAGGGCCGGCACGGCAGCTTCGCCGACTTCCACGGCCAGGTCACCACGGGCCACCATCAGGCCATCGGATGCTTCGAGGATTTCACGCAGATTCTTCGGCTCGACGGCTTCGGTACGTTCGATCTTGGCAATCGTCAGGGCGTTGGAACCGGCAGCACGCAGCAGGGTGCGGGCCATGTACATGTCCGAGGCGGTCTTGGGGAAAGACACGGCGATGTATTCGATGCCGATGGCCGCTGCGGTCTTGAGGTCTTCCATGTCCTTGGTGGTCAGGGCCGGAGCGGTCAGACCGCCACCCTTCTGGTTGATGCCCTTGTTGTTGGACAGCTCGCCACCGAAGCGCACGCGGGTATGGATTTCCGGGCCAACGATTTTTTCGACGTCCAGCACGATGGCGCCGTCGTTGAGCAGCAGGATGGTGCCGGGCTTCACATCGTTGGGCAGTTCCTTGTAGTCCAGGCCGACGCGTTCGTCGTCACCCAGCTCGCAGGAGGCGTCGAGGATGAAGCTCTGGCCTTTTTCAAGGAAGGTCTTGCCGTTGGCAAACTTGCCGACGCGGATCTTCGGGCCTTGCAGGTCGGCAAGGATCGCGACCGGTTTGCCGACGCGCTTGGCGACTTCGCGCACGAGGTTGGCGCGATTGATGTGGTCTTCGGCCTTGCCGTGCGAGAAGTTCAAGCGCACGACATCGACGCCGGCGCGAATCATGCGTTCCAGAACTTCTGCATCATTGGAGGACGGGCCGAGTGTGGCGACGATTTTGGTGTGACGTTGCATACTGATTCCTTCGTAGGCGGTCTTAAGTGTGGAGAGGGATTCGATAGCCTTGTTGCTCGTTGCGGCTTTGGCGCTGCGAGTTGTCGTGGCGGTTTTTTTGCTGGCCTTGCTGGCCGGTGTTGCGGATTGGGTCATGAAGGATCGGATCCGGTGTTAGTTGTTGGCGCGTTGGGCCAATGCTTCTACTGCCGGCAGGGGCTTTCCTTCCAGGAATTCGAGGAAAGCGCCGCCTGCGGTCGAGATATAGCTGATGCGGTCAGCGATGCCGAATTTGGTGATCGCTGCGATGGTGTCACCACCACCGGCCAGGGACATGGCAGAGGACGCGGCAATGGCTTCGGCGACCACTTGTGTTCCCTTGGCAAAGGCATCGAATTCGAAGACGCCCAGCGGGCCGTTCCAGACAATGGTGCGAGCGGCCTTGAGCATGTCAGCCAGATGGGCGGCTGTTTGCGGACCGATATCCAGGATCATCTCGTCGTCGGTGACATGGCCGGCCGGCTTCGTGATGGCTTCAGCGCTGGCTGAAAACTCACGGGCTACGACCACATCCGTCGGGATGGGTACCGAGGCGCCACGCGCGGCCATCTTGGCAATGATGCGTTTGGCCTCCGGGATCAGATCGGTCTCGACCAGCGATTTACCAATGTTGAAACCGGCTGCTGCCAGGAATGTGTTGGCAATACCACCCCCGACGATGAGCTGGTCGACCTTGTCGGCCAGGCTGTCAAGAATGGAAAGCTTGGTTGAAACCTTTGAGCCGCCAACGATGGCGATCAGTGGTTTTTCCGGGGACAGCAGGGCACGTCCCAATGCCTCCAGTTCCGCTGTCAGCAGCGGTCCGGCACAGGCAATCGGTGCGGCCAGCGCCAGGGCGTGGGTGGTAGCTTCGGCACGATGGGCCGTGGCAAACGCATCGTTGACGTAAACGTCACAGAGTGCAGCCATCCGGGCGGCAAGGTCTGCGCTGTCTTTCTTCTCGCCCTTGTTGAGACGACAGTTTTCGAGGACGACAACATCGCCAGGTGCAATGTTGAAGCGGCCGTCCAGCCAGTCGGGCACCAGGCGGACCGGTTTGCCGAGCAATTCGGCCAGGCGTGCAGTGACCGGCGCAAGCGAATCTTCCGTGCGGAAATTCCCCTCGGTGGGGCGGCCCAGGTGAGACGTCACCATCACGGCGGCGCCTTTCTCCAGAGCAAGCTGGATGCACGGCAGTGATGCCCGGATGCGGGTATCGTCCGTGATCGTCCCGACATCGTCTTGTGGCACGTTCAGGTCCGCGCGGATGAATACGCGCTTGCCGGCCACATCGAGATCGGCGAGTTTCCGGAATTGCATGGAAGAGCCCTCAGGCAAAGGCTGCGAAGATGAAAATGAGCCGCTGCAAAAACCGCAGCGGCTCGGCGCTTCTATTACTTGGCGACGACCTGAACCATCTCCAGCACTTTGTTGGAGTAGCCCCATTCGTTGTCGTACCAGGACACGATCTTGACGAAGGTCGAGTCCAGGGCGATGCCGGCGTCGGCGTCGAACACGGAGGTGCGGGATTCGCCACGGAAGTCGGTCGACACAACCTTCTCGGTGGTGTAGCCCAGCACACCCTTCATTTCGCCTTCAGAGGCAGCCTTCATGGCAGCACAGATCTGCTCGTAGCTGGCTTCCTTGTTCAGTTCCACGGTCAGGTCGACCACGGAAACGTCGGAAGTCGGCACGCGGAAGGACATCCCGGTGAGCTTCTTGTTCAGCTCGGGGATCACCTTGCCCACAGCCTTGGCTGCGCCAGTGCTTGACGGGATGATGTTTTCGAGGATGCCACGACCACCACGCCAGTCCTTGTTGGACGGGCCATCAACGGTCTTCTGGGTGGCGGTGGCTGCGTGCACCGTGGTCATCAGGCCGCGCTTGATGCCGAAGTTGTCGTTCAGCACCTTGGCGATCGGCGCCAGGCAGTTGGTGGTGCAGGAAGCGTTGGAAATGATGGCTTCGCCAGCGTAGGACTTGTGATTCACGCCGTACACGAACATCGGGGTGTCGTCCTTGGAAGGTGCGGACATTACGACCTTCTTGGCACCCGCCGTGATGTGGGCACTGGCGGTCGCTTTGTCGAGGAACAGGCCGGTGGATTCAACCACCACGTCGGCGCCGACTTCATCCCACTTCAGTTCGGCCGGATTGCGCAGGGCGGTCAGACGGATCTTCTTGCCGTTGACGATCAGGGTGCTGCCTTCGACGGATACTTCACCTTCGAACTTGCCGTGCACGGAGTCGTGCTTGAGCATGTAGGCGAGGTAATCGGGTTCGAGCAGGTCGTTGATACCCACGATCTCGATGTCTTTGAAGTTCTGTACGGCAGCACGGAAAACCATGCGCCCGATACGGCCGAAACCATTGATACCGACTTTGATTGTCATCTTTTAATACTCCTGATCACCAAAAATGTTGTTGAACCTTTCCACCACTACCGCGTGCTGCGCTTGGCGTTTTGTCTGACGCAAGCCTGACCCGGCCGGGGGGAAGCCGGGTACGCGAAAACAAACAGTCTAAACCAGCTTGGTGACCACTTCGATCACCCGCTCGGGGGTAAAGCCAAAATGCTTGAACAACGAACCTCCCGGGCCGGATTCGCCAAAGCGGTCCAGACCGATCACTGCGCCTTCCAGACCGACATATTTGTACCAGCCATCCGAAACACCGGCTTCGATGGCCACGCGGGGAAGGCCTGAGCCAAGGACCTCCGCTTTGTAGGCGGCATCCTGCAGATCAAAGAGTCGTGTGCAAGGCATCGATACGACACGGACCGGCAAACCGGATTTCGCGAGCAATTTCTGTGCCGCCAGGGCTACGCCGACTTCGGAACCCGTTGCGATCAGCACGGCCTTGGCGCCCGGCTCATCCTTCAATATGTAGCCGCCTTTGCGGATATCAAGGATTTGCTGGGGGGTACGGGCCGAGAAGGGCAGGTTCTGGCGTGTCAGGGCCAATGCTGTCGGGCCGTCAGCGCGTTCAATTCCGTCAATCCAGGCGGCGGCAGCTTCGGTTGTGTCGCAAGGACGCCAGACATTCAGGTTCGGAATCAGACGCAAGGACGCGATATGTTCCACCGGCTGGTGGGTCGGACCGTCTTCGCCGACACCGATGGAGTCATGCGTGAACACCATGATCTGGCGGATCTTCATGAGTGCGGCCATCCGGATCGCACTGCGGCAGTAGTCGGAGAACACCAGGAAGGTTGCGGTATAGGGGATGTAGCCACCATGCAGGGCCATGCCGTTGGCGATAGACACTTCTGCGAACTCGCGGACGCCGTAGTTGATGTAGTTGGCGTCGGAAACACCCGGCAGGAAATCCTTCGAACCCGACCAGTGGGTCAGGTTCGAGCCAGCTAGGTCGGCGGAGCTGCCAAGCAGCTCGGGCAGGGCCGGAGCCAGCGCTTCGATGGCGTTCTGCGAAGCCTTGCGGGTGGCGATGCTCTCGGCTTTGGCCTGAACCTTCTCAATCAGTGCATCGGCTGCGGTCTTGAAGCCGGCGGGCAGTTCGCCCTTGAGGCGGCGCGAGAATTCGGTGGCCAGTTCCGGGAAGGCTGTTGCATATGCGGCAAACTTGTCGTTCCAGGCCGCTTCGCGAGCTGCACCGGCAGCCTTGGCGTCCCATGCTGCATAGATCTCTGCCGGGATTTCAAACGGAGCGTGGCTCCAGCCAATGGCTTTGCGTACGCCTTCGATTTCCGCAGCGCCTAGCGGTGCCCCGTGGGAATCGGCGGTGCCCGCCTTGTTCGGCGCGCCCGCTCCGATGGTGGTACGACAGATGATCAGGGCCGGGCGCTCGCTGTCCGCACGCGCTTCCAGCGTGGCGGCTTCAAGTGCTGCGGTGTCGTGGCCGTTGATCGGGCCGATTACTTGCCAGCCGTAGGCTTCGAAGCGCTTTCTGGTGTCGTCGGCAAACCAGCCGGAAACTTCGCCGTCGATGGAAATGCCGTTGTCGTCATAGTAGGCCGTCAGCTTGCCCAGTTTCCACAGACCAGCCAGCGAGCAGACTTCGTGGCTGATCCCTTCCATCAGACAGCCGTCGCCAAGGAAAACCCAGCTGCGGTGATCAACGACCTCAAAACCGGGACGATTGAACCGGGCTGCCAGCATCTTTTCGGCCAGCGCGAATCCCACGGCATTGGCGATGCCCTGGCCCAGCGGGCCGGTAGTGGTTTCAATGCCCGGGGTGTGATGCACTTCCGGATGCCCTGGCGTCTTGGATCCGAGCTGGCGGAATCTTTTCAGTTCATCAATCGGCAGGTCGTAACCGGTCAGATGCAGCAGGGCATAGTGCAGCATGGAGCCGTGACCGTTGGAGAGCACGAAGCGGTCACGATTGGCCCAGCCCGGATTGGCCGGGTTGTGGGAAAGGTGCTTGCGCCACACGACTTCGGCGATCTCGGCCATGCCCATGGGCATGCCGGGATGGCCGGAGTTGGCTTGCTGAACGGCATCCATGGCAAGTGCACGGAGGGCGCTGGTGACGGGTGAGAATTCGATTGAAGGGGCGCTGGTAGTCATTCTTTGTAGTGGGGGCGAGCCGGGGGAAATATCGGAACTCGCAATTATCTGCCAAATGCGAGCCGCTGCGCCACCGGGAAGAACCCGGGTTTAGGCGAAGCTTGGCCGAATTGCACGATACAGTCAGTCTGCCTTTGGAGGCTTGATGCAGCGCAACCCTAGGGTTTACCTTTACTTGAGCCCGTGCCCCTTTGCTGTAGCGTTGCGGCGGGCCAGCAATGCTTTGATGCGCGGGATCAGGATCACTTGCAAGGACAGCTCCAGTTCGCTTCCCGGCACGACCAGCGTATTCGGGCGCGTCATCCACGAGCCTTGCAACATAGAGAGGAGCGCCGGGAAGTCCACGCCGTTCGGGTCACGAAAGCTGACGACGACAAGGGTTTCGCTGGGCAGTGGCACGTCTTTGGCAACGAATGGATTGGCGGTGTCCACAATCGGGACGCGCTGGAAATTGATATGGGTCCGGGAGAATTGCGGCACGATGGTGTGCACGTAATCGTCCATGCGACGCAGGATGGTGTCCTGTACCGATTCGATCGAGTAGCCGCGATCCTGGGTGTCGCGCATGACTTTCTGGATCCATTCCAGATTGATGGTCGGCACCACGCCGATCAGGAGGTCCACGTGGCGGGCCAGATCCACCTGGTCAGTGACGACGCCACCGTGAAGTCCCTCGTAAAACAGCAGTTCGCTATCTGGTGCCAGGTCTTGCCAGTCCGAAAAGCTGCCGGGCTCGCGTCCTTGGCGTGCGGCTTCATCGTCTTCGTGCAGATAGCGCCGGGTGCGACCGCTGCCGTGGGCGCCATACTCGGCAAACAAGGCTTCGAGTTCGGCGAACAGGTTGGCGTCCGGGCCGAAGTGGCTGGGGCCGCGTTGTCCGGCTTGCTCGGCCTGGACGATCAACCGGTGCATTTCAGCGCGGGTGTAGCGATGAAAGGCGTCGCCTTCGATGCGTGCAGCGCGGATGCCTTCACGACGGAAAATATGGCCGAAGGTGCGGGAAATGGTCGATGTGCCGGCGCCCGAGGATCCGGTGACCGCGATGATGGGATGCTGGATGCTCATTAGCGGTGTGCCTGCAGCCAGCCCAGCCATTCGCCGTACAGCGCAGGGTTGGCGGCCAGAACCACGGCGCGTTTGGGTAAGGGCGCGGCTTCGAGCGGGCCGCCGTCCAGTACGCCATATACCCCGCCGGCTTCTTCGAGGATCAGGCGGCCGGCGGCGTAATCCCACAGGGCCTGGCCGCCATGCAGATACACGTCGAGACGGCCGGCGGCGACAAAACACCACTCCAGTGCCGAAGAACCGAAATTGCGCTGCGAGTAATAAGGCGGCGTGGTCACCAAGCTGGTCGCCAGTTTGTTCGGGATGCGTTTGAAATCAATGCCCGCGACCGAGAAAGCCACGCGGGTGGCCGCTGATCGCAAAGGCAGGCGTTTGCCGTTGAGCCAGGCACCGGCACCTTTGGCGGCGTAAAAGGACTCATCGGTCGTTGGGTTGTAGACCACACCGAACTGGGTTTCTCCACTGACCAGATAGGCGACCGAGACGGCAAATAGCGGTACTCCGTTGGAAAAATTGGTGGTTCCATCGATGGGATCAATGCACCAGACGCCTGCCTGGCCGGCATCCCAATACGCCAGTTGTTGCTCGGGCGTCATTTCCTCGCCGATCACCGGCGCGGCGAGCACTTCGGGCAGACGTGCCATCAGCGCCTGTTGCGAGGCTTGATCGGCATTGGTCAGCGAGCTGCCATCCGACTTGTATTCGCGTACGGTACGCAGGAAGTGCGGCATGATGGCTTCACGTGCAACCTCGCGAACGACAGATTCCAGAGCGCGGGCGCGGGCAAGCTGGGGCATGGTGAAAACTCGTAATGAAGAGGTAAAGCCGGGGCGGCAGGCGGGAGACGCATCATATAATGTGGCTTACCGCACGATTTTTGATCATAGCACCATGCCTCCTCGTTTCCATTGCCCGCTCCAGCTGAGTCTTGGGCAGGATTTATTGCTGCCTGCCGAAGTCGCCCACCACGCCGTGCGGGTGCTGCGTCTGCGTTACGGTGAGGATGTGGTGGTCTTCGATGGGGCCGGCGAAGAATACCTTGGGGAACTCCTCGATCTGGCGGGGAAGCCAGCCGTACGCTTGCGCGAGCGTTTGCTTGTCGAGCGCGAGGCGCCGCTGCGGATCACTCTGGTACAGGCGCTGGCGGTAGCCGACAAGATGGACTGGATCGTACAAAAGGCCGTGGAGCTTGGTGCTGCGGCATTCCAACCGATTGAAGCAGAGCGCTGCGTACTCAAGCTGGCAGGGGATCGCGTTGGCAAGCGCATCGAGCACTGGCGGCAGGTGGCTGTTTCTGCGGCCGAACAATGCGGGCGCAAGCGCCTGTGCGAGGTGCACGCGCTGGCGCGTCTGCCTGCATGGCTGGGGCAGCCCGATGTTGGCGAACGCTGGATTCTGGCGCCGGAAGAAGGGCGTGCCTTGTCGGAGATGCCACGACCTGCGGGACCGGTGAGTCTGCTGATCGGGCCGGAAGGTGGGTGGAGTGACAAGGAACTGGCTGCAGCCCAGGCCGCAGGGTGTCGTCCGGTGCGTCTCGGGCCCCGCGTGCTGCGTACGGAAACCGCCGGGCTGGCAGCGATTGCCGCTATGATGGCGTTGTGGGGTGATTACTAGATATGACAAAGAAGGATGGCATGAATCAGGACAATCGGGTACTCAGCGAGAATCTTTCGGCCGCTGTGCGTATGGGAGATGACGAGGCGATCCGTTTCGTCGACTGGGTTCGCGGCGCAGCTCCGTATTTTCATGCCTTCCGGGGCAAGACTTTCGTGCTGGCGTTTGGGGGTGAGGTCGCGCATGGCGAGTTGATGGAAGACCTGTGCCACGATTGCAATCTGCTGGCAGCATTGGGCGTGCGGCTGGTGCTGGTGCATGGCGCGCGCCCACAGATCGAAGCGGAGTTGGCACGGCGTGGTCAGGGCTCGCGTTACCACAAAGGGCTGCGCATCACCGACGAGGCAGCGCTGGAATGTGTCAAGGCCGCTGTCGGGGTAACCCGGATCGACATCGAGGCGGCGCTCTCGCAAGGTTTGCCGAACACGCCCATGGCCGGGGCCTACATGCGCGTGACCGGCGGTAATTTCATTACGGCACGGCCGATCGGCGTGGTCGATGGCGTGGACTTCCAGTACACCGGCACGGTACGCAAGGTGATCGCCGAAGAAATCAAGGCCGATCTGGATCAGCAGAACGTGGTGCTGATTTCCAATCTGGGGGTGTCGCCCTCAGGCGAAATCTTCAATCTGGTGATGGAAGAAGTCGCCGAGGCGGTGGCGATTGCGCTGGGCGCCGAAAAACTGATCTACCTGTGTGATGCGCCCGGCCTGCTCGATGAGGAAGGGCGGCTCATTGAAGCCATCACCGCGGACGAAGCCGAACGCAAGTTGCTGGCTGGCGTGGGGCTCACCGAAGACCTGCACCTGTTCCTGCCGCGCGCCATCAAGGCCGTACGCAATGGCGTGGCGCGTGCCCACCTGATCGATCGCGACAAGGATGGCGGCTTGCTGCTGGAGTTCTTCACCCGGCAAGGGGTGGGGACCATGGTCAGCCACGATCCGCTGCATCGTTTGCGGGAGGCCAGCATCGATGATGTGGCGACCTTGCTGCAATTGCTGGGGCCTCTGGAAGCAGATGGCACACTGGTGCGGCGGGGGCGTGAGCTGATCGAGATGGAGATCGACCGCTTTACGCTTGCCGAGCATGACGGTGTCGTGGTGGGGTGTGCAGCCCTGTATCCCTTCCCGGAAGACGGCATGGCCGAGATGGCCTGCCTGGCGGTCACTCCGGAATACCGGCGCGCCGGCTTGGGAGAACGGTTGATGCAAAACATTACCGAGCGCGCACAGGCTGCGGGATTCAAGGAACTGTTCGTCCTGACGACGCGGACGCAGCACTGGTTTCGTGAGCGCGGTTTCGTCGAGGCGGGCCCGGAGGAGTTGCCCGAGCGTAAACGGGATCTCTACAATTTCCAGCGACGTTCGAAGATTTTCATCAAGCAGCTCTGAGATGCTCCGGTGAGACACTTGCTCGATCCTGCTGTTTTTGTGTCGCAAAACCTGACCCAACATCGCTGGATCATGACGTGCCGTCTGTATGCCATCGGCACCGGCCTGCTGGCCTGCCTGCTAGATTTCGGGTTCGATCTCAGCAATGAACAAGAATCCGGCGGGACCTTGCTCGGGGCGGTAACCATTGGTGTGAGTGTGTGGGCGATTGTCGCCTATGCCTTCAGAATTGCACGTGAAGTGTCGGTATCCCTTTCCATGCGGATGGCGACAAGGGTGGAGGAGATTGTCAAGACCGGTGCCCTTGTGCCCATCTCCAGTCATGGCTGGGAGGTTTTCGACCGCTTGCAGGATGGCCTGCAGCAATTGCTTGTGCCGCGGGATGCGCGGATCGCCGCCCTGGAGCAAGAGGTCGAGTATTACCGTCGGCTGGCTGAAGGCATGCAGGGGCTGGAGCTGGTATTTGATCTGGATGGTCATTTACGCTGGGTGAATCCGGGCGCCGAGACGTTGACCGGATATTCGCGGGAGGAATGTCTGACGGCGACCGAACCGGCCGAGCCGTGGATCTATGCCAAGGATCGGTCGATGTTCCGCGAGTTGATTGCGCAGGCAAGACAAGGGATGCTGCAGGACAATGTCGAGCTGCGTGTGCAACGCAAGGATGAAAGCGTGGTCTGGTGTGTCTGCCGCTGTTATCCCTTGAGAAATGGTGAGGGACAGATCACTGGCTTGCGGTTTTCCGCACAGGACATCCAGCCGCGCAAGGATGCTGACCTGAAACTGCTGGAAACCGTTGCGGCCCTGCGTCGGGCCCAGGCACTGAAAGAGCATTACCTTGGCCGCAGCAATGACGAGAGGATGCGCCTGGCGGCCTTGCTGGAAATCGTCGAGCTCGGCATCCTGTTCGTGGATCGGGACCGACGGGTGGTCTACATCAACCAGACCTGTGCCGACATGTGGCAACTGGGCGAGCGCAGCAGCGTTGTCGGCATGCGTGACAGCGTTCTACTTGATGCAACGGCTGCCCTGAGAATGGATGACGCGGCATACCGTCAGCATGTCGGGCAGGCGATAGCGCAGCGCAGTCAGCAAAGTGCGTACGATATCCATTGCCCCGATGGGCGGATCGTGCGTGAACGTTCGTCCATTGTGCCGGCTTCAGAGGGCGGGCGGGCCATCGGACGGGTATGGATCTACGAAGACATCACGGAACGCTTGAGTACGCAACGGCGTCTGACCGAGCTGGCAGAGCGGGATCCGCTGACCAATCTCTATAATCGGCGCCGTTTCGATGAGGATCTTGAATATCTGCGTGCGGATGCGCTCCGGCGTGGCGAGCCCTT
>Ga0316604_10001435_pt1 | contig 21234 bp, 17 predicted proteins | sample OWC_soil_day20_C_FD_207650 | JGI IMG/M metagenome (GOLD analysis project Ga0316604, IMG submission 207650) | Wetland soil microbial communities from Old Woman Creek delta, Ohio, United States - OWC_soil_day20_CT | ecosystem: Environmental > Terrestrial > Soil > Wetlands | place: USA: Ohio...
TCCTGCATCGAAAATGAAATCGGACTGCAAATAAAAAAGGGGCAAAGGTGAAACCCTCTGCCCCGTCAGTCAGGTCGCACTGCCCGAAGGCAGCGCTGATGTTGCTCACGCAGCGAGATTGGATTTCACCTGATTGACAATCGCGGCAAAGGCCGGCTTGTCCATCACTGCCATGTCGGCCAGCACCTTGCGATCGAGTTCGATCGATGCCTTCTTCAGACCGTTCATGAACACGCTGTACGTCATGCCGAGCTCGCGCGTTGCGGCATTGATACGGGTGATCCACAGTGCGCGGAATACGCGTTTCTTGTTGCGGCGATCACGGTATGCATACTGTCCAGCGCGCATCACCGCCTGTTTGGCAACGCGATACACATTGCCGCGGCGACCGCGATAGCCTTTGGCTTGAACCAGAACTTTTTTATGACGGGCCCGTGCGGTAACCCCACGTTTTACTCTAGGCATGTTTTCTCCTTGATGGTGAGGTTAAGCGGACGGCATCATCCGCATTACAGATGCCACGTCGCTCTCATGCACGTTCGTGGCGCCACGCAGCTGGCGTTTCATCTTGGTGGATTTCTTCGTCAGGATGTGACGTTTGAAGGCTTGACCGCACTTGACGGTGCCACCCGGACGCACACGAAAACGCTTTTTCGCTGCGCTCTTGGTTTTCATTTTTGGCATAACTATACAAGCCCTTGCGGGCTTCTCCTTTTTATATGATTGCAGGTGGCAGCCACTCGCTGCTCTTGGATGCCTGCACTCACTTGTTTGGCAGCAGAATTTTTCTGCCGCTTTTGTGCCAACCGCCCGTTTCCGAGCCATCGACGCAAATCCTATTTTTTCTTCTTCGGCGCCATTACCATTACCATCTGACGCCCCTCCAGCTTCGGAAACTGCTCAACCTGCCCCAACGCCTCAAGGTCTTCCTTCAACCGCTCCAACATGCGCATGCCAATATCCTGGTGCGCCATCTCGCGACCGCGAAAACGCAGCGTGATCTTGCACTTATCCCCCTCTTCGAGGAACTTAACGATATTGCGCAGCTTGATATTGTAATCGCCATCATCGGTACCAGGCCGGAACTTGATTTCCTTGACCTGGATGACCTTCTGCTTCAGCTTCGCCTCGTGCGCCTTCTTCTGCTCCTGGTACTTGAATTTGCCGTAATCCATCAGTCGGCAAACCGGCGGACTTGCGTTCGGCGCAATCTCGACCAGATCCACATTGGCCTCTTCTGCCATACGGAAGGCTTCGGTCAGATTGACGATGCCAATCGGCTCGTTATCGACCCCAATCAGACGCACTTCTGCGACCGTTATCTCGCCATTAATGCGATGCGACTTATCAGTAGCTATGTCGTTTCCTTTACAAAGATTAACCGTGCAATCGGCACCAGGCCTCATCAGGCCTTGGCCGCCACTTCATCCTTGAGGCGTTTTACCAGATCATCAAGCGACATCACGCCCAGATCCTGGTTGCCCCGCGCACGCACGGCGACGGTATTCGCTTCCCTCTCCTTGTCGCCCACCACAATCAAATACGGCAGGCGCTGCATGGAGTGGTCGCGTATTTTATAGGTAATTTTCTCGTTGCGCAAATCGGCCCTTGCCCTAAACCCTTGTTTTTTCAGGTTTTGCGCAACACTTTGTGCGTATTCCGCCTGCGCATCGGAGATATTCATGACAACAACCTGCTCCGGTGCCAGCCACAACGGCAGCGAACCGGCATGGTTTTCGATCAGCATACCGATGAAACGCTCAAGCGAACCGAGAATCGCGCGATGCAGCATCACCGGGATCTTGCGGCTGTTGTCTTCCGCCACATATTCGGCACCGAGGCGCACCGGCATCGAAAAATCTGCCTGAATCGTGCCGCACTGCCAAGTCCGGCCAATCGCATCCTTCAAGGTATATTCGATCTTCGGCCCGTAGAAAGCTCCTTCGCCGGGAGAAATTTCGTATTCGCAGCCCGAACGCTTGAGCGATTCAATCAGCGCATTTTCCGCCTTGTCCCACACCTCATCCGATCCAACACGGTTTTCCGGCCGCGTCGCCACCTTGTAGATGATGTCCTTGAAGCCGAAATCCGCGTAGACTTTTTGCAACAGCGCCGTGAACGCCACACACTCATCCAGAATCTGATCTTCGGTGCAGAAGATATGACCATCGTCTTGCGTGAAGCCACGCACGCGCATCATGCCGTGCAGAGAACCGGACGGTTCATTGCGGTGGCATGCACCGAACTCGCCGTAGCGCAGCGGCAAATCACGGTACGAATGCAGGTTGGCGCGGAAAATCTGCACATGCCCAGGGCAGTTCATCGGCTTGACCGCATACACACGGTTTTCCGACTCGGTGGTGAACATATTTTCCTTGTAGTTCTCCCAGTGGCCGGATTTTTCCCATAGACTACGATCAATGATCTGCGGCGCCTTCACTTCGAGGTAACCGTTATCCTGATAAACCTGACGCATGTACTGCTCGACCTGCTGCCAAATGGTCCAGCCCTTCGGGTGCCAGAAAATCAGCCCCGGCGCCTCATCCTGAAAGTGGAACAGATCGAGCGCTCGGCCGATACGGCGGTGATCGCGTTTTTCCGCCTCCTCCAGCATCGTCAGATATGCATCCTGATCTTCCTTCTTTGCCCAAGCCGTGCCATACACGCGCTGCAGCATCTCATTGTTCGAATCGCCGCGCCAGTATGCGCCTGCCAGACGCATCAGCTTGAACACTCGCAGCTTGCCGTTGCTCGGCACGTGCGGGCCGCGGCACAGATCGGTGAACGCGCCGCTGGTGTACAGCGAAACATCCTGACCGGCTGGAATAGCCTCAATCAGTTCCGCCTTGTATTTCTCGCCAATCGACTTGAAGTAAGCAACTGCATCGTCGCGCGACACCACCTTGCGCATCAACTGCTCGTCTTTCTTCGCCAGCTCGACCATCTTTTTCTCGATCGCAGCCATGTCTTCCGGCGTGAACGGGCGTTTGTACGAAAAATCGTAATAGAAACCGTTTTCGATCGCCGGACCGATGGTTACTTGCGCATCGGGAAACAGCTCCTTGACCGCATACGCCATCAAGTGCGCAGTCGAGTGCCGAATCAATTCAAGGCCATCAGCATCGCGATCAGTCACAATCGACAGTTCAACATCATGCTCGATCAGATGCGAGGTATCGACCAGCTTGCCGTCAACCTTGCCGGCTAGCGCCGCTTTTGCCAGCCCCGCACCAATACTAGCGGCGACTTGCGCGACCGTAACCGGCGCATCGAACTGGCGCTTGGAACCATCAGGAAGCTGGACTGAAACCATTATGACCCCCGTTGTTGCGCCATTTGCCCGGCGCCTAAATCAGACTGCAAAAAGTATGGACGAAAAAAAACGCGGACCAGCCGCGCCTCTTCAACAACAAACAAAAAAGTACCCGACCGGCGTCACTCACATATACTGCTGGACGTTCGCGGTGTCATAACCGGGCTACCTTTCTCGCTCTTACATTAACATTTTTTGACTACCAGATAAATCTGGTAGGCGCGATTGGACTCGAACCAACGACCCCCACCATGTCAAGGTGGTGCTCTAACCAGCTGAGCTACGCGCCTAAAGAAGAAGAATTATAGCAGAAGAATTGCCGTGATTGGAAGCCCCCGTGCCAGGGTGTGCAAAATACATGTCGCGCCTGCTATGATTTTCCTATGCACGCATTCAATTACAAATGGTTTCTGTTCGGTCTGTTCTGCCTATTGCTGGCGATGCAGCCAGCCGCAGCCTGGAACAGAAACGGCCATGCGGCCATTGCCACCATCGCTGAAGCCAACCTGACGCCAGCCGCACGTGCGCAGGTGAAACATTTGCTGCAGGGCGATCTGGATGCGCGCGACAAACCATCCGGCCGTACCACGCTGGCCGATGTTGCTTCGTGGCCGGACGAGATCCGCCGCATCGATCAGGAAAACCGATACCGTGGGTGGCACACCCGCGGCAATCCGGTATGCGCAAGCAAGCTCGGAACCTGCTGGATAGGCCGTTGCGTCGATCGTAACCTGTTGCGCTATGCGGCTCTACTGAAAGATCGGCAAGCAGGCAAGCGCGAACGCAACGAGGCACTGAAATGGATTGTGCATCTGGTTGGCGATTTGCATGCGCCGCTTCATTCTGGCAGCAATCGCGATGCGGCAGGCAATGTTCCTGCCACATTGACAACCACCATGCCGCCACGCGAATCCACGCTGCATTCGCTATGGGATATCGAACTGGTCGATGCCGCCCTCAAACAAGGGCCGGTTATCGCAAGCCTGAACACCACTGACAAACTGCCGCCAACGGCCATCAGGCAATGGATGCTTGAATCGCGCGAAATATCCTTCAGACATGTATACAGCCCGTTGCCTGGCTTTAGTTGCAGCGACGACGCCGGGCCTTACCTGCTCGACCATGCGTATCAGGAGCAGGCTGTGCCGGTCATCCGCGAGCAAATCCGGCGTGCAGGCCTGCGTCTGGCACAACTGCTGAACGAACTGCTGGATTGACGCAGCAGCTAACCCACCCCACTGCATTATCAGGCTGCGGCTGCAAATTCCATCCGCAAGACATTCCGGCCATCTTCACGCCGGTAGCTGACGCAGTCTGTCATCACACGAATGAAATGGATTCCCAACCCGCCTATCGGACGCTCGATTATATCGAGTGTGATATCCGGTTCTGGCAGCGACAGCACATCAAACGGACTGCCCCAATCAGCAATTTCCAGCACGAAGCTTCCACCCTCCCGCCCGCAGGCAACTTCCACCTCGCCGCTACTGTCTGGATACGCATATCTGCAAATATTGACGAATGCTTCCTCCAACGCCAGCAACGCGCCAAACTGCTTGCCCTCGTCCAAGCCGAAACGGCCGGCACAAGCCTCGACAAACGCATTCGCGTCGGCCAAGCGCTCGACCATAGCAGGATAGCGTGTCACGTCGAGTTTCATACTGGTTCAGGATAGCGTTTCCAATGCAGCAGCCACCGACTCATCCATGCCGAAAAGAGCATTGAAGCCGGAAATGGCGAATACTTCCTTGACCGCGCCTTTTACGTTCGCAAAACGAACCTGACCGCCTTTTGTTTTCAGCAACTTCGCCATCACCAGCAGTCCGCGCAAGCCCGCGCTGCTGATGTATGACAGCCCGTCGAAATCGACCACAAAACGGCTGTCACCGCCATTGACCAGTTCCTGCACCCTTCGCTCATATTCCGGCGCCGTGACTGCATCTAGTCTGCCGGCCAGCGTGATGACCGTTGCGTTCGCTTCTTTTCTGGCCTGAAAATCCATGCCCATCTCCTCGCCGTTATTTATCAAGTTTTTTCATCACCGCGATCAACTTGCCTTTGCCATCGGCCTGTTGATAACTTAAGCTATCAGTCATGCTCTTGATGATGGTCAGCCCCAGTTCATCCGGCATCTGTTCGCCTTCCAGCGGGTTAGCCATTTCACCTGCGCTTTCGCAGATAATTTCAACCGTTTCGCTCTTTTCCGAATAGGCGACTTTCACTTCAAGCGCTGTCCTGCCCAGATACGGCGTGTAAATCTGCAGCAACTCCTCTATCAGCAACAGCAGGTTCTGCCGCATTGCCCTTGGCAGATACTGTTTTTCACAGAACGCCTCGATTTCTGCATTCATTGCATACAGATCGTAATCGAGCGAAGCGATGCTGAACGAAACGCTGCGGATCCGATTGACAAAAGTTCTGGTCTTTTCGCGCTGCGGATTGTCGAAAATCTGTTCCGGCGGCCCCATTTCATAGACAACGCCCTCATCCATGTATAACACCCGATCGGAAACATCCTTCGCCAATCCCATTTCGTGCGTCACGATGGCCATCGTCATGCCGTCTCGCGCCAGCCGGCGAATGACCGACAGCACCTCACTGACCATCGTCGGATCAAGAGCGGACGTCGGCTCGTCGAACAGGATGATTTCCGGCTCCATCGCCAAGCAACGCGCAATCGCCACCCGCTGCTTCTGTCCGCCGGAAAGCTCGTCCGGGAAATTCCCTGCCTTCTCGGCCACGCCCACCAGCCGCAACATTTCCAGCGCTTTCCGCTCGGCATCCGCACGGCTCACACCAAGAAGACGCATCGGACCGATGGTCAGGTTCTCCATCACGGACAGATGCGAAAACAGGTTGAACGACTGGAACACCATGTTCGCCTTCTGGCGAATCTTCGGCAGATCCACATTCTTGTCCATGATGTTCACGCCACCGATCTGGATGCTGCCCCCGCTCGGCTGTTCCAGCAGATTCAGGCAACGCAGCAACGTGCTCTTGCCGGTACCGGACGGGCCGATGATCGAAATGACTTCCCCCTTGTGAATCTCGACCGTGACGTCTTTCAGCACCGTCAGGTCGCCATATTTCTTTGACAGATGTTCGACCTTGATCATATTCATGCTTTCCCCGCCTGCTTGCGTTTGCGTTTCGGATCCGGGCGCCGTTCCATGTATTCAAGCGACTGCGTCAACATCCACGAAATCAGGAAATACAAAATTGCCACCATCACCAGCGGGAAAAATGCATCGAAGGTACGGCTGCGGATGATATCGCTGGCCTTGGTCAAATCCTGCACTGCGATGTAACCGACGATCGAGGTCATCTTGACCAGCGAAATGAACTCGCCCTTGTATACCGGCAGGATTTGCCGTACAGCCTGCGGCAGCACGATATGGCGGAAGGTATTCACTTTCGTGAACCCCATTGCAATGCCTGCCTCGGTCTGGCCCTTGTCGACGCCTTCAATGCCAGTCCTGAAAATTTCAGCCGCATAGGCGGCAAAATTCATCCCGAAAGCGATCACGGCAACCAGCACCGGATTGATGTCCACCGAAGCGAACACCACATAGAAAATCAGCATCAGCAGCACCAGAACCGGGGTGCCTCGCAGCAATGAAATGTACCAGCCGGCCGGAATATTCAGCACCGCCTTGCTCGACATCCGCATGAAGCACACCAGCGCGCCAAGCGCCGTGCCAAAAATCGAAGACAGGATGGCGATCAGCACCGTCACCTTCAACCCATCGATAATCAGCAGATAGCGGTTTTCCTGAATGATGTTGCTATGGAAGCTCTTTGTCACGCCGCTGAAGAATGAATCATCTTCCGGCTTTGCGACCGCGGCCGCATCCTTGCTGACGATATTCTTTTTCAGCGCAAAAATGTTCGACCCCATTTCGTAGTACACATCCGAGAACGCGATCTGTTTCTGTCGTTCCTCTGTCAGCATCAGCGTGCTGGCAATCATGTCGATCTTGTTGGTTGAAACGGCAGCAATCAGACTGCCGAACTCCATGTCGGAAAATTTGATTTCCTTGCCAATATGCGCCGCAAACCGCTGCGACAGTTCGATATCAAACCCTATCAGCTTGCCATCTTTGATCACGGTGAACGGCAAGCCCTTGTCACTCACCGTGCCGACCACCAGCACTCCATTCGTCTTCGACGAGGCAATGGCCGGCATGGCAGTATTGCCCTGTTTGATCCAGCGGTTGACCATGTCGTCATAAACGCCGTTCTGCTTGATCTGCTTGAGGAAATCATTGAACTGTTCGCGCAGTTGGTCGTTGCCCTTATTGAATCCCATGCCAATCGGCACCGCATACAGCGAATCACCGACCAACCCCAGTTCATCGTCGTTGCGCAGCACTTCCAGCAAGGTTTCCCGAGTGTAGAACGATGCATCAACCTTGCCGGACTTGACCGCCAGCACCATATCGGAAGGCGACTTGTATTGCAGGATGGTGGCATCCGGATAGTGCTTCATCGCATAGGTGTCGTGTACCGAACCAAGCAACACCCCCAAGCGTTTGCCCTTCAAGTCAGCCGACGATGTCAGCTTGACGGAACTGGTGTTTGCCGAACCGACTGTTTCCGCAGGTTTGTTACCCCCCCCGCCAACCGGTTCACCCTTTCTGACCAGCACCGAAATATCGTTCTCAATATAAGGCAGGGAGAAATTCACCAGTTTCTTGCGCTCGTCGGTGACGTTGAAGTTCGAAAGCGCAAGATCAATTTTTCCTGCTTGCAACGCAGGAATCAGCGCCTCGAAATGCATGTCAGTCACATCGACCCGCTTGCCCAGTTTCTCGCCAATCAAGTTCGCCAGTTCTATGTCTAGACCTATGATGCGGCCATTGGCCTGATACGAAAAAGGTTCGTAGATCGCGTAGGTTCCAATACGAAGCACGCCACGCTTGCCCGCCGGTTCTCTCTTCGTGGGCGGCAACTGCCGAGATGCAGAGTCTTTTGAATCGACCCATTTCTGCCTCAAGCGCTGCAGCGAGCCATCCTTCTTCAAGGCCTCCAGCGCTCTGTTTACTTCGTCGAGCAAAGCCGTGTTTTCCTTGCCAATCGCTGCCGCCACCTCCAATTTCGCAACCGGCTGTTCCAGAATCACCAGCTCCGGATTTTTCTCAACCAGATTGAGCAACACGCTCTTGTCGTACACAAAGGCATCAACCTTGTGCGATTTCAGCGCCAGCGCTGCATCTACCCCTGAATTCATCACTTGGAAACTGGCCTGAGGGAAATGCTTGCGAGCAGCCAGATCACCGGCCGATCCGGACAAAACGCCGATGCGCTTGCCATCGATTTGCTCCAGGTTTGCAATAGCGCCAGCTGCACTACCAGTGTCTTTTGCTGCCGTCGAGGTGGCCGCAGAAGCACCACCTTTCTTCACCAGCAGCAACTGCGTATCGACAAAGTACGGGTGGGTAAAATCGACCGACTTGCGCCGCTCGTCGGTAGCCGTCATCTCACTGATAATCACATCGATTTTGCCGGATTGCAGCGCAGGTATCAGCGCTGTGAAGTTCATGTCGAAGAATTCCACCGGCCGCTTCAGCTTCATGCCAATAATTCGCGCCAATTCCTCGTCATGGCCGGCAAGCCGCCCTTTGCCATCCACAAAAATGAACGGCTCAAGCGTGGCCATCACACCAACCCGCAGCGCCTTCCCTTCCTTTACGGCCGGAATCTCCCGCACTTCATAAGCCGAAGAATCATCCTTCATCCATCGTTTTTCCATTGCAGCCAGCGTGCCATCCGCTTTCAGCTCATCAATGATGCGGTTGATGTCATTGAGCAGCGTATCATTGCCCTTTTTAACCGCCATTGCGATTTGTTCTTCCAGCAAACGTTCCGGCAACACGCGCAACTCAGGATGCGCACGCAAGATCACCGGTTTTGACGAGTAAGAAATAAGCGCCGCATCTGCCTGACCAGTTTTGGTGGCAACCACGGTATCGGCCAAATTATCAAAACGCCTAATGTCAGCTTTGGGGAATTTCGCGTTCGCCGTCATCTCGCCAGTCGACCCCGTCATCACGGCAATCTTCTTGCCTGCTGTCTGCTGGAGCACTTCCAGTTCATTGCCAGACGCAGAATCCTTCGATGCTGCCCCGCCTGCCTTCACCTGTTCGCCGGAAGGTTTCCTGACGATCATCACCTGCGCATTCGCAAAATAAGCTTGCGAAAAATTCACGCTTTTCTTGCGCTCCGTCGTGGCATTCATGCCACTGATGATCAAATCGACCTTGCCCGACTGTAGCGCAGGAATTAGCGCCATGAACTTCATGTCGTGGAATTCCACCGGCCGTTGCAGGCTGGCACCGATCCGGCGCGCCAATTCGCCATCCAGGCCTGTGACCCGACCATCCCTGTCCACAAAGCTCAGCGGCTCACGCGTTGCACTCACGCCGACCTTGATGGGTTTCCCTCCGTTCGGAACGGCGATGTTCACTTCCTCGTATGGAGACAAATCCGTCTTGAGCCAGCGCTGTTGCATCGATGCCAGCGTGCCATCGCGTTCCAATTCTGCAATAACCCGGTTCACATCGGACAGCAACTGGTCGTCACCTTTTCTGATTGCAACCGCAGTATCCTCGTTCCCTATCCGTTCGGACAGCATCTGCAATTCAGGATTTCTTTTTGCGATGTTGATCGCTGTCGGCAAAGCGGTAATGATGGCGTCGATCTGCCCTGACTTGATTGCAGCAACACCATCCATGATGTCGTCAAAACTTTTGACTTCGGCCTTCGGGAATCGGGTTTTCGCTATCTCTTCGCCTATGGCACCAGTCATCACGCCAATCCGCTTGTCGTGCGCATCATCCAGAACGGTGATCACGCGTTCTCCCTTGCCGCATCCGGCAAGCGCCATGACCATCGCCATGCAAAGCCAAACCAACCTTATCGTGCTTTTCATTATTTATTATTCCAGCCTTTATTCAGCCGGCGTTCCCTGATAGGTAATCGCCAGCATGGTCACATCGTCCGACTGCGGTGCGCCAGCCGCAAACTTGGTCACTTCGGCGCTGACGTAATGGATCATCCTGGCCACATCGTCGTCCGGACGCTGCCGCAATGCCTGCAGCAGCCGCTCCTCGCCATACAGGTCATCCTCGCGATTCTTGGCTTCGGTCACGCCGTCGGTGTACAGGAACAGCGTGTCGCCCGGCTGCAACACCAGCTTCTCGGCTTCATAACTGACATCAGCCATCGGTCCCAGGACAATGCCCGCCTTCGGTTGCAAATAGCGAACGCCTTGCGAATCAATCAGCAATGGCGGGTTGTGACCAGCATTGGCGATGCGCACCTCGCCGGTTCTGGTATTAAGGATAGCGCACAGCACGGTCACGAACATGCAGCGGTCGTTGTCCGTCGCCAGCGTGTTGTTGACTGACGCTAACATCTGCTCCGGCTCGCCCAGCCGTTGTCCTTCGGATTTAAGCAGCGTTTTTGCGACCATCATGTAAAGCGCCGCCGGCACGCCCTTGTCAGACACGTCTGCCACCAGGAAACACAAATGCGTATCATCGATGAAAAAGAAATCATAGAAATCGCCGCCGACTTCCTTGGCAGGTTCCATCAACGCATAGATATCGAATTCGGGGCGCTCAGGGAAAGCAGGGAACAGCCGCGGCAGCAGGCTGGCCTGAATATCGGTCGCAACATTCAGTTCGCTCTGGATGCGTTCCCTTGCCTGCGCGACGTAAGACAGTCGCCAGGTAACAGCAAAGAACAGCACCAACAGCAGCAACGTACCGCCGCCAAGCATCAGCCTGAACGTCAACAGTCCGGCATCATAGTCCGCCATCGGCAGCAGTGACACCGATTTCCATGCGTACTCGTCAGTCTGCGCCTGATTGCCTGTGACGATTGAAAACCCGCGTGACTTGCCATTGCTGGTGTTCTGCCACTCATGCAATGGGTAGACCGTGGCATAGGTCCACAATCCTTCCGGCGTTTCGAACTGCCCCTTTTCGCTGGCCACAATACGCTTCCACGCTTCGGCGTGGCGCTGCCCCATCGTCAGGTCAACGCGCTTGAACATGAAACCATATTCGTCATCATTGCTTGCGCCCTTGAGCCAGTAGCCATCCTGGTTCACCAGCCAGGTAGGATTGCTGCGCTCACCGGTTTCCTGCTCAAAACGCTTGAGCAAATCGCGCGCCGAATAATTCAGCAATATGATGCCGCGACGCTTACCATTGCTGTCAAACACCGGCATGCCAAAACGGATGTTCGGATGGTGCGGCACTTCGATCTGGTTGTTGTCGACATTCAAATCCAGCGGCGAAACGAAAATCTCGTTTTCCTGCAGTTTATTGGTGCGTGTGAAAAAATAGCGATCGCCCTTGTTCTGCAATTTTGCTCTCGGCACGACCAGCGGTTCCGGTTCTGCATAATCGATGCGCAACCGCTCCATGCCGGTTTCGTCGATCCAGCGGATTTTGTTGTATACCTGATTCGCCTGCGAAAACCTTGCCCATTGTGTCGCAAGGTTTTCCATTGCTTCCTCGCTCGGCGAATCGACCAGTTGCTGGATTTGGTGACGCCCGGCGATATACAGCAAATCGCGCCCTACCACCTGCAACATGCGATTAATCGCAACCGTGCCGGCTCGAACTGCTTCCTGCTCACGGCTGGCGTGCTCGGCGTGTTGCCGCTTGACCTCGGCCTGGTGGATGAAAAATGCGCAAAAGCATATCAGCAATGATGCGGGCAGAAATACCCGCATCATTCGCTGGAGCGTCGAACGCTGTTTCGCCAAGGTGCTTGCTCTATCGCTCATGACATTACATTACTGATTGACTGTATCCCGAAATTTCATGGCGATTTTGCACTTGCCACCGCGAGCCTCGCATTCATGCAGTGCACGCCGGTTTGCATCATATTGGGAACCATATCCGGCCGAGTATCCTGTCGCGCCCGAACTGCTCGTGGCAACAGCACCGTAGCCGGCAGATTTGTGCGACGAGGTAAACACGATTTTGCATCCACCGGTCGTTGAGCGGCTGCTGCAATATTCCAGGACGCCTTCCTTGGCTCGGCCAATCGTAGCGCGGCTGGCCTGGTAGAATTGCCCCCCTCTATCCGTTGCAATGGCAATATCGGCAAGTGCTGTCGGAACAGCAGCAACCGCCAGCAGAAACGCACATAACCATTGTTTCTTCATCACACACTCCTCCTTGGCTTTGCGGTGATGCGACAGACATATGCCAGACAACAGAAAACGAACTTTCGCAATCACCATATTAAAAACACGGCGATATTAACCTACGAAGCCAAACAATTGTGTGATTTGCCTTCGATCCACATGTTTACTTGCAAACAATGTTGTGCCACCAGTACACTGGCGTATTCGGAACCACTAGTCCGAATCATCCATCTTTCCAACCATCCCATACCATCATGAGCGTAATCGGCGTTATCGGCGGCAGCGGCGTCTACAACATTGACGGACTGAGCAACACCCGCTGGGAAAAGGTCAGTTCACCTTTTGGCGAACCATCGGACGAACTACTGTTCGGGGAACTCGGTGGCCAGCAGGTCGTTTTCCTGCCGCGTCACGGGCGCGCGCACCGTGTTCCCCCGTCTGAAATCAACTATCGAGCCAACATTGATGCCATGAAGCGCGCCGGCGTAACTGATATCATCTCGGTTGGCGCTGTCGGATCACTGCGCGAGCATTTGCAGCCCGGCATGTTCGTCATCGTCGATCAATTCATCGATCGCACGTTCGCACGCAACAAATCGTTTTTCGGCACCGGTTGTGTCGCGCATGTCTCGATGGCGCATCCAATCTGCAAGCGCCTCGGAGATCACATCGAGATCGCGGCCAAACAGGCTGGCATCAACGCCGTACGCGGCGGCACCTATCTGGCGATGGAAGGCCCGCAGTTTTCCAGTCTGGCCGAATCAGAAATGTACCGCCAGTGGCAGTGCGACGTGATCGGCATGACCAACATGCCTGAAGCCAAGCTCGCGCGCGAAGCCGAAATTTGCTACGCAACGGTGGCAATGGTCACAGATTACGACTGCTGGCACCCGGATCACGACAATGTTACCGTCACGCAAATCATCAAGGTACTGATGGAAAATGCCGATCGTGCACGCGCGCTGGTCAGCCGCGCCGTACCGCTGCTGGCACAGGATGGCGAAGCCGCCGGCTGTTCATGCCGCTCCGCACTGGAACATGCACTCATCACCAGCCCGCAGGGGCGCGACCCGGAACTGGTGGCCAAACTCGATGCTGTAGCCGGCCGCGTGCTGAACCGATGACCCCCGGCACACCAACGGATGAAGCCGCGCTGCGCGACGCAATGCTGTCCGCAGCGCGCCAGCTGGTTGCGCTCGGGCTGAACCGCGGCGCTTCGGGTAACATCGGCGTGCGCTGTGGTGATGACCTGCTGGTCACGCCATCCGGCCTGCCGGCGGACAAGCTGACGCCTGAATCGATGGTTCGGCTCGACTTCGACGGCCAAACCAGCAGCCCGTTCAAACCCAGCAGCGAATGGCGCATCCACCGAGACATCCTCGCCGCGCGGCCGGAAATCGGTGCTGTGGTGCATACACACTCGACCTTCACCACCACGCTCGCCTGCCAGCAGCTTGAAATTCCACCGTTCCATTACATGATTGCCGCAGCCGGTGGCGACACCATCCGATGCGCACCGTATGCGCTGTTCGGCAGCCAGGCGCTGTCCGACGGGGCGCTGGCGGCGTTGCAGGAGCGCAAAGCCTGTCTGCTGGCGCACCATGGCATGATCGCACTTGGCCACGATCTCGATGACGCGTTGGCCGTCACCATCGAAGTCGAGTCGCTGTGCGAACAATACTGGCGCGTACTGCAAATCGGCACGCCCAAAATCCTGACCGATGCGCAGATGCGCGCAGTCATCGAACAATTCGGCAGCTATGGCCAATGGGCCAGCAGCAAGCCATCCCGCTAACCACTTTTCAGGGGCCGACATGCCACTTACATCACGCATCCGCACCATTCCCGATCATCCGAAAAAGGGGATCATGTTCCGCGATATCACCACGCTGTTGAAGGATCCGGTCGGGCTGCGCATCGCCATTGACCAGCTCGCCGCGCGCTACAAGGACATGAAGATCGACAAAGTTGCCGGCATCGAATCACGCGGCTTCATCATCGGCGCGCCGCTGGCCTACCTGCTTGGCGTCGGCTTCGTGCCGATCCGCAAGAAAGGCAAGCTGCCGGCAGAAACGGTCGGCAAGGATTACGAACTTGAATATGGCGTTGACCGCATCGAAATCCATATGGACGCCATTACCCGTGGTGAACGCGTGCTGCTGGTCGATGACCTGCTGGCCACCGGCGGCACGGCCGAAGCGGCAGCTAGCCTTGTTGAGGACGTGGGTGGCGAAATCGTCGAATGCGCATTCGTGATCGACCTGCCCGACATCGGCGGCAACGCTCGCCTGCAAGGCAAGGGCTACAAGGTATTCGCGCAGTGCGAGTTCGAGGGGGATTGAACGAATGCAGTCGCCCACAGTGGAAACCATGCGCTGGCGCGACGGCCGGCTGGAAATGATCGACCAGCGCATCCTGCCGCTGGCGTTCGAATACGTTAGCGCCGATTCCGCCGCCAGCGTTGCCGCGGCGATTCGCGACATGGTGGTGCGCGGCGCGCCAGCGATTGGCGTCGCTGCCGCCTATGGTGTCGCGCTCGAGGCGCTGCGGATGCGGCACATGCTGCCGGAAGTGTTCGCCACCGCGATGAATCACGGCTTCGGCCTGCTCGCCGCCAGCCGTCCGACTGCGGTTAACCTGTTCTGGGCGCTGGATCGGATGCGCCGCGCTTGGGAAGCCTGCGGCATCGGCGCCAGCCAGTCCGCCATCGCGCAGCGTCTGCTGGCCGAAGCTCACGAAATGCTGGCGGAAGACATCCGCATCAACCGCGCGATGGGCGCGCATGGCGCTGCGCTGCTGCCCGATGGCGCGCGCGTGCTGACGCACTGCAATGCCGGCGCGCTTGCCACTGCTGGACACGGCACCGCGCTCGGCGTGTTCCGCTCGGCGGTCGAAATGGGCAAAAAAATCTCCGTCATCGCCGATGAAACCCGCCCATTCCTGCAAGGCGCGCGCCTGACCGCATGGGAAATGGTGCAGGAAAAAATTCCGGTTACGCTGATTGCCGACAACATGTCGGGCCACCTGATGAGCCGCGGCGAAATAGATGCGGTCGTGGTCGGCACCGACCGAGTAGCGGCCAACGGCGACGTCGCCAACAAGATCGGCACCTACATGGTCGCGGTGCTGGCCGCACGGCACAACATTCCGTTCTACGTCGCCTGCCCGCTCTCAACCATCGACCTCACGCTTGCCACCGGCGCCGACATCCCGATCGAGGAACGCCATCCGGACGAAGTGAAAGGCTTCCGTGACTGCCGCTGGGCGCCCGAAGGGGTGCAAATCCGCAACCCGGCATTCGACGTCACGCCAGCCGAACTGGTCACTGGCCTTATCACCGAAAAAGGCGTAGTCGACAACGCCACGCTGGTGCGCGGCGGACTGGCGCAATGGCTGAAGGCATGCAGCTAGCGAACCCGCGCAAACAAACAAGGCCGCCAAGCAATAAACTTGGGGCGGCCGACATAAAACTGCCTGCCGCTAGTGCGACTTGCTCTGCAGGATTTTCCTCAAAGAACTGTTGCCCATGTTCGCATACTGGATGTCAGTAATGCGCCAGCCTTGTGCGGTCTGTTTGAGCGTATAAAGCAGGCGGATTTTTTCCCGGTTGGACGAATAGGCAAATTCGACCGCCACCTTGCTTACAGACGATGGCGTGAGCGTCAAATCGGATGCGGAAGGATCCTGCGAGGCAAAGATCGGATCAAAATCCAGCTTGCACACCCCGTTGGTGCGATTCCGGCATTGTGCATCCTGCACGAACAGAGAAGCCAAATCGGAATCAAAGTATTTTTCGAGCACTGCACGCGACTGGTCGGCGATTGTCGTTCCTGGCGCGGGAATGGCAAACACTGCCTGCCACGCGAAATCCTCATATAAAGTGGAAACAACACGGACCGGCGTTTCCTTCCGGCTGGCAACCGGCTCGGCTGCTGCCGGCAACGCACAGCAAAGCCCCGCCAGCCAGAACAGACCAGACGCAATAATTTTTGCCTTCATCATGCCCCCCCTGAACTGTTGTTGCAAAACAGGAATTATATCGCCGCCATTCCGGCTCATAGCCCAAATAATTGACTAAACCGCACTTTCGGTCAGCAAGCCCAAAAATATACTGGGAGCAGTATTTCAAATACCGTCAGAAAATTTGAGGCCAAACGGCAGTTTTTTGATATATACCCCAATCAAGTCATCACTTGACTGGTACCGGAGCCGGTTTGCCAACCGCTGCTGGCGTCGGCTGGTCAGCCACTACGGTTTTCGCCGTTTCCGCCTTGCCTTCGAGCAAACCGCCACCGAGCGAGCGGTACAGGTCGATCGCGTTCGTCAGCCGCAGCAACCGGGTTTGCACCAGCGATTGTTCCGCCGCGAACTGCTGCCGTTGCGCATCGAGCAAATCGAGCGAATTGGCGATACCGCTGTCATAGCGCGCTTGCGACAATTTCGCCCGCTCCGTTTCGGCCTTCGTCACCGCCGCCTGCGCCTCGACCTGCTGATCGAGCAAACCGCGCGCAATCAGCGCATCGGCCACTTCGCGGAAAGCAACCTGCACCGCCTTTTCATACTGCGCGACCGCAATGTTCTTGCGCGCATGCGTCAAATCCAGATTGTTCAGGTTGCGGCCGAAATCGAAGATCGGCAGCGTAATGGACGGCGCAAACGACCATGCCCCCGAGCCGGCATTGAACAGGCCAGAGAGTTCGCTGCTCGCCGTGCCCCGGCTGGCAGTCAGCGCTATCCGCGGAAAAAACGCCGCGCGCGCCGCACCAATGTTGGCATTGGCTGCCTGCAAAGTCTGTTCCGCCTGCAGCAAGTCTGGACGGTTTGCCAGCAATTCGGATGGCAAACCCGCCGGAATATCCGTGATCAACCCTTGCGCCGACAATGGCTGCGGCGGCGGCAGCTTGCTGTCAATCGGCTTGCCAACCAGCACCACCAGCGCATTTTCAGCCTGCGCACGCTGGCGCTGCAGCGTCAGCACGGAAACCTTGGCCGATTGCAGCAGCGAATCGTATTGCACCAGATCCAGTTTTGAGCTGGCCCCGACTTCGTACCGCATTTTTGCCAGCTGATAGCTTTGCTCGCGCGACGCCTGCGTGCGCTGCGCCAGATCCAGCTGCTCGGCATACGCCCGCTCTGCCAGGTACGCCTTTGCAATTTCAGATACCAGACTAAGCACCGCCGCCCGCTGCGCTTCTTCCGTGGCCAGATAAGTCGCCAACGCACTATCACTCAGGCTCTTGACCCGGCCAAACAAATCCAGCTCGAAAGCAGCCAGCGTCACGCCCACGTTATAGCTGCTGCTGTGCAGAATCGCGCCTGTGCTGGACAAATCGGCAGGCGTTTTGGCGCGCGAGCCACTGCCGGTCGCATTGATGGTTGGCAGCCGATCGGCACGGGCAACGCCATACAGCGCGCGCGCTTCCTCAATCCGCAACACAGCCACGCGCAAATCGCGGTTATGTTCCAGCCCGGCAGAAATCAGCGCCTGCAAGCGCGCATCCTTGAAAAACTCGCGCCAGCCGATGTCGGCCGCACGGCGTGCTGTCGTCTTTCCCTGCGCCGGGAATTCGCCCGAAACGGGTGCTGCCGGACGCTCATAAGTCGGTGCCATGCTGCATGCTGACAGGATGCCAGCGGCAGCCATGGCCAGGATCAATTGGTTCATGTGCTTACTGTTCACGCTGCGGCTCCTCTTCCTGTGTCTGGTTTTTCGCATACATCCGCCGCTGGCGCTCGCTGCCCTTGAACGCCGTACGAATAACGACAAAGAACACCGGCACGAGAAACACCGCCAGCACAGTCGCTGCAAACATGCCGCTCATCACGCCGGTGCCAATCGCGTGCTGCGCGGCCGATCCGGCACCGGTGGAAATCACCAGCGGCACCACGCCGAGAATGAAGGCGAGCGAAGTCATGATGATCGGCCGGAAACGCAATCGCACCGCTTCCAGCGTCGAACGGATCAAGCCCTTGCCCTGCGCTTCCAGATCTTTGGCAAATTCGATGATCAGAATCGCATTCTTAGCCGAAAGGCCGATGGTCGCGATCAGGCCGACCTTGAAATACACATCGTTTGGCAATCCGCGCACCGTCATGCCCAAGAGCGCGCCAAACACACCCAGCGGCACCACCAGCATCACAGCCGCCGGAATCGAGGTGCTTTCATACAGTGCCGCCAGACACAGGAACACCGCCAGCATCGACAGCGCATACAGCATCGGCGCCTGTCCACCTGAGACTTTTTCCTCCAGCGACTGACCTGTCCATTCATAGCCGAAACCTGGAGGCAGTTTTGCCATCAGCGCCACCATCTCATCCATCGCCGCACCGGTGCTCTGGCCAGCGGCCGGTTCGCCGGAAATGCGTACTGCCGGATAACCGTTGTAACGCACCAGCTGCACCGGGCCGGTATTCCATTTACTGCGCGAGAAGGCCGAGAACGGCACCATCGTGCCCTTCGCGTTGCGCACATAAATATTGCCGATGTCTTCCGGCTGCATCCGCTGCGGCGCGTCAACCTGGACGATGACGCGCTGCTGGCGACCATTGCTGTCGAAATCGTTCACATACGATGAACCAAGCGCAATCGAAAGCGCGGAGTTGATGTCGGCAAAGGTCACACCCAGCGCATTTGCCTTGTCACGGTCGATCACCACTTCAAGCTGTGGCGTATCGTCCAGACCTTCCGGCCGCACGCCCTTCAATACCTTGCTTTGTGCCGCCATGCCGAGCAGCTGGTTGCGCGCCGCTATCAGCGCATCGTGCCCCATGCCGCCACGATCCTGCAGGCGGAACACGAAACCGGTTGCATTACCCAGTTCTCGGATCGGCGGCGGGTTCACCGGAAACACCATCGCATCGCGGATCTGCATGAACTTGCCAAATGCACGACCGACAATCGCCTGCGCGGTATCGTTCGAACCGCGCTCGCTCCAGTCCTTCAGCGGCACGAATGCCAGACCGGCGTTCTGCCCGCGGCCGGAAAAGCTGAAGCCGGTAACAGCCACCACGTTCGCCACGCCCGGTTCCTGGGTGAAATGCGCCTCGACCTCCTTCAGCACTTCAGAAGTCCGGCTGGCCGATGCGCCCGGCGGCAACTGAATATTGGTCAGGATATAGCCTTGGTCTTCGTCCGGCAGGAACGAGGTTGGCAACCGCCAGTACATCAGCCCCATCACCACCGCAATCGCGCCATATACCATCATCCAGCGCAGCAGCTTGCCCAACATGCCGGTAACGATGCGCTCATAACCAACAGTGGTCGCATTAAATTTGCGGTTGAACCAGCCGAAAACGCCTTTTGCTTCGTGATGCGCGCCTTGCGGGATCGGCTTCAGGATGGTTGCACAAAGCGCCGGCGTCAGCGACAGCGCGGTGATGGCCGAGAACACCATCGACGCCACCATCGAAACCGAGAACTGACGGTAAATCGCGCCGACGGCGCCGCCAAAAAAAGCCATCGGGATAAACACCGCGACCAGCACCACGGTAATACCGACAAGCGCGCCGGTGATCTGCCCCATCGCCTTCACCGTTGCTTCACGCGGCCCCAATCCTTCGGTCGCCATGATCCGCTCGACGTTTTCCACCACCACAATCGCATCATCCACCAGAATACCGATCGCCAACACCATGCCGAACATCGTTAGCACGTTGATCGAATACCCGAGTGCATTCAGCACCGCAAACGTGCCGAGCAGGGCCACCGGAACTGCAATCGTCGGAATGATGGTGTAGCGGATGTTCTGCAGGAACAGAAACATCACGAAGAACACCAGCACCACCGCTTCGAGCAGCGTCTTCACCACTTCATGGATCGACACCTTGACGAATTTGGTCGTGTCGTACGGCACAACATGCTTGACGCCCGGCGGGAAGTACTTCGACAGCTCGTCCATCTTCGCCTTGACCGCGGTCGCCGTTTCCAGCGCATTGGCGGTCGCGGTCGGCATCACTGAAAAGCCGGAAACCGTCTTGCCATTCAGGCGCGCCGTCGTTTCATACACCTGCCCGCCCAGTTCAATCCGCGCGACATCACGCAGGCGCACCACAGAACCGTCGGTATTCGCCCGCAGCACCACATTGCCGAACTGTTCCGCCGTCTGCAACTGGCCGAAAACCACCACCGTCGCCGTGATCGGCTCCTTGCCGGTATTCGGCAACGCCGCCAGCGAGCCGGACGACACCTGCGCGTTCTGTCCCTTGATCGCTGCAGTCACGTCAGCCGGCGACAACTTCAACCCGGACAGTTTCACCGGATCGATCCAGATGCGCATCGCTTTTTCGCTGCCGAACAGGCCGATGTCACCCACACCTGGGACGCGCTTGATCTCGTTGATCACATTGCGCGACAGATAATCGCCCAAACCGATTGGATCGAGCGCGCCGTCTTCCGAATACACGTTCACGAACATCAGAATGCTGCTGTTGGCCTTATTGACCAGCACGCCCTGCTGCCGAACAGAATCCGGCAAACGTGCCTCGACCCGCTTGATGCGGTTCTGCACATCCACCGCCGCCAGCTCAACATTCATGCCCGCCTTAAAGGTGACGGTAATCTGCGCCTGACCGTTGCTCTGGCTAAGCGACTCCATGTACTGCAAACCCTCGGCGCCGTTCATTTCCTGTTCGATGATCGAGGTCACGCTGTCTTCCAGCGTTTTGGCCGACGCGCCCGGATAGGTAGCGGTAACCGTCACCTGCGGCGGCGCGATCTGCGGATACTGTGATATCGGCAGCACCGTGATCGACAGGA
>Ga0316604_10001437_pt1 | contig 21223 bp, 17 predicted proteins | sample OWC_soil_day20_C_FD_207650 | JGI IMG/M metagenome (GOLD analysis project Ga0316604, IMG submission 207650) | Wetland soil microbial communities from Old Woman Creek delta, Ohio, United States - OWC_soil_day20_CT | ecosystem: Environmental > Terrestrial > Soil > Wetlands | place: USA: Ohio...
GATCGGAATCAATGCAGACAGCAATTCTCTGTCATTTACGGAAAGCGGCGGTATAAAAAGTCTTATCACCTGTGATCACTCCATCTATATACAGACAGAGGATGAAGTGATGAGAAAATATTCCCCCCATATAAAGCCCCATCCGCTCTACGATGAGGTGCTCACTGTATCCGGAATAAAGGTGGAGTTTCTGGCAGAATCGGGGGAGGTATTAATTGAAAATGACAGATATAATCTGGAATCATGCGGATTTACCATAGAGCCTTTTGTACGGCCCGGAATGCACTGCAGTCCATCCGACTGCGCAAACTGTTCTTTGTGTAACAAAGCAATGAGAGAATAAAGGACGGAACTGCGAAGGATCAATCCCTTGGCAGTTCCGTTTTTTGAATGCTTAGTCTGATTTTGCGGCAGCATACTCTGTCTCACTGGATGAAGCAGTGGCATGCCTGCCTTTTCCAAGAACAGTAGTATAGTAAAAGGTTCCAAAACAGGCAGCTGCAAACAGTATTCCAATTGGATAAGCAATGGCGGTGGAAATCTGAAGTCCTTCCTTTGCCATCAGTATGTAGGTACTGGAGACTGCGGACATAAAGGTTGCAGGAAGCACTGTAATCCAATAAAAACGTTTTTTGCGGAATAAATAAACGCTTGCAGTCCATAATGCGATCATTGCCAGTGTCTGGTTGCTCCATGAGAAATATCTCCATACGATCTGAACATCAAACTGAGTCAGAACAGAGCCAACTGCAAGAAGCGGTATGGTAAGGAGCAGACGGTTTTTAACTGGCTTCTGGTCAAGTTTAAACCAGTCTGCCAGAGTCAGACGTGCACTCCGGTAAGCCGTATCTGCAGAAGAGATGGGGCATGCAATGACTCCGATCATGGCTATAACAGCACCAACGGGTCCAAGAAGCTGAAAGCAGATTTCATAAACAACGCTGGACTGCCCATTTCCAAGTGCAGTTAAAAGACCGCCGGTTCCGTCATAAAAAGCAACTCCCGCTGCAGCCCAGATGAGTGCAATGACACCTTCTGCCACCATGGCTCCATAAAACACCTTCCGTCCGTCTGCCTCATTGGTAAGACAGCGGGCCATCAAAGGAGACTGTGTGGCATGGAATCCGGATATGGCTCCACAGGCAACAGAGATAAACATGGTGGGCCAGATTGGTGTCCCGGCAGGGTGAAGATTGGACAGGGTGATTTCCGGAATGTGATATCCTTTAAGAAGAATGGCACCGCCAACACCCAGTGCCATTACAATCAGGCAGATTCCAAAGAAAGGATAGATTTTTCCGATCACCTTGTCAATGGGGACAAAGGTAGCAATAAAATAGTAGATCAGTACAACAATGAGCCAGAATCTGGAATCCAGTACATGTGGTGTCAGCATCGCTAAGAGATTTGCCGGCCCGGTAGAAAAGGTAACACCTACCAATACAAGAAGAATCACTGAAAACACACGCATGATCTGCTTCATGACAGTGCCAAGATAGGAACCAGTCAGTTCTGATACACTGGCCCCCTTATGCCGCATGGACATCATACCTATCATATAATCATGTACGCCGCCCCCTAAAAGAGTACCGAAGGTGATCCATAAAAATACACTGGGTCCCCAGCAGGCTCCGGCAAGTGCACCAAAGATGGGACCCAGGCCTGCAATATTTAACAGCTGGATCAAAAAGATGCGAGGGGTCTCCATGGGAACGTAGTCGCTGCCATCCGTCATGGAAAGAGCCGGTGTTTCTCTGTCATCAGGTCCGAAAACTTTTTCTGTGATTTTGCTGTAGAAGAAAAAACCTGCAACCAGCAGCAACAGACATAAAAAGAAACTTATCATTTGCCTACCTCCTATTATTTAAACATATCATTACCACCAATTATAATGAAATGTGCACAATAATAAATAGAAAATGGATGAAAAGCAGGTATTTATGCATAAACAGCAGCTAGACACCAATGATCTGCCTAAACTGTTTGATCTTTTCTCTTCCTACGGGAAGAATCTCTTTTTCAAATCCCTGCATTTTAACTGCCATACTGTTATTTGCCCATGGAAACATTTCTGATATGTAATTTAAGTTTATCAGGTAACTTTTGTGAATCCGGTAAAATCCACAGGAGGAAAGACGTTTCTCATATTCACCTAACAGTTGGTTTTCCGTATAATCCCTGGAAACGGTATGGATCATGCAGCTTCGGCAGCAGGTTTCTATATATACAATCTGCCTGATATCAAGCAGTATAATAGTTCTGTTAATATTAATGGGTAACTTATGTGCCGGGAGAGATAAATCATTTTTCAAAGAATGATCCAGATCCTGTCTGCATTTTTCCAGAATACGGTGTAACCGTTCCGGATCAAAGGGTTTTAAAATGTAGTTATTTACACCCAGCTCAAATGCCTGTACTGCATATTGGGAAAATGCGGTTGCAAAGATGATCTGGGCATGAGGCATCATTCTCCTGGCGGCAGCTGCCAGCGTGGTTCCCTCCATATCATTTAAACTGATATCCAGAAAGAGAATATCAAAATAATGATGGCCAAACAATTCAAGGGCTGCATTACCGCTGTCACCTTCCATGATTTCGCTGTCAGGCAAAAAGGATAAAATCTGGTGTATCAGCTCTTTGCGTGCAGGGCGTTCATCATCAATCACAGCTATTTTCATAAGTAAAACCCCCTTCATATTTTGATTCTGGAGAGACCGGAATGGTAAAAAAGATGTGAGAACCGGAATCTGAACTTTGAATATGAAGCCCGCGCTCCTGTCCATAAATGCTTTTTAGCCGTTTATGGACATTTTCCAGTCCCACTCCCCCGTAATGTTCTCCTTGATACAGCTGCTTAATGACTGTTTCTGGAATTCCAGGTCCCTTGTCAGAAACAGAGATCTTTGTAAATGCTCCCTCCGTACAGGCGCAGATGGAAACATAGCGATTTGCGCTTTTATCAAAACCATAGCGTATGGCATTTTCCACCAGGGGCTGAAGGATAAATGCCGGAATCAGGCAGTTTGTTTCTTCGTCCGTTATAATTTCTATATGTAGCTTTTCTTCAAATCTTGCTTTTTCCAGTTCCAGATATCTGGTAATATGCTTAAGCTCTATTTTAAGTGTGTGCATGTAGGAATTGTGCTCCAGTGTCTGTCTGTAATAGGAAGACAAAGTAAGAAGCAGTTCTCTTGCTCTGTCCGGGTTTTCGCGGCAGACGTAGGAGATGGTGTTAAGAGAATTATAGAGAAAATGGGGATTGACCTGAGATTGCAGTGCTTTTAATTCTGCCTTACGCCGCAATTTTTTCTGGTATTCCAGTTCAGACAGCTCAAACTGTGTGGAGAAAAGCCTTGCAAGTTCCGAGGCAAAATTTAAATCAGACTGGGACTGCTGCCAGTGCTTTTTTATTATCATGGTCAGACTTCCCATAACCTGATTCATTTCAATAATGGGAGCAGCTACAATAATATGGTTTTTCAATATAGAATAAAGTGGTTCCCCTTTTCTGGCATAATGAAAAACAGTTGGTTTCCTGTCGTGGACGGAGGCCAGAATAGGAAGAAGAACCGTATCTTCATTCATATCCCTTAAATCTAAATTGGCTTTCCTGCCTAATATTTTTTCAGTATCTGTGATAAGAATGGCAGAGCAGCTGGTGGACTGAAAAATAATTTCAGCAGCAGCCTGCATGTCATTAACACTGTATAAACCCTTGCGAAGATGGGGAAGACTTTGCTCCACGATTCCAAGAGCCAGCCGCATCCGATCAGCAAACTGACTGTCTTCCTCCAAAAACACGATATTAAAAGTGCCAAGAAATACTAACATTCCAAGTGCGTTCATGGTCATCATGGGAAGTGCGATCAGTTTTACAAGCTGAACTGCTGCAGAAAAAGGCCTTGAAATCAGCAGGATAATCATCATCTGAAGAAACTCCACAAAAACTGTGAGAATAAAAACGCTGGAACTGCCCATTTTTCCTGCCTTAAACCGTTTGGAGAATAAGGAGCCTGCAAGTCCTTCGACCATAGTAGAGACAGCACAGGCTGCCGCAGTAAATCCTCCGATGTCAAACAGATAACGGTGAATCCCTCCAATTAAGGCGGCACCTATTCCCACATATGGACCACCTAAAAGGCCCGCAGCCAGTACTCCGATTACCCGGGTATTGACAATCGCTCCCTGGGTGCGAACCCCTGTGTAGGTTGATATAATGCTGATTGTACCGAATATCATGGCAAGCATGATTCCGCAGCCCGCGGAATGCTTATCATAAAGGAGCATGCTCCTTACAATGGGGATTTTGGTAAGAATGGCAGCAATCAGAACCAGAAGACCGATATTTAAAAGAAGACTGAAAAACATAGCACTTGACATAAATTTCCCCCTTATACTGGCTGTTAAAATTCTGTTATAATTATAACAGATATTTTAAAGAAATACAGTGGGAGTCAGCGTAGAGAGAAAGTATCTTGCATTTATATCCTTGATTCATATATAATGTAATATCAGGAGCAATGCAGGCAAAATAAGGTTTACCGGAGGGAAAATAATGAAACTGTTCATAAAGTATATATCAATTATATTAGCCATTTATCTGATGTCTTTTGTATTCAACTCGGTTTATATTGGAAGTTTAGGCGCACTGCTTATTATGGGCATGGTACTTTTACTTGTGAACCTAATAATAAAACCGTTTCTTATGCTGATTACATTACCGGCAAATTTGCTGACGTTAGGCTTATTCAGCTTTATAGTAAATGCATGGACCATCATGATTGCCGATTCCCTTGTTGAAAATTTAAGTATGGGTGGCTTTCTTAATTCGCTGATTGCCGCTTTCATAATTACTATTTTAAATAATCTGTTTCAGGATAAAGATTAGCTAACAGAATAAAAGCATGACCTGAATCCCGGGTATGGGTTCAGGTCATGCTTTTGTTGTTTTCTAATATTTGACACCCTTCCAGTAAAGCGGCTTATAAACATTTGTTTTTTCCGGCAAAGTCACATCCTTCATGACCTCTAAGGAAATAGAAGAAGTCTCGTTGACCTTATGAAGATTTAATGATAAAATTAATCTGATTTTAATTAAAATTAAGTATAGAAGCAGGTAATTAAATGGAAAAAAAAGTTACAATGCAAATGATTGCTCAGCGGGCTGGTGTTAGTGTAGTAACTGTGTCAAATGTGCTCTCAGGAAAGAAAGGAGCGAGTGATGAGGTACGTAATCTGATTTATGCTTTGGCAGAGGAAACCGGATATCAAAAAAGTACACCGAAAGCAAAGGAGGCAGAGCAGACATATCGTTTTGGAGTTTTGATTGCAGAACGTTATGTTAAAGAATACCCTTCGTTTTATATGCATATTTACAAGGAAATTGCGCAGGAGTCGGCCAAACGGGGGGGACTCACAATTTTAGAGGTAATTGATGAAACATGTGAACGTTTAACCGATCCTGTTTATAAATTTGCAGATGCAGAAATAGACGGGCTCTTCATTATAGGTGAGATGTCCCCTTTGTTCCTTGACTCAGTCAGAGAAAATTCCAAGGTACCTGTAGTCGGCGTGGATTTTTATGATGTGGATAAGGATATGGATTATATTATCACGGACAGTTTCAGGGGAATGCAGAAGGCAACCGAACGATTAATTGAATGCGGTCATGAGGATATTGCATTTCTCGGGACACCCAGGGCGACCAACAGTATTATGGATCGGTATATGGGTTATTGCAAAGCACTTTTGCTGAACCATATTGATAAGACCAGTGTGATCTGTGACCGCAGTATAGTTGGATCCGGAGTAATCAAATTTGATCTTCCTGCAAAGCTTCCAACCGCATTTGTCTGTAATTGTGAGAGAAGTACTGGAATACTGATTGAAAAACTGAGGGAAAAAGGAGTAAGAATTCCTGAAGATGTATCGATTGTGGCATTTGACCGTTTTTTCGATGAATACCCGGATGGCATGGAAGTGACAACCTATGAAATAGATGAGAATGTGCTGGCCCGGGTAAGCGTCAACACGCTTTTAAAAAGAATTGGAGGAAAAGTCAAGTCCGTTGGTATCAGGACGGTGGACGGTATTTTAAAAGAAGGAAATACCGTAAAAAGAAGGGATAGGTAAACCTTTGGCGAGAACAGTAAAGTTAAAAGATATAGCAAACGAGTTAGGAACAAGTATTGTGACGGTATCAAATGCCCTTTCCGGAAAGAAAGGAGTAAGCGAAGCTATCAGAACTCAGGTTATAGAAAAGGCAAAGGAGCTGGGCTACGACTATACCAGACAGGATAAGAGTCCCAAAGGAAAAGTTACGATAGGTGTGATCGTGTCAGGACAGTATATCGGTATTGGAACTTCCTTCTATTGGACGATGTATCAGCAGGTAGTCTGGGCAGCTTCGACTTTCAAGGCACTTACAACGCTTGAGATTATCAGTACAGAGAAAGAAAAACAGCTGGAGCCGCCGCGCCTGACTGCCGACGGATCAATTGATGGTCTTATTGTGATTGGAAAACTGGAAAAAGAGTATCTGGAACGTATCCTTAAAATACTGCAGGTGCCGGTGGTCCTTCTGGATTTCAGATGCGAGGAATCCGGCTGTTCCTCTGTGATGTCTAATAATTATATAGGAATGTATAAAATTACACGGTATCTGTTGAAGAAGGGACACCGCAACATCGGATTTGTAGGTGAAGTAGAAACAAACGAAAATCTATGTGACCGGTATTTTGGGTATCGGAAAGTTATGGAAGAATGGGGAGTTCCCGTGAATAAGGAGTGGGTAATTGCAGATCCTATGGTTGTCAGTCAAAGAGCAGCCATATCGCTGCCGAAAGCTCTGCCTACAGCATTTGTGTGCTGCAACGATTACGTCGCAGGATTTCTCTATGACAGGCTTTCCCAGATGGGGTATCGCGTTCCGGAAGATATATCACTGGTAGGATACGATAATTACCTGTATGGGCATTCTCTTGCGAAGAAGCTTACAACTTACAATGTAGATATGAAAGAGATGGCCACTGCCGCAGTAAAGATGCTTGTAAAAAAAATAAATGGGAAGTCGGATTATTATAACATCGTATATTTAGATAGTCAGATAGTGGAAAGGGATAGTGTAAAAAATATAAAAGAATAAGCGAAAAACGGGTGGCAGTGTGCCGCTCTTTTTTTCTATACAATATAATTAAATCAGGGTTAATTGCACTTAAAATTAATCTGACATCCTTAACTGCAAAATTAGATACAGATGAGAATATTGTGCATTGTGCATATGAATAGCATAAAAAGTTGTTGTATATAAACAAAGATTAAAGAGTAATACAAAATAAACTTGTGATTAAAACACAAATATGATAAGATTAATTTAAGTTAAAAAAGATTAAATATGTGGGAGGTTTCATCATGAGACAAAGATATGGAAAACGATTTCTGGCAGTTGTTCTTATTGGTACATTGACAGCTACACTGGCAGCCTGCAGCAAAAAAGAGGAGGCCGGTGCCGGGAAGACAGACCTTGGTGTTACATTTAGTCAGATAAAGCTGGGAGAACATACGGACTTAAAAGCGGATTTAAAATTTCTGACTCATAAAACAGATGTGGTTGATACGGAGTTTAAGGATTATGTTACAGAGTTTCAGAAGATGTACCCAAACATTACAATTGAATATGAAGGAATTACGAATTATGCGGATGATATCACTACCCGGCTGACTACCGGTGATTGGGGAGATATCTGTATGATTCCGACGACAGTCGATAAGGACGAACTTGAAAACTATTTTGTCCCCTTAGGGAATCTGGATGAGTTGTCAAAGGAATATACGATGCTGTTAAATTACAGCTATGACAACAAGGTCTATGGAATTCCATCTATGGGAAATACACAAGGAATTGTTTATAACAAGGCAGTGTTTGACAAAGCAGGAGTAAAAGAGTTACCAAAAACACCGGAAGAGTTTTTAGACGATCTTCAAAAGATCAAGGATAATACAGATGCAGTTCCGCTGTATACAAATTTTGCAGCCGGATGGACCATGACAGCCTGGGATGCTTATATAGATGCCTGTGCTACCGGGCAGGCAAATTTCGCACATGAAGGCCGTGTCAAGGGAGATAATCCGTTTGCAGACCGGGGAGACCAGACCGGACCGTATGCCGTATATAATTTACTTTACGAGGCGGTTTCAAGACATCTTACAGAGGATGATCCCACAACAACGGACTGGGAAGGAAGCAAAGCTCGCTTAAACAAAGGCGAAATTGCCTGTATGGCACTGGGCTCATGGTCCATAGTCCAAATGAAGAGTGCGGCAGAGCATGGAGATGATGTGGCATATATGCCATTTCCGATTTCAGTTAACGGAAAGCAGTATACTGCCGTATCACCGGATTACAATTACGGAATCAACTGCAACAGCTCTGCAGACAATCAGCTTGCTGCAATGCTGTATATTAAATGGCTCATAGATAAATCAGGATTTGAATTGACCCAAGGAGGTGTGCCTGTTAAAGTGAATGCCGAGATGCCGGAGTTTTTAAAGGCGTTTGACGGAGTAGAGCTTTTATATGACGTACCGGTACCTGCGGGTGAAGAAACACTGGGCAATGATGTTAATAATGAATCAGAGCTGGGAATTAATATATCCGGCCAAATGGCCAAGTCAGTAGTAGAGGCTGCAATTGATGGTCAGCCGACTATGGAAGACCTGGCAAAAGAATGGGACGAAAAGTGGACGGCTGCACAGGAGAAATACGGAATTACACATTGACAGGCAGCGGAAGGGGAGATTATATGAACACAAAAAGAGCACCATTTAACTTTTTTAAGTGGATTCAGTCGGGAAAAGTAAACCGCCGGTTGTGCGTGGTTACGTTTATGCTCGCGCCGCTCTTATTACTTCTGATTTTCACATATATTCCTTTTCTGAAGATGTTTCAGTTCAGCTTTTATGATATGAAATACATCGGAGCACGAAAGTTTGTGGGATTAAAGAATTATTCGGAAGTATTTTCCAGAAAGGATTGCTTTCAGGCATTAAAACTGAGCGGTTATTATATAGTAGCCTCTTTCGTACAGCTGGCAATGGCATTGTGGTTCGCCTCTGTTTTGAGCTTTAAGGTGAAAGGCGGCGGTTTGTATAAAGGGTTTATGTTTTTCCCGTACCTTGTATGCGGAATCGCAGTGGGTTTTATATTCAAGTTTTTCTATACCAGAGGATTTGTGCTGGATACCGTTCTTCAGTGGGTTGGTTTCAGTCAGGAGTCTCTTCCCTATTGGCTGAAGGATAAAAGTATAAACAACATCTCCATTGCCGCCACCTCTGTGTGGCGGTATATGGGACAGAATATGGTATTGTTTATCGGAGCCATTATGTCTGTGGACAGTACACTTTATGAAGCAGCGGCAATTGACGGAGCTTCAGGTTTTAATAAGTTCCGCTATATCGTTTTTCCCAGTATAAAGACGATCATTGTTCTTAACATGATACTGGCAATTACCGGTTCACTCAGTGTCTTTGAGCCGCCATATGTTATCACAGGCGGTGAGTTTGGAACAGGCACCTATTTTGTGATTATGAATAAGCTGGCCCATGAAAGTCAGAAAGTGGGTCTGGCCTCGGCAATGGCAATTGTATTGTTCGGGCTGATACTGCTCGCTACGATGATACAGAAATTTGGAGAGTGGTATTTTCTGGGAGTTGGTGAGCAGGAGGCAGCCAGAACCATAAGAAGGAATAAAAAGCTTAAAAAGCAGTATGAACAACAGCAGAGGGCAAATCGGACAGAGGGAGGAGACGGCATATGAGACAGTTGAATATTAAAAAAAACTTATGGATATTTATAAAATATGCAACATTGATTATGGGTTCCGTCATTTCCGTACTTCCGGTTATTGTCTGCGTAATCACAGCATTCAAGACACCGGAGGAATATGCGACAACCAGTGTCATGACATTTCCGGCCAGCTGGTCCTATATAAACAACTTCACAGAGGCGTGGCAGAAAGCAAATATGGGAGTAGCGTTTCGAAATTCATCAATTATTCTGGTATTCGTGCTGTTTGGTTCTGTAATGACCGGATCGATGCTGGCTTATGTTTTAAGCCGGTTCAAATTTCCGGGCAATGGTCTGATCCGAAATCTATTTTTGTTTGCTTCCCTGCTTCCGGGAATTGCCATGCAGGTATCGGTATATCAGATTATGTATAGTCTGGGCTGGATTAACAGCCTGACGGGATATATTATTTTGATGTGCGGTACTGATGTGATGTCTATTTATATTTTCATTCAGTACTTTGAAAATATACCCACCTCCCTGGATGAATCAGCCATTATGGATGGCTGTACTTATTTTGGAGTGTTTTTCCGGGTACTTCTGCCGCTTCTAAAGCCTGCGGTTATTACCGTAATGATATTAAAAGGAGTGGGAACCTATAATGAATACTATGCGGCAAACCTTTATCTACAGGACAAAAACAGGCTTGTAACAGTGGCTACGTCTCTGTTTAAGTTCACGGGACCGCTTGGAAACCAATACAACTATATATGTGCAGGAGTCATAATTACGATGATCCCTGCGCTGCTGATCTTTATCATATGCCAGAAACAGATTTACAGCGGTTTAACACAGGGGGCAGTAAAGGGTTAAACAGGCACTGACAAAAAAGGGAGACATAAATGGAGGAAAACAAACATGAGTGAAGTAAAAATAATTGGATCACACGTTAAAAATATGCCATGGCAGGAGAGAACGGATGAGGCAAAAAAATGGCAGCCACTGTGGCGGTACGATCAAAATCCTATTATAGAACGGAATCCTCTGGAAGGAGTAGCTCGAATTTTTAACAGTGCAGTGATTCCATATCAGGATGCGTTCATTGGCGTATTCAGAGGTGAACAGACAGATGGAGTTCCTTTTATTTACTTAGGACATAGCAAGGATGCCATTCACTGGGAATTTGAACGTGAAAAAATACAGTTTACAGATGAGAATGGAGAGCCGTTCATGCCTGTATACGCATATGATCCGCGGCTTGTAAAGGTAGAAGATACTTATTATATTATGTGGTGTCAGGACTGTTACGGAGCTTCTATCGGAATGGCATGGACACAGGATTTTAAGACTTTTACCAGAATCGAGAATCCATTTTTGCCCTTTAACCGGAATGCAGTTCTTTTCCCGAGAAAGATCGGAGGAAAATTCGTCATGCTGTCCAGACCAAGTGACAGCGGGCATACTCCTTTCGGAGATATATTCCTGTCTGAGAGCCCTGATATGATTTATTGGGGAAAGCACAGGCATGTAATGGGAAAGGCAGGAGACTGCTGGTGGGAGAATGTGAAAATAGGAGGCGGAGCCGCCCCTATTGAAACCACGGAAGGCTGGCTGCTGTTTTATCACGGAGTAACAGGGACCTGCAATGGATTTGTGTACAGTATCGGCGGAGCGATTCTGGATATTGACAATCCTTCCATTGTAAAATACCGCTGCAGGGACTTCCTTTTAACACCAGAGAAGTGGTATGAAGAACGGGGATTTGTACCGAATGTCACATTCCCCTGTGCTACGATTCACGATTCAGTAAGCGGCAGGATCGCAATCTATTATGGAGCGGCTGACACTTATGTAGGTCTGGCATTTACAACGGTGGAGGAAGTAACGGCTTATATTAAAGAACATAGCCAGGTGACGGAGAGTGACACAGAGCCGGGCTTACACTAGAGGGGACAAATATATGTTGGCTGAAGAGATGAGACAGCACCTGACAAGGGACCTGATTCCTTTCTGGGAAAAACTTGAAGATAAGGAATATGGCGGTTTTTACGGATATATGGGATATGATTTAGAGGTGGATAAGAAGGCGGTAAAGGGCTGCATATTAAACAGCCGTATTCTTTGGTTCTTTTCAAATGCATATCTGCTTTTGAAAAAGGACAGTCTTCTTTTTTATGCCAGACACGCCTATTTATTTCTCAGAGATCATTGTCTGGATAAAGAAAACGGTGGGGTGTACTGGTCTGTGACATTTGACGGGCAACCGGAGGAAAAAGTTAAGCACACATATAATCAGGCATTTGCGATTTATGCATTATCATCTTACTATGATGCTTCGCAAGACGAAGAGGCGCTGAATCTTGCAAAGAACCTCTTTGAATTGATTGAGACAAAATGTGCAGATGAATACGGGTATCAGGAAGCATTTGATGAAGCTTTCCGCAGCATTGATAATGAGAAGCTCTCGGAAAATGGAATTGTTGCAGATAAGACAATGAATACGCTGCTTCATGTATTTGAAGCCTACACGGAGCTTTACCGGGTGGACAAAGAGCAAAATGTGGCAGAGCGGATGCGTTTTATTCTCGATACATTTGCAGATCATGTCTATAACCGGGAGAGCGGACGCCAGGAGGTGTTTTTCGACCGGAAATGGAATTCCCTGATTGACCTTTATTCATATGGTCATGATATTGAGACTGCATGGCTGATTGACAGAGGCTGTGAGATTCTGGGAGACGACGGTTACAAGAATAAGCTGGGAGCGGTCACAAAAGAGATAACAGCAAATATCTATAACAGGGCCTATGTGGACTCTTCGCTCATGAACGAGTCATTAAACGGAATAAACGACACCATAAGAGTCTGGTGGGTTCAGGCAGAGGCTGTAGTAGGTTTTTTTAATGGTTATGAAAAGAACCATAAGGAGCACCGGTATTTGGAAGCTGCAGATTCTGTATGGAACTATATAAAAACGTATCTGATTGATCAGCGTGCCGGTTCCGAATGGTACTGGGCACTTGATCAGAATAGAATTCCGCTGAAAAGACCGATTGTGGAGCCGTGGAAGTGTCCGTACCATAATGGAAGAATGTGTTTTGAGATAATAAGGAGGACGAAGTATGATTCATAGCAGATACTATACGGAGCTGGACAAATATGAGCGGCTGATAAAGAAAAAAAACAAAAAAAGCGAATTTTATAATGGTATCATTGACCGCTATGAAAATCCGGTATTGACGAGAAATCATGCACCGCTCATCTGGAGATACGATCTTGATGCAGAAAGAAATCCCTTTTTCATGGAGCGTCTCGGTATAAATGCAGTCATGAATTCAGGTGCAATTGAAATGGATAATAAATTTTATCTCGTGGCTCGCGTTGAGGGAAATGACAGAAAATCTTTTTTTGCCGTAGCTGAAAGCGACAACGGAATTGATGAATTCCGATTTTGGGATTATCCCGTTTTACTTCCCGATACGTATCCTGAGGAAACCAATGTTTACGATATGCGGCTGACAAAGCATGAGGATGGTTTTATTTACGGCGTATTTTGCTCTGAAAGCAAGGACACACAAAACAGCGATTTGTCTGCGGCAGTCGCCGTGGCAGGAATTGTAAGAACAAAAGATCTAAGATCCTGGGAACGCCTTGATAACCTGACCACGCTTCATTCGCCGCAGCAAAGAAATGTAGTGCTGCATCCGGAATTTGTAGATGGAAAATATGCATTTTATACCAGACCCATGGATGGCTTTATTGAAACGGGAAGCGGCGGCGGAATCGGATTCGGACTTTGTGAAAATATAGAACATGCTGTGATTGAGGAAGAGAAAATTATCAGCCACCGGGTCTACCATACGCTGACAGAAGTGAAAAACGGCGCAGGTGCAGTCCCGATTAAGGGAAAGAGAAGCTGGATTCATATCGCTCATGGAGTTCGCAATACAGCAGCAGGACTTCGTTATGTGCTTTATGTTTTTGCAACTGATTTAAAAGATCCCTCCAAAGTGGTTGCGCAGCCGTCCGGTCTGTTTCTGGCACCGTCCGGTATGGAACGGGTAGGAGATGTATCGAATGTAGTGTTTACCAACGGTGCAATTGCCCGTGATAATGGAGAAGTCTACCTCTATTATGCTTCCTGTGATACACGTATGCATGTGGCAACTACTACAGTGGATAAATTAGAGGACTATGCATTTCAAACGCCGGAGGACCCGCTTCGCTCCTCAGAATGTGTAGTGCAAAGAAGCCGGCTGATTCATGACAATTTAAAATTATTAGAAGAGAAAGCGGAATAGGGAGCCGTCTATGAAGATTAATTTGGATGACAGTAAGCTCCAATACAGCGGACGAATCGACAAAAGGGATTCAGGGCGCCCGGTATTTATCTTTCCAGCCAGCTCACTGTCCTTTTCCTTTGTAGGAACAGGGGCATCCGTTGTCATCAGCAATCAAAGAGCCTATTGGGATAACTATATAGGAATCATTGTGGATGGAGTACAAAGGAAAGAACGGCTTGAGGATACAGGAAGCAGAAAAATCGTTCTGGCTGAGAACCTGGAAGAGAAGGAACACCATATCATAATATTCAAACGTCAGGATTCCTGCCATATATTTACAATCGAAGAGCTTTCTCTGACCGGAGCAGGAAACTTGACAGAGAGTCTGGTTAGACCGGTGCGCAGGATCGAAGTCTACGGAGATTCCGTATCTGCGGGAGAGGTGTCAGAGGCAACCGCGTATGCCGGGAAGGCAGACCCCCTTCACAACGGAGAGTATTCTAACAGCTGGTATTCTTATAGCTGGATAGCAGCCAGAAAATTAAAGGCTGAAATCCATGCGGTCGCCCAGGGAGGAATTGCCCTGCAAAACGGAACAGGCTGGTTTTTAGCACCTCAGTATCTGGGTATGGAAGAGGTCTGGGATAAGGTGCATTATAATCCTGAGCTTGGAGAAGTCACGGACTGGGATTTCAATAAATATATTCCCCATGTAGTAATCATCGCTATTGGACAAAATGACAGTAATCCTGAGGATTACATGAAGACGGATATGGAAGGGGAAAAAGCGCGGCTCTGGCGGTTCACTTATAAAATCTGGATACAGAAAATACGGGAAAAGTATCCAAAGGCGCTTATTATTCTTTCAACTACCATTCTGGAGCATAATGAGAATTGGGATGCTTCTATTGACCGGGTGTGCCGTGAGCTTAAGGATGATAAAATTGTTCATTTCCTATACTCAAAAAACGGAGTGGGGACTCCGGGCCACATACGGATCATGGAGGCGGAGCAGATGGCAGATGAGTTGTGTGCGTTTATTGAAGGAATATCGGAGGAAGTCTGGGAAACATAATTTTTTATGGGGAAAGAGAGGCAGAAGAAGTGTATGAGAGGGAGAATATTGACAAGGAGGCTGGCTGCCGGAATGGTTATGACAGCGATGCTCGCGGGGATGTCAGCGGCTAATGTACAGCCGGTTTACGGGAACGCAGCAGGAAACGATAAAAGTATCACTGTATCACCGGGTACTCCTGCAGTGGCAGAGGGAATTAACTTCCCCGACCAAGTGCAGCTGGCCGATACTAAGGCATCTGCAGCTGCGGCAGAACTTTACGCATATCTAAAGGGTGTAGGAGAAAGCAGCTATGTCCTTTACGGACATCAAAATGATACCCACCATAAGGGCGGAGGAACCTATGAGGGCTCCACTGCCTCGGATACTAAGGATTTAACGGGTTCAATTTCCGGAGTAGTGGGAATTGATACCCTTTCTTTAACCGGAGCGGAATTAAGTATACCGGCTGATAAAAAAGATTCCGTTGATGAAGCGGCAGCACTGTCGATTCAGGCGGCCTCCGAGGGGGCGATTATTACCTTATCTGCCCATATGCCAAATTTCGCCCTGGTGGCGGAAAAGGGGAAGGACAGTGATGGAAACTACGATTATTCCGGCTATTCACCGGGAGTGACCACTGGGGATGTGATGGATAAAATCCTTCCGGGCGGTGAGTTAAATGATGTCTATAATGGTTTTCTGGATCTGATAGCGCGCTACGGATTGACCCTGGATGCGAAGGGGATCCCGGTTTTATTCCGTCCGCTTCATGAAAACAATGGGAGCTGGTTCTGGTGGGGAGCCGGATACTGTGATGAAGAAGCATATAAAAATGTCTATCGTTACACAGTGGAGTATCTAAGAGACGTAAAGGGTGTGCACAACTTTCTTTATGTGTATTCACCCAATGGACCGTTTGATGGGCTGGAAGACTATGAAAGCCGTTATCCTGGTGATAATTACGTGGATGTGGTTGCATTTGATATGTACCATGATAATCCCAAGGTTCAGGATAACTGGATGGAATCCTTTCGCAATACGGTAAAACTGGTGGAAGAAGTTGCAGCAAAGCATGGAAAAATCCCAACAGTATCAGAGACCGGTATGCGTGTCACTACTTCCCTGGGAGATGGAAAAAATTACGGAGGAATTGCTCCTTCTGGAAATCAGAGACTGAACTGGTTCAGCGAAATAGAGGAGATTGTATCTGCATCCCAAATGCCTTATTTTATGGTATGGGCAAATTTTGACGGGACAGATAATTTTTTTGCTCCTTATAAAGTGGATGCAGTTCATGGACATGAAATGGCAGATGGATTTATCCGTTTTTACAACAGCAGCAGAACCATATTTGCCAATGGAACCAATTTTTATGGAAAAGTACCATTACCTTCTGTAAGTAATAAAAATTTATCCGGATATTTCCTGACACCCGTATCATCAGGCAGAATGAACAAGCCGGCAAGATTACGGGCAAGCTTAAGCGCAAAGCCGGAGAAGGTAATCTTCAGGCTCCGGGATGAGGACGGTTTGACAGAGATCGAACTGGAAGCGAAGCGGGAAGGATATTTGGGAGGATTAAATTATATCTATAATGCAAAGGTGAGTAAAGAGAATCTGGAGTCTCTTGGAAAATCCATTGGAACAATAGAACTGGTGGCAGATGGGAAAAGTCTGAGTACAGCTGCCGTTTTATATAACATCGAAGAGACACAAAGAGATCCTATGTCAGTGGATCAATTTGAAAGCTATCTGGGAAAAACCAATTTACTGCTGAAAGAATGGTCTGTAAATGCAGGAACAGGCTGCAGCGTTTCTCCCGGACTGTCCCGGGAATATAAAGCTGAGGGGGAATATGGTATGGCATTCCACTACCACATAGCTTCCTCCGGTACTGAGGAGGGCTGGGCAGGTGTGACAAAGCCTGTGGAAGCGGAATGGAGTTCAGCCAACGCCCTGCAGCTGTGGATACGGCCGGATGGAAAAGGGCAAAAGCTGGTAATTCAATTAACCAGCAACGTAGAAGACTTTGAAGTTTTCCTGCCTGAATTTGCGGCGACTGGAGATGCAAAGTATGTGACGATACCTTTTGCTGCCCTGAAGGGGAAAAATGGAGGGGTTTTTGATCCTTCAAAGATATCCCGCTTTGGAATCTGGTGCAATACCATCGGTAAGTCCGATACGGATTCTGTGATGTACATTGATGATATCCACGCAGTACAGACCGATGGAGTCAAGGTAAGCTTTGGTGGGTCAAGGCTGGAGTAAAATTGTGGGAGCAGATGAAGAGATGAATGGAAAAGTGAATGATGATGCCGCGCTGATATCTGGCATTGAGGCAGTGACGGATCAGGAAATAGCAGATAACAGCGTTTACAGCGAGGGTAATCTCTCGCGTCTCACAAAAGTGCTTAAGAAAGCAGACGGAGGGGAGGCGGTGACAATCGCTTATCTGGGCGGTTCCATTACCAATGGGTCCATCGCAGATCCCCAGGAGACCAGGTGTTATGCATACCTTACGACTCAGTGGTGGAAGAAAACATTTCCTGATGCAAAGATTAACTATGTTAATGCCGGCATTGGAGCCACAGATTCGTATCTGGGTGTCCACCGCGTAGAGCAGGATGTGCTTTCAAAGAATCCGGATCTCGTGGTTGTAGAATACAGTGTAAATGATTTTCGCAGCCATAATCAGGAGAGCTATGAAAGTTTATTGCGGAGAATACTGGGGTATAAGACAAATCCGGCAGTAGTGGCCCTGTGCCTGACCCAGTTTTCAAAGGAAGGCCAATGCATTGATTACAGCCGGTATCATAAAATAATCGCAGATCACTATCACGTTCCTGTGGTCAGCTATGGAGACGTAGTGGGACCAAGGCTTGAGAATGGTACATTACAGTGGAACCAGTTAGGTCCGTCAGATGACCTGACACACCCCAACAATGCCGGACACAAGATCATATCCCGGTGCATGTCCTACTTTTACGAAAAGGTACTGGAGGATAGAAAGAATCATAGTTACGGTGATTCCGGTACCTGTGAGATACCAAAAGATACTCTGACTGAATCCAGATATGAAAATGGCACAATTCTGGATCACCGCTGCGCAAGCCATGACGGCATCTGTGTATCAGGCAGCGATGTGTTCCCGGTCACGGTGGAAAATGCCCAGTTTCCATATGGATGGCAGACTGATACCGGATCAGATATTACATTCACTATTGAGAATGCCACCAACATTGGTCTGATTTATTATGGAGGAATGGAGGAGTGCTATGGGGTCTTTGATGTGTATGTGGATGACCGGTATATCAATACGATTGACACCTATTTTTATGGAAGCTGGGGCAGTCATGCAGATTACAAGCTGCTTCTGACAAATGATACCAAATGTCCTCATACGGTACGGATTACAAAAAATGAGTACAGCAAGGGAAATAAATTTATCATTTTGGGATTTACCGTATCAAGCACAGATTCAATAGAGGAAGCTGCATGTGAAGCATTATAGATTTTCAATAAGCCGTTCATAAGATGGCAGGCGGCTGATTTCGACCGCCTGCTTTTTAAGTTTGCCTGTCATGAATAAGCGTCAGAAAAAGAAAGTGAGAAAATAAGATGGAAGCCAGAAAAGAGTATGAATCATGGTGTGAGAATCCGTTTTTTGATGAGATGATTAAAAAGGAACTGCTTGCCATTAAAGATAATGAGATGGAGATTCAGGACCGTTTTTATAAGGAGCTGGAATTTGGAACCGGAGGATTGAGAGGAGTCATGGGAGCAGGAACAAACCGAATGAATATCTATACGGTGCGCAGGGCAACCCAGGGACTGGCCAATTATATTATCAGGGAAAAGGGAGAAAAAAAAGGTGTAGCCATTGCCTATGATTCCAGAAATTATTCCGCAGAGTTTGCCAGGGAGGCGGCTCTTTGTCTGGCAGCAAACGGAATAGGCTCTTATCTATTTGATTCATTGAGACCGACACCTATGCTCTCCTTTGCAGTCAGAAAGCTGGGGTGCATTGCCGGAATCGTGATTACAGCCAGCCATAATCCGCCTGAATACAATGGTTATAAGGTGTATTGGGAAGATGGCGCACAGATTACTGCTCCGAAGGATAAGGAAATAATCGGAGAGGTAAAGAAAGTCACGGATTACGCAAAGGTCAGAACCATGAAACTGGAAGAAGCAGTAAAAAAGGGTCTTTACCACGTAATTGGTATGGAATTGGATGACTGCTATATGGAGGAATTAAAAAAACTGGTAATTCACCCGGAAGTCATTCATGAACAGCAAAAAAAATTAAAAATTGTTTATACCCCTCTTCATGGAGCTGGTAATTTACCAGTGCGCCGCATTTTAAAGGAACTTGGCTTTGAGCAGGTTTATGTAGTGCCTGAGCAGGAAATCCCGGATGGAAATTTCCCCACGGTAAATTATCCCAATCCTGAAGACAGTAACGCGTTCTCCCTGGCAATTAAGCTGGCAAAAAAGGTGGATGCAGATATTGTTCTTGCTACGGATCCGGATGCAGACCGTCTGGGAATCTATGCAAAGAACGGTGAAACCGGAGAATATGTTCCATTTACTGGAAATATGTCGGGAATGATTATTCTGGAGTATATTTTATCACAGAAAAAAGCAGACCAGGAGTTTCTTAAGAATGGGGCAGTGGTAACAACGATCGTATCTGGCAAGATGTCTAAGGCAATTACAGATGCTTATGGAGTGGAATTAATTGAAACTCTGACCGGTTTTAAATATATCGGCGAGCAGATTAAACTATTTGAACAAAGCGGCAGCCATGAGTTTTTATTTGGCTATGAGGAAAGCTATGGATGCCTTGAGGGAACACATGCCAGGGATAAGGATGCGGTGGTTACGGCAATGGTACTATGTGAAGCGGCAGCTTATTATCAGACACTGGGAAGAAATCTCTGTCAGCAGATGGAGCATTTATATAAGAAATATGGCTACTATAGAGAGAATCTGAACACGATCATATTAAAAGGGATGGACGGAGCAGAAAAAATCAATGGGATATTGGAAGCGATCAGAAAGACCCCCCCATCCTGCATCGGAACATTTCCAGTGAAAAAATTCCGTGATTACGGGACAGGTGTGGTAAAAGACCTGGAAAGCAGGAAAGAATATCCCACATCCCTTCCGCTTTCCAATGTTTTGTATTTTGATTTGGCTGACGAAGCATGGTGTTGCATCCGTCCGTCAGGAACCGAGCCGAAAGTAAAATACTATATTGGCGTAAAAGGTTCCGGGAGCTGTGATGCAGCGGAAAAGCTAGCTGGGCTGACAGATGCGGTAAAAGTCTTAATCAGCAATTAATTCCCTTAAAAAATGAAGGCAGGGCTTCTCTGTCGGGAATGCCATAATCTTTGGAAAGCCGCCATAGCTTTGCTGCAGTCTTTTTTTCTCCATGTACGGAGTTGGAAGTATTTTTTAACTGGTGGTATAAGCGGCGGTTTTTTAAAGCGAGGGAATCAAGAAGCAGTTTTGTCAGTTCAAAATCATGACTCATGATTTCCAGAAAATCCATCTTCCTAAAGCACAGATCCACAGATGGTTCAAAGGCTTCGCAGTTAATGGAAGCGGGCATATTCTGCAAAACTTCTTCATTCACCAATTCCCCTTTTTCCAGTAGAAAAATGGTTTTTCTCTCTCCCTGGGAATTGATCTTATAAAGGGATACGAAACCGGTTACTACTATATAAAGCGTCTTGAGGCAAAATACCACCTGCCTTTTCTTTGCACGCTGTATACAAGTATTGTACTATACCATGAAATTCAACGCAAGGAGTAGGAAAACAGTACTTTACGCCTTTATTCCTCTCCGTGTTTCATAATGTGAGCCCCAAACAGCAGTACCAGATAAAAGATACTTAAAATCCCGATATGTAATGCCGTTTTAATAAATAGAGGAAGGCCTCCAAATGGATCCACAAAGGAAAAGGCTGCATAATAGATTCCAATAGCCAGTATCATGAGTGCCGATGGTTTTGCAATCATATCCCATGCATTCCATACAAATTCTACCATTTTCTTTAAAGTCAGCACATGCATGAAAGCCAGCAGCAGTTC
>Ga0316604_10001438_pt1 | contig 21218 bp, 27 predicted proteins | sample OWC_soil_day20_C_FD_207650 | JGI IMG/M metagenome (GOLD analysis project Ga0316604, IMG submission 207650) | Wetland soil microbial communities from Old Woman Creek delta, Ohio, United States - OWC_soil_day20_CT | ecosystem: Environmental > Terrestrial > Soil > Wetlands | place: USA: Ohio...
ATTTCATAAACCTTGCGCAGTTGCTCCGGCTGTACCGCAAAAACCTCCGCATTGCTGTTTTCCACCATAGTCACGTCAGAATCAAACAAATCCCCTTCAATAAAGATCTGGTTAAAAACCCAAAGTTCATTCGTCACCCAGTTGGCCCGACTATAAAATATGCCTTTGACTCCAGTTGGCAACCGCACATCCAGCTGTCCAACCCAGTGGTAATTAAACGCCGTTTGCTCAATACGTTGATAAAGCGCCAGGGTTCCAAAAACCTTGGCAAGCGCTTTGCTTGTCCCGTGCTCCGGCAGCCCTAACAACATCACGGCTTCTTCATTGGCCCATACCAAATTATTACTGTTATCGATAATAAAACTCAGCATTGCCGCAGTTCACCCCGTTCCCTGTCTACTCCATGATTTCGCCAAAAAGGGAGGGCCTCCTGCAGACGCCCTCCCTTTTTTTATCTAGTTCAGTCTTTCTTGATTTTCTTACCGGGCCACCCGTCCATGAACCAGTTATGGTACATCATGATGACAATCCACAAAATGACCGGTGCCATCGGGAACTGTTGCGGATGCGAATATCCCGGCTGGGTGCCCAAAAGCGGAGGGCTGATTTGATAGTAAACAAAATTAAACAGGAACGTTCCACCCACTACGATGATCGTCCGAATTGCGAGATTCACCTCGGTAGAGAATTTCTTCGGCCAGTTGTCAAAGTAGAAATACAGGGTCAACGCAGGCAGCAACATCATGACCGCCAACTCGCCGGAGTGCAGATACCGCCAGTCAGGTGCGTACAAACGCTTGCCGCCTTCATAGGCCGGTCCCCACGCCAGATCTTGCATCAAATTGAACGTATTGAACATCACCAACGCCACAAACAGAATCCAGGCAAAGCCAGCGATTCCGCGCCAAGGCTGACTCTTTACCAAGCGGAACGGATACCGTTCCCAAATGGTTTCAACGAGCCATACGGCGATAGTGCCGCACATGATCCAGCCTACATTGTAATTGCCGGACAAGGTTTTAGCCGTCTCATACCACCAGGGAAATGCGGCCACAAACTTTTGCCATGGATAGAACAAGACCATGTAATGAGGGTGCATGAAAAAGAAATACACAAATATTGTCATTAGGCTTGTCAACATAAACACGGTAAAGCCTTTGGCCGGTTGCTCCAGTTTATGCCAGGGCCAGTTTTCAAAGGCCATCGGCCATATCGGCGCCAACCAGGACGCGATCGCCGCCACCATCAGCACTGCGAGTCCAGCATATTCGCGGGCAAACAAGTCCGTCATACCGATTTTGTGCAATTCGGGCCAGCTGAAATAAGGAATTGAATATTTGCCAATGAGCCAGAAAAAGCCCACCCAAATCAATAGTCCGGTAACTGCCCAGTTGATTCCTATAAACAGCGGTCCTTTGATCAACGGATGGGTTTTTTCCACCCAAGAATGTTTAAACGGCCAGAAATTAAAAATATAGCCTTGCCAGATCGCTACGATCAAAAGCCAACGAATATACATGTACCCGTACATCGGTGTATACCATTGGAATATGCCGCGTGGATCCATCATTACATACCAGACCGCCATAAAAACTCCAAATGTCAGGAAAAATCCCAAGATCCCTCGCAGTGGCTGGCTGATTACGTTAACCATGCTCCGTTCTTCCAGCCACAGGGTGTCCAATTCTTCATAGTGTTCCGGCGTTTCCTGGACCGGAACCGATACCTTTTCGTCATAGGTTTTGGTTGTCAAAGCTTTCTCCTCCTTCCTCAGACTGTCATCGTGTCGCCGTTGCCCAGATAGATGTCCCGCTTCGTCCGATTCTTCATGGTTCCTTTGACAATCGGCAATTTGGCGGCAATCATTTTTTCTACTGCGATGAAACCGGTGCAGTGATTGGCGCCGATATGTTGTACGCCGTATTTGTTGAGCGCCAAGACTAAATCGTCATACTGCGGATCCCAGTCCTCGAACGGAGAAATGTGGAGCCCGCCTTGCACCGCATATACTTTTTCGCCGCCCTTGATTTTTTTGCGAACTTCTTCCATATAAGTGATAATCCCCATGTGACAGCAACCGGTCACCAAAACAATACCCTTGTCCTTCACGTTGAACACAAATGCCTGTTCGCCGAATACACGGCAAATGATGGGTACGTCAAAGGTCATGAGCGCCGCGCCGGGGAATAGCGGGTTTACCTTGGCGGAATCATTGACGATTACTTTGCCTTTATGCGGATAATCGTTTTTCAAACCGGCTTTGGGAAATGCTTTCCCTTTCAACAAATCGAACCCTTCTGTGTAAAAGCCTTTCGGCACATAGACGTCCTGGTTGGGATTATATTTGAGAACTGCTTCCAAGCCCCAGTAGTGATCGAAATGTTCATGGCTGACGACCCAATAGTCGATTTGTTTCTTGGCAAGTTTTTCACTTACCCCTTCTTCATTGAACCGTTTTTCCATCCACCGTGGGTTCCAACCGGTGTCCAGCAATATTCGTTTGGTGGTCCCGTCCAATAGATCGGCTTCGATATACGTGGCGAATCCACCGCTGTTATTGCCTTCGTATCCTGTCGCCACACCTTCAACCGTCCAAGGAACGATGTACTGGTTTACCAACAGTCCCCCTGCTTTTTTCATGTCATTGAGCAAAACGCTATTCTCAAACCAACTGGTCTCCGATACCACTTTCATCCGGAGTCCTTTTATCTCCCCGATGTCAACCTGATTTAGTTTTTCCGCCGGCATGACTTGTTTGTACAACGCCGTCGAGGACAGACCAGCCGCTCCAAAATACCCGGCTGCTACGCCGAGACTCGCTCCTTTGATAAAGGAACGCCGCGAAAAATCTTCCGCCATGTATCAGTCACTCCTTTCGCATTCTCCAAACTAAGGTCTTTGGGCAATCAGCAACTGGATGGTCAGCCAAAACAAACCACCTCCGACAACCAGCCCCGCAATCAGTCCCTTCATGTACCCGGACCCACTTGAAGCCGCCTTTTCCGTCATATTTTCTCACCTCCTTTAATTTTCAGACTGCATTCGTTGGCATACCAGTCTGTGTCGAATCGTCGCACTCGGACTTGCATTCAAAGTCTTTCCGTCACTGGTAAAATCAATCCCGTTTTTTTCTTCCGATGACTCTACTACAGACTGAAAGCCGTGATGCTCCTGCCAACCGAGGGCAAAACGACGGGCTACAAAGTCCGTCAATGCCCACCCGGAAAAATCTCTATCAATATCGCCTTTGCGCAATACTTTCAATTCCGTTCCGTCCTGATCGCTTATGTAGTAATTTTCCGTCATTTGAATCCGCCAAGATTCCTGACTCTCCCAACTCAGCTCACTGCAGCATCCCGTCCGATGTCGCAATTCCATTTGTCCAGCCAAAAAAAAATCTTCCGGGATTTCTTCAGCCTTGCTTGCAAGCGGGGCTCCCGTTCCATCCCTCAAGTCTTCAAAGCGAACTCCATGATGATGAACGCCGCCATGACAGGCGCAACCCGTTTCTCCCTCTTTCCATTCGGCTGGCTTGGTTTTGAACAATTCGCTCATCCGGCAAATCTGTTCCAATACCGATAATCCTTGAAACGCCGTTTCTTCCGGGTGTGGATAATATTTGATTCGAAACAGGGCCCGCCAATCCCACGCAGGTTCCTCGACGCATTCCAGCAGGGACAGTTTGAATACGCCCGGCAAGTCACCAAACCACAGATACCAATAGGGAGTTTGATCCCACATCTGACTGATGTATTTCAGACCCAACCGGTTTCGGGTGGCATCATTGGCAAAACACATCGTCCAATAATGGTTGATAGCCCCTTCTCCAGCTACGATACGGTCATCGCCATTCATCGCAATCCCTCCTCCTTTCCGCCTGTTCCAACGAACAATTCCCTCACCACTTCTATCTTGCTCCGCCCTTCGTAAGCAATTCCATAACGCCGGGCCTCATCAACAAGCATATCCCAGGGCATCTCCGACAACAGGGCATAACTGTATAGTGGTGAGGAAAGGTATCCTTCCATCACCGTCCGTTCCTCATGGCCGTCCTTCTTTGGCGCCGCCGATTCCGCCTGCGCGTCCGGCAACGCATTCGCAGCAAAGGACTCCGGTATGAGTTTCAGTAAAGGGGCTGCTTTCCGCAGCATTTCTCCCAGTCCCCGCCGGGATAAAAACTCTCGTCGATTCATAGCCTCGCTCATAATTTCTTCTCCATGGGGAAATTTTTTTCTTCCAATTGCGAAAAACCTGCGCACAAAGAGATGATCTTGAACCCTTCCGCTGTCAACGGGGCAGTAGTCATAGCCGCCAGTTGGCCGCTTTTGCAGCAGAGAATCAGCCGTTTCTCCTTGGGCAACGCCGGGACTTTACTTCGTAATTCCGCCAACGGCGCACTGATCGAATTCTTGATATGACCCCGGTCATAATCTTCTTTCGGCCGTAAATCAACAAATGCATACTTGGTCGGCAAGCCTTCCACCAGCTCTTTGGTATCTGATTGACTAATGACCAAAGTCTTGACCGAGTGTTGCTTCGCAATCGCGACTAAATTTGCCTTGACACCGGCCAATACTGCTGCAGCCCGGAGATCATTCGGCGCTTTTCTATCCGTAGGCACAAAAACGATGCTACGTGTATCCATGTCAAAACCGGCTTGCTCGATGGAAGAAAACCCACCATTAATGAAAATCGCTCTGTACCCATAGACCTTAAGCGGAGCCATGGCCAGCGCAGAGCTTTGCCCCGTATAGCAATAGAGAACCAATGTTTTATCCGATGGAAGTTTCTCGATACTCTCAGCAAATTTCACGATTCCCAAATTCACTGCGCCTTTGACATGCTTTTTCGCGTAATCTTCCGGCGCCCGCAAATCAATGATGTAATAATCATTTTCGCTGCCTTGCATCATTTTTTTAGCCGTAACCGCATCCGCCGGAAAAATCCCGCTCTCTACCTCCTCCAACACCTTGCCATAAGCTTCCCATGTAGCCTGCTTTGTTACTTCCGTCGCGTCGAAAGCTGTTGCCGAAGTTGTTGATGGCAGCGGGGAACTCTTTGGAACGGGTTGCGAGGGTTGGGTTCCGCAACCGTGACATAAAAAAGCTACTGCAATCAATAGAATCACGGATACGAATCCTCGAATTTTAATCAATTGATTCCCCTCCTTTTTTCCGTGCATTATTGCATATACACTTACGTGTCCACACTTGTCTTGCTTTTATGCTATGCAAGTTTCGCACCAAGTGCGATTTACCCATATTTATCTGCATTTGTCACCAAACCGAATGTTGAACAAATGTAGTAACATACCATCAAAACAGTAAAACAACCTTCAATATCGAGGTGGTTTTACTACGGTTCGCCACAACATATTGTTGATGCTTCCCAAATTTACGCATCCTGCTCACCCTTCAATCACTGTTTCGATAAACGCTGAAATAATTTTCGCTCCGAATTTTTGAAGACACATACCGGTTCGATTTCACTGAAATCGAACCGGTAAAACGAACAGGAGCCGCGATGAAACTTTAAATTCATCACGGCCCCTGTTCGTTTATTAATATGTTTTTTATTAGTTTGGTCCTCCACCGCCATCTTTTTTTTCAATACGCTCCTCATTTTTTCTGCAGAGCGTCAAGTTCTCTCTTTCGTCGTACCATAGATCACTGTCCTAGTTCTTTCTCCAACGCCTGGGTCAACTGATCCGCACAGGAGGTTGGATTGCTTTCACAAGTAATTCCCTTCAACTTCCCAATGACGTCTTCCACTTTCATCCCCTTGATGAGAATGCTTATTGCCTTCAAGTTGCCATCGCATCCTCCTACGAATTTTACATCCTTGAGAATACCATTCTCAATTTCAAAATTGATTTCTGTAGAGCATACGCCCTCTGGATAATATGTTTTCATTTCATACTCCTTTACTCTGTTCTTCACTCTAATTTTCACCTCAGTGCGCCATAGCAAAGAAACGGGGTACGCGTCCAAGCAGGAACAAACAATCGGAGCCTCTATCGTCTCCCGTTGTTGCTCCAGTGCCACACCCTACACCCTACACTTTAGCGCTGGTGGAAAGGCACAATTCGAAAAAACTTTTCCATCAAAGTCATCCCGCCCGGTCTGATAAGTTCTCCAGTAGCTTGTCGTAACGCGTTCTGTTCATAAATTCGGCAGGCTTTATCGTTGTAATTCATTTTCCTCCAACGTTTCGAATTTTACCGATTATTGTTACTCCTGCCCGTACGCGCTGTCCTTTATGAACGATAATTTCCACGTTTTGGGGCATAATTAGTTCTGTGCAGGAACCAAATTTTATCATTCCATATAATTGGCCTTGTGAAAGATCCGTTCCCAGTGTTACCCATGATACAATCCGGCGCGCCAAAATGCCGGCGATTTGCGTTACCTGTATCCGGCACTGTGCGGATTCAATACCAATGGCATGGCGTTCGTTTTCCCAAGCAGCAATAGCCTTATATGCTGGCCGAAACCGGCCGCAAACATACTGCTGATACTTTATGACCCCTTCCATTGGACTCCGATTAATATGAACATCAAGGGGCGAAAGAAAAATCGTGACTTTTATGCCCGCTTCGCAAAGGTATTCGTCATCCTGCACTTCTGTAATGCTCATAATTTTTCCGTCAGCTGGCGATAACAAATGGTTCAGATTGTAAACGACTTTGCGGGGCGGGTTACGGAAAAAATACACAAAAAAGCAACAAACAATCGCGGGAAAAATCGCCCAATACAGATTTCCCACCACAACAGCCAAAGCTGTGACACAAATCATAATGATAATAAAAGGCCAGCCCTCTTTCACAATCGGGAAATCCGTCATCTATTTTCCCCCATCCATCAAACACCAGAACCAACCCTCAACTACAACTAGAAAATCATCAGGCGAATAACCCTCCAGCATTTCCCCGCTCAGCTCTTCCTACAATAATTCTCAATCGCATTTTGCAATGCTGTGGCGCCAAGAACGGAACAATGCATTTTATGCTCAGGCAACCCGTCCAGTGCTTCCACAATATCCTGATTAGTTATTCTAGCGGCTTCGTCCAGAGTTTTCCCTTTGGCCAATTCCGTTGCCATGCTGCTTGACGCAACCGCTGCCACGCAGCCGTCCACCAAAAAACTAATGTCCGCAATCACATTTTCCTTGACCTTGATAAAAATAGCCAAAAAATCTCCGCAACCAGCTTCTCCACAAGTTCCAACCGCATCGGCGTCAGGCATCTCCCCTAGATTTTGCGGGCTCATGAAATGTTCGATTACTTTATCAGAAAATGAGGCACAAAACACAAGATCACTCCCTGCTCCAAAATCAAATATTTTTTTCCCGATTCGCTTGCCAGACTGAAAGCATAATCGCGCATTCGATTCTCTTTTTTTGAAAAATACAGCTCAATTCATTTGGTTTGGCAATATTGCCGTTAGAAAAATATGCATTGGCATGACAGCCTCCGGCACAAAACAATTTTGCCCAGCAATCCCGGCATTGCTCTTTTGCAAGAATATTATTCGCCTTAAAATTTTCAATCATCTCCTCATTGTCAGTTCCTTTGAAAATATCGCCGATGATAAACTCATCATGCCCAACAAACTGATGACATGGATAGAAATTTCCTTCAGGAGACACCGCCATATATTCAGTTCCAGCTCCACAAGCAGCGATTCTCTTTAACAAACAGGGGCCTTTGTAAATTTCTATATTGTAATGGTAAAAGCGTATTTTTCTGCCGATTTCCAACCATCTCATATATTGCTGAGCCAAGGTTTCATATTCGCGCAATATTTCCTGAACATCAGAAGTTTGAAAATGCAAATCACTTCCGAACCCGACCACCGGCTCAACAGAAATTTCTTTAAATCCCAAATCCGCCAAATGCACAACATCTTGAGTAAAATTCTTATTTTTCGCCGTAAAAGTTCCACGGACAAAATAACTTTTCCCATTCCTTTTTTTCACTAGCTCTATAGCCCGGGGAACGATTTTGTCATAACTTCCGCCTCCTGCCGCATCACGACGAACCGCATCATGTACTTCTCTACGTCCATCAATACTAATGACCACATTATCCATATGTTCATTGATAAACTCAATCTTATCCCTGTCAAGCAACATACAGTTGGTCGTAATCGTAAAATAAAAATGCTTATTGATTGTTTTTTCGAGCTGCCGACCATAAGCAACAACTTCTTTCACAACGTCAAAATTCATCAATGGTTCCCCACCGAAAAAGTCTATTTCAACATTACGTCTCCCTGCAGAATTTGCAACCAAATAATCTATCGCTTTCAGGGCAATCTCCCGTCGCATCAGATTGCGACCGCTATTATAATCGCCTTTTGATGCGAAACAATATTCACACCTCAAATTACAGTCATGAGCCACATGAAGACAAAGCGCCTTCAGGCCCGCCTTCATTTCATTTGAGCCTACAGCATTCTCTAGGCTTTCAATCGAAGAAAAAAGCATTCCCTTATCCCGTAAAGCAACAATTTCCGCATAAGCTTCTGAAATATCATCCAAAGAATACTTTTCTTTTAACTTATCGGTCACTTCTTCCAACAACGGCATTACTAAGCAGTCTTTCAACATATCATAAACAATCTGATCCAACACGTGGATGCTGGCGCTGTTTCCATCGATAGCGAGTTTATATCCATATAGCGAATATACATGAATCATGATTCGACCCTCATAACTTTCGTTCGCATTTTTTTCAATTTATGCTCTTATGTTCACAAATATTCCAAATTCATTATGAGCTTATGTCAATATTTATTGAAAAGTAATTGACAAATGCCCAAAAACAAAATACCATATATTCGTATCAGTTATTTATCATCCACAATATATTGTGTTTTTCGGCAGGATTATTCATTAAGGAGTGTTGACAATGCTGCAGCAAATTATCAAACGAGACCGTTCCCAAGTCCCCTTCCGGAAAGAGAAAATCATCTTTGCCATCTTCAAAGCAGCCAGTGCTGTCGGTGGAAATGATTTTTCCCTAGCAGAAAAACTGGCCGATCAAGTTTTGGCGCTGGCAGAACAAAAATGCCCTAGTGGCGTGATCGAGGTCGAAGGAATACAGGACATCGTCGAAAAGGTTCTCATCGAAGCGGGCCACGCCAAGACAGCCAAGGCCTACATCCTCTACCGGGAAAAGCGACGTTCCGCACGTGAATCGAACGCTCTGATCGGCGCAACTATCAATATGTTTTCCGAATATCTAAATGACCGTGACTGGCAAATCAACGAAAATGCCAATACCCAAAAATCCATCAATGGACTGAACAATTATGTGCGGGAAGCATTTACCCAAAACTATTGGCTGCACGAAATTTATCCGGACGAAATCCGCAATGCTCATTTGTCGGGCGACATCCACATCCATGATTTAGGCTTCTTCGGTCCCTACTGCGCCGGTTGGGACCTGCAGCAGATTTTACGAAACGGCTTTGGCGGCGTGCCTGGCAAAATAGAGTCCAACCCACCTAAACATCTCCGTTCTTTTCTGGGGCAAATCGTAAATTCCACATTCACTACACAAGGTGAAAGCGCCGGCGCTCAAGCTTGGTCATCGTTCGATACCTATTGCGCTCCATTCATCCGTTACGACAACTTGGACTACAAAACAATCCGGCAAGCACTCCAAGAATTCATCTTCAACCTAAATGTCCCCACCCGCGTAGGTTTTCAATGTCCATTTTCCAACCTAACCTTTGATATCGTTCCGCCACGCACGTTAAAAACAGAACACGTCATTCTTGGCGGGCAATACAAGGAAGAAACCTACGGTGATTTCCAACCTGAAATGGATCTGTTCAACCTAGCCTTCTGCGATGTGATGATGAGTGGTGATTCCAAGGGACGGGTGTTCACTTTTCCAATTCCCACCATCAATGTTACCAAAGATTTCGACTGGAACAGCCCGGTCGTGGATAAATTCATGGAAATCACCTGTAAATACGGCATCCCATATTTCTCAAACTATGTCAACTCCGATTTGTCGCCGGAGGATGCCCTGTCAATGTGCTGTCGTCTCCGACTGGATACCAAAGAACTGCGAAAACGGGGCGGCGGCCTGTTTGGCTCCAACCCCCTGACCGGTTCCATCGGTGTCGTCACGATTAACCTCCCCCGACTGGCTTATATTTCGAAAAGTGAATCAGAGTTCTTCACACGATTGTGGCAACAAATGAACATTACTGCGAACAGTTTGGAAATCAAACGCAAAGTCATCGAAGAACAAACTGACAAAGGGCTGTACCCTTATTCAGCAAATTTTTTGAAAGCAATCAAAGAGAAAACCGGCCTGTATTGGTTCAACCATTTCAATACCATTGGGCTCATCGGAATGAATGAAGCTTGCCAAAATCTGTTTGGCGCGGCGTGTGACCTGACCACCCAGCAGGGGCAGCAATTTGCCATTAAAACCCTACACTACATGCGTAAGGAAATCAAAGAAATCCAAGACAAAACCGGACACTATTATAATCTGGAGGCAACACCGGCTGAAGGAACCAGTTATCGACTCGCCAAAAAAGATATAGAACGTTACCCCGACATCATCACCTCTGGCGAAAATGTTCCTTTCTACACCAATTCATCGCAACTTCCCGTCGGATTCACGGACGATATCTTCGAAACCCTGGACTTACAGGATGAGCTGCAATCCTTATATACCGGCGGGACGGTTCTGCATCTCTATCTAGGCGAAGAAATCAAGGATCGGTCGGTCGCCAAGCGACTGATACAAAAAATATTTACACGTTATAAACTGCCTTATATTTCCCTAACGCCCACGTTCTCTGTCTGCAACGATCATGGCTACCTTTCAGGGGAACAGCCGATTTGCCCGGAATGCGGCGCTCCGACCGAAATCTGGAGCCGTGTCGTCGGCTATCTGCGCCCGATCCAAAACTTTAACAAAGGCAAGCGGGAAGAATACGCCCAACGAAAAAAATATGTGATCAACGAGTAGGCCCGCTATGCTAATATCTGGATGGGTTAAAAGCTCGCTTGTCGATTATCCGGGTCTAATTTCCTGTGTGCTGTTCACGCCAGGCTGCAACTATAACTGTTTCTATTGCCATAACCGGTCGTTGATCGACGGAAGCCATGCATTACTGAATCCGCATGATGTTTATGCTTTTCTTGCCCAGCGTATTGGCTTATTGGACGGAATTGTCATCACCGGTGGCGAGCCTACCCTTCAGACCGACTTGCAGGCTTATATTGCAGCACTCAAGCCGTTGAAGTTCAAAATCAAGTTGGATACCAACGGTTCCGCTCCCAATATTGTCAGGCAGCTGCTGCAAACCGGCGCCTGCGATTATTACGCCGTGGACTTCAAAGCGCCGCCCATGCGCTACAGAGAAATTTGCGGTCCCGAGGCCAATCCGGCGAATGTCCTCAAAACAATAAACTTGCTGCTGCAATATGGAGTCGATTTTGAGGTCAGGACCACCGTGTTGCCCCAATTTAGCGATTCCGATCTGCTCTGCATGGCGCAATCGCTGCCGATCGTGCCTCGATATGTTTTAAACCGTTATCGGAAACCGGAAAAATATTTGCCGTGCGATCAAGACAGAATCAACCAAAAGCCTTACTCACAAGACCAATTAAGTGCTCTGGTTGCTACACTCCAATGCTCGCAGCCAAACGTACAAACGTAATAGCGTAAAAGAAATCAACCACGTGGGAAACAAGTGGTTGATTTCTTTTACGCTTCTGTTCGTCCATGGCGCCAACAGTTTCGTCGACAAAACCGGCCTTGGGAAGCTTTCTCACAGGCAACTTTAAGCGAACCGCAGGTAGGGCAAGTATATTCTCCGTTTTTTATCGACTCCAGGTTCTCAAAACTTTCCATCCATATTTTACCGCACTCCATGCATTTTACCGGACAAATATTGCGCGTAAAATTTCCGCCTTCCACATTGATGGCTTTACCATTTATCAGACTATCAGCAATTTTTTCTCGAGCTGAAATTAGGATGCGCTGAAACGTTGGTCGTGATACCTCCATTTTTTCGGCGCATTCGCCTTGCTCCAAACCATCTAAATCCTTAAGGCGGATTGCTTCCAATTCTTCCATTTTCAAAGTGTTTTTCGGGCCCTCAGTCTCTTTTTCCGAAGGAATAAAATTGAGAACAGAGGGAACGTTCTCAATTTTTCTCCATTTGATCGGTCTTGCCAAAAATATCAACTCCGATTGATTTTTTTATTTTTCAACCCATCAATTTCTTCTTCCACTTCTTGAGCACCTTTTGCATAGAAATTTTTTTCATCAGGAGCTATTTCTTTTAACAGCCTAAGAAATTCTCCTGCATGAACCCTTTCTTCGTCGGCAATATCCTTTAATACTTCAATTGCTAATACATTGTCCGTTGATTCAGCCAACTGCATATATAACTGGATTGCTTCATATTCGGCAGAAATCATGAATCTAATTGCCCTAATCAATTCTTGTTCAGTCAACTTACGTTCCTTAGCCAGCCCAGAAAATGGGCTTCCAAACTCAGGCATATCATTTTCCCTCCATATCGTCATCAAATAAAGCTAATTGCTGAAAAATTGATATCTCCCTTATCGTCTACCAATTGCTTATTGGCATGAACGTATTCGATTTTACCAATAAACATCTCGTGAGATCCAGTTACAATCGAATCGACGATCGTACATTCAATATTTACCGGACAATCCAGCAAAATCGGAGCATTAACCTTGTTACCGTCTGCGAGTTTCACCTTCGCCGCTGCCAATTTATCCCCGTCGCGTTTACTATGACTCCCCAAATAAGCAAACGTTTCCTGATAGTTTTTATCGACAAGATTGACGACGAAACATCCTGACTCCTTAATCATTTGGTACGAATACCGCGCAGGCACAATCCCGACCATCACCATGGGCGGGCTATAACTGCAATTTCCGCAGTACGCGACTGCAAGCACATTATTTTCGCCATTCAATCCTCGGCAAGATACCAGCACTTTGGGCAGGGGCTGAAGGCAAGATTTCATATTGGCTGAACTTTTCTCCATTTTTCAAGCTCCTTTCGGCAATATGACACTTTATCAGGCATGCTTTGCATTAAGCGCTTTGACTTTCTTCCAATAGTATTCGGGATGTTTTGGCATACACTTCTTTGGCGGCTCTGCCTGCCGAACAATCAATATCAACAATGCTCCGTCCTTGATTGACTGCTTCCACCACTTTAGGATCAAAGGGTATTTTCCCGACAAACGGCAAGCTATATTTTTGGCAAAATGATACGATTTCCGCTGTTTTCACAAAGTTGGTATTATACTTGTTGATACACACGGCGATTTTAGTTTGGAACCCTTTGGCGGTTTTAATGATGCGTTCCATATCACTGATGCCGGATACCGAAGGTTCCGCAACGATTAAGACCATATCCACGCCGCTAAGCGAAGCAATCACCGGACACCCGATCCCTGGTGATCCGTCAATAATGGCAATCTCCACATCCGCAGCGGCTGATTTCATCTGCTTCTTAACTTCAGTGACCAACATTCCAGAGGTTCCGCTGCCCATTTTGAGCTGTGCCGTGGAAAACACCGCATCATCCACATAAAGCATTAACCCTCCAGCAACCGCTGGCGTGAGCGTTATGGCGCCTACTGGGCAAATCTTTGCACAAACGCCACAGCCTTCACAGGCATATTCATCCACTGTATTGTACTGAACGCCCGCATCAATTGCATCAAACCGGCAGTTTTGCCTACACCAATCACATTTCACACACACATCCTGATCAATTTTTGCTTTGGGCATGCCATAATAATCGGATCGTATGGCGGGCTTGGACTGACTCATGACTAAATGCAAATTAGGCGCATCCACGTCACAATCCGCATAAGCTCTAGCTTTGGATAATTTGATGAAAGCGCCGGCAATCGTCGTTTTTCCAGTGCCACCCTTGCCGCTAAGGATTAATAACTGTTTCATGCCGCGCCTCCTCAGTCACAATTTGAAGCAGGGAAGAGAACAACTTACGATACTTCGAATGTTCTCTTACCAAAATGCGCGCATTGGAATTTAGTGTTCCAATCTCGGTGTCGAAAGGGATTCTGCCCAGTATTTTGATATTCTTATCGACACAGAAAAGCTCAGCAGGGTTATCCCCTTCCAGGCACTTGTTTAATATCGCACCGTGCGGCTTGCCGAAAAGCTTTACTAACTCATACACCATGTTCAAATTGTGAACGCCGAACAAAGTCGGCTCGGCAACCAATATGCAATAATCTGCATCCTTGATGCTTTCCATGACAATACAGGCGCTCCCGGGTGGGCAATCAATAATAGTAATTTCTTTTCCGCCGGAAGAAGCGTCCAGAAGCTTCTTGATAATCGGTATCCCTGATGCTTCACCGGTATTCAAAATACCTGTAATGACCGAAACGTTTTCCGATGAACCGCTTTGAACTTCTCCAATGATCTTGTCTTTTTCCGACAGGGCTTTCGAAGGACAAAACAACACGCATCCCCCACATGAATGACATACGGTTTCAAAAATCTTCAATTTGTCACCGATATAGGCTAATGCATTGAATTTGCAAAAATCAACGCATACACGGCAGCCAGTACAAAGGGTTTCATCGACAACCGGTATTTTAACGGAAATTTCTTCCGCCTTAATACCCTCCGGCTTGAAAAAAAGATGCCCGTTTGGCTCTTCCACGTCACAATCGATATAAACAGACTGACTGGCTGCTGCTGCCAAATTGACGGATACGAGTGTTTTTCCTGTACCGCCCTTGCCGCTTAAAACGGCAATCTTCATTCTATTTTCCCCCATGGTTATGAAATCCAGCATGAATCGCGTCAAGCAACGATAGTGTCCCCGCATTGAAGGCAACGATGTTGTCTTTGATGGAATCATTCATCGTTTTATAGATTTTCATATTGGCAGTCTTGAGTACGGATGCGGCATTTTCACCGCATTGCGGAACCAGCACCGCACCTGCGCCACTGTCCACGATGGCTTGCGCCGCCTTGATGCCCGCACCACCCTGGCTAGCGATAGCGCTGTTGTCGAAAAACGCATTTGTTTGCGTTTCCGTGTCATAAATCAGAAAATACGGGGTGCGACCAAACGATGAGGCAATGGTTGACTCCATGGATTTGTTGTTTACCGGAATTGCAATTTTCATTATGTATCCCCCTTCAAATTTGTTATTCCCTGATCATAGCTGAGCCGCATTGCGGGCACTGAACCGAACTACACGCCTGGGCACGTTGATGCGGAACCTTGGCGCCGCACTTCGTACATACGCAAAAACCAACCGAACCTGAACTCAAAGTACCCTCCCCACTACTGCCAGCCTGATTACCCATACCCGGTCCTATTCCGCGTCCTTTACCGCGTCCCATTCCACGTCCCATTCCTCCGCCACCACCTGACCCCATCGGACCCGTTCCGTCTTTTCCCGGCATATTCAGCACCTCCTCGTTCATATCTTGACATTTCCGTTTTGTTCTTATGCTCATAACTATAATATGATTATGGACATATGTCAATTTGTTTTCTGTTTAATAAAGCTTTTATGAATTAGTTTCAATTAAGTCTTGGGCGGAATATGATTAATTCCCAAGCTTTGCCCCAGTCTTCGTGACGGTACCGGTCCATAAATGATCATCGGCTCCCCCGCTTTCAATCATACAAGACTTTCCTTCGGGAATAACTTTATCAATAAACAGTATTCCATCCAAATGGTCAATTTCGTGGCAAAAAGCACGAGCCGCCAATCCTGTTCCGGTTAGTTCAACAAATTCGCCATGTTCATTAAGCGCCTGAACAACTACTTTTTCAGGGCGTTGCACCACACCGCTCATTCCGGGAATGCTTAGACAGCCTTCTAAATCCAACTGTTCGCCTGTCGCTTCCACAATAATTGGATTCACAAGTTTGATAAGCCCTGCTCCGATATCAACGACGGCTACTCTTTTTGAGAGACCCACTTGCGGAGCCGACAGCCCAACCCCATTCAAAAAATACATCGTATCCGCCATATCTTGCAATAACATTCGAATTTCGTCATCTACTTTATTCACTGGTTGCGACTTAGCGCGCAGCACTTGATCCTGCCAAGGGTGTTTCATAATTTGCCGAATCGCCATTTGTTTCTCCATTTTTAATCATTGTGGAAAAGGCAGTCCATCATTTCCTCACCTTTTCCACAATGTGGATTCCTTTATTCAGTGTCTGATGAAATACTTTCCAAACGCTGTTTCACTTGCAGCATCTGCTTTTCCAAAAAGCTCATTTGATTAGTCAACAACTCTTTTTCATTACCAATGGGAGTATTTGCACCAGCGTATGACCGAGCCATAAAGCGGTTTCGTGCCTGAAAACCAGCGCCCTGCATCATTTTTCCTGCACCGCGCCGACACCCAAACCCTCCAATCATTCCTGGAGCGTTCATTGCTCCCGGCGCCGCAAAGCCAGCGCAAAATCCAGCACCCCGACCAGTCATCGAACCTGTTCCCATCGGACCCGTTCCGTCTCCTCTTGGCATACTTTTCACTCCTTAATTAAATTATTTTTAGGCATCATATGATTTTAATTCGGTACCGTTTTAGTCATATGCCCATAATTATCACAATCTAGTTACGGGCATATGTCAACAACTAGATTATTTTTGCACGAAAGAAAGAGCTGTATTGAAACTTTAGTTTCAATACAGCTCTTTCGCTTATCGTTGCCGTACTGATTGAATTCCGCCAGGCTGTCCATTCGAAAATCATCAAAACACACTGCAATTAGCTGATCGTTTTTCCCGTTATGCTGTTGCAATACATTAAATGGAGCACTTCTCTTTTCATTTCACCCCATGCCTTCAACTAACATCCGAAGATTCGCGAACCACCTGGAAAATCATCTCTTGAACCTGCCTAAATGAACTTCCCCTTTGCCTCACTGCTTTCGGATGCAAACACCATTGTCTTGGCAACTTCCAAATGATCACACAATGCTTTGGCAGCACCTGCACCATCATGTTGGCGAATTTTTTCCAAAATGAACCGATGATCCCTAAGAACATCCGCATAGCGGCTGGGTTTCTGAAGTGACCGGCGGCGCGAAAATCTTAGTAAATCCATGAACATTTCATTTATCCGCATCAACAAGGCATTATGAGAAGCCGTAATAATCGCCGTATGAAAGCGAACCGAAGCATCTTCCACATCGCCACCGAGAATTATTACCTTTTCCATTTCCATAATTTCGCTTTCAATCAGCAAGAAGTCCTTCTCTGTACAACGTTCCGCTGCCAACCTGGCGGCCTGACACTCCAATCCTTGCCGTGCTTCGAATAATTCCGTTAACAACTGAGTAGAATCCGCCATCAAAAAATCAATATGGCTAAGAACATGACCAATCCCAATTTTTCTTACATACACTCCTTTACCACGGATGTGTTGTACAGCTCCTAAAAACTCTAATACTTTTAATGCCTCGCGAACAGGAACCCGGCTAACACCAAGCATTTGAGCGAAATCCCGCTCCGATGGCAACAAATCCCCGTCCTTCAAATTTCCCGTACCTATCCATTGCCGAATACGCTCGACAATCTGCAAGTATAGAGTATCGGTTGCTTTTCTTTTGTTGCGATCTATTGGCGTAATATCCACGAATAAATTCCCATCCTTGCAGCTTTGAAATCATTAGAGGATATTGGTAATACCAATATCCTCTAATAGCGTTTTAATCCCAACATGGTTAAGAAATTGCTGTCTTATTTCCCAAATGCCCTTTCAGGTTACCAGCCCTTTCCTACTAGATCAGTACCTGGCAGCAGAGGAGATTTTCCGTATAGATCATCTCGGCCACATTGCGTCCCTATTCTATTTTTTTATCCACTACCTCGACATTCTTTAGCCGATCCTGTTTGAACCGCTCCGAATATGAATCATAAGTATATATGGCTGCCAATGGGTTGTGACCCATAGCCCGATCCTTTACCGCAAATACAGTAATCATCGCTTTGGAGTACTTAATAAACATAGAATCATGACCGACGCACAAGCCCAATAGGATGTTGAACTCGGTATTCGCCGCATTGAGAACCTCCGCTTGACCGATTGGATTGCACATGGATTCCGGCTCGCCACTCTGAACACGTTCGTGAGGCGCAATGTCGATAGCGTCTTTATCGATACCACCTACCTTGCACATTACAGAGACAACATCAAATCCGTGGTCTTCAAGGATTTTACAGAATACATTCGCCTCTTTGTGCAAGCCTCCGCAAAACGCCACACCCAATTTTTTATAGCCCATTTTGCGGGAAAACTCAATGATTTCCTGCACACGCGGTTTAACCGGGAACTTATAGTGAGGATTGGCAGTCCGATCAATATAACACTCTGCTTCCTGCACCGAAGCGTTGTGTGCAAACTTTTGTATATCGGTTTTATTATATTCCGCCGCTGCTTTCCCGATAGCTTCTGGATACAACTTAGTAGAGCAAAATGCGGGAGCAATTCCCTCCTTACTTCCGCAATATTTGTTTTTCCCCATACACTGGGCGCATTTTCCTTCTGTTTGTGTCATTTTATTTTCTCCCTTCATGTTTACCCCTATCATTAAATCGCCATCTAAACGATTATTTGTCAATCATAGGCCCTGCGGGTTTTCTCGTCCCCTAACAAGGATTCCAGATAATCCAAGCAATCTGGCGGCGTCCATGTACCCAACGAATTATGAACTTTATAGTATTTTTCTGGAATTGGGTGTGTTCCCACGACTACTGCCATTCCATACTTTTTTTGAATGAATTCACGAAAATATTCTACATGTGGGCAAGGCGGGTACCCCACAATCAACCCGGTCGCCAAATGAATGACTTGTGCCCCATTCTTTTTCATTTCCTCCGGAGCATATTCGATATTCCCGCCCGGACAACCGCCACAACTGGTGAATCCAACAATCTCTACTTCTTTTCCCTGATACCGAGCAAAGGCTCCTTCTTTTGCCGCCACCGAACGAAAACACTTGCCGCCGGCGCATGTCTTATAACGGTCACAAATAATGATTCCAATTTTTACTGTTTCAGTCTCCTGCATATAGTTCACTCCCCACAAAAAAAAATGCTACACCCGATGTTTATCATAAATCATCTGTTTTTCTTCCGCTGACACCCAGCGGTCAATCAGCACAGCCATCAATACGATCCCGACCAAACTGCAAATCCACCGGGTCACTGAAAATGCCAATCCCAAATATTTCGTCTCGAATAAAAACATCGGTATCTTCAATGTTGCCCAAGCGCCGATAAAGATCATGACGTTATAAAAGCTGGCGCCTTTGTTCATCATCATGGCCGCGACAGGAAACGCCGCGTACAAGGGACCGGCCGCCGCAGATCCCATAAAAACAGCCAATATCAGGCCTTTTACGCCAGACTGAGCTCCAAGATGGCTGATGACCACTTCCCGCGGAACCCAGACATCCAGCAACCCCAAAATGATGAATACCGGCGGTAAAAAGCTCAACATTTCCAAAAAACCGTTTGTCGTCTGTACGGCAATTAATCCGCCAAGCGTTGGATTGCAGAAGAAAACTGCACTATCGGCCAGTAATACCAGCAATACCCATTTATATCGTAATACAAATCTCATTCTAACCCACTACCTTGGACAGCACAAATGCAACCAAAAACGAATACAGCAGGCTCATTCCATTGCGCAGCAACATGGTTTTGGGACTAAAAAACTGAATTTCCATCGGTGCGGTCGCTACACCGACCATCATCAGCGTTGAAACAAACACCGCCACCTGCATCAGCCCTGCGCCCATTTCCAGCACCGCCCGCGCAAGCGGAAAAGCAATAAATCCCGGAATCAAGGTTACGGAACCGATAGCAGCAGCCATTAACATCCCCGCAACCCCGGAATTAGCGCCCAATAACCCCGAGACCGCCGCCGGCGAAATCAGCGCCAAACTGGCGCCGATCAGCAGTAAAACAAAGGCGAACGCCGGCAGAATGTTCTCAAAGCTTTTCCATGATTTTTTTAAGGCTTGCCGCGTTTTTTGTTTGTTTTTCGAATACGACCACAGCAAAGCTGCTACGGCCAACACATAAAAAATTAATATGTCCACAAATGGCGCCTTCCCCTTTGCTTGTTTGATTCCGCCTTTCTTGCCGTTTTTAAATTATATCAGTGCCCGCAATCGTGGTGATCGCCTTCCTCATGGTTGCAGGAGTTCCCGCCCGCCGTCAGATTTTTCGCCAAGTATTGGTTCACAAGCTCCACTGGATTGCCAGGCTGAACCCCGCAAATCACAGCGACGCCCCTTGACTTCAAAATATCCTGGGCCCGCTCGCCCATGCCGCCTACCAGAACAACGGTAGCGCCTTGTTCGGCCAGCCAGTTTGGGATCACACCAGGTTCATGGGGCGGCGGAACCAATTTCGACATCCCAGTTATCTTTCCATCCTCGGCTGTCGCAAACAAAAACTCTTCACAATGTCCAAAATGAGAACTTAACATTCCTCCAACTACCGGAACTGCAATCTTCTCCATACTATTTCCACCTTTCACTTCATCTGCTCCGTTTAATATATTGCCGACAATCTCCTCGATAGCCGCGTTCATAACACTGGAACGTTCCAATGCAGATACGCCGTCATCGCCAGCGCCAACGACCAATGGATCAATTGGCATACGACCCAGGAAAGGCACATTGAATGCGCGGGCTAACTCTTCCCCGCCGCCGATTTTGAAAATCGCCGCATGGTGTCCGCACTCCGGGCAAACATATCCGCTCATGTTTTCAATGACGCCAACGATATTCATCCCCACCTGACGGCAAAAATTCAGCGACTTTCTCACATCCGCCAAAGCCACACCCTGCGGCGTCGTTACAACAATGCCCCCGCAACCGGGAATAAACTGCGCAATCGTTAGCGGTTCGTCGCCGGTCCCCGGCGGGCTGTCTATTACCAACACGTCAAGGGGACCCCAATCGACATCTATCAAAAATTGCTTAATCACGCCGATTTTTAACGGTCCCCGCCAAATCACCGCATCGTCTTGATGCTGCAAAAATCCCTGCATGGAGATGATTTTTAGGTTGTCCGAATGCTGGTACGGCTGAATCTTACCATTCACTGTGTCCAGAGGCATGCCGGTGAGTCCCATGATCCGGGCAATGCTTGGCCCATGGACATCAATGT